>Ga0268262_10002483_pt1 | contig 21234 bp, 24 predicted proteins | sample TergutNc150P3_FD_190354 | JGI IMG/M metagenome (GOLD analysis project Ga0268262, IMG submission 190354) | Nasutitermes corniger P3 segment gut microbial community from laboratory colony in Florida, USA - Nc150 P3 (SPAdes) (version 2) | ecosystem: Host-associated > Arthropoda: Insects >... | reverse complement strand
ATCAGGCGGCGGAATTGATAAGCCGTTCGCCTCCGTTAATAGCTTCTTATTTAATGTACGGCGCTACATTTGTAATGAATTTTTTTATAGGAGCAGCAAGCGCAAAGGCTTTCCTAATGATGCCGCTTTTAACCCCTCTTGCGGATTTATCCGGCATCACAAGGCAGACAGCAGTCCTTGCGTTTAACTTCGGAGACGGGTTTTCCAATGTGTTATTCCCTACCAACGCGCTGCTCCTTATCGCATTGTCGTTCACTGCGGTAAGTTATACGAAATGGATACGCTGGACATGGAAACTTCAGGCAGTAATTTTAGTTATCACTCTTGCCTTCCTTGCCTTTGCGGTAAAAACAGGCTTTGGTCCGTTTTAATCCCGGTGTTTTGCGGTTTTCATTTCAATGTCCCAGACTCCTTCGCTTGGATTATAGGCAGTCTTGACGTACGCGGAAACACTGTCCGCTCCCTCGCGGATACAGATTAGCTGACATTCTTTGGCGATATCCCAAAGACGGTTAAAATCGCCTTCTATTGTGCTTTCAAAAGGACCCACAAAAACTTTTAGCCCCGTGCTTTTTAAATATGCAATCACCTTATCTACAATACGGAGCACTTCTTCTCCGCTTGCGGTTTTTGGCAGCACTTGAATTGCAATACTTGCTTCCGGTTGTTTCATTAAAATCTCCTCTATTAAATAAAAACAAAATTATTCGCAAATTTACGCGCTAAAAGACTGTCGGTTTTTTAACGGGTCTTTTTCTGCGGAACTCCACGTTCCGTTGTAAGCTTTTCAGACGCAGGCGGCATCCTGTTATGCGCAGTTAAGTTTTTATTGTAATCACAAATACTTATTGCGGAGCCGAAAACATTCAAATTGTAAAAACTGACAATACTTAGAATTATAAATATCGGCAGTACAATTTTATTTATTGACATGAATAAATCATAAGAGATGTTTTTTTTGATATCCGTTATAAATATAAGGTAAAACACTGTTGGAACGAAGGTTAAAACGTAAAACATAAATGCCCATAAAGCTCCGATAAACGGATGCTTTAGCTGATAACCGTCGTCCTTGAAAATAATTTTATTATAAGCCTGCTTTAAATGTCTTGAAAAAAAGTAAAAATTATTCTTTGTCAAATAATCTACTTCTTTTTCTTCTAATGCAATGCCAAGAAACTCCTGCGCTGAAAAGAAAAAAGACTTCTTGTCGTTTTTATTATCATAAAACATTTTTCTGATGTATTCGTATTTTTTTGTTTTTATTTTTAAAGAATGACTTTTTTGAAAACCGTAAGCATAAGATCCAAAAAAAATTGAGATAATTAATATAAGAATTAACCGGAACATATCATTTTCAATATTAATATTTGCCAAATTTCCGATTATAGTTATTATAGAATTATCCATAAATTACGCCTCTATTTTCCATTATAGTAAAAATGAATAAAAATGTCAAATAAACAACATCGCGCTAAATGACGGGTAATAAAACCCCTCAATACGGATAAAAGCGTACTTTATATTTTTCCCGTTACAACGCCGAAGTATCAACCGTTTCATCAAGTTCGCGTCCGCCCTTAATGTACAAATCGCGCCTTGAAATCTTATCGCCTTTCATTTCCTGATATGCGTATTTGTAAACGTCGTAGATAAGTTTTTGCGGAACAACAATAACTCCGTCGCCGTCGGCAACTACTAAATCATCGGGGTATACCGCAACGCCGCCTATGGCTATCGGTATGTTTTTTTCGTAGTAACGAATACGCGTCTGATCCATTGGCTGGGAAACGTGTTTTGTAAACACAGGGATTTTTTGAAGTATAACTTCGTCCGTGTCCCTGACTCCGCCGCCGTTTAGAAGAAAACCGACCGCTCCTTTATTCGTGCAGTTCAGGGTGTTGTTGGAACCTAAAAGACCGACATCAATCCCGCAAATATCCAGACAGATAAAATCGCCGGGGATAATATCGTCAACCCACTTGTCGGTGCAGACATTGCCGTAATACCAGCCTACCCATTTGGTATACTCATCGCCCGTAACCATTGGAACAGGACCTTCGTACGGCAGATAACGGGCGGTACGCGCAAAGCCTATGGCGCGGGTTCTCCAAAGAGGTTTGATGCTGTGATGCACCGTGCCGTAATGATGATAACCGCACCAATCCATGCCATCCCGTACGTCTGTTACGCGAAAATCCCTGTACATTTCAAGAATTTCTTTCCTGTCCATAGCTCCCTCCGTAATTATTTGTTTGTTAGTTCCTGAATACCGTCTTTATTTTTAATTCGCCTGAAATTAAGCCCTTCCGTTTCGGCGATAACAATCTCGCACAGATACAAAACCCTGCAGCCGTTTTCCAGATGACCGGCATAGGCGCGTTCATGGTCGGAGATTACCATGTGCAGATGCGGAACGCCGTCAGCGATTATGCCGTCTATTGACGCTATCTCCAGCGGTTTATCTTCCCATTTTTCAAAATGATTGACAGGCGGAAGCCCCGTTGTCATCACCATGTGCAAAACACAGTGATCAAGCGTGCCAATTCCCGAAACAACAGCCGCGTTGTTGATATTTTTACTTTTGATAAAACTTTCAATATTTTCCAAAAGGTACTCGCCCCTGTCCAGACGCAGAACGTGAACCTTTGTAAATGAACTGCCGGTAAAACTTTCCATATCCGATTATAACCTGTTACGGCGCAGGATAACAGATGTTTATCGCTATCTATCTTACGGCGCGGGGCAAAACCCTTGCGGGTGTCAGACGGCTGTGGACTTTATTTTCGCACGCTTTGGCGTGGCATTTATTGAATCCACACCGTACACACCCGCAAGGGCTTTGCCCCGCGCCTGCAAGATATATGCGGCATGGATGCCCCTGTTTCCAATGCTTTAACTTGACAAAAAACCCAATAAATCGCAATATTACAACATGAGCGAAAGAAACTTTATTCCCTACTCAAAACCTTGTGTGAATTCTGAATCTCTCTCTCTCTCTCTACTATAGAAGAAACTTTTCAATTTTTCCCCCAAACACATTTTTACAGGATAAGTCTGCCCAAAAGAAGGCATTACTCAAAGCAAAACACAGGGAGTTTCCCTGTTTTAATATTTTTTGAAGGAGTTCTATGATGAAGAACAAAAACAAATGTGTTAATAGGCTCAGCCTTTTAGCAGCTCTTATTGCGGTAATCGGATTTTCTTTTGCATCGTGCAAACCCGCCGCAGACTCGACTGAAGCAAAATATGTAAGCACAGACGGCACTAACACCTATGAACTGGTAATCAGCGCTCCCAGAGCCGCATACAGCCCTAAAGACGGCGACACCTATGTCCTGACAATTACCGTTACGAATACCGGAGTATCAGTAGGCACAAGCACCGGAACAGTTGCAACAGTAAGAGGCAACACCTTTACATTACAGCCTGCCCGTGGGGGCGCAGCGCCGTTTCAAGTAACAATCTCCGGCGGAAACCTGACAGATATAACCGAGTCAATCACCCTTGATAGCGGCATCTCACAACCCGCGCCTGGACCTGTAACCCCAACCAACAGCGGTAACAATAGCGGCGGAAATACCAGCGGCAGCAGTACAATCGTATCAGGAGCGACAGTAAAGTATTCTTCCGATTACATTACAAACACAAACATGACCGATGCGAAAAGCAGAACTGACTTTAGTTATATTCCTTTTTTTGGAGATTGGTTGGATCAAAGAGAACCCCTTAATGAAGTAATCAATGAACCGACAAGTGTAACGATAAGCGACAGCAAGGTAACAATAAAACTTGGCATACCAAAAGATGATTTTCTTGCTAGATTTAATTGGTGGAAGGATTGGTTGTCAGATCGTATTATTGTATCTGACTGGAACGCTAGAGTCATGTACGATGACGACTTCGTATTTACTACATCTGACGAAAAGTATTTGTTGATTTGCGCGAAAGACGAAAAAAATATAGCCTTTTTATGTTATGCGGACAGAGATGTAACTTTCAAAGGTACTAGTGAATATAGATGGAAAGTTGATTGTACCTTTAAGAAAGGCTGGAATTATTTGATTAATTCTGAGGTGGGTAATGGAACCACTACTTCATCTTTATCACAACCAAGCGGCTATTATTGGGTTGTAGATAATTTTAGTGATTTTTAGCGTAAAAATGACAAATTCGCCTGTTTTCAGGTAAAAACAGGCGAATTTTAACTAAATTGAGCAAAAAAAGTTAATTCTAATGGTTAAATTTTGAGCATCATTTGTTAAAAAACGAGAAACGATTGTCAAAAATGAAAAGAGAAGAAAGAGCAGAGAGTAATTAGCGGTATTGGAACTGGATTTTTGGTGTGGTAATATAAATTCATGGCAACCAAGCTGACGCAAATACAAAATCGAATATATGTTATTCGCGGGAAAAGGGTAATGCTGGACAGTGATTTGGCATTTCTTTATGAAGTCGAGGCAAAACGTTTGAATGAAGCCGTGAAAAGAAACATAAAACGGTTTCCTGATGATTTTATGTTTCGGATGACAAAAGATGAATTTGCCAAGGTGGTCGCAAATTGCGACCACCTCCAAAACCTAAAATTCAGACCTACCCTGCCTTATGCGTTTACAGAACAGGGTGTAGCGATGTTAGCGGCTGTATTGAACAGCCAAAAAGCAATAGATGTAAATATTCAAATTATGCGGGCTTTTGTAAAATTAAGGCACTATGTACTTTCAAAAAGCGACACAAACAAACAAATAGCCGAATTACGGAAACTGCTCATGGTTTACATTGAAAATACTGATTATAAGCTGTCAAAACACGACAAAACAATTGAACAAATAATAATTGCCCTGAATAACCTTATAGAGCAACCGCCTAAAACCAAAAAGATTGGTTTTACAAAGGAATGAAACATGAGTGAGTTGTTACGCATTACAGAGAGTAAGTAAAGAGTAACAGATAACAAATAAAAATATTTTTTACTAAAATACTTAAAATTGCGCACATGTCGTATTTATTTCTGAAATTTTCAAAATCATTATAGAAAATGTCAAACCGAAACTTACAGGCGGCGTTCACAAAGTTGTCGAAGAAAGATTTAACGACACCGAGCAGTTTAAAGAGACTGTTAATGGTGATATAAAAGAATAATAATTTTATTTCTACTATTTATTTCACCCGGAATACTCGGTGTCAAACAGAGTTATCTGTTCTTTTAACAGAGACGGAATATCAAGGTGATACGGGCAACGGCTTGTACATTCACGGCACTCAAGGCAGGTTCTGGCTTTTTCAATAGCGGGGCCTACAAAAGAGCGGGCGCGCTCATGTGTCATTCTCTTGAACATACTTTTTACACATAACGCCGTGCTTATATATATTCCCTGCGGACATGGCTGGCAGTAGTCGCAGCGATGACACCATGAAGAGCCGAATTCTTTCCGCTGTTTTTCAACTTTTTCCTTATCCTCCGGCGTAAAGGTTTCATTTTTTTCCGCAATACTGACGATTTCACGGATCTCTTCGATTTTTTCTATCCCGGGATCGGGGACTATACTGTCGTAAGCCAAAAGGTATCTGAAGGCAAGCTCTGCGTCGTCTATAAGCCCGCCGCCCATTGGTTTCATTGCGATGAAGCCCATGTCCAGTTTAGCCGCCAGCGGAATAGCCTCATCGGCGGCGGCGCAGTCTATGTAATTAAAAGGAAGCTGAACGGAAGCGAATTTGCCTGTCTTCATCAATTCAACGGCTATAGGAATGCTGTGGCTTGAAAAAGCGGGGAACCGTATCTTGCCCGCCTTAACAGCTTCTTCCATTCCTTCCATCGCCCCGTTAGGTGAAAAGACGGCGTCTCGCTTGCTTTCGGAACTAATTCCGTGAAACTGGTAAATATCAATATAATCCGTCCCAAGTCTTTTTAGACTCAAGTCCAGGTGTTGAAGAAACGCCGCTTTATCGTCGGCAGGCGATTTTTAGGCGATTATGATATTTTCCCGTTTTATTCCCTTTATTGCGTCTCCTATTTTTTCTTCGCTGTCGGTATAACCGTGGGCTGTATCAATGAAGTTAATCCCCATGTCTATAGATTCGCGGACAAGATGCGCCGCCTCGGGTTTTGGCAGACGCATAATCGGAATGCCCCCAAAAGCAATCCTGCTTACCATGAGTTCAGTCTTTCCGAACCTAATCATCTTCATTATTTGCCTCCGTTAATATAGTATATCATAACGGAGGTTTTATGGCTGATAATGTAAACTCGGGAGATTCTGCGCAAATTACAAGGGATTACTTTGATTCAATTCTTGTAGAGATGAGGCATATTGACAGCGTTCTGCCTTCAACCAAACTTGAACTATACGGGGAAACTTTTTCAACACCCGTGATGCTTGCCGCCCTTTCCCATTTGCAAAGCTGCCACCCTGAAGGTATGGTAGAAGCCGCGCGGGGCATAAAAGCCGCCGGCGCTGTAATGTGGGCGGGCATGGGAGACGAAGCGGAGCTTGAGGCCATTACCGCTACAGGAGCGAGGACAATTAAAATTATCAAGCCGTATGCGGATAACAAGGATATTTTCAGAAAGATTGAACACGCCGAAAAATGCGGCTGTCTCGCGGTAGGCATGGATGTCGATCACGCTTTTAACAGAAAAGGGAACTACGATGTAATCCTTGATTTAAAAATGAGGCCAAAAAGCTTTGATGAAATAAAGGAATTTGTTAAAGCCACAAAACTGCCGTTTATCATCAAGGGAGTATTGAGCGAGCAAGATACTTACAAATGCCTTGACGCGGGCGTTCGCGGGATAGTGGTATCACATCATCACGGTCATATTGATTACGCCTTGCCTCCGTTGTGCATTCTTCCCGCCATTGCGAAGATTGTCAGAAAGCAGATTCCTGTTTTTGTAGATTGCAGCATCAACAGGGGAATGGACGCTTTTAAGGCTCTTGCGCTCGGCGCTGACGCCGTGTCAGCCGGACGAATCATAATGGAGCCTCTCCGCGCTGAAGGAGCCGAAGGCGTGCGAAAAACAATTGCAGGAATGACAGAAGAACTTGCCGGCGTAATGGCAGCCACAAATTCGCCCGATATACGCAATATTGATCCTTCGGTTTTGTGGCTGCCTAAAAAATGGAAAAAGTTGAAATAGCAGACATTTCTCCCATTCATGAGTCAGCTCTATTCTTATTGACCATTGAGCCTTTTCTAAAAACTTCAGTTTCCGGAAAAGGCTCCATATACTCCTATTGAATACCGGATAAAATATCCATAATGGTCTCTTTGTTTTGAGCTTTTTTTATCATTGAAAACGCTTCGGATTGCGCTAGCGTTGAAAGCTGACTAAGGACATACAAATGATTTTCATTCGCCTGTCTTCCTATTATCAGCATAAACACTATATTGACCGCCTTTTGATCCAGCGCGTTATACTCAATGCCTGCCTGTGATATTCCGATTGCTCCGGCTATTTTGTTAACTCCCTCGTAAAAAGCGTGAGGAATTGCAATACCCGAGCCAATTCCGGTGCTTAGTTTATTTTCACGTTCCCATAATGACGCAAGCATAGAAGAGTAGTCGTATTCAGAGTGAACATCCGCTATTGCTCCGGTTAGTTCATTAAAAACCTCTTCTTTGGTTTTACCGTCAATATTTAATATTATGGATCGCGGTTCGAAAATTTCATTCAGGAAAATCCCCATATATAACCTCCTTGCCTTTACACGGCAGCTTTTGTTATTACCGCCTATGTTTCTGTGCAGAAAAAAGCATTAATTAAAAGCGCAGGATTTAAATTCTTAGTTTTAATTGAATAGTGTTTTTGTTATTGTAAGAACAATCGGATTTTATCGTATATACCGAGAAAACAAAAAGATTTTCAGCGGTATTGTGTATTTGATCATGCGTCAACTCGTTCCGGACTGCGGAAGATGAAGTCTTATTTACTCTGCCCGCAGCAAGCGTATCTTCAGCAAGCCAGTCGACAGTATGGTCAACAGGAGAGAAAATACCGTTTGAACACGGTTTATTTCCGGCTAATCCGGGAGTATTGGAAGTCTCAGTCATTGAAAAAGCAATTGTCCCGCAAATTGTAATAACAAGAATTAACACAACAATGGGATAAAGCCGCTTCTTCCCCGCTGATGCAAACATATTTTTATTATAACATCGGAAAATATTTGTTACAATAGCAGCCTGTTTAAAATTATACGGCAAGGTTACTGCCGCCCAATCAATTTCTAAAATTTAACTTCCCGGATTCCGCCGCCGCCAATTCCGTAAAATTTTGCTTTTAATGGCTCTCCCTGTATACATTCGATAACGGCAAATGTCGCTCCTATTCTGCTGCGCGGTCTTCCGACGCTGCCCGGGTTAATAAGCAGTATGCCGCTTTCGTTTTTGAAAAAAGGGACATGAGTGTGCCCAAACATTACAACATCGGCGTTATTGCTGCGCCCTGCGGAAACAAGCGTATGATGTCCGCTGTACAAACTATAACGATGACCGTGGCAAATTAAAAATCTGTAATCGGCAAAATCAAAAACCGCGCTTTCCTGTATTGCGTATTCGTAGTCATTGTTTCCCCGCACAACATTCCAGTTGCCGTAAAAGCCTGCCGCGTCCGCCGCGGGGCTAAGATCAGACACCCCGTCTCCAAGGAAGACAGCATCGCAAATTGTATCATTCGGCGGCATACGGTCTTTCGCCCAGTTCATTACTGTTTTTAAAGCGGACAGGCTGCCATGAGTATCCGAAAGAACCAACATTTTCTTGTTGTTCATGATTTTTAATATTAAAGCTTCCCGGATTTTTTTACGCTTAAATATTTGTTAATAAGCGCCGTAGTTATGTACTGAGGCGAAGTGTCAAGAACAAGAAGTCCCGAATGTTCCCATTTACGGTACAGGCGGCGGCGGTTGGCAAGATAGGCAAACGCCGAAGCTGTTTCAAGTATTTCCTCATCGGTTTTAATTTTTAAGGAGTCATCAGGAACTTTGGGAAAAGCCATATTTTCCGCTTCATTTTCGCGGAAACTGACCAATAGAAGCAAATGTTGTTTTTCAATACGCGGAAGAATCCACGACAGGGATTTATCGTCCTCCTCGCGGAAATTACTGATCAGGACGATAAAACTGCGGCGATGCAGGCGGCTTAGGGTGTTTTCAAGCGCAAGGAAGGGCGACGACGGGACAGGCGCGCTGTGAAGATCGTAAAGTTTATTCATAAGTCCTGTATACGCGCTCATGCCCTTGCGCGGCGGTATCCAGAGATCATGGGAACCATAACTTGCCGCGGCGACTGCATCGCCGTGTTTTAAGGCTATATAGGAAAGCAGCAGCATTGCTTCCAGCGCGCTGTCAAAGTGATGATCAGGCAGGCGGTAACCGGAGTCAATTATCAATAAAATCTGCTGATCCTGTTCTTCCTGATAATTTCTGACGATAAGTTTCAGCCTGCCCATGCGGTAATTACGGCTTGTCGCGCGCCAGTCTACCAAACGGATTGAGTCTTCTTCCTGATAATCGCGCAGGCTTTCAAATTCAATTCCCTGTCCGCGTTTGCGAATTTGACGAATTTCGCCTTTTTCCTGTTTCCCCTTAAGCGCTGTTCCCCGCGCCATAAGTTTAAAATTAGGATACGTCCGCCCTCGGCTTGTTACACTTTGCGTTACGCGCAACTGCCAGAATTGCAGGGGAGAGCCGAGCAGGAATTCCAGCCCCGAAAAAAACCACGCCCCGCGTTCAATCGGCAGCAGGCTGTATTCAAAAATAAATGCGTCATTCTTTCCAAGGTTTTTAATTTTAAGCTTTGCGGGAAAAGCGCCTGTATTCATTGTGTCAGGGTAAAGGTCAAAAAGCCTGATGCCGGAAGGCAGAAGCGGCTTTTCTGTGCGGCGGATAAGGAGCTTAACTTTTATCTGTTCTCCCTGTGTAACGGAAGAAAGGATTTCCCTTTCCGCGCGCAGACGGTCGCCGAGAAGCAGTAAAAGAGATAAATCAATTACTATTAACGGAACAAGTCCCGCACCAGCCAGAATCCAAATCAGGAAAACGGTTTCAAAGAAGAAGGCGATACATCCTAAAACCATATAGAGCAGAGACACGGTAAACAATGTCCTGCCCGGTATAAGGAGAGACCGGTTTCCGGTTTCATTCATTGGCCGTTATACCTTTCGGAGCTTCAACTTTTTGCATAAGGGTTTCTATAATATGTTTTGCGCTTAAGCCTTCAAGTTCGCTTTCCGCGGAAAGCGTGAGACGGTGCGCCAAAACTTCGCAAGCCACAGCTTTTACATCGTCAGGAAGAACAAAATCTCTGCCCAAAAGAAGCGCGCGCGCTCTGGCGCACCGGATAAGCGCAAGACTCCCCCTTGGTCCGGCTCCGGTTTCAACAGCGGGCGATTCTCTGGTCGCCGTGCTCATGCGGACTGCGTAATCAATTACGAGCGGGTCAACACGCAGGGAAGCCGCAAGATTTTTAACCGCTGAAAATATTCCGGTATCAAGGACGGTGTTCACCGCAGAAACCGTTAGTTCAGCGCCCGTATCTCCGTTTAACACTTTTGCAACCATTGTCTTCTCTTCGTCAATTGACGGATAAGCCGCGACTATCTTCATTAGAAAACGGTCCTTCTGGGCGTCGGGCAGGGGATAAGTCCCCTCATGTTCAAACGGGTTTTGAGTTGCCAGAACCATGAAGGGAGACGGAAGCGGGTGGCTTTCGCCGTCAAGGCTTACCTGAAACTCCTGCATCGCCTCAAAAAGAGCGGACTGGGTTTTTGCCGGAGCGCGGTTAATTTCATCAGCTATCAGCAGATTTGAAAAAACAGGTCCTTTGCGCGTAACGAATTTACCGGTTGAAGGGTCCAGCATAATGTTGCCGGTTATGTCGCTCGGCATTAAATCAGGCGTAAACTGGATTCGCTTTGAATCGCCTCCTATTGCCTTAGCCAGCGCACGGACAAGCAGGGTTTTCCCGAGTCCGGGAACTCCTTCCACAAGAAGATGCCCTCCCGCGATCAAAGTGATAAGGGCGTTGTTTACAAGATAACTTTGACCTATAAACGCTTTGGCAATTTCATTCCTTACCTGATCCAATAAAACCGCAGTTGATTCCGCATTCAGATTATCCATTGATTACACTCCGTAATTTACCGATTATTTCCCTGTAGCTGTATTTCTTTTTTGCCTCAGAGACATTTGCGTTAACCGGCTCGGCAAATTTATGTTCGCGTTTGTAAATATCCAGATAATAGTATAACGCTTTATACTTTTTTAAGAAACTGATTTCAGCCGCAAAACGTTCCCTGATCGGACGGGAATTTTTCCGTTTTTCTTCCAGCACAAGGCCGAAGACAGGGATAACCATCCAGAATCCGAGCGCAATTACAAGTAACGCTGAAATAATTACAGGGAGCATATTTCCCCTTTCCATTATTTTTCCTAAAATGGATTTTTCGATGTTACGCGCATGGATAAAAAGAAATCCCGCTTCCGCCCGGGCTCCGGTTAATTCCCACGCTAAAGCGGCGTTAATATCATTTCTTAAATTATAGTTATACATAAATACAGGAAATCCCGTAATTATCAGTTTTCCTTTTCCCGCAGATACTTCCGCAAGCCTTGCATTATCCTTATTGTCCCTGACGGTAAATATGTCCGCGTCTTCATCAGTCAGAAAACGGAAATACCAGCTGAAATCAGGAATATTTTGCCCCTTAAAATCTTCTGAAAACGATGTTGTATCAATATCAATTCCCAAACCGGAAAGGAATTCAAGGAGATTTTCATTAATATTCTCGACATCATAAAAATCCAAGCAAATATAAAGCGAATTACCTTCCTCTATCCACGGTAATAGAATTTCTTCCGCGCCTTCCCAACTGCAGTCTGATGCATGAACTAAAGCCGCCGTTTCCTGACTTGCCGCGATTTTTTCAGGGCTGCCCCTGTTTTCTACGCGGACAGGATGTCCTGTTTCATTAAGCCATTGTTCCATCGCGTAAAACCAGTTAGAATATACTTTGCGCGACGGAGAGACGGGTATTTTTTCCGGGTAAATTTCCAGGTTGTTATACGCAAGGAGCGCAAGCAGGGCAAATAAAAAAACAATTGCGGCGCAAATATAAATACGTTTATCCATTTGCAGCCCTCAGCGATTTGCAGAAAGCGGCGGCTTCTTCAAAACGTCCTGCGGGCGGAAGCCGTCCCGCATAGGCAAAGCCTACCCAATCGTTAATCAGAGAACAAAAAGCTCCGGCTTCGTCCGGGTTGTCAGTTGTCATTGATTTTACCATTTCGGCGCAGTCGTTTTCGGTTGCATTGGGGGGAAAGACAAGTCCTCTGTACAATGACCATGATAAAATGGCCGCCGACGCGCAAAATCCCCATGCCATGCGCGGATTTTCATGTTCAAAGAAGAACGCCGCTTTTCCCAGGAGATCGTCAGGATTGAGCAGCGGAATTCCGCGCAAAATTGAGGCGGCGGATTTTTTTGCCGCAGCGTTTCTTTCATTAAACAGTTTTCGGGCGTATAAAAATAAAAATACGGCAAGAGCCGCAATAAGCATTATCAATATTGACCTTAATACAGCGGCAAAAATAACGCGCAGTTTTTCCATCATGGGATTAATGTTAAAATTAAAATTATTGTTTATCTCGGGCTGTTTTTTAAACCTTATTCCCCATGAATCCTTTTCACCGCCGAAGTCGGGAGAATCAAGAATTTTCTGCAGTATTTCCAGCGGAACGCCTGTTGTATCATTTTGTATTTCCTGGGCAAATGTATTAACGGGGGAGAAAAGACAAACAAGACAGAAAACAATTAACGCGACCGCTGTTTTCTTGCTTTTTAATTTTTCGGCAAACCCGCGGAACATAATTTCCAAATCCCAGCCCTCTACATTAATCCGGCTGTTGATGTAAAGGCTGAATCCCATACAAACATAGATAGTTTCGATTATTATATAATTTATGCACCATGCGGCATATATGTATATCTCCGCATTTTCCCAAAAAATTCCGTTAAATGAAATACCGGCGTTTGTAAACAGATCCGCCATTAAAACAAAGAAAATTATTTCACCCGATAAAAGGGTGAATTCTACGGCGATTCCCCAGAGAGTAATGAAAAAACAAAAATTTATACCACCGTTTTTTAAAAGTTTTTTGCGCTGCGCGTTTTCTCTGCCTGACTTTTTACGGGGTTCAAGCACGCGCTCGGGCATCATCGCGGAACGCAGCGGACTAAACCGCCTCCAGAGAAGATCGCCCGCAAGTCCGCGCAATAAACTTTTTCCAAGTCCGCGCATAAGCCGTTTAATGCCCGCGCCGCTCTCAAAAAAACGTATTGATATTATGTGAAGAATAATTCTGTCAAACAGAGGTTTAAGCATCCACAAAATTAACCATGAAAAATACTGTATCTTGCCGGGAAGCAGCCTGAGCGCAAAGGCGCAAATCCAGAAAGGAATTGCAAAAAAAGGAATAAAATTAATGAAATTTCCGCGCCAGAGAAGCAGACCGGAGTCGGCAGCTTCCCGTGAATCTTTTTGCTTCGGCGCTGTTTTAAACGGAAGATACATTGTTTTTTCCCGAGGCGAAACTGCGTCCTGCAAATAGAAAATACAGAAGCACCAGAATCCACATACTAATGCCGGACGTTATGCGAAGCATGAAGGGTAATGTATGCCTTGAAGACCAAAACGCTTCTATAACGGCGGCGATAACAAGCATTATTGTACCGCCCGCAATAATCGGGAACGCGTCCCTGCCGGCTTTTTTTACCGACGCTCCGCGCGTTAATCCGTTTGTTACAAAAAATCTGTAACCGAGCAGCATACCCGCGTAAGCGCTGAAAATAATAGCCGTAATTTCAAAAGCGCTGTGCGCAATAACAAACGGGAAAAAAGTTTCCGCAAGTCCTGCATTCGTTAAATGTCCTGTTACAATTCCCAAATAACCCGCGTTAAAACAAAGGATCAAAATGCTTCCGATACCGGCAATCATGCCGCCTGCAAAAGTCCTGAAAGCTATTGAAATATTGTTATAAATGTAAAACCCGAACATATCGGCATCGCTGCTTACGCTGCGCGGTTTCAAAAAACGCGTGTTTTCAGGACTGTACATTTCAACTAACTCTTCAAGCTGATACGGAGAAACAAGTTCTTCCGCAATACCGGGGAAGCGGATGCATAAAAGAGAAAAAAAAATATCCAGGCTGTAAAAAAGCAGTGTAACGGCGAGTATTCCCCTCCATTGGGAACGTACTTTTTGCGGAAGCGTCTGCCAAATAAAACGGAGCGGTTCTTTCAGATTCCAATTTCGCCGCGCATAGAGAATCTGGTTTCCCTCGTTTATAAGGGCGTTTAAACGTTCAATAATTGCAGGATCAAAACCGCAGGATTTTGCCGTATTTATGTCCTGGGTAATTTCCCTGAATTTAAGGACAAACGGAACGGCTCCTTTTTTTAACTCGCTTCTTTTTCCGGAAATCAATTTTGCGAATTCATTCCAGACAGGTTCCCGCTGTTGAATGAAAACTTGTTCGGTCATCTCGTATCCTTTGGATACGCTGTTTCCTTCGGAGTATCCGCTTTATACAGCCTGTTACCTGACAAATTACGCGCAATTCCCAAAAGATACGCCGCGTCGTCAATGCCGGTTTCACCGTTTCTTATGTACGGCGCATAAATACCGGCTATTTCGTTTGCTCTGGATTTTCCGAGCAGATAATAACGGCGGGCAAAATTCAATATTGCCTGTTTTTCATCATAGGAAAGCGGGGTCTGCGGAACTACAGGATCATAATTTAAAAGAAAATTCGCTGTATTGCGCGGAGCTCTTGCCGATCTTTGCGAATATACGACCAGAGTGCCGCCCGCCCAGTCGCCTAGCCTTTTAAACCCGCGGCTTGTAATTATGGAAGTTAACGCGATCGGATAAAAGAAAAAGAAAGTATCCGCAAAACGCAGCAGATTCCGTAGAAAGGACGACGAGGGATCAACGGGCGCGCCGTCTTCCCTTATCACCCTAATTCCTGTAAGCCGTTTTCCCAGCGTCTGTCCGCTAAAAGCCAATTCGCAGATAATGTTATAGAACCAGTCAACGCAAAAATTTAAAATCAATATGAGCCAGAAACCCGTCGTATAATGCAAAAACACCCCCACAATAGAAATTGTAACGAGTATTAACCATTGTGTAACTTTATCTATTCCGTACGCAAGCGTTCTGACAAGAGGACCGGCGGGAGAAAGAACAAATTTTACTCCTTCGGGAGTTAATGTTTCCAGTGAAGAATCAAACCTGTTTTCCATGACCTTTCTTAAGGCTTAAATTCCGCTTATTACAGCCGCAACGCCGCCGATTATTGCAATTACGAAAAAGACAGGAATAATAGCCAGATAAATTATGCAAATAATACCGTAGAATTTCCACAGGGATTTGTTGTTTTTAAAAGCCAGTTCAAGGTCGTCTATTGAATTACTGAAACGGTAATTACGGATTTTTCTCCCGAAGTTAAACGCAAAATGCGCAGGGAAAAAGCACAACACACCCATAGGTATATAAATAATCGCTAATATCCAAAACGGAAAATCTCCCAATTCAAGAAATGATATTGCGGAGAAACCTATTGTGCCGAATATTCCTAAAACGACCAACAGACCGCTCCCGATATAACCAAGAATACCGATAAACTGCAGCCATGGCGATGTGTCTGAAAGGTAGCGGAGCATTTTTTCAGTTAACATAACGCCGGTATTCTGCGGTGTTTCGGGAACGATAGGACTTTCCGGACTTTGATAAGGGTTATAAGAATCAGACATGATTTTCTCCTAATAAGGTTAAATACTTTTATTTCGTTTGGAACTGACAAAGCGCACAAAGTCGTTTATGTTTTTTACTGTTATGTGATCAGAAAATATTTCTACGCGCCGCTGGTTTGTAAAATGACCCAATATATCCCTCACTTCATTGACGCTCATTCCTGCCCAGTGAGCTACGCCTTCTACTGTAGTTTTAAACTCCCGTTTTTCCGTAGTTTTGTCAATATCAGGCTGGGTTTCATCAAGCATAAGGAATACGTCAGCTATTTTTGACTGAGGATCCGGCAAGGTAAGGATCATAAAACGTCTCTTTGAATCGTATATGCGTTTGCAGAACATTCTAAGTAATTTAAGGGCAATCTGCGGATTGCCAAGCAGCAGTATTTCAAAATTCTGGGAATTAAATTCCAGCACATTTACTTCATCAAGCGCAATAGCTGTAGCGGAGCGGGGAGAATTTTCCAAAATCGCCATTTCTCCGAACATTTCAGACGGATATAAAATATCCAGCGTTCGTTCAATATCTCCGACAAGTTTTGCAAGCTGAACTCTGCCTGATTGAATTAGATAAAAAGTATCGCCGGGTTCGAATTCGGAAAAAATAATTTCACCTTTATTAAATGTACGGGAAAAACGGCCGAACGCCGCTAAATCCATAGCCATTTTACGCTCCCAAGGCGCTTAACGCCCTTTTTGTTTTTACAATTGTTCCGTCATCATCGCCGCCCATGCTTAATATCTTTTTATAGAAAGCTCCCGCCTGATCCTTTCTCCCGATTTTTTCATTGCATTGCCCCATAATAAACATCGCTTCTTTTAGATCAGGATGTTTTGGATATTTTGTCAGCATTTTTGTTATATATTTTAAACTGTCTTCAAATTTATTCATAAGGAACATACAGCGGCCTATTTCAAAAGACGCTTTAGCCGCTAATTCCGTATCCGCGTCAGATTCTACTATAGTTCTGAAAGCCATAAAAGCTTCCTGATATTTTCCCTGCGATACAAGACCTACGGCATTTTGATAGGCTTTTGATGTTTTTCCGGAATCCTGCGGCGCCGCTTGTGCCGGCGCGGCGGTATTGCTTACGGAAACTCCGGGACCCTTACCGTCTCCGAAACGGGACAGGGCGTTTTCCGCAATATCAAGATTTTTAGAAGCTTGAGCCGCATTTTTTCCGGACGGGTAAAATGTCAAATAACGGTTGAATACGTGCTTTGCGTGGGAGAAACGCTTGTTCTTGAGATAAAATTCTCCTACATTGTATAAACCGTCCGCAGGCGGCTGTTCTTCCTTTGCCATTAACTTGGAAACCTGCTTATGAACGCGCCTCATCTGATTGGAAAAAACCTTGAGCATTTTAAGGATAATCCTGGAATTTGCCATGGCAACCGCTTCAAACTCCGGCACGGTAAAAACCATTACAGTTGTGTCAGATAACGCAACGGCGTTTTCCTCACGGGGATAATGTCCCAGCGCCGATTTTACTCCGAAGAATTCTCCCGGCTGTACGGGGTCTCTTACATCCGCTCCCGTCTCAATATCCTGATAAACAAGGCTTACCTTTCCGGTTTGCAGAATATATATTTTTTCCGCGGGGTCTCCCTGAAAATAAATAAGCGAGCCTGAGCGGTACTGAAGCGGTTTAGGCATTATTCCCTTCCTGTTCCGGTTCGAACGGCAGATAATCAAGATATTTTTTGAAACCGATTTTTTCCCTTACCTCGCTGTAAAGCCCCGACGGGTCGCCTTTTACAAACATTGCCTTGTTTCCGACTTTTATTTGCGTGTAGCCGCGGGGCAGTTTACCGTTAAAAATATCGAGAAAACGCAGTTCCCCGTATATCGGCGTACCTGCCAGAACAAGCAGTTCAATGTCTTCCATACCTGCGTTTACAAAGTTTTCGTAAGGATCGCCGTCTTTTGCTTTCAGGACAAGAATGTCGCCTAACTTTCCCTCGTCAAGGGAGCCTGTTTGATCCTGCATCCAAAACGCTTTTGCGGCGTTTATCGTTGTCATTTCGAATAATTTTTCCGCAGGCAAATCCTCTCCGTAAAGCTTACGGTACAATTCCCTGTCAAATTTCATCTCGGCGAGAAGATTGGCGGAACCTGTGGCGGAAGAGTCCGTGCCGATTGTAACGTTTACTCCCGCCTTTAACATTTTACGAATTTTTGCCGTTACGTTAAACATAAACATATTTGAAAAACCGCACCATGAAACGCTTGCCCCCGCTTTGGCGGCGCTTTCGATATCTTCATCGCTGAATCCGATACAATGAATGAACAAACAATGGTTGTCCAGAACTTTCAAACTTTTCAGTTTCTCTATGCTGTGCATGGATTCTTCGTCAAAGCCTTCGCTGAGATGCGTAATAAATGGCCAGTTGTTTTTCACGGCTCGTTCATGCTCAACTTCAATGCCGTCTCCCCATTTTAAATCGTACGAAGTACATTCATGCTCAATACAATATTCCTGAATTGCCCTGATCGGCAGGGTGGGTAATATTTGACTGTTTAAACTATGCAAAAAATGATCGTTCACTGTCGTTACGCCTGAAAAAAGGCACTTGTAGCCTGAGAGGGCGTAAAGATTTTCCCTGCTCAATTTGGAGCGTTCCTGAAATGTCTTGGACGCTTTAAAATCGTTGTCCCACGGGAGCCATGTAAGGTAGAAATCGCCTTCCTTTGGGCCTACGGGCGGACGGTAATTACCCTGCAAGTGGTCGTGGGTGTTTATTAAGGAAGGATAAACAAATGATTTTTCGCTTAGATCAATTTTTTTCTTGCCCCTCGCAGAGACGATCTTTTCCCCCTTTATTCCCAGACTGCCTTTTTTGGCGCTCCTGCCGGGAGAAACAATCATTCCGTTTGTCAAAACATAGTCTGCCACTAAAATATCCTTACTATTATTTTATTGATTATTGCCCTATTAATCAATCGTAATGTAAAAATTGGCGGATTTTTGTTATAATAAGCGGAACATGGTTGATTTACACACACATTCCAACGCCTCGGACGGGGATTTAAGCCCCGAACTGCTTGTCAAAGAAGCGGCGAAACAGGGACTGAGCGCAATCGCCCTCACCGACCATGATACCATTATGGGGCTTGAGGCAGCGAAAAACACAGCTCTTGCGGAAAAGGTTCAATTTATTCCCGGGATTGAGATAAACATCAACTGGCAGGGGGGAAAAGGCGCGGCAGGGCTTGGGCCCGGCGGCGAGTTTCACCTTTTGGGGCTGGGGATAAAATCGCCGAGCCCTGCCTTTATCGCCGCCATTGAGGAATTGTCCCGCCGAAGGGAAGCGAGGAACCGTGAAATCCTGGACAGAATGCACGAATTGAGCATTGACGCAAGCTGGGATGACATTACAGCGCTTTCGGGCGGTCATTCTCTGGGGCGTCCGCATTTTGCGGCTATGCTTGTTAAGTTAAAGATTGTGAAAAACATCGATCAGGCTTTTTCCCGTTATCTTGGGACGGGTATGCCCCTGTACGTGCCGAAGGAAGGGCTCGTTTTTGAGGAAGCCGCCGCTCTTATACGCCAGTCCGGCGGCATTCCTGTTCTGGCGCACCCTATTTCGCTCTATGTGGCGTGGGGGCGGCTCCCCGCTCTTATTGAAACTTTGAAAAGTATGGGTTTAATGGGTCTTGAGGCGTGGCATCCCACCGCCAAAGGCGGCTCGTGCCGCCGTCTTGAGGCGCTTGCGAAGTCGCTCGGGCTTTTTGTTACGGAAGGCAGTGATTTTCACGGCTCGGTGAGGCGTGACAGGAAGCTAGGCTGGTCGCACAAGGGCAGGAAAATCAGCGATACTGTTCTTGAGGCTATCCCTGAGTTAGCGGTAATACATGACTAACTAACGGCGCACAAGACAGCGATTCGACATATTTATCTAACGGCGGCAGGGCAAAGCTTTACAGCGATTCGATATAATTATCTTACGGCTTGCAAGGTAACTTGCGTTTTATACAAAGAGAAGTATAATTGGCATGGAGGCGGTTATGGAATTACCTTACACATATGAAAAAGGCGAGAAATTTCTGGTCGGTCATCTTGATGATTACCCCGAATATCCGACACAAGGCGTTGATTTACAGGATTTAGAAGAACACTTACAGGATATTTACAACATGATTCAAGATGGTACGCTTGAACTTAAGTAACACAGAATTATAAATAGCGAAATAGACAATATACCGGTAAAAGAGATACTTAAAGAAATACGAAGTATACAGCCATGATGATACCATACCTACGCATCGCTTCACTTAGCGCCGGGTCGAGCTTTCAGTTTTAAAGGTTGAGCTTTCAGTTTCAAAGGACGAGCTTTCAGTTTCAAAGGACGAGCTTTCAGTTTCAAAGGACGAGCTTTCAATTTCATAGGTCGAGCTTTCAATTTCAAAGGACGAGCTTTCAATTTCAAAGGTCGAGCTTTCAATTTCAAAGGTCGAGCTTTCAGTTTCAAAGGTCGAGCTTTCAATTTCATAGGTTGAGCTTTCAATTTCATAGGTTGAGCTTTCAATTTCAAAGGTCGAGCTTTCAATTTCAAAGGTTGAGCTTCGTTTTTCAAAGGTTTTTGGCTTAAAAAACGAATATTTGGTGGGAATTAAGGGGAATGGGGAGTAGGGAGTGGGGAGTGGGGTCTTTGTACGAAAGCTTTGCGTGATGATAACACGCCAAGATTACGAACAACTACCCTACTCCCTATTCCCTATTCCCTACTCCCTACTCCCTACTCCCTACTCCCTACTCCCTACTCCCTACTCCCCATCCCCTACTCCCTATTCCCTACTCCCTACTCCCTACTCCCCTACTCCCTACTCTCCCTATTCGCTGATTTCGCCTTTAATTGTATCGCTGTATTCGGCAGTATCTTTAAACTGTTCGTCTATGACTTTATGAACGCCGCCTGTCAGTTTGGGTTTTATGTTTTCGATTACGATTTTTCCGTCACGTCTGCCTTGCTCAAGGGCGTTGATGTCACGCCTGAGTTGTTTCTTTGTGGGCGCTGCTTCGCCGTTTTCGGTTCTTCTGCCCATTTTTTTGAAGAAGGGTGATAAATCTTCGTAGATTGATTCGGATGCGTCCACTCTTCGTTTCGCGGATTCGCGGACTGAGGCGTAGTAGTCCAGGCCGTCTGTGTAGAATACGTCTTCGTTCTCGGTGTTGAGGTTATGTAAAAGTTCGCTCACTTGTTTGTCCTCGTCAACGGCGGTTTGCATGAGTACATAGTGATCGTAGTCTTCTATGTAGCGCTCACGCTCCAGATAGTGCGGAAGGAATTCGGGGTTGTCCATTGCGAGGCGGAACGCCCGCTGGGCGAAGCCTTCTCTTTTTACGCCGATGTTGTTGAGGCGTCTGCGGTCGAGGGCTCGCAGGTGGGCGGCGTAGGCTTCCAGTTTTTCTTTTGCCTGC
>Ga0268262_10002482_pt1 | contig 21239 bp, 17 predicted proteins | sample TergutNc150P3_FD_190354 | JGI IMG/M metagenome (GOLD analysis project Ga0268262, IMG submission 190354) | Nasutitermes corniger P3 segment gut microbial community from laboratory colony in Florida, USA - Nc150 P3 (SPAdes) (version 2) | ecosystem: Host-associated > Arthropoda: Insects >... | reverse complement strand
TATCAAAATCGTATTTCAGGCAGAACCCCCTATTGCCTGTCCCAAATCCGCAATCAAATCCTTCGCGGATTCCAAACCCACCGACAAACGCAACAAGCAGGCATTTATGCCCCGCGCATTCCGCTCGCTTTCCGGCAAGTCCGCATGGGTCTGCAACATCGGATAGGTTATTAAGCTCTCAACGCCGCCTAAACTTTCGGCATATTTTATAATTTTCACGTTTTCCAATATTTTAACCGCTGTCTGCTCGTCACGCACGGCAAAAGAGAGCATTCCGCCAAAACCGCTCGCTTGGCGGCGCGAAATTTCATATTTAGGGTGTTGTGGCAAACCAACATAATAAACTGTGGCTATTTTGCTATGCTTGCAAAGCCATTGCGCAATTTCCAGCGCGGATTCCTGCTCTCGTTCCATTCTAATGGCAAGGGTTTTAATCCCCCTTATTATTAAAAAGCTATCAAAAGGAGAGAGGCATCCGCCTGTTGTTTTTGCAATAAAGCGGAGCTGCTCGCCAACGGCAGTATCTTTTGTCACCAACAAACCCGCCAAAGTATCATTGTGGCCGCCCAGATATTTTGTCCCGCTGTGCAGCACTATATCCGCACCTAAAGAGATTGGTTTTTGAAAATACGGCGTTAGAAAAGTGTTATCCACTATCAGTAGCAATTTTTTTTCCTGAGTGATTTTTGCAACCGCCGCAATATCCATGACGTTCATCATCGGGTTGGTAGGCGTTTCTATAAAAACAGCTTTTGTGGCAGGCGTTATTTCCTTTTTGATCTGTTCCAAATCATTGGCATAAGAAAATTTAACGCCGTTCTTTTGGGATATTTTTGCAAAAAGGCGAAAAGTCCCGCCATACAAATCATCGGAAGCAACGATATGGTCGCCTGGCGAGAAAATTTCCATAAGAGCGGAAACCGCTGCCATCCCAGACGAAAAAGCCACCGCTTGCGCACCGCCTTCCAACGCCGCCACCGTATGTTCTAAGTACTCGTTTGTGGGGTTCTGCGAGCGCGAGTAGTCAAAACCCGTGCTACGCCCCACACCGGGATGCGCAAAGGTAGCGGATGCGAAAATCGGAACGGCAACCGCTCCGGTAGTATCGTATCGCTTATCGCAGCCATGTACGCAAATAGTGCTTATGTCCATACTGTTCCTTTTTGGATTATCCCACGCCCTCAAAAAGCACTGTGCTTATGTAGCGTTCTCCGGTATCTGGAAGAACAACCACTATGGTTTTATTCTCGAACTCCGGCAATTCCGCGAGCTTAACTGCCACTGCCGCAGCTGCACCAGAGCTTATACCGCACAAAATGCCCTCTTCCTTTGCCAAACGACGAGCGAACTCAACGGCAGTCGCAGAAGAAACGGTCTCAACTTTGTCCACAATGCTCAGGTCTAAATTTTTTGGAACAAAGCCTGCGCCAATTCCCTGAATTTTATGCGGGCCAGGTTTAACCTCTTGTTTATTCAATGTTTGGGTTATAACAGGAGATTCTTCCGGCTCAACCGCAACAGAAGTTATCTTTTTGCCTTTGGTATTTTTTATAAAGCGCGAAACTCCGGTGATTGTCCCGCCCGTGCCAACGCCAGAGACTAGAACATCCACTTTGCCTTCCGTTGCATCCCAAATTTCAGGTCCTGTAGTTTTCTCGTGAATTTCAGGATTGGCTGGATTTTCAAACTGCTGCGGGATAAAATATTTATCGGGTTCGGAATTTTTCAATTCTTCCGCTTTGCTTATAGCACCCTTCATGCCCTGCGCGCCCGGAGTTAATTCCAAATGCGCCCCAAAGCCCGCTAAAACACGCCGCCTTTCAAGGCTCATTGTTTCCGGCATTGTGAGCGTTAAAGCATAGCCTTTAGCCGCCGCAACATAAGCAAGGGCAATGCCAGTATTGCCAGATGTAGGTTCAATAATTGTCATCCCAGGTTTTAGCACACCGCGCCTTTCCGCATCGTTTATGAGCGCAGCGCCAATACGGCACTTAACGGAAAAAGTAGGGTTCCGCGCTTCTATTTTTGCAAGCACAGTCGCTTTTGCCTTGCCCGTTACGCGATTCAAGCGCACAAGCGGTGTATTGCCTATGGATTCGGCATTGTTGGAAAATATTGTTGCCATATCAGCCTCCGTATTTGGTTACAGTTAAAATATAGTAAAAATATATGTTTACTACTATATAGAAAGCCTCCCCCGTGGGGGCTATATAATACATATATGCTTGCTATGTTATTTTGAGGTTTTCGCAACCCCTATCCTAACCCATTTCTCCTTTTTCTTTCCGCTGGCAAACTTAACGGTAAGCCTAGCGCTGTAAATATCGCTTCCCAGCTTTGAAAAGTCCAAATCAACTTGGTTTGAACCATAATTCACGCTAGAAACATCTAGGTTAAATACCTTAAAACCAGTTATATCAAAAACATCCAAAGTCGCACTGCTCGCTGGGGCAAGAATTCTAAACCTCATCGCTGCTTTGCCGCTTCTGATTGGATTTGGAAAAATAAAAAATTCCGAGATTTCCTCTCTTCTTTCCAGAGCGGCGGCAACCTGCGCATATTCCTTTGCTTTTGGCAGGTGAAAAGCACTCACGTTTCCCCTATGCTTGGCAAATAGATACTTATAATCTGGCGAAATATGTAGAAGCAAGGTATCTGGGTTGTCGTCTTCAAAAGTCCCTGCGGCAAGAGGAAATTCACCACTTAACAATTTACCTTTGCTGTTCACAGCTAAAACCAAACCGTTGTTTGCCGGAACTAAAATATAAAGAGAATCGTTGCCGGTTAAATCAATTGCAATGGGCTTTGAATGGAAGTTTGAAAAAGGAACGCCATTGGATAGGGTAACCGGAAAATTCGGTAAAGGAACGCCATTGGAGTCAATAGCATAAAGCCTGTTGTTGCCCAAATATATGGAATCGCTATATAGCGGGATGCGAGTAAAATCTGGAACCTTTGATTTTGCAAAGTCTTCGTCTTTGGGTATCGCATCAATAGGAACTGAATCCATTGGAATTGGCCTTGCGTATTTCCCAACCCATTCTATTTCAACCGGAATTTTTAAGGCTCGCCAATTTATAACGCTATCGCTGGTGAAGGCGTTAAACGTTTTTTCCTGTTTTGCGTCTGGCGGGATTTTCGCCGTTATTTTTATCCCCGAATACCCGCCAAAAGTAGATGCCGTGTTTCCATAACCGCTGGGATTTATAGAAAATATAGTATCAAGCTGTTTTTGCGGGTTAACCCTTTTATGCGGGATTAAATCACTACCAGAACCAAAATAAAAAACGCTTTCCCCCGCCGAATTTTTAAATTCCTTGCCAAGCCCCAAAATGCCATCCGCCTCTATAAGAGATATGCCAGATTGATGGTCTCTAAAAGCATCGCCATTCCAAGCATTTACCGCGCCGTAGCGAATAAGGGAATCTATATACCACTGGTTCACACGCCAAGCTACTATGCCGCTTGCGGGAATTGCAGCATCTATTTCATCTATGGATTCTATAACCCCTGTGCCAGAAATCAAACTATCCAAGGGAATTATTTCCACTTTCCCATTATCCATTTTCACGGAAACTTTTCCGTCTGCCCTATTAGTTCTCTGTCTATTCTCCAGTAAAATATATTCATTGTTATTTATGGGAATTTTCACTACCTGCACAGCGCCCGAACAATCATAGCCAGCCGCACAAATTTCAACGGGTTCTTTATTATTCAAACGCGGCGAAATTTCCTTGACGTTTGCCCACCTATTGTAAGCTCTCATCCACGCGCTCGGCAAACTTGGGAAAAAACCGGCTCCGGCATTGTAACCCGCAAAATCCATCCCGTCAAAATAGCCCAGCCTTGAAAAGCCTTTCACGACGTCAAAAGAATAAGGCAACCCTAGCTCACGCCCTATTTGGCTTGTTATGGTTCCATTAATACCCCAGTTCAAGCCGTCTTGGGAAGCGGTTTCGCTCGTAACCATTACAGAAAACACGGAATCCGCTCTGTTAAATTCATCAGCAGCCTTCACTTCAAAACCGCGCCAAAAGCATTGAGTTTCATCGCACCAAGTGCTGTCTATATAAGCATCCATAAAATCGCCAGGGGTGTTTGCCCCCTTGGTTCCCAAAGTTCCGCCGTCTATCAAGCGGTTCGCACCCGCATGGGCAATTAAAATAACTCTTTTCCCAAAAGAGCTGGGAGCAAGGGGGGCATCGGGATCTAGTTTCGCAAGGTTTAGAACATCGTTCACAAACCTAGCGTAATCTGCCGCCCGTGCAGAATCAAAAGCCTCCATCTTTTCGCCTTTGTAGCGGCTTGTGCGGTTATAATCTATTATGTGCTTGTTTAGCTGATATGGTTTTTCTTGCCCTTTTGGGAAAACCGCGGCGTTTATGGAAATTTGCCCGCTGCTCGCTCGGTTAAAATAATTATCGGCAAATTTTATATGGCTTTGCCAATACGCTTCATCCGCTCTTGAGCCTGTTGAACAAGGGTCATCCAGCTTATACTTCTTGGTGTCTGAGCAAAACGTGCCACGACCTGTTGTTAGCGAGTTATCAGGGTCTTCATAAAGGAATTCTACTCTTAAAACACGAACATCAAGGGCATCTGCAAAGCAGATGCCCGTAAAGAGCAACAAAAACAAAAAGGGCATTTATATTTTAGTTAACTTTCCAAATACTCAGTTCTAGGCACGCATTAGCGGATGAGGCATTGATACAATCTGGAGCTCTAGGCTGTGCAAGCAACAAAAACCAATTATCCCAACCCGTACCAGGTGTTTTTACTACAAAGTACTTGCCTAGGCTATACTCTATTGATGACACTTCGGAATTCGGCGCTACTACAAATTGATTGGTGTTAGAAGGATTACTAACGTCATCATCATCTAAGGTCCTTCTATTACCACTATCATTGAATTGTTTATCTGGTGATTGAAAAAAATCTATAAGCTGAATGCCATTAGCAGCTCGAATATACCAACCATTGTCTGAAACTAAATTAATAGCATTAGACACCAGTCCAATCCTAGCACCTTCTTCTCCTATCCTTAAATCCACCTTTTTGTCAAAAGTAATATTGCGGCTATCCACAAAATTGGCTGTATATTTTGTCTCTCTGGCTATGGTAATCGAATAGGGATTGTCGGTTTCGCATGAACCAGCGCAAACGCCAGAACCAGGTGTCCAATTATAAAAAGAATAATTATTTGCAGCAGTCGCGGTTAATGTTGTTCTTGCATTGGCGGAGTATGGTGGTGGTGGATTGGCAGCAGCCGAACCTGCCCCAGCGGGAGCAACATCTAAAGTAATACCAAATTCGTTGCAGTCCACCGGGTGAGGTCTATTAATTGGACCTATGCTATCCCTTTTTGAACCACCTTTGCTAGGAATAACATCAATGTAAATCTTTTGCGTATATTTGTTTATATCACACTTTTTAAAGTCCGTAAAAGCCGGCACTTCATTCAAGCTGTAAGACTGTCCAAAATTCTTGGTTTCCTCATATATTTTGTTTTCACCACCAGCATCTACATTATACATTTTTATTCTTATGGTCTTAATATAAGTAGTGTCGTCTTCTACCGGCACAATGAGTTTCACCGAACCGCTAATTGTGAGGTCCCAACCACCGCCGACGTCCCAGCCCAGATCTTTTATCTCAACTTCTGCATTGTCGCAACCATCAGTGCAAACCGGGGGACCTACAGGCGGTTTCGCCGGCTCTTTTCCACCATCATCACCACCAGTATCTCCACAAGATATTAGGAAACCCAATGCCAGACACAAAGCCAGGGCACATGGAACAAAGAGCAAAGAGTAGATTTTTTTTTGCATAAAAGCCTCCGATTTAAATAAATATATATTTTTTTTCAAAAAAAAGAAAAAATTATCAAAAATAACCCCTGTTTTGCGTTATTTTTAAGATACCAGCAAGTGCTGCGCCCTGCTTATAAGGTATTCGCAGTCTTTTACGTCTTTAAAGTTTTTTTCCAGTTCGCGGTAAAATTTGCGAGCCTCGCCAACTTTATCTTGAGATAGCAAAACACTTATAAGATATACATACGCCTTTGCAAGGCGCAAGGTGGAATAATTGTCCTTGTTGTCCATTATCCCGTAAAGCCATGCCAAAGCGGTATACATATGTTCATCTATGCTTATTTCCTTGAGTGCAAATTTGCACATCATAAAGTTGCTCACAACCACGTCAAAACCATCCGTTGTTCTCTGGTCGCTCATGTGCTTTAGGTTAAATTCGTTCAATAGCCATGAGACGTAGGATGCGCCCTTTTCCCTTGGGAGCCTAAAAAAAGCCTCTTCGTTGGTTCCGGTGTAGTTCATAGCCAAGCTACGCCTCAAAGCTACCGCATTGGAGAGTTTAGCTCTGTTTTCCTGCGTTAAATGCGATTCAAAACGCCCTTCTGGGAACACCACCGTAAACCAGTCAAGCCTTGTGGAGGCATAGAAGCATTTGGGGCAAACGGAAACCTGATAGCAGGAGAAGTCCACAGCATTGGCATCCGGCTCATCCGGCTCAAAAACTGGAACAATTTCATCATCACGCCATCTGGGTTTGTAATAATTTTCGTCCACTATAAAACCCGATACATTATCAAAAGCGCATAACGGGCAAATCATCTTTAAATATTGAAAATGCCCTTTGCCTTCGGACAGCCTGAAAAAAGTCTTGTTCAATTCAATATTTATTTCATGAAAGTCTCGCTCAAAATCAGTTATTGTAGGATATATTTGGAACATATTCAAGCTTTTGAGCTGTTCCAGCACGTCCTGTGTTCCACCAAAGAACGCTACCTTGCGATTCTCTTTGCTCAGCTGCTCGTGAATATTTTTGAAAAACATCACCGCCGTACCGTCTATGCGCTCGGTAGATCTTAAGTCAAAAGCCATGTCCAATCGAGAATCCTTAATCTCGTCCATAAGAAATGATTTATACTTAAGCGCTTGAGCAGAAGTAAATTCAACGCCTATATCGTAGCATAAGTAATGTCCTCGGACTTTTCTAGGTAAATACATAAGTGTTATGAATATAGTAAATTTATATCAAACCTTCCATTGCTGGCTATTGCGGAGTAGCCTTCATGTATGGCATGCAGAGGTTCTCCGTTTGTGGAAAATAGGGATTTTTCACCTTTTAAAGTTGAAAAAGCACCGCCAGCCTCCTCAAAAATTAGCGGATAGGGGGCTATATCCCAAAGCGATACCACCGGGTCCACCATAATCTCCGCCTTGCCGCAGGCAACCTGATAGTAGCCAAAGCAATCCCCCCAACCTCGGTAGAGCCTTGCATTTTTGCGAATGTTGCTAAACCACTCGCCATATCCTTTGCTCTCCATTGTGTTTATGGTGCCAGAGAGAACAAGTGAGTCCTTGAGTTCGCCTATATTTGAAACCCTTATTGCCGAACCTCTTGTAGTAGCTTCGCTATCCCCTATAAACGCACCACCCCCTGCGGTTGCCCAGATTTTGCTGTTCAAAGCAGGAAGTTGTATCAAACCTGCGATAGGGATTCCATTTTTAAAAATCGCGATAACCGTTCCAAACAGCGGAACCCCGTAAATAAACGATTTTGTGCCATCTATGGGGTCTAGCACCCACTGGTACTCCGCTTTTGGATTTTCCTGCCCAAACTCTTCGCCTATAAACCCAAATTCGGGAGTTTCTCTCTGCGCAAAAGCCCTAACGCTTTCCTCTGCATTCTTGTCCGCTATGGTCACCGGAGAGTTATCCGGTTTCCACTCAATGTTAAAATCAGTTTTCCAATGCTTGAGAATTTCGCTTTGAGCAATGCTACCAGCGCAAAGAACCAAATGTAGAAGGTCTTTCTGCATTTAAATATCCTTTCCTTTCAAGCGTAGATTTATCAGCAAACCCACAAAAATCATGCAAGTTAAAACAAAAGAGCCGCCGTAAGACAAAAATGGCAAAGGCAACCCTGTCACAGGCATAAAGCCTACAGTCATGGCTACGTTTACAACTACATGGAAGAATAGCGTAGCGGATATCCCTGCAACCATCAGATTCACAAAACTATCGGGATACAGTTTGCATATAGATATACCTCGCAAAATCAAAACAAAGAACAGAGCCAATACCACGAGCGTCCCTGCAAAACCGAATTGCTCCCCCAAAACGCTGAATATAAAATCCGTGTGCTCTTCTGGCAAAAACGCTAGGTTGGTTTGCGAGCCTGCGCCAAATCCCTTGCCGAACATGCCGCCACTGCCTATTGCCACCTGCGACTGTATAACCTGATAACCTTGCCCCTTTGGGTCTCGCATTGGATCTACAAAGGTTAAAATACGGCTTCGCTGATGGTCTTCCATGGAGTTCCAAGCTATTTGGCTAGCATATCCTGAACTTATATCCAGCGTCATAACCAGAATTATAAACCACAGAGGAAACTTGAACCTAACGGAGACAAAAAACACGCATATTATCAGCAAATTCCAATAAAGCCCGGAAATTGTGGAAAATATAACGCTTACCACGGGGCTAATAAATAGGAATAAATCCACCAGCCTAAAGCCTGCCCAATAAAAATGCACAAGCGTAATGACGGTGAAAACCAAAGCCGTGCTTAAATTCGGCTGTTTTAAAACGAGCAAAAACGGAACTATGAACAACAAGCCAGGGATTAGCAGAGTTCTGGGCTGCACTATGCTAACCCTGTTCCTGGAGAGCCAAAGAGAGCTTACCAGCAGATAAGCGACCTTGGCAAATTCCGAGGGCTGAAATCTAAAACCCGCAATATCCAGCCAACGGCCTGCTCCCTTTGATATATGCCCGGAGTTCACAACCAAAAACAGAGCTATGATGGAGATGGCGTAGGATATCCATGCTATATTTTTCCAAGATTTTGACGGCAAAAAAACTATTACAGCGGCTATCACAAAACCCGCTGCAAAATGGATTATCTGCTTAAACCATTCAGTGTGATACCATACCAAATCCGTATTGCTAGTGGCAGAATAGACCAGCATAATCCCTATCCCAATAAGAGCAAAGAGAGTACTCATAAAAACCCAGTCCATTTTTTTCATTCGGTTACCGCCTTAGAGGTGTTGGGATTAAAATACGCATCCAAAATTTTTTGCGCTATGGGAGCAGCCATAGCTCCGCCACCACCTGCATTTTCCAAAACCACGCCAACAGCTATTTCCGGCTTATCCAAAGGGGCCACGGCAACAAACCAAGCGTGCGTTTTATCGCCGTGCGGATTTTCTGCGCTACCGGTTTTTCCACCGACTGTTACACCAGGAACAATGGCACGGCGTCCCGTGCCGCTGGGAGCGTTTACAACTTCATAAAGACCTTTGAGTATTATATTCCTAGTACGTTCAGAAACTTTTCCCTCTCCTATTTTTTCCGGTTCAATTTTTCTTATCAGCTCGCCTTCGGGGTTTATAATCTCTTTTAAAAAGTGCGGCTTGTATAAACCGTTGCCAGAGGCAAGCGTGCCTACCATTACGGTTTGCTGCAAAGGAGTGACCAAAAGCGCGCCTTGCCCAATGGCTATATTTAAAATTTCACCTGCGCTCCATTTCCAGCCTTTTTTTTCAAACCATTTTTCATAAGAAACGGAATCTATCAAAAGCCCGGAGCGCTCATTTGGAATATCCACGCCTAGCTTAGAACCCAAGCCAAGCCGCCTGCCCATATCGCCAATTCTTTCACTGCCTATATCCAAACCTGCCTGATAGAAAAATACATCGCAAGATTCCCTTAATGCCCCCACAACATTCAGAACTCCATGCCCCCTTGCCAGCCAGCATTTTGCGTAACGATTACCAAAACGTAAACCACCACCGCATGATTTATATCTGGTATATTCCGAAACCACATTGGCATCTAAACCAGCCGCTGCGGTAACCACTTTAAAAACAGATGCCGGAGGGTATAGGCCGCTTATGGCACGGTTTGTCAGCGGCTTTGCTGTGTCTAGGGCAACAGATGCCCATGCTTTGTGCAGTTCCCTTTTTTCCAGAGAGAATATGTTAGGATCCAAATGTGGACGGCTGACCATTGCATAAATTTCCCCATTCAGAGGATTGAGCGCAACAATGGCACCCTTTAAACCTTCCGGTATTGCATTCTCAGCTATTTTCTGAATCCGCCAATCCAGCGTTGTGACAATTGAATTCCCGGATACGGGAGCGATGAATGGCATTCCCTCCACTATTCCCATCTCACGCCCCATCGCGTTTACCTCTACAAACCTTAATCCGTTGTTTCCTCTGAATTCCTGTTCATAGCTTAATTCCAAACCCTTTTTGCCTATGCGGTCTCCCATAACATAATGGGCATTTTCTGGAAGCTCAAGCTCCTGTTCGGATATTTCGCTGGTATAGCCAAACACGTGCGCGCCATACATGCCAAAGGGATAATCCCTGCGCGACTCAACTATGATTTCAATGCCTGGCAATTCCTCGCTGTGTTCTTCAAATAGCGCAACAACTTCGGGGGCTGCATCTTCTATAAGCCTCTGAAATCTGAATTTTTGCCACCTGCCTCGCTCAAAGGAAAATGCGAGCATCGCGGAATCCAATAGGCGTTTTCCATTGCTGTCCTTTATCTTTAAAAGTCTCTCAAAAACTGAATCTTTAATTTCCTTTGATTTAAATCCACTATACATAAGGGATATTTGGTAAGAAGGTCTGTTGCGAACCAGAACAACTCCATTGCGATCTAAAATAAGACCGCGATTTGCCTTTATATTAACTTTGCGAATGCGGTTTTCTTCGGCTCTTTTAAGGTTGTTATCGTATTCAAAGTATTGCAGCTGCAAAAGCCTTATGAGCAAAATGGAGAATGCCACTATACTCACGCAGATAAACACAAAGATTTTTAGATTCACCTCCTGTCTTATATCTTCTTCCGATTGCTGGAAATTGGAAAGCATTCACTTAACCTCTATTTATAAATTTCTGTTTTTCTTCCCATAGTAAGTGAAAACAAATAAAGACAAACAACTCCTATGATAATGGTGTAAAGCGTATTTGGAAGGGTGGACGAGAATACCATCTTTGGAACATCAGAAATGGCTTTCCCTATTGAAAAATAATATATTATATCTTTTAAAAAATTTACCATAGCCAAAACAACTACTTGCAAAAAAAGATTCAAATCTATAAAACTCTCGTTAATCTGCCCCACTATAAAACCAACGGTGCAATACGCAAGCGAAAAAGCCCCAAGCCATTCCGTAGGTGCATAAACATCGCAAAACAAACCGGATACAAAACCCATTGCGCAGCCCGCAAGTCCCCCATGCCTAAACGCAACCATAACCGTTAAAATAATTAGAAAAGAAGGCTGCGCCCCAAGTATCTCAATCCGCGAGGCAATAACCGTTTGGAAAAGGGCTGCTATAAAAAATAAAAAGGTATATATAATAATTTTAAACACGTGTCATTCCTCGCTCCATACAATCCAATCCATATTTTTACGAATAATAAACACCTCTTCCAAAGATTCTATATGCTGCAATAATTTAATTGTTCCATAGCTGAGTACTTCTGAATTGTTCTTGTCTAATTCACTAACAACGCCAACAGGAATGCCTTTTGGGTAAATCCCGCCAAGCCCAGAAGTTACAAGCGTATCGCCGGGGATTAAATCTGCATAGCTAGAAATTTGAATTTGCATTTTGCCGTTTTCTCTGGAAAACACAACCCCCAAAGCCCTGGAGCGTTGCGATATAACCGATGTTCTTGAATTTGGATCGGAAAGGAGCTGCACCATAGAATGGGTTGGGAAAACCTTTGAAACCTTGCCCACCAAGCCCTCTGTTGTAAACACAGGCATCCCATAAGCGATGGAATCCGACTCGCCGTTATTCACAACCACAGTGGTCATGTAAATGCCTGGATTATGCCCTATTATCTGAGTTAGGAAAATAGGATAGTCCCATTGGTTCTCGAAGTGCAAAAGCCTTTTTAGCCGCTCGTTTTCAATAGCGTACTCTTTTGTTAAATCTATTTCCAATTTAAGTTTGGCATTTTCCTTTTTCAAAAGAATATTTTCCTTGCTAAGGCTACTGACGTGCAGAACATAAGAGAGCATGGACTGCGGTAAATAAAAAACACTTGAGAGAAAAAAATCTGCGATATTTTGCTTTTGCTTAACTTGAGTCAACTGCATATATAAAGAGATACAAACAAGCATTACGAACACAACTGACCCGCGTCCCCATTTGCATATTTCAACTATATATCGGAATAAACTCATCGCTTAATTAACAGTTACTAAACCGAAGATGCCATGAGAACTTTACAATTGCGATAATAGTCTAAATCTTCTAAAATTCTCGCCGCGCCTTTGCATACGCACAAGGGAGCGTCATCTATAACGCTAACGGGCAAACCTGTTTCGTGACGGAGCTTTGCATCCAAACCCCTAAGCTGGCTTGTGCCACCCGCCATTATTATGCCTTTATCCAAAATATCTGCGGATAGCTCTGGCGGAGTGCTTTCCAATGCTTTTTTAACAGCCTCAACTATCTGGAAAATGGATTCGCTCAAAGCGTCTCTAATCTCTTCGCTTTTGATTACTATTGTGCGCGGGATGCCAGCTGCCAAATCCCTGCCTTTAACCTCCATTTCAAGCTCTTTTTCCAGCGGGTATGCAGAACCAATTTTCTTTTTAACATCCTCTGCCATAGATTCGCCTATCAAAAGTCCGTGCGTTCTGCGCAAGTAGCTAACAATGGCTTGGTCCATTTTGTCTCCGCCAACACGCACGGAAGATTTGCAAACAAGGCCCCCCAGCGAAATAATAGCTACTTCCGAGGTTCCGCCGCCGCAATCTATAACCATGTGGCCAGAAGGCTCGGTTACGGGAATTTGCATACCGATAGCTGTAGCCATAGGCTCTGCTACCAGATGAACCTCACGTGCCCCTGCTGCCCTGGTAGCATCTAAAACCGCCCTCTTTTCCACCTCTGTTATCCCAGACGGAACACCAATCACTACCCGTGGCTTAACCAAAAACAACGGGTATCTTTGAACTCGGCTAATGAAGTACTGAAGCAAAGCCTCAACTAAGTGATAATCGGCTATAACACCATCTTTCATGGGACGGACGGCAATTATTTCATCTGGCGTGCGACCTAGCATTTTTTTAGCTTCTGCGCCTATATATGTAACTTTTTCACTTTTTCTATCTACAGCGACAACCGTAGGCTCATTGATAACAATACCCCTACCCTGCACGTGCACTAAAGTGTTGGCTGTACCGAGATCTATGCCTATATTGCAGGAAAATAATCCAAGCATGATAAATATCCTCTTTTAAAACGGCTATAATATAGAAAAAATCTATTGTGCTGCGTTACTGTTGCCTTTACCGTTGCTGAAAAAGTCTGGAAGAGCAATGAAATTTGAAATTCCAAGCCCTTTTATCTTATGGTAATACTTCTTCTTTAGAAAAGCATTTACGCTTACTGAGTCGGCAAATTTAAGAGCCTCTGCGGAAATAGCCCTAGCTTCATCGTAATTTACGGAACGTATTATTTTTTTGCACTCCATAATGCACCAAGATGCCATAGATAGTTCGTCCACGCCAAGCCCAACTAAAAGCAAGGCGCTGATAGGGTCAGCTGCCATTTCGCCGCAAACGCTAACCGAAATACCCTCTTTGTGAGCAGCGTCAACTATCATCTTTACAGACCTTAAAACCGCAGGGTGGTGCGGTTCATACATAGAGGCAATTTTCCCGTTAGACCTGTCCACGGCAATGGTGAACTGAATTAAATCGTTTGTGCCTATGCTTACAAAATCAACCCTCTTCGCAATTTCCTCCATGACCATAACGGCGGCTGGAACCTCTATCATAGCGCCTAATTCAATTTTGGGAACTTCAAGCCCCTCTCCACGTAATTCCGTGCTGCATTCATCATAAATTTCTTTCACCTTTTCCATCTCCTCCACGCTGGAAATCATGGGGAACATTATTTTTAGATTGCCTAGGTCTCCAGCTTCTATAAGGGCTTTTAGCTGTTCTTTGAAAAGGTCTTTTTGATCAAGGCAAAGCCTTATGGAACGCCAACCCATAAACGGATTTGACTCAGGTTCCGAACTTATAGAGGTGAGCATCTTGTCACTGCCGGCATCCAAGGTCCTTATGGTGACCGGCAGGGGATGCAATTGATGCGTCACATTGCGATAAGCCGCTACCTGCTCTTTTCTTGAAGGCAGGGTATCCCGCCCAAAATAAAGAAATTCCGAGCGATAAAGCCCAATCCCTGCTGCGCCAAAAGAGCTTATTTCGCTGGCTTCTTCGTACCTCTCTATATTTGCATTCAATCTTATATACTTTCCATCCATAGTTATAGGCTCTAGGTCCCTCATGGTGAAAAGCTCTAATTTTTGGTTTTGAAAAACTTCTATCTGCTTTTTATATTTGTTTATATCTTGTTCATCTGGATTAACTATTACTATCCCATTTGTTCCGTCCAATATTATCAAATCGTCTTCGCTCACGGAAGTGGATAGATTCACAATACCCATCACAGCAGGTATTTGCATTGAGCGCGCAAGTATTGAAACATGGCTGGTCACGCTGCCGGAATCTATGGCAAGCCCCAGAACTTTTCCCTTTTCAAAACGCATAAGCAAATTAGGCCCAATTGAAGCGCCTGCAAGCACAACGCCGCTTTCAATTTCTTCACCAAGCTCAAAATCCCCTTTATCATTGCTCAAATGAAAAAGCACGCGGCTGTAAATATCTTTTAAATCTTGAACTCGTTCCTTTAAAATTCCCCCGCTGTTTTCAAAGCTATCTATTAAATTTTGCATACAGAGATGGAACGCATAACTGGCATTGCATTGTTCGTTTTTTATAAGAGAGGCTGTGCTTTCAATTAAAAAAGGATCTTGCAAAATCAGCAGGTGTGAGTCAAAAATACTCGCTTCTTCCTTGCCAGCCATTTTAAGAGCCAGATCGCGCAAATTTGAAATTTCTGTCTTTACTTGCAGAATTCCCCTGTGAAACAAATCTGTTTGACTTGCAATGTTCTCTTTTAAAATTTTTTGATGCGAAATCACAACCCTCTGACGTGTGATCAATTTTACTTTTGCGATAACATAGCCTGGGGAAGCGGCTTTCCCAGTGAACATCTTCCTTTGCTTATGTGGCGTCTTCATAAAATTTGTCTTTGAATAAATCCGTTAGTTGTTGCGCTACCTTCTGTTCATCGGGGCTATCTATTATAAACTCCACTTCCGAACCTGGTTCAATGGCAAGCATCATCAAGTTGAGGATGGACTTTGCATTCACCCTTTGCCCGGAATATATGAGTTCAACTGAGCCTTGCGCAGAGCCTGCAATACTGACTATGCGCCCCGCAGGTCTGGCATGGATGCCAAGCGAGTTCTGTACTATGAGTTTAAGGTTTACCATTTTTATCCTAGAAGAAATCTATGTTTACATCCAATCCATCCTTTATAATTAAACGGAAAAGGCTATCTGCCGATTTTACAGTAGTTGCCAACTCATCATGCAATTTTCGGTCGTTCAATAATATGCCAAGCGTGTTGTTTTTGGACTGCAGTTTATCGGTTAGGGTTAAAACCCTTTGTATGGCTGTGTCGGCTCCGTTTACTAGAGCATTAGTGCGCCCGAGCAAGCCGTTTGCATCGGCTACCAGATTTTTTAGCGGAGCCCTGTTTTCATCCAAAATTACATTGAGATTTTTTGTAGCTACGGATAAACCCGCCAAGCTACCCTGCAATACCGGGTCTGCCTTTTGGACCAAACCTATAGCCCTGTCCTCTAAATCCTCGGCCTTTTCCAGAAGGCGGCGAAATCTATCTCTAAAATCCTGAGTGGCTATGGTGGAATCGAGTATGAGGTGCGCTATGTTCATTATTATCTTTGCGCTGTCCAGAACCTCTCCCGCCATACCCATAACCTCGGCTATGCCGGCATCAAAAAAGCCCGGAATGGTATCGCTCGCAGAAAATGTCCTAGCGGAATCTCCCAAAATTACCCCTATTTGCCTCTCGCCCAAAAGCCCTATATTCTGCACCCTAATATCCGAATCCACGGGAATTTTGACATCATTTCTGACGGAGATTCGCACAATAACCCTATTTCCGTGCAAAGCTATCCTCTCCACCCTGCCCAGCTTAACCCCATTGACCTTAACTGGGTCGTCTTGCGCTAGTGTGCTAACCTGGTTAAAACGCAAATTGTAGGTATCATAGGTTTCGCGAGGGTCGTTATCATTTAAAAAGAATATGCCAAAAACTAGGATTACAGCCGCAATTACTATAACCAAGCCCACAATAAAGTAAAGCATTGCATCTTTTTTCACAAAATTGAATATAGTAAATAAGCTAAAGGGGGAACGCTCTGGAGGAAACCGGAACTAATCGGCGGTCAAAAATGGCATATTTTTTGCATATTCATAAAAAACTAAAGTTTTTACTCGGTAATGCCGATAAAGAATGTAGATTTAACGAAAACGAGGTGTGTTATGCCAGTAATGTCAGTAGGTGGATTAGCGTCAGGGTTAGATACAAATAGCATAATAGCTCAGCTTACGGCACTTGAGCAGATGAAGGTCACACGTGAAGAGCAAAAAAAGGAAAATGCCCAAAAAACCCTTGAGAAATTCAAAGACCTGCAAACTAGGCTTGGCAATCTGGCATCAAAAGCGAGCGCACTGGAAACACTGAACAAATTCAACGTTTTTAAATCAACTTCAAATTATGAGGATTTTGCAACCGTTTCCGGCAAAGAAGGCGCAACTTCAGGCAAATACGAAATAGTGGTAAAACAATTGGCAGCAACGCAAAAAATTGCTTCAAAGAATTTTGAAGCGGTAAACAAAACTATGGCTGACTACGGTTTGATGAACAAGGGCGATGAACCTATTAAAATATCCTTGTCCACCAGCGTTGCCGCGCAAAAAGCCGACCCCAAAAAATTTGTTGAGGTGGCTATAACCGCAAACGACACATTAAAAGACATTGTAAATAAAATAAACTCCGCAGAAGGCGCAGGCGTTAAAGCCAGCATAATGTCAATGGCAAACGGCGAAAACCGCCTTATTTTAACCGCGGTGGACACAGGGACAAACGGATTTTCATTACAAGAAGACGGCGGAACAGACCTTTTAGGCAAACTCGGCATAATTGATAACTCAAAACAAAGGGCGGTTTCTGGAAATACCATGACCATTCTTGGCGGCGGAGCCGCCACATTAGAAAACACTTTTAAAGATTTAAATACCGTTTTAAATAGAAACAATTTTGAAAATGGCGACAAAATAGGCATTTATCTGCCAGAAGAGAACGGCGCTGGTCAAGGTGGCTGGATTACTTTTAATATGTTCGATTCTAATGGGGATGCCAGAAAAATAGGCGATGTTTTAAGCGAAATAAATGCTGCTTTAAAAACCTCCGGCGCAAATTTTACCGCTTCGCTCAACAACTCCGGGGAGATAATTCTAGAAGGGGATTTGAAAAACGACCAAAATTTCAACAGCGATGTGTTGGAAAAAGTCAAAATCCAAATGGGAACATTTAAAAAAGCGGATGCAGATTTAACAGATGATGATATCATTGTCAAAAAAAATATGGGTTCTTTGACAAATCGCGATATTTTTGCCAATGTGATAAACGAAGGGCAAAACGCTTTTTATACGATTGACGGAATGTCAATCAGTTCGCAGAGCAATGATGATGAAAAAACCATAAACGGCACTGTTTTCACTTTTAAAAAAGTTAGCAAACCAGAAATGGAGCCTATAAAGGTCTCTTTGGATTTGGATAAAGAGTCCATTGTAAACAATATAACCGCTTTTATTGAAGAATACAATACGCTGATGTCTTTTATAGAGGAAAACGCAAGAGCTACGGTAAAGGAAGAAACCGACAGAGCCACCGGGCAAAAGAGGAGCAAACGCGAAGTTGGGCCTTTCACAGGCGATAGCAATATCTCCGGCTTGCGCGATAACTTAAAAAGAATGGTAACGGGCGTAATAGACGAATTGACTGGAAACAAGGGCAACGGCTATTCAACGCTTAATTCATCCGCAAGCCGCATAGGCATAACCACTGAAAGGAATGGGAGTTTGAGCATAGATAACGAAAAACTCACCAAAGCTCTAGATACGGATTTTGAAGGCGTACGCAGATTGTTCACCGTAAACAACTTTAGCGATACCTTAGGATTTAGTGTTGGAAATTTCAATAAAAATTCCACAACAGGTATATATAAAATTGACGTGAACGGCGACGTAACGATGAACGGGCAACCCGTAAAAATCAACAGCATAACAGCTAACATAATCACTCTGGAAAACGGAATTTCCATTGAAACTCCGGGGTTGGGGCAAGAAGCACAAGTCACATTCGTGCGTGGCATAGCCAGCCAAATTGCAAATTTTGTGGAAAAGGCAAAGAGCAGCGTTGATGGTTATTTCAAAACTTCTGAAAATACCTATCAAGACAGAATAGACAGCATTCAAAAAAGAGTTGACGAATTACAGGCTCGCGTGGATAACTATAACGCTAGAATTTCCAAGCAATTCGCTTCTCTAGAAAAAAACATGGGCAATTTACAATCTCAGACTTCTAATATGCTGTCGGCTCTTAGCACAATTTCGTATCAACAGAAGTAACCATAACCGGAGAATTTTTTATGCAGAATAACACTTACGCTCGCCCAGGTTTAGGCCAATATCGCCAGGCTTCTGTTGAAACAGCAGACCGTGGACAATTGATAATCATGATTTACGACCATTGCATAAAATGGTGCGGTATCGCTAAAGAAGCTTTGGAAGCCGGCCAGTTGGCGCGCAAAGCGGAAGCCTGCCATAAAGTTGAAGCAGGCATAAGCGAGCTTATGACTTCCCTAGATATGCAAAAAGGTGGTGATATTGCAAAAAATCTTTGGCGGTTATACGACTTCTACAGTCATCACATTCATGAAGGCAACACGAAAAACATAGCTAAAAATTTTACGGAGGTTCAAGAGATGATGGGACAATTGAGAGAGGCTTGGCAAAAGGCCCTTGGAGAAGTTCGTCAAGACAGAACATTGGCAAGCAAATTATCTACTGGAGCCCCTCGCAGCTACGTAAGCATGGTAGGTTGATATGCGACAAGATGTAAAATCCTTAGCTTCCAAAATAGATAACGCAATGCAGCTCTGCAAAAACGTCCTTGAATACGACAGCAAAATAAAAGCACTTTCTCCATTAGAGATAGGGATGGATGAGTACGCAGAAAAATTAACTCGATGCGTAGAAAACAGAGGGAGCGCCACAAGAGCTGCGATTCGAGAGTTGAGCGAAATAGGCAACTTTTATAGAGCTATAGAAAGTGATTCAACTGCAACAGTCGCGGACAAAGCCCTTTTAAACGAAAAAATACAGTCGCTTCAAGATTTATCCCCTGTATTTGTAAAACAAAATGCCATCGTTAAAAAAAGCATTGAAATTCATCTGAATTCTCTGCATCAGGAATCCGCGGAATTCCAGCACAATGTAAAAGTCATAAAGAATTATCTGAAGGCTCCAGATAATAGAACTTTTTACGGCTAGTTGGCAAAAAATAATTCCTTCTGCTCCCTCTTTTCGCTTTCGTCAGTTGCGACGTAGGGAGCATTTTCATTTTTTTTGAGCGCAAGGTAAAACAAGGCTGTACTCATGGTAGAAGGAGTTGGGGTGAAGTCTTGAACCTGCTCTGGGTAAATGTTTAAATCTCTGAACGTTTTTGCAAGAGCTTTCATATCGCTCATTTTGCACCCTGGATGGCTGGACATTAAATAGGGCATGATTTGCGTTTTTAACTTGTGCTTTTCGCATAGCTTTTGGAATAGCAGCAGGAACTTTTTGAAAACGGAAAAGTCCGGTTTTCGCATAAGCTCAAGAACATGGTTTTCCGTGTGTTCGGGAGCGAGTTTTAAGCGACCGCTCGTGTGTTGCAAAATCAAGTTTTCTATGTAGATATCATTATCTTCGTTTGGAGAATGCAAAAGCATATCATAGCGAATTCCGCTGCCTATAAAAACTTTTTTAACGCCTTTTATTTGCAAAACTTTTTTATAAAGTTCGTTCATAACCCTGTGGTTAGTGTTCAGGTTATTGCAAATTTTTGGAGACAAACAGCTAACTCGTTTGCACTTGGAACACAAATTTTCGTCCATTCCACCCATCTTATACATATTTGCACTTGGCCCGCCCAAGTCGCTTATATTGCCTTTGAAATCCGGCATCTGCGCGATTGCTTCAACCTCTTTTAAAATGCTCTTTTCGCTTCTGCTGGCTATGAATTTCCCCTGATGGGCGTGTATGGCACAGAACGAACATCCACCAAAACAGCCCCTGTGCGTTGTGATGCTGTGTTTTATCATTTCGTAAGCTGGCAGCGTACCTCTTTTTTTATAGCGAGGGTGCGGAGTTCTCTCATAAGGCAAATCAAAACTTCTGTCCATCTCACATTCCTGCATCTGCGAGAAAGGCGGGTTTATTATCAGGGTTTTATCTCCGATTTCTTGGGTTAGAACTGCGTCTGTATTTTGTTCCAAAATTTTGGCGTTTTCTAAAAATTTATTACTATCCGCTAAACAATCTTTATGGGAATGTAAACTCATTGCGGGGCAACTACGCAGGGTTGCCCCTACGGTCAAAAACGCGGTTTGTTTTGTGTCGCGGATGTTTTGACCGTTTTGCAATTTTTTTGCAATTTCAATGATCGGTTTTTCACCCATTCCATAAACCAGCAAATCCGCTTGGCTTTCGCAGAGGATGCTGGGCATTAGGCGGCTTTCCATAAAATCGTAATGCGTTGTTCTGCGAAGCGAGGCTTCTATGCCTCCCAGAATTACCGGAGTACTTGGGAATAGCTGTTTTAGAATTTTTGAATAAACCGTTGCGGCGCGGTCCGGGCGGAACCCCGCTTTGCCACCGGGCGTGTAGGCATCATCGCTACGCAACCTTTTGTTTGCCGTGTAGTGGCTCACAGCGGAATCCAGGCAGCCGGATGTTACGCCAAAAAAAAGACGCGGCTGCCCCAATTTTTTGAAATCCCGCAAATCGTCTTGCCAATTTGGCTGGGGCAAAATAGCAACGCGCAAACTCTCGCTCTCCAAAACCCGCGCAATAACCGCATGCCCAAAAGACGGATGGTCCACATACGCATCTCCGCTAACTATAATTACATCAACGTAATCCCACCCAAGATAATCCATCTCTTTACGGGATATGGGGAGAAACGA
>Ga0268262_10002481_pt1 | contig 21239 bp, 16 predicted proteins | sample TergutNc150P3_FD_190354 | JGI IMG/M metagenome (GOLD analysis project Ga0268262, IMG submission 190354) | Nasutitermes corniger P3 segment gut microbial community from laboratory colony in Florida, USA - Nc150 P3 (SPAdes) (version 2) | ecosystem: Host-associated > Arthropoda: Insects >... | reverse complement strand
CGCTCAAAAAATAAGCATTTGAACCCGTTATGTAAATATCCAGGTTCTTTTTCAAAAATAAACTATCTACCACTTTCTCAAAATCAGAGACATTCTGTATTTCGTCTAAAAATATGTAATATTTCTGCTTATTCCGCACACGTTTTTTCAAATAAGCGTATAGTTGCTCGGAAGTTTGCAAATCTCCGAAATCAAATTCCTCAAAATTTATGCTTATTATTTGTTCTGAGCTAACGCCGTTTTTGATTAAATATTGCCTATATATCTCAAAAAGTTTTGATTTCCCGCATCTGCGCACACCGGAAATTACTTTTATAACATCCTCATCCTTCCAATTCACAAGGAATTTCAGATATTCAGGTCGATTGATAATATTTTGGACTTTATTCCAATTTTCCGACATTTTCACCTCTTTTTTGGAGTACACTCCAAATATAGTAAATAAAACTTTGGCTTGTTGCGTATGTTACACAAACTTCACCAACCCTTCACCAAAACTTAACATCAAAAAGATATATTTAGTAAAGCAATTGTCACTATGGCAACAACATATTCAATTAAGAGGGGTTTTGCACGCTTTAACACAGCGCAGTTTTGCGTATTGCTGCTTGTCCTTTTTATTTTTACCGTAGCATTTATTTTACCGCTTGGAACGCTTTTTTCAAAAGCTTTTACCGGAGAAAACGGTGATTTTACTGGGATTGCCAACTATAAAAGCTATTTTGGCAACCCATCACTCAGCGTTTCTGTTTGGAATACCATCAATATATCGCTTGTGACGACCATTTTTAGCACTATGTTCGGCTTTCTTTACGCTTATGCCATAACGCGAACCAATATTTTGGGGAAGAGCTTTTTTAAATATATCGCTCTGGTTCCAATTTTCATTCCAACGGTGGTTCATGCGCTTGGACTGGTGTATATATTTGGACGGCAGAGCATTATTACACGGCTTGGTTTTGATATTGAGCTTTATGGGCGCAATGGGATTATAATTTCTGAAATTATCTACACATTTCCGCAGGCTTTTTTGTTGTTTCTCGTTGCTCTTGAATATGTGGATGGGAGATTGTACGAAGCCTGCGAGGTTATGGGGGTGAAACCCTTGCGGCAATTTTTGCACGTAACGCTTCCTGAAATGAAATATACTGTTGTGAATACCATTTTTGTTTGCTTCACTCTTGCATTTACCGATTTTGGCGCGCCAAAAGTTATAGGCGGGAATTATAATGTGCTTGCAACCGATATTTACAAGCAAATCGCTGGGCAGTTCAATATGAATATGGGGGCGGTGGTAGGTACCCTGCTGCTTATTCCCGCTGTTATTTCCTTTATCATCGGGCGTTTTGTGTCAAACAAAAATACCAGCACGCTCAATGCAAAAACAATTCCGCTCACAATTAGCAAAAATCCTGCTCGCGATTTAATGTTTTTTCTGTTCTGCGGATTTATAGCCATGTTCTTTATACTTCTCATAATCTCGCTTTTCATAGGTGCGTTTACCACTTACTATCCCTACGACCTCAGCCTCACTTTGAAGCATTTTATCTTTAACCAATCAAACGGCGGCATTGACTGTTTCTTCAATTCCGTGTTGATGAGCGGGGCTTCTGCTGTTTTTGGTTCTGCATTTGTTTTCTTATATGCTTATATGATGGAGAAAGCCGAGGGATTTGGAATTTTAAGGAAATATGGCAAATTGCTTTCGCTTTTGCCGCTTGCCGTGCCAGGTATGGTTATTGGGGTTTCTTTCATATTCTTCTTTAATTCGCAGAGCAATCCTTTGAATTTTATTTATGGCACTATTATAATACTCGTGCTTTCAAATATTATGCATTATTTTTCCGTTCCTTATCTAACCGCAACGGGAGCTTTGAAAAAACTTGACAGGGAATTTGAGATGGTCGCGGAGAGTATGCACATTCCGCGATGGCGAACTTTTTTTCGCGTGAGCGTTCCATTATCCACTCACGCTATTGCAGAAATAGCTATGTATTTTTTTGTCAATTCAATGGTGACCGTTTCGGCAATTGTTTTTTTGTATAGCGCAAATTTCAAAATCGCTTCAATTGCCATTACACACATGGAAGAAGCGGGAGATATAAGTCAGGCAGCAGCGATGAGTTTATTGATACTCATAATAAATGTTGCGGTGCGAATGTTGTATCACATAATAAAGGAGAAAACGTAGATGAGCAGGATAGATGCTATTATTCTGGATTGGGCAGGAACAACGGTGGATTACGGGAGCTTTGCTCCTGTGAACGCTATTATTATTGCCTTTGAGGCTTTTGGCATAAAAGTGAGTATTGAAGAAACCCGTGCGCCAATGGGGCTTCCAAAGCGAAAGCATATTGAAAAAATGCTGGAAAATATGGGGCTTTATTATACGCAAGAAGACGTTAGTCTAATCTATGCGGGTTTTGAGTCGGCACTTTTTGAAGTATTGGCAAAATATACCGACCCTCTGCCCGGAGTTATTAAGGCAACCAAGCATATTCGAGAAATGGGAGTGGCAATGGGTTCAACCACAGGCTACACCCAAGCTATGATGAATGTTATTGTGCCTCTGGCAAAAGAAAAAGGTTATTCGCCGGATTGCATAGTTTGCCCAGACGATTGCAAGGGGGTGGGGCGACCCTACCCATATATGCTTTGGAAAAATTTGGAAAAACTTGGCATAGCATCCATACACAACGCGCTGAAAATTGGCGATACTGAGGTTGATATGCAGGAGGGAAAAAATGCAGGGTGTTTGTCCGTGGGCGTGTTGAAAGGTTCCAGTATGCTCGCTTTGAACGTGAACGAAGAAATTGCAAGGAAAAAATATATGGAAGCTGGGGCAGACTATGTTATTGAAGACATCAGCGCATTGCCAGCTTTGATAGAATCACTTAATCAAAAAGGAGGAGTTTAGTTTTATGTACGAATTTATACCTGATAATCCATACCTGCTTTTAACGCCAGGTCCTCTCTCAACTTCAAAGTCTGTTAGGAATGCTTTGCTCAGAGACTGGTGTACGTGGGATGCCGATTACAACGAGGATATTGTGCAAAATATTCGTCGCCGCTTGGTGGCACTTGCATCTAAAAAAATTGATGATTATACTGTTGTGCTGATGCAGGGCAGCGGTTCTTTTTCGGTTGAAGCTACACTAGGCACTGTGGTGCCACAAAACGGCAAACTGCTGATTATAACCAATGGTGCTTATGGCGACCGAATGATACAAATGGCAAAAGCATTGAAACTTAACTTTATGGTATATTCCTGCTTGGAAATAGAAGCACCCAAAGCAGAAATCCTATCAAAAATTCTTGGCGAAAATCCAGACATCACGCATACGGCTCTGGTTCATTGCGAAACCACAACAGGTATGCTTAACCCGCTCTCAGAAATTGCCAATGTTCTCAAGGAACACGGCAATATTTTCATTTTAGATGCCATGAGTTCTTTTGGCGGAATTCCGCTTGATATGGCTGACCACGACATTGACTTTTTGATCAGTTCTTCCAACAAGTGCATTCAAGGGGTTCCGGGCTTTGCCTTTGTTATTGCCAAAAAAGAGGAATTGCTAAAATGCAAAGATAATGCCCGCTCCCTATGCCTAGATTTATATGGGCAGTGGAAAGAAATGGACAAGTCTGGGAAATGGCGATATACCTCCCCCACGCATATAGTAAGGGCTTTTTATCAAGCCTTGGATGAGCTGGAAGCGGAAGGAGGCATAGAGGCTCGCTACAATAGATACTGCAAAAACCAGCATTTGCTCTCTAATGGAATGAAGGAACTCGGCTTTAGGCCCCTTTTGCCAAAAGAGGTTCAATCCCCCATAATCACCTCTTTTTTATATCCAAATCCCAATTTTAACTTTGATATTTTTTATAAAACCATAAAGAAACTCGGTTTTGTATTATATCCGGGAAAAATCTCGCAGGCAGATACTTTCCGCATTGGCAATATTGGAGAGGTGTATCCTAAGGATATAATGAGGCTATTGGAAGTGATTGAAAGCGAAATTTGATTTAGGTATTTTCTATATTATTTGTTTTTTTTCACGGAATAATGTATGGACCGTTCAAAACATTTGCTTTGCCTGCGCGACTGGGATGCTAATCGCATTTTAGAAACCATAGATATAGCTATTCGCTTGAAGAATGAGGTTAAAAATGGCGTATATTCGGAGCGTTTAAAGAGTAAAACCATAGGAATGTTCTTTGAAAAAAACTCGCTTAGAACCATTGTCACATTTCAGGTTGGAATTTTTCAGCTAGGCGGAATGCCTGTTTTTCTTAACCCAGATAGCATTGGCAAAAGAGAAGACGTTAAAGACGTGGCAAGATGCCTTTCGCGCTGGGTGGACGGGCTTGTGGTGCGCTGCTTTGAGCAAAGCCTCGTGGAGCAGCTTGCCGAATACGGAAACATTCCCGTTATAAATGCCCTCACAGACGACTGTCACCCTTGCCAAGCCTTGGCTTTTGGGCAAATGTGCATAGAACAGTTTGGTAGCAATAATTTAAGCGGAAAAACCGTTGCCTTTATAGGAGATGGGAATAATGTTGCGAATTCCGTTATGAATTTATGCGCCAAGCTGGGCATGAATTTTACCCTTGCCTGCCCCAAAGGCTATGAATTAAAAAGCGAAGTGATAAGAATTTGCGCGCCCCTGTTTGAAAAACTGGGTACAAAGTACAGAGTTGTAAACGACCCAAAAGAAGCCGTTAAAGATGCGGATATTCTTTACAGCGATGTGTGGGTTAGCATGGGGCAAGAAGACCAAAAAAAATCAAAGAGGGAACACTTTTTGCCTTTTCAAATTAACGATGAGCTGCTCGCGCTCGCGCCCAAGCATTGCAAGGTTACGCATTGCCTGCCTGCGCACAGGGGCGAAGAAATAACAGACAGCGTTATGGACAACTTGCAGGTTAATTTGAGCTACGAAGAAGCAGAAAACCGTTTGCACGCGCAAAAAGCCGTGCTATGCAAGCTACTTCATTAACATTGAGCCTCTGTTCAAGTCCACAAAGATTGTTATATAAACGAACAGGAGCATAAAAAATATCATTGCCACTCTCTGAATGAAAGCTTGGTTCTTTTGGGAAAGCGGCTTGCCTCTTATTTTTTCAATGAGCAAAAACAAAAGAAGGCCTCCATCTGTTATGGCAAGAGGCAGCAAATTCATAACGCCCAAATTGATGCTTATAAGAGCGAGCAAAAATACGGCTTTTTGCAAATTCTCAAGCCACACCAAGCCTATAACCTGCACAATGCCAACAGGTCCGCTCATAGCTTTAAATTTAACCTCTCCTATTATCATGCGATGAATGTAGCGAAACACGCTGGTTCCCATGCTGATGCTTTTTTTTGCCGCCATTGCAAGGGCTTCGCCCAGAGGCTTGTGAACCACCTGCAATTCATCAAATTGGGCAAGCCCCATTTGAATTCCAATTAAATAACGCTCTGCCTCCTCATTCCAAAGCGGATTTATGGATGCGCTCAAGGTATCTGTTTTGCCGTTTTCATCTGCTCTTGAAAACACCACTTCAACTGCATTTCCATCAGATGCAGAAATTATGTCTATCATATCTTGGTAATAGCCTATTGTGTAGCCATCCACGCTTAAAATGGTATCGTTTTGCTTTATTCCGGCTTTTCCGGCAGGGGAATCTTCCAAAGGCTCCGCAGCCGCGAAAACCCTGTGCCTTGGGTGAATGCCAGCGGTGCCAACACCCAAATCCCTTAGCTCCTTTGGAACTATATTCACCGTTTTTCTGCCATCTTTTGTTCCAATTTCCAAAGCGATGTTTCTGGAAATGCTAATGCCCATTTCCTCGCGAAATTTTTCCCAGCCCTCTGCTTTTTTCCCATCTATGGTGAAAATTGTGTCGCCGCTTGCAATGCCAGCTTTTTCCGCAGCGGAATCGCGTTCCACAATGCCAACCACCAGCTTGTCAGACACAGGCTCTGGATTGCCTATCATATAAATTCCGGTTAGCAAGACATAAGCAAAAACTATGTTGAATGCCGGACCTGCAAAAGCTATCAACGCCCTTTTCCAAATTGGCTGCACGTGAAAATCGTCTGGCCTGTCTTCGCGAACCTGCTCGGGATTTTCGCCAGCCATTGCCACATAGCCACCAAAGGGAATGGCAGATATGCAGTAAGTTGTTCCGTTTTTATTCACCTTTAAAAGCTTTGTTCCAAAGCCTATTGAAAAAGTCAAAACCCTAACTCCGCAATACTTAGCCGCCAAAAAATGCCCAAGCTCGTGTATAAAAACAAGCAAGCTAAGCCCCAAAAGTCCCAGAATTATTTGAAAAAGCCAGTAAATGTTCATTTGCACCCACACCTTTTTGCCAGAGCCAATGCCTCGCTCTGTTTGTAAGTTCCCATTCTTTTCATCATATTTTCCCAATCAACTTTATGGGCATCAAATTCAGGACCATCCACGCACACAAACTTAACCTCGCCGCCAACTGTCACTCGGCAGCAGCCGCACATTCCGGTGCCGTCCACCATAATGCTGTTGAGGCTTGCATAAGTTTTAACTCCATAAGGGCGAGTGGTTTCCGCGCAGAACTTCATCATTATAGGAGGACCAATGGCTATGGCAAAGTTCGGTTTGCAATTTTCGCAGAGTTCCTTTAAAGGCTCTGTAACCAAGCATTTGCGCCCATAGGAGCCATCGTCTGTGCAAATTATCATTTCATCGCAAACGCTTTTCAGCTCGCTTTCCATTATTATCAAATTTTTTTGCCTTGCGCCCAAAATAACGCTCACCTTGTTGCCAGCTTTTTTGAGAGCCTGAGCTATAGGGTACATAGGCGCAGCCCCAATGCCTCCGCAAACGCAAACTGCGTGCCCAAAATTCTCTATATGCGTGGGAGAGCCAAGGGGACCTGTTAAAACCGGAATGTCATCGCCTGCGTTTAATTGCGACAAATCCATTGTTGTTTTGCCAACTGCCTGAACAATCAAGGTTATTGTGCCATTTTCTCTGTTTGCATCTGCTATTGTGAGCGGAATTCTCTCCCCTGCCTCTAAATCTGTTTGCAAAATTATAAACTGCCCTGCAAGCCTCTCTTCTGCTATAAGGGGAGCCTCAACAACCAACTTATGCACATCGCTTGAAAGTTGTTCTTTTTCTACAATTTTTGCCACGTGCCTAATATAAAAAATGAAGACAAGCTACCTACGTCCCCCTGCGCTACGATTTTATATATTACCCCAATATGTCTCCATTCATAACCCTGGATTGTGTTTTTATATTGCTCCCCTTTGCGGTGCTGGCGTTTGGGTTGTTTTCGAAAAAAATCGCTGTTTTTTTGGCTAATACCTGCTCTGCGGTATTATTCTTGCTTTATGCGGTTTTTTCTATTTACGGGTTTGACAATGAGAGCTTGAACGTGAATTTAATAAATTGGAATGTGAATGGCTTTGGAATTTTGATAAGGGAACTTTTGCTGCTATCTTTCTTTTTTGCCTCTGTTTTGAGCAGCAACTACAATTTAAAGAGCAAACCGGAATTTTTGAGCGCAATGCTGTTTGTGGCTGTTGGCGGAATGCTTGTTGTTTCGGCTTGCGAACTTTTATCTCTGTTCATAGGCCTCGAACTTGCAACCATGCCAATGTATTTTTTGGTTGCCTGGAACAAAAGCTCGGCAAAAGGAGCAGAAGCAGCCTTGAAATATGTGTTGATGGGTTCAATAGCCACTGCGGTATTGCTGTTTGGCTTTAGCTATCTTTACGGTTTTGCTGGTTCGCTTTTTTATTCGGATATTTACAGTGCGGTACGCAACACTGTTGAAGCAGATGCCAAGCTGCTGCTTTTTGCTGTGGCTTTCATAGTGATGGGCGTGGGCTTTAAGCTCACTCTGTTTCCGTTTCACACTTGGGCGCCGGATGTTTACGAGGGTGCGCCAACGCCAATAACAGCTTATTTGTCTGTTAGCTCAAAAGCAGTTGCGCTTGTATTTTTGGGAGTTTTGGTATATGGTCCCTTAGAGGAAGTGGGCTTTGTGTTTCAGCTCATATTTTCTGCGCTTGCTATGGCAACCATATTCATTGGCAATTTGGGGGCTTTAAAGCAGAGCAGGCTGCGCAGGTTTATGGCATATAGCTCCATTGCACAGGCAGGCTACATTTTAATAGGACTATGCGGCAACGAGCGGCTTGGCATTTCTTCTTTTGTCTATTACCTATTCCTCTACGCTTTTTCAAATTACCTCATGTTCTTTTTAATTGGCATAATAGGCAAGAGCCGCACCGAGAGCTTTGATTCTCTTGCGGGGCTTTCCAGACAAAATCCTTTGCTTGCCGTTTTGTTTGCAATTGCTGCCTTTAGCTTGGCTGGGATTCCGCCTCTTGCTGGTTTTATAGGCAAATGGATGGTATTTGCCAGCGCGGCTTCTGCGGGAAACTATGCGCTTGTTGGTTTTGCCGCCATAAACAGCGTTATTGCCTTGTATTATTATTTGCAAATAGTGAAAGCAGCTTGGGTTAACGAGTCCAACGAAAGTTTGCCGCTTGTGGAAGTTTGTATGTGGCAAAAAATAATCCTCGCTTTGCTAGGCATAGGTGTTTTATTCTGCGGCATTGCCCCTTGGCTGCATATTTATATATATTCACTGGCTTGGTAACAATAAGGATGGATGCATGAAATTAAAGGAATTGTTGTTTAGGCGTTTTAGTTTGCCTGCGGGTCTCCTCGCTTTTGCTTCAGTTCTTGTTTTGTCTTATTTTTATTACCGCTTGCAGGTAAACACCCCTTTTGCCTATGAGCAGATAATTGCCAATATTTCCGAATATCGGTTGCTCGATTCGCGAATATATGTTTTCGAAGATCCCAGCCAGATAAATTTTTCTTATGTAAAGGATAATTTGAAGATTCAACAATCTCTTATGGCATCTACAGATGAATTGTTGAACAATTTGAGCAATGGTGGAATTAAAATTCCAAACACAGATGCGATTTTTGAGATTGAAAAAAACATATCTATAAGAATACGCTGGCTTTTAGAATGCTCAAAAAGCAATTCTTGCAATGTTGAAGAATGGCTTTACAGCAGAGCCAAAGCGCACGCTGCTTGCGAAATTTTGCTCGCTTCTTTTTACAATCTGGTAGCAGAGCAAGAAGAAGCCTGGGCTAAAAATTTGAGAATATTTTATATGTTATCAATTATGTTTTTGCTCTCCACGCTGTTTTTTGCAGCGGAGAGAAAGGATTAGGAACAGATTTTCACGAACAAACTGTTTGTTAGCGCATAAGTATCCAAGCCTTCAAAATTCAATGTGCTGAAAATAATTTTGCCTTTTCCGTACGGCATTATCTGCAAGTCTGCGCCAGTTTGCAATTCAGCGTTTTTTATGGAAACCGAATTCACTAAACTTTGAGCATCTTTTATTTTAAGCATAGATAGGCACGGCATAATTGCAGAGCAGGTTTTATCCAAAACAGATTTTCCAAACAATTCGCTTTCAAGCTCAGAGTCTTTGGGTATGTAGTGGATGCTTGTGCCAGCGGCTCCAGAGGAATAAAAACATTCAAAAGAATTTCCAAAGGCGGAAAATTCGTTAAGCAATTTAATGTCTTCTGGCATTATATCTGAAATAAAGAGGATTTTTCCAGCTTTGACCGCGTTTGCAACGGATTCCAGAATGGAATTATCTGCCCAGGAATTGAGTTCCGTTGTGAATAACACAGGTTTTTTGCTGTTTATCATCTTGATTATTTCCGCTGAATTTTCAGCAGCATCCAGAAATTCAGATTTTGCTAGAGCATTTTTAATATTTGGGGTATCAATAACCTCTATGGGTTCTTCCATGAAAAAGATTTCTTTTTCATTGCTTGAAAGCGTTAATTTCAAGCTATAAGAACCTGTTTTTTGCGGAGCTTTCAGGCTTAGCTCGCCAAGAGATGCCAGCGTGAATTTTGGGACGGAAAAATTTTTGCTTTGCGAAACTGCCTCGTTCCCGCTTTTATCAAAAAGCTGCACAGATATGGTTATTTCGTTTAGTCTTTTTTCGTTGAGCAGGCTCAACTGAAATGAAATGCTTTCGTTTTTTGCAACAACCCTCTCCAAACTGCTCAAAAGCAGCCTAGTGGATGCAGTTATGTTTTTAATGCTTTGCTCTATACCTTTGCTCTCTCCATTTTCGCTTATTATTCCGCTCAAATCGTTTTTGAAATCTGCCCATTCTTCAATAAAATATCCGCTCACAATGGGGCTGCTCTGCAAGGACTGAATGTTTTGGTCTAGCCCAGACAAAACAAGTTCATTTGAGTCTTTAATAAAAGATTCCGCATTTTGCCAAACATCCTTTGCGTTTTTGTTTATGAAGGTCTTTATTTTTTGCGTTAAGCTTTGCATAGCAGCATTGTTTTTTGCAGGACCAAAAATATGGTGATTTTTTATGGAGAGCAAAACCTTTCCGTTTTTCTTAATATCATCGGTAAACATCTTGTAATACTCTTGCAGCCAATCATCGCCAAAGAAAGGGTCTGGAATATCAAAATCTTTGTCTTCTGGAATTCCATAGCGTGATAAAAACAGGGTAAAGGGAACTCCGCCAAAAATTTTGAGAGCGAGATAATGAGAGGAATATGGAAGCACTGTTCCATCGGTTACGCCTATTATTTTTCCCGTTGCGTTTCTAAATGTTTTTTCGTGACCGTGCTTGAAATTTTGGTCGTTGTCTATGGAAACGTTGTTTATGTTGCTTATAGCTGGATGGCAACTTTCCAATGTGTCTATGCGGTTTAGAAGTTTTGCCCCATTTTCCAAAATTAGCCTGCCGTTTTCAGACCCTAAAATCCAAGCTGCCAGCGATGGGTGGTTTGCGCTTTCGCACACTATTTCTGGAGCAATTGCCTTTATGGCTTCCAAACCAATTTTGCTGGATTGCTCATCGCATATAGGAAATTCCTGAAAAACCAAAAGCCCAAGTTTATCGCATACTTCCAAATCCTCTCTGTTAAAAGGAGTGCCTCCGGTGCGAACAGCATTAAAGCCAAGTTCCTTGATTTGCTCCAATTCTTTTGCAATGGAGAACTCTCTGCGGTGGCTATATGTTATGCCGTGTATTTTAATTACGGAATCGTTTAAAAAGAAATCGCCCTGCTTGCAATCAAATTTTTTGAAACCAAAATTTGATGATAGGTAATTAGAGCCGTCTAAGCGAACTTCCAACGCATAAATCTCCGGCGTTTCTGTGGACCAGAGACTTATATCCTTAAATCTCAAATGCAGAGTGATGCTGGTATTTTCTTTTTCCAGCTTGATTTCCTTTTGAATTGACGAAACTTCCAATTTTGGGTTGCGGGAGAAAATTTTCAATTTTGCCACATAGTTGCGCGGATTGTTGAAAGACAATTTTACGTTTACCCGCCCGTGGTCGGTATTAGTGGCTATTTCCATGGCGGTGAGCAAAGCTCTTTCGCCGCTCGTTATGGATACTTTGCCTGTAAGTCCGGCAAAAGGATAGCGCTTCCAAAGTAGCCCCAGAGGCATTTGCTCGGCTGGTATAGGGTCGCCGCCTGCCATTAGCTCAAAGGTGCCGCTAGGCGAAACGCTGGATATCTTAACGCACAGCAGATTTTCGTGGTTTGCTTTTGCAAACTGAGAAATATCAAATTCAAAAGAAGTGCTTGAGCCAAAATGATCGTCAACGTATTTTCCATTTACCCAAACAACCGCATAAACAGCCGCCTGCTCAAACCTCAGCAAGCATCTTTTGTCTTTGGCGGAAAGTGAAAATTTTTTGTAATAAAAGGCTGTTGCAGCCGTATTTTCTTCCCAAAAATGCGGAATTTCCACATTTTTGGCTTTGCTAGGAATTTCAGCGAACCAGCGGCCGGTTACGCCTTTATTCTCTGGATCCCAAATCATTTTCCAAGTGCCGTTCAAATTCGTATCGCTCATAAGTAGGGAAATATACTAATTTTCACTATATACATTCCTTTTGCAGGGACATCTATTTTTAGATGGCTAGTGGCTAGTGGGGAGTGGTTAGTGGTTGAATATATGCGCTTGCCTTGCAGGTTGTACACGCTTATTTTTGCGCCCGATGGGAGGTTTTGAAGTATTATGGCGTTGCCGGTTGATTGTACGCTTATTTTAGTTACGATTTGTTTTGAATGGATTGGAGTTGTGTTGTTTACCGTTATCGGTATATCAATGTTCTCCACAATGTTGTAATTTGCCGTATCTGCTGGCGTAAATGAAGCTTTGTGAATTTGCACCCCTACGTCGCCTACGGTTCTATTTTCTTCCCAAATCCAGCCTTTAGGCAATGCTACGCTTGAAAGCGAATCGCCAAAGGTTGCTGTTAAGTTGGCAGGCGTTGCATAAACAGGCTCCGCTTTATCAATAATATAATTGCCAAGTGAAATGCCAGTTGCTGCCGCGTAGTTGCTTCCTTCTGCAATATCTACCGTTATGGCGTAAGTTCCGGCGTCTTTAGGCACGGTGGCAGAGCCGTTGTATTTGACGGTTATAGCGCCAAGCCCAATAATACCTGGAGCCGCCGCAATGCCTATGCCTTGTGGGCTGCCGTTGTAGGTGGCAGGTGAAATGTTGTAAATTAAAACGCTGGCAGTGGGAGTGATTTGCTCGCCTATGGTAAGCGTGGCAAAATTAGATGTGCTTGGAAGCCCGTAGTTGCTCCTTACAATGCAACGATAGCGGTAGCCGTTCATTGCCTCTGTTGCCTTTGGGGTTGTGTAGGTTGCTGTGGTACCGCCCGTGCCGTCAGTCACATTTTTGAAGGGACCTTCGCCGGGTTTATTGGTCGTTGCAACAATCACTATATCGTCCAAAGCAATGGGAGGGTTAGTGCCGCCCGAACTATTGTTGCGCCAGGAAAATACCAACCGCTTTGTGGTTCCAGAGTTTGTTGATTTATTAATAGCAAAACCTTTGCGTGTCCAACTGCCATATTCGCCAGTCAATGTTGTTGCCCCAGTCAAACTTGTGCCGGCTACTGGCGTAGTTGATGTTTCTGCCAAGCGTATGGATAAATAATCATTATTGGCTTCACCAATTCCCTTGACGTTTATCCAAAGGGTGCAAGTTTCAAACACAGGGAATGTAATATCGCGGTATATATGCACAATGCTTGAAGACGTGGTTGTGTAAGCATTTGAGACACTATCGTTGGAAATGTATGCTGATTTAGTGCCTCCAAATGCGGTTGCGGTTCCTACCACCCATTTGTTGGCTTGCGTGCCGTTGACCAAGGTAAAAGAATGCGTGTTGCCTTCAAAGTCCTCGCGGGCAATGGTATCTGTTGTGCTCACCTGCCATTGATAGGTGAGCGAATTCGCTCCGTTTGGCTCTACTTCAACTGTGAATTGAGCAGTTTCTCCAGACTTTACCGTTTTGTTTGAGGGATGCTTGATGATTATAGGCGGTGCATCCACATTAGCTGGTTTGATATTGATGATGATTCCTTGCCTTTCATTATACGTTCCCGAACCAGCTCCTGTGCCGCCAGTGCCGGGATTCAATGCGGTAGTGACAAAATACCCGTCATACGAGCCGCCCCAGCCCCAGTTGAAGTGAAACCTGCCTGCGTTGTCGTATCCGTCCAAAACAAAAGCATGACCGTTTGTTCCATTATATCCGTCATAAAACACGGGCATACCTAAATCTATCTGTCCCACCAAGATTTTTTCCCAGTCGGCATCCTTGTATTTAGACCTTTGCTCTTGCTTAATGCTTTTGTCGTATCCAAAATAATCCCTTAATGCAGCAACAGCGTTGGTGGCTGATGCGCCGCTGCCACTTGGGTTGTAATCCATTCTCACGCTTGCCCCCACATGGAACATAAGGGTGGCTACGGCATCGTTTTGCGGAGTGTTGGCTGAACCCCCCGAATATTTATCTTGCATATTCTGCCAATCATAGATTGTTGCTCCAACATTTATGGACGGTATTATTATTTTGTTTGTTGTGGTTGTATATGAGGGGATGCTTTTGATGATTTGGGCGGGATAGTTATAATACTTCATTATCTGTGCCATTGCCGTTGCCACGCAACCCGTAACACTGCGTTTGCCGCTCACATCGGGAAGCATATTATTGTAGGGGGCGGTTTGGTTCCATTTCGTTTGTATAAGCGGAGAAACAGCATTCCATTCTTGCTGCACGGCTTCGCTTTGCTCCAACCCTTGCTCCTGCGCCCAAGCGATTTGCTGCTCCAAATATTCCATCCAGTATGCAAAATTCGGCGGCAGATTGTTTTCATCGTAGTTTCCGTTATCGGAATAGCCAAGAACAGGCTTCACCGCATCATCCCCTGCCACAATCACAAAACCGCTATCTTTATTTTCGTTTATGCTGAAAACATAATATTGTTTTTTGGAGGCATGTTTTAAATGAATTTTTGCTTTTGTTTTTGACCCGTGTTTTGATTCTATAAAATGTTTTGCCAATTTTTCGGCTTTATCCAACTCTACTCTTTTTGCCTGCAACGCAACTGGTAAAATAAGAACCCAGGCGAATATGCTAGCTATGGTGAGTTTTATGAGCTTATTCATATCCTTATAAATATAGTAAATGCTGATTAACTTGTAAAAGGGTTTAGGGTATGGGGGTTGGGGTATAGGGATATAAAGGTTGTTTTTAAGCCCAGGCGATTTTTCTTTTTTGTGTGGCACAGTCTGCTAGATATGAGCATATTAAAGATTGGTATGGTATGCCAGAGCTTGTTTCTATTGCTTTGAAGTAATCTATTATTTGGGTGCTTACATTTATTGTAAGTCGCTTTTTTAATAGCTTGGCGTAGGGGTTTGGTTTCCCTTGCATTTTCGCAAAATCATATTCTTTTCTCATATTTGCTCCTTTTGTTTGCGATGCTCCCAATAATATAGAAATTCTTTTTTTGTGGCTTTTCTTGCACTGATTATTCTTAGTATTGTTTGCTCATTGTTTTTGTTGTCTCGTTCGGTGTAAATTACAACTAATGTTTTGTGAATTTCCGTAAGCCCAAGCAATATGTATCTATCCTCTATGGCTGAATGTTCTGTGTCGGGGAATACTTCGGCAAAGTCGTCTTCAAAACAAGTTTTGGCATCTTGAAAACTAATGCCGTGTTTCTTTATGTTCGCTAAATTTTTCCGCTCGTCCCACTCAAATAAAATGTTTGGCATAATGGGAATATAGGAAAAATGTGGCGGTCGCAAAAAAAAGCAACCCTAACGGGTTGCCCCAAACGCAAAGCGATATGCTCACGCTCGCCCCGCTTGCTTCGCTAACACAACGCGCTTAGTCTTGGAGACAACGAACACTGGACAAGCCGTCGAACTTATTGCCGTAGTTCCTGTAAACATCCTCGTCGTCGTAGAGCATGATCCGGCCGTAGGCGTCCGTGTCCTCCGTGGCAGACCACCAGTTGCCGCGGTTGCCGACATCGTAGAAGCTACCAATATAGCCGTAGCCGCCAGGCAAAGCCGAAAAGCCGAAGTCGTCCGTGCCTGTATTCGTGCTCCAAAGAGCGGAATTCGCTTTCAGCTTGGTTCCTGCGTTGGCACAATCATCTGTGGGAGAGCAACTAGGATTGACAATTTGCATTAAAGCACCCCACTCCGCATCGCTGGGCAAATGCCACCCTGACGGGCAAACGCCCTGAACGCCGCTTGGGTTTAGATTAGAACTAGCAGAACCACCCATTGCTGTTGACCAGTCGTAAAGACGACCGTAAGTATCGCAAGTAGGAGTATTTGCATCTTCAACAGTACCTGAACCAGTAAGAACACTGCCGCATTTGCTGCCGCTTGCAGCGTAATTCAAATTCTCTGCCATCCAAGTTTGTGTGCCTATCAATACTGCCTCGTAATGCTTGTTATTATCCCTGCTATCTGTAATTCCATTTTTCAGGTATATCCCGTTGGAATTTTGTTTGCATTCATATAAATTAGGATTGTATGATTGTTGTGGGTTATTGCCACATAAATTGCCTACCTTGCTGTTGTTGTAGCAGAACTGCGTTGCGGTGTAAGTCGCCGTGCCACAGAGGTCTTTAACAACACCAGGGCTTTGACAGAATTTAGTTGCTGGGTCATATTCCAAAGTGCCGCATTTTGGAAGCAGAGGACGAGTTTTGCCAGACAAATCACCATTGGGGCAAGTCTCTGTTTCAACTCCAACAGTAGTCGGGGTGGCTGGGGTTGTCACTTTCCATGCCCAAGCAAGTTTAGCTTTTGCCCGCGTTGTGCCCGTGCAAGCCTCTGTTTCCACGCCTGCATCTATGCAGGTGGCTGTGGTGGTCACTGACCAGCTCTCTACACAAGCGGAACTGGAACTAACTACACCCCCAACAGAGCTACTGCTAACTACTACGCTCTCTATTGAAGACGATGAAACCGCATTGTCGCTGGAACTAGAACTGACTGCTATATCGCTAGAACTAGAACTAACCGTTACATCTCCTATCGATGACGATGAAACCAAATCACCGCCAGACGAAGACGACCTATTCGTGCCCCCAGCAGAACTGCTGCTAACGCCAGCAACGCCCCCTGCCGACGAGGACGAATCATCATCGTGGCTGCCGCCGCCGCCACCGCCAGACGAGCAGGAAAAAGTGAATACCATAGCAAGCACAAAGCCTGCTGCCAACGTGTAGGGGCGAATTGCATTCGCCCAAAGCAAACATCTCATAAGTTACCTCTATTTTTTTGAGAGTTAGTGAAAAAATTGTGAAAACCTGTGTTCAGGCAATATTTTGAAATAAGTATAACAGACACTTGGTAAAGATTTTGTGTATGGGCATCTTTCCTGTTCTGGTAATCTTTTTTCTCAGTTTTGTGAAATTTTGTATATTTATTTGTGTGAGTAAGAAACGACGTTGCTAACCGCAACGCCACTCAAACCCCAGTGGATAAAATTCAGACATAATAATCATAGTATGCAAAGATAGAAAAAATTTCCGTGCCTGTCCAAAAGTTTTGTCAAAAAAACAGGCATTGAACCCTGCCCACGAAGTGAAGCTGGCAGGGTGAGTAAAATTTCAAAGAGCTTGCGGTGCAAGGTGTGCCTGCCCAAAAAACGCCTATACCCCAACCCCCATACCCTAAACCCTTTTGCGACTTAATCAGCATTTTACTATATCAATAGAATACGAAAGAAAACACGGCATCGGCTAGTATTATTGCCGTTATGGAGAACACAACGCACTTGGTTGTTGCTGTTCCAACCGCATCTGCGCCGCCACGCACCGAAAGACCCTTTGAAACAGCAATTAGGGATATTAGCCACCCGAAAATCAGACCCTTGAAAAGGGATTTAACCAGAATAATTATTGAAAGAGCTTCTCTAAGCTCAGATAAAAACAGCGAAGTCGGAAGCCCAATATAGAGGGTAGCAATTAAATAACCAGCAAAACAACCAGCAATATCGGCGAGCATTGTAAGCATGGGAGTTGCTATGCTCATAGCTTGGAAGCGTGGCAGCACAAGATATTGAACAGGGTGAATACCCATAACCCTTAGAGCCTTTACTTCTTCTTGAACAACCATAGAGGCTATTTCCGCTGTTATTGAGGAACCGGAACGCCCAGCCAAGATTATTGCGGTTATGAGTGGACCAATCTCCATAAACATAGTGACCGCCACGCCTCTCACCAAATAAACGCCAGCCCCAAAAGTTTCCAACTGAACCGCAGACTGAAAAGCAAGGGTTATGCCAACGAGAAAAGTCAAAAGAAAAACTATATATGTTGCTGTACTTCCAAGCCTTATCATTTGAAGCGAAAACGCACCCTTGAAAGGAAGTCGCATTTTATCAAAACGCCCAAGCGTGCTCCAATATATGGACTCGCTCAAAAGATAAGTTATTTGCTTAAGCTCATAATACAAAGCATAAACATCTTCGCCAGATTTTTCGATAAATCCCACTGGCAACTCCCTAATTTCCCTTTATGACAGTATCCTTAGCCAGCACAACAACTCCAGACTCAGTTAAATGGAACATCGCGGCATCCCTATCTAAATCATAGCCTATTTCAAAGCCTGCCGGAATGTGCAGATTTTTTTCAACGATGGCTCTGCGGATTTTTGCGCCGGGCGCTATTGTAACACCCGGGAAAAGTATGGAATCTTCTACCGAGGCATCTTTTTGAACTGTAACGCTTGGGCTTAAAACGGAATGTATAACTTTGCCGCCGTTTATAATGCAACCTGCCGAAACAACCGAGTTCACGGAAACACCCTGATACTCATCGCCTGCATTGCACGAAAATTTCGCTGGGGGCATATTCCAGTTGTAGGTGCGGATGGGCCAAGCTTCGTTGTAAAGGTCAAATATGGGTTCTTGCGCGCATATATCCATATTTGCTTCGTAAAAGGCATCTAAAGTGCCAACATCTTTCCAATAGCCTTTTGTTTTTGGCAACTCGCCTTTCACTGAATTGGTTGTGAAATCGTAAACATAAACGGGATGTTCTGGATATAGATAAGGCAGAATATTATGCCCAAAATCTGTGGCTTTTGGATTGTTCTGGTGAATTTCCAAAAGCTGGCGCACTAAAAATTTACTTGTAAAAAGATAGTTGCCCATGCTCGCGAGGCACCATCCTTGGCGCCAAGGTATTTGCTTTGGATTTTGCTTTGGTTTTTCTTCAAAACCGATCATGCGGCCATCTTCGTTCACCTCTATAATGCCAAATTCGTGAGCCTCTTTTACGGGAATAGGAATGGCGGCTACAGTAAGCTGAGCCTGATGGCTTATGTGAAAATCCACCATTTGATTAATATCCATTTTGTATATATGGTCGCCGCCAAATATGGCTACCAAATCTGGGCGTTCATCCGTTATCAAATTTATGTTTTGAAAAATAGCATCGCTTGTTCCTTTGTACCAGTCGTTTCCGGTGCGCATTTGCGCGGGGACCAAATCCACATATTGCCCTGTGCTAGGGTTAAGGCTCCAAGCCGCAGATACGTGCTTGTTGAGAGAATCTGATTTGAATTGCGTTAAAATTTTGATTTTGAACACTCCGCTATTTATGAAATTATTCACCACAAAGTCTATTATTCGGTAAATGCCGCCAAAATGCACTGCAGGTTTTGCGCGATCGCGCGTTAAGGGCGAAAGTCTGCTGCCTTGACCGCCCGCCATAATCATGCAAAGAACATTTTTGCCATGTCTTCGAGAATTTGAGTTCATAGGGGTAAAATAGAAAATCTCAACCTTCACCCTTCTTCTTAAACACAAACGAACTTATAAACAGCAACGATATTCCTATCGTCACCCAAGAGTCGGCTAAATTAAACGTGGGCCAGCGTTCAAAGATAACATCAAAGAAAATCACATCTATAAAATCCACCACCTTGCCTATGCGCAGGCGGTCGCAAAAATTCCCCGCCGCGCCTGCTATAATTAGTACAATGCCGAGCTTGGACAAATAATCCTGTTTGTGCAAGCCTTTGAAAAACCAAATTGCCGCCACGCAAGCTATAATCGTTAAAGTTCCAAAAAATATGGTTGGCGAAAGCCAAGGAAGAATGCTTTGCGGTTTCATGGAGAATGCGGCATTTTCGTTATAGACAAGGGTAAAGCGGAGAAAATCACCTATAATGGGCACACTCCAACCTAAAAGATGGGAGTCTGCCCATAGTTTTGTTGCTTGGTCTAAAATCAAAGCGACTATGGCTATTATTGCGTAAATATAGGTTTTCATCACTATCCCATAACAACTTCAACAACGTGCTTATTGCCAGATAAAATGGGAAGCACATTGCCTTCAATAGCCTTGCCGTCTATGGTAACCGATTTCACCCCTTTGCTTACGCCATTTGGGTTTTTCACGGAAATTTCATAAACTGCGTCACGGAATTTGCGGCTAACGCTGAATTCTTTCCAAGTTTTTGGAATGCAGGGATTAACGGACAATCCTTTGAATGTTGCCTTTATGCCCAAAATATATTGGGTTGCGGCTTGATATGTCCAAGAACTTGTTCCGCTTAACCACGCATTGCGCGCCAAGCCGAATTGCTTGTGCTCGCTGCCTAAAATGTTTTGCGGGTAGCAATACGGCTCAGATTCAAATTCGCTTATTTTGCCGTTGTTCTTCTCTGCCGGATTTATTTGGCTGTAATACTGAAAGGCTCTGTCGCCATTGCCAATTATGGTTTCGGCTATCATAATCCAGGGGTTTGCGTGGAGGAATATGCCGCCGTTTTCCTTTGCTCCGGGGGGGTATGTTGAAACACCGCCAACGTGCGGGTCAAAACCGTTGTAGCCGGGCCAAGAAAGTTTAATTCCATTTTTTGTGTTCAGCAATTTATTAACGCTGTCCAAAGCCGTTTTAGCATATTCTTCGGAAGCAATGCCGCTAATCACGGGCCAGCTCTGACCGAGCGAATCTATTTTGTTGTACTGATTTTTTGACGAACCAAGCGGCTCGCCTTTTTCATCGAACCAACGCACATACCATTCGCCATCCCAAGCGGTTTTATTCACTTGCGCTTTGATTTCCTCGTACCAATTTTTGTATTGCTCTACTAGTTCTTTATCATCAACGGCTTCGCAAATATCAATCATTTCTAACAAGGCTTTTGCAAAGAGATTTGCGTTGAAAAGGGATTCCGCACCTGTTGGCAAATTAACGGTATCGTTCCAATCTGCAAAACCCAAATGCGGAATGCCGTGCGTGCCTCTGTCGTTCCAGGAGAATGCAAGGCTGCGTTTTAAGTGTTCCAGAACCGAGCCTTTTTCCCTAGCCTCTAATTCTTTCTTTTTGTTGTAGAATGGAATTTCTTTTTTAAGGAATTCAATGTTTCCAGTTTCTTTCAAATAAGAAGCAACGGTTAAAACAATCCACAGATGGTCATCGCCATAGTATTTTGGGCGGTCTTCTTTTTCGCGTGAATCACCCTCGTTCGCTTCCATTGTGCTTGGGAAGTATTGGTGCATAGCATTGCCGCCTTCTAATTGAACAGAGAGCAAATTTTCTGCAAGCACACGCGCTTCCTCTGGCATGTGGCTCATAACGCCTAGCAAGTCTTGGCTGGAATCGCGGTAGCCAATTCCGCGGTCGCTGCCAAAGCCGAGTTGATATAAGCTCAAATAACGGCTCCAATTTTTTGTGGTATGGCACTGGCGCGGGTTATGCACATTAATCATTGAGTTAAAGCTGGCATCTGGTGTTTTAACCTGCAAAGCTGCCAAATAGTGTTTCCAAAAATCTGCGAGGTCTGCGAATGCTTTGTCCACATTTTTAAGGTCGCGATATTTTTTGA
>Ga0268262_10002480_pt1 | contig 21241 bp, 12 predicted proteins | sample TergutNc150P3_FD_190354 | JGI IMG/M metagenome (GOLD analysis project Ga0268262, IMG submission 190354) | Nasutitermes corniger P3 segment gut microbial community from laboratory colony in Florida, USA - Nc150 P3 (SPAdes) (version 2) | ecosystem: Host-associated > Arthropoda: Insects >... | reverse complement strand
GCCGACAGGGGGCTGAGGCGGCCTGTAGTGAGCAAACAGGATGTTTGCGAACGGAAGGCAAGCCCCATCGCTCCCGTAAAAACCCGTCACGGACGGGTTTTTTTGTGTAAAACACGGGCAGTAGCGCAGTTGGTAGCGCGCTTGGTTCGGGACCAAGAGGTCCCCGGTTCAAATCCGGGTTGCCCGATAAATTAGGTCTTTAATTATTAGGAGTCATAATATAAAAAAATTATTACCTCTTTTTCTCGCCATAATTTGTTCTAATCTGTTAGAAAAATTTCACACAAAGAACACGGAGAAACAAAGATCACAAAGAGAAAAAAATATTTGTCCATATCTTAAAGCTCAAGCATAGTTTTCATACAAAAACCCCATAATCCCTCTTTGTGATCTTTGTACCTTTGTGTGAAATTATAGGTATCAAAGCATTTTTTCCAGTTCATCAACAAGTTTGCCGAAAACACCGCAGGCGGCGTATACAGGTTCTGGGCTGCTCATGTCTACTCCGGCGACTTTTAATGATTCGATGGGGAAGCGTGAGCCGCCGGATTTAAGGAAAGTGAAATAGTCTTGTCTTTCTTTTTCGCCGCCGGATAGGACACGATCAGCTAACGCCAGGGCGGCGGAGACTCCTGTCGCGTATTTGTACACATAAAACGCGTTGTAGAAGTGCGGGATACGCAAACCTTCAAGGTCGCTTGCCTCTTCAAGAGCCATTTCCGGACCGAAATATTTTTTCAATAGTTTGCGGTACTCGCCGCGAAGAAGTTCTACGGTCAACGGAGTGCCGCCTTCTTCAAGTTCGTGGGTAATTTTTTCATATTCGGCAAACATGGTCTGACGGTACAATGTGGCCAACAGGTCGTCGGCGTGTTTGTTGACGAGGTAGAGACGCAGTTCCTTGCTGTCGGCGTTTTTTTCAAGATAACGGAATAACAGCTCTTCGTTAAATGTGCTGGCTACTTCCGCCTCAAATATCGTGTAATTGTAGTGCGGGAACGGATTATTTCGCGCGGAGTACCATGAGTGCATTGAATGGCCGCCTTCGTGGGCAAGGGTGAAAACGTCGCGGATTGAATCTTCTTTGTAGTTCATCAATATATACGGGTCGCCTGTAAAACTTCCGGCGGAAAACGCGCCTGAGCGTTTGCCTTTGTTCTCGTAACGGTCGGCCCACCTGCCAAGAAGTCCGCCGCGCAGGACGGAGACATATTCGTCACCTAACGGAGACAGCGCGCCGCTTACAAGATCTACGGCTTCGTTCCAGCTTGTGGTTTTTTTTGCGGCGGAGACAAGAGGCGCGTATACGTCATAGTGGCGTAGTTCCTGCAATTTAAGCGCGCGTTTTCGAAGGTTGTAATAGCGGTGCAATATGTCAAGTTTGCCGCTGACTGCGGATATGAGGTTGTCATAGACAGTCTCGCTGACATCATTGCCAAAAAGAGAAGCGGCGCGCGCGGAAGGGTAGCCTCTGATGCGGGCGTGAATCACGTCCTGTTTGACGGAGCCGGAATAAAGGCTTGCAATAACAGTTTTGTGCGCTTCAAAACAGTTGTAGAAAGTCTGGTACGCGCGCCGGCGCAGATCGCGGTTATCGCTTTCCATGAAAACCGAAAAAGTCGACTGCGACAGGGGGCGTTTGCCTTCCGGAGTGTCAATCATGCCGAAGTTAAAATCAACATTTGTAAGTACGGAAAAAGCGTCGTGGATCGCCCCTTCCCCCTCCGAGTGCAGGGCAATTATACGCTCTTCCTTATCGCTTAAAATATACGGTCTGTAACGAAGGATTTTTTTCAAAGAAATACGGTGATCCGTTAATCTCTCATGCGATAAAAAAGCCTGCATGTCTTTTTCCGGAATGGCAAGTATTTCCGGATTATCCCATGAAGATGCGGCTCCGGCCTTTGCGCCTGCCATAGTTATTTTACCAACCATCGTGCGGGCCGCCGACGCCCCCTCATCTTCGCTTTGCCTCAAGAATGCGTAATTGCCAAGCCTCTCGCCTAAAAGGTTAAGACCGCAGGAAAAATCAAGATAATCCGCAAGATGAACTGCGGATTTTCCTAATGTTCCCTGAAATGACGGAATTTTTTCTGTCATTTTTTCGAATTCCGCAAGAGACTTGTTCCATTCTTCATCATTGGGAAAAAGTTTTGACAAATCCCATGTGTCGCCTCCGGCAATCTCTCTTCGTAACGGTATGTTTATTTCGTTATCTGACATTTTTTTCTCCATGTAAATATATTATTTTGACAATGCCGCGACTGCGGCCCCGAAAAGGCTTGCCTGTTCAACGGGAGAGACGATATACGGGCGCGGTTTTTCCTTAAAAAGCATGTGATGAAGATACGATTCAAGGGAGCGGCGCATTCCTTTGTAAATAAGGTATGTCGTTCCTTCAACGGCGACGCGGACAGGCGAGTACGGTTCAAATCCGCCGCCCGCCTTGATGACAGTTGCAGCTAACATCGCCGCGGAAAACATGGCGCCGCGTTCAGTAACAATTGACGTAATGTATTGCATTGCCGCAAGGGCGGCGCTTTCATCGGCGCCAAAGAGAGAGCCTAACGGTCCCTGATTTGAAAGCGGTGCATGATTAAACTCATTTAATGTTCTTGTTTCAAGATGGGGCATATTTAAAAGTTCGTCGGATTTTCTAAAGCGTAAAACTTTATCTTTTATAGCTTGTTTTAAAATGTGCAGGGTTAAAGAGCCAAGATACGCGCCAGCCGTCGCTTTTTCAAGAAGGTATCCGTCTGGGTTTTTTGTCGTGTTGTCATATTCTTTATCAAGCTTGCCTCGGTAATTGACGTTGAAATTTCCGCTTTCACATACCACGATTTGCGGAGAAGAAGGAGAGTTAAAGCCTATTTTTGGAATGACAGTTTCCGTATAAGCGGTATTAAAACCTGTTCCTAAAATAAATCCGATAACGGGACCGCTTTTTACGCTAAAGTCGGCGATTGTCCGCGAAGCCTCTCCGTCGGGAGAAATTGAAACAAGACCGGAGAGCAGGGTAGCGACAGTATCATTTAACAAAACGATGGGGCCTGAATACTTGCAGCCCTTTGCCGCAAGAGCGTCGCGCAGTCCTTTGCCGATTGCCTTTCCAATTACATCGGGGGCGTCAACTTCCTTGCTGAACGCCAAAAGTATACCGTCAGCATCCCGCGTAATTTCCATTGGATAGGAAAATGTAAAACCGATGCCTTCAATCTTCGCGTCATTGAGCAGAGGCAATGTAACGTTTGCGATTGCTTCAAAATACTGCTGCGCGTTTACATGGCCGTATGTTCCGGGCATTGGCATCTTGTTTGTTCCCTGCGGTACGGCCTCGCCGTTTTCTTTAAAATGAACAAGGCTTGCCCTTAAATTGGTTCCGCCGGCGTCCAGCGCAAGGACTGCCTTTCCTGGAGGAATATTTGTAATGGGAGAAATATACGACGGAATCATGGGAAGGCTTGATTTTTTGCCGTTAAGCCCCCTGTCCATCTCCGTTAAAACGTCCTTTACAAGCGCGTCCGGATTTATACTTTTATAATGAAAGCCATAATGCATTGCAAAATCAGACAATTCTTTTGGATTAAAATTACTCATTTTATTCTCCTAAATAATTTTTATTGTTTGAAACTTCAGTTTTCGAACGATTATATTATAATATGTTAAACAAATTTAAACAATGTTTTCAAAAGCTTTTTGCTCAATGTTTGAGATTTTTACTCTTTCGGTCATTTCTACCGCGTGACCGGTTCTAAGGTAGTAAAGCCAAATACGGCATTCCTTTTTTATACGGGCGGCAAAAAGGTTTGAAATAGCCTGATAATAACAGGCCATCTGCGCCGTATGCTCCCAGGGTTTTTCGGTACTGTCAGTTTTAAAATCCACTATATGTACCGCGTCTTTATCCACAAAAAACAGGTCTATAGTGCCGTTAATAAATATTTCTTTTCCTTCTTTACTTCTTAACAGCGTCCTGAACGGAAACTCACTTTCCCGAAACCTTGCCATTTGCGCTATTTTTCCCAGCGGTGAAGCCACAAAACGGCGGGCTAATTTTTTCCCGGCTTCAAGCAGGCTGTTAAATTCATTTTCATTTAAAAGCCCCGAAATATTTGACGGGATTATAATTTCTGTTTTTTCCAAGAGTGCCTCAACGCAAATGTGCGCAATTGTTCCAAAACTGCCCGAATTAAATTTTTCCTGGGTTTCATCGTCGTTTTGTGAAAAACGGGACAGTATTGAATCTACTTTCCTAAAAACATCTTTCGATTTAATACCTGAAAATACTTCATTAACAGACGTTCCTTTACCTTCTGTTTCTTTACTTTCTTCATCAATTTTTCGCAATGACACCGGCGTTATGTGATTTTTACGCAGAAAGAGAGTTTTAATAATTTCCTTTCTTTCATAAAACGGAGAAACTTTCTTAAGGAATTCATTTAATCCGTTTTGATCGTTTGTTATGCCGTAAAGGCTGGTTTCCTGTTTATTTAAATCTTCTTCCGTTAAAACAGGTATTTCTTCCAGATTGAAAAAACTTGAGCCCTGTTTCAGGCCGTCAGCGGGAATATGAGATACAATTGACGGTAAAAGAAGTCCGAATATTGTATCGTTATTCAAAATAGAATCGCCTTCAATATAATTTTCTTTTCTTTCGCATTGTTCTTCTATATGCCTTTTTAATAAAACAGAAAAATCGTCTGTTTTCTCTTTGTCATCAATATTAAGCGAGCCCGTTATATACAGTTCCTTTTCCGCCCTTGTCATTGCGACGTATAAAAGACGCCTGAGTTCCGCTGTTCTTTTCCGTTTTATTTCTTCACTTGCCTGTTCCCAGAAAAAATTTTTTCGTTTCCCTGAAATTGAACGGCATTCAGGCGGAGGAGGAGGGCTAAAAACAAGACCGGCTGTATCGGAAAGATATACGTCGTCGCAGGCGTCGTTCTGGCTCTTTTTACCGCAGGAACAAATAAATACAACAGGAAATTCCAGTCCCTTGCTTTTATGTATTGTCATGAGATGGACGGCGCTTTTTCGTTCTAGGGGAATTTCAATCTCGGATAGCCGTTCGCCTGAACACTTAAGCTCTGTCATTGAATCCGTAAAAGAGGCAAGCCCCTGATTCTCGGCATCCGCGTTAGCTGCAAGATGAAAAAGATAATCAAACAATTCGCGGTAGACGCTTGTCTGCGGGTTCCATTCAGTTTCATACCGGTACCCTTCGTTGTACCATAATTCGCTGACAAGTTCGCTAATATTTTTTAATTTTGATTTCTCACAAATTGATAAATAGACATTCTTTCCGCATAGATATTTTTCCTTATCGGCGGCATCAAGAAAATCTAGTTGTTTGTCGTCAAACGGCAGGGTATCATTTGAGTTTTCACAGTAGCCGGAAAGGCATACGGCTGTTCCCGAGAGGGAAAGTCCCGCAAAAGGCGAGCGGAGCATTTCAGCGTAGGCGGCTTTATCCATGGGATGGGCCGCCAGACGGAGAACGGATAAAATATCATTTACAGGGCCGCCGTAAAATAAATCGTTAATATCCTCGCAAGTGTATGGAATTCCGAGGGTTCTTAAATGTTTTTCATAAAAATGCTGGGTTGAACGCTTGCGAAAAAGAATAGCAATATCATTGGGCTGATATTTTTCTAATAGTATTTTTATTTTTTCGGCGACAAACCGCGCTTCATTTTCGTCGGCGGACAGACGATCTTCTTCTTCTGCGTCAGTTTTTTTATTTAAAATATAAAGTGATAAATTTCCACCGCCTGAGCTTCCCGCATGTAGAGCGGCATATTCAGCCTCGTAGAGGGGAAGCGTTTTTGACCGCGCGAAGACGGAATTGTATTTTACAGGCGGAATTTTTCCCTCGGAATCGGAATAGATTCCGCCAAAAATTGCGTTGAAAGCGTCTATTAAACCGGCGGATGAGCGATAATTTGTTTTTAACGGAAGGCTGTCGCTTTTTATTTCTTCTTTTAATTTGCGAAAAACAGAAACGTCTGCCCCTCTGAAAAAATAAATTGACTGTTTTTCATCTCCGACAAAAAATAATTTTCCTTTGCATAAATCTTCCGCCGGGGGAACGCCTTTATTTAATTTATTCGGTTTTTCGGCAAGAAGAAAAAGAATGTCTTTTTGCAGTTCATTGTTATCCTGAAACTCGTCTATCATTATTGATTTAAAAGTATCTTTTTCGCTCCGCCTTATGTCGGGTTGTTCGATAAGAATGGTTCTTGAAAGACTCGCCACATCGCGGAATGTAAGAACGCCCTCCGTCCGTTTTCTTTCAAGATAACGTTTTTGCAATTTTGCAAACAAAGACATTATCGAAATAATAAAGCCCGCCTGCATGCACGAAATTGTCAAAGATGAAAAGGAATCGTATATATCGCGAAGAGAATAGATATTTTCCTTTATGGAATTATCGGATTTTTTTCCCCCCCTTAAGCTTAATTTAGTTATCGTTCTTATAAAAAACAAAAAATTTAAAAATGACTTTTGTAGCGGATGGGATTCAGCTTCCTCAATTACAGATTCTACCGGAGTATTTTGTAATTGATTAAAATATTTTTGTATATCGGCGCTCCAGGGTATGTAATTATTTTCATTTCTTTCTTTTTCAATTATGGGGACAAGAACCGGAAGAAGCGAATTATCTTCGTCAATGTCACGCTTAATTTCGTCTAACAATTTTCTTATTATTTTAATATGGTCATCCCACTGCGAACTAAGAATGTTAAATTGATAATTTAAGTCAGCCAGGAAATCGCGCGGTTTGTCGATTAAACTGTAATTAAATAAAACGTCGGCAAATATATTGTGAACAATATTGTTCGGACGATTTCCCGAATAAAGTCTTTTTACCGCGGGGTGATGACGGTGCGTTATAAAAAAAGGATATGAAACTTCCAAAGCGATATTATAGCACCTCTGTTGATCAATTTGAAAATCTGGCCTTATTCCGTAACGGGGCGCGCATTGTTTGACAATCGACGCGCTGTATGAGTCTAATGTTTGTATTCTTGCGTGAATAAAATCATCAATGGCTTTTTGCGCCCTCTGCGCATGTATGCCGCTTTCCTCCTGCGCGATTTGTGAAAGCAGCGAATATATCCTTTTAAACATTTGAGCGGCGGCTTTCTTTGTAAATGTAAGTGTTAATATTTCATCTACTTTATAATCTTTCTCTGTGAGAAGCCAGGCAAAACGATGGGCAAGAACCATGGTCTTTCCTGAACCGGCTCCCGCCGCGACAACAGCGTTCTCTTCACAGAAAGCGGCTTTTTTTTGTTCTTCATTTAACTGCTTAATATTTGTATTTACATTCATCAATGCTTCCCCAAAGAATTTTTATTTTCACGATCGATAATATAGACTGTTCGGCATATACGCTGATAATCGCAGTTGTAACAAAAGTTATTTTCCTGCGGAAAAACCGTGAAATTACCGGACGATATTTCATTTGTAAATTGCTCCGTTTTGTTTTTAAATTCATTAAAAATTTTCATATAACGTTCACTACTTCGGATAATTTGCCGCTCTTCTTTAGACGGAATATTTTTATTTGCGTTTTCATCGTGAATAGTTCCGATTATAACTTCCGGTTTTTGATCAAGAATACTGTAAAAGAGGGCGGTGTATACGTCGAAATGTTCATTTTTTTCGATTAAAGTTATATACATGGGAAGCTGGAAGTCCGTAAGCGGCGTTTCTTCGTCAGCCGTACAATCGCAGCGGTCGGGCAAATATTTTAATTTAAAATCAATAATAACATATTTATCAGTTCCTTCTTGTGTTTCTTTTAAAATACAATCGACAAATCCGTTCAGGATGTACATGTCTTCTTCGTATTTATAATTACATTCGCTTCCGGCAACTTTGTATCCCGCGAAAAAGACAAGAAAAGAAGAAAGGCACCTGTCAAGATGATAAAAAAAATCGTCTTTTCCGGCGCGTAACAGGCGGGCGGTAAGGGCGCTCATCTGTGGACTGCCGTCCGGTTTTAATAAAGGAAAACAGTCAAAAATTTTGTTTATGCTTTTTTCAAGCAGAGCGCGGTAAGCTGGAGGAAGAGACAAGCCGGAATCCGTTCGCTCGGGTTCAAGCAGGGGAGAGCCGTTTTTTAATTCCGTGAAAAAATTATTTAAGATTGCGTGGTAAACAAGACCCGATAAATTTTCCGCCATTAAGCTTGTTTCAATTCGCGTATTTTCAATGGCGAAAACGTTTTCAAAAAGCCATTTAAAAGAACACTGATAATATTTTTGAAGAGACGTGGCGGAAACGCTGTATTTGCCCGTTTTGGCGTATTTTTCTTTAATAATGTCTTTTATCTTTTCGCTGACGGTCCATTTTCCGCCTGAAGTGCTTTTTTTACCGCGGCGTTTTTTCCAATTTGTAAACCCGTTTATTTGATTCTCGTAAAGTTTTTGATTTTTTTCTTCATTTGTGGCTGCAAGTGAAGAATAAAAAGAGCTTTCCGCGTTAAAATAATCCCGCGCGAATTTAAGCGCAAACGCCGCATCTGTCGAATAACACACTCTCGGCTCTGAAGGAGAATTGATTCTTGAATGCGGTATGGCAAAGCCGGAAAAAGTTTGTTCGCTGCAAAAAAAAGCCGAAACTTTTTTTGAGTTATATTTGTGCATATTAATAAAGCTAAAAGACGCGTCTTCGTCAAGAAGACCCAGTTCTTCGCGTTTTTTCCTGGGGAGGAAATCAAGGCGCGAATAAACAACGGAAAGGCTTTCCTGTCCAGCGCCGAGTATTATATGGCAGTCAAAAGGAGCCGCCGCCGCGGTTTTGTAGGGAAGAATCGCCACTCCCGTTAATTCCTGCTGCGGAAGATACGGAACTTCGTCTAAATATTCAGTAAAAAATAAAAATGGATCTATCGCTTTTACATCGGGAAAACTTTTTTCAATCTCTACGAGGTTCATTAATTCTGAAATACAGCGGGACAGAATAAGATCGCTTTCTTCGCCGCATATATCCATGTTAAAAAAAGATTCGCGAAAAATAAAATACTGCCTGCGAAGTTCATTGAACGATTCGCAGCCGCGAAAAGCGTTAAGTCGTTTTTTTAGCTCAATAAAAAAGCCGCGGATTTCCATGTCAAAAAAACGAATGGGGTTTTTAAATGCGTCTTCCCAAACATTGATATATTTTTCTTTACCGTCAATTTCTTCGACCCATGAATAAAGACAGTTGTTATCTATCCCGAATTGTATAAGTTTTTCTATGGGAAGCTCTTTTTTCCAGGGAAGAGCCTTATTCATGATTAGGGAAACAAAGGCGGATAAGGAAAAATCCTGCGAAACGCATTCAAGTACGGAGCGGAAAAAACCGCCCGAGGGATAATCAGAGAGGAGTTTGCTTGAACGTTTTACAAAGGGGATATTTCTGTTTGTAAACTCACGCAGCACATAAGGTTCGTAATTTTCAGAGTTAGGGATGCAAACTGCGATTGAATCCCAGTTTACGCCGTGATTTTCATTTAAGGCGCGGATGTAAAGAGAGGCTTCTTTTATTTCACTTCGGGAATTGGTGTAAAAGAATATGTCGCTTTTTAAATTATCGGTATTTGACGCGTTTATTGTTTTAACATGCCTGCTGTCCGCAAGCAATTCCCTGTATTCGCCGTAATCGGAAAGTGACTCCGGGAAAAAGATAAAAACTTCTTTTCCCTCATCATTAAAGGGGGGAGTTTCCCACGCGGGTTCAAAAAGAGAATGATCATTTAGAAAAAGCGCATAACGCCGCATCAGGACAAATAAATCCCTGTCATCGCCTTCCGCTTTTTCCGCCGCGATTTCCGCCTCCCTGCCAAGGATACTGTCCGTAGTTAAGCCTGTAACTTTTTTAAACCACGCTCCAAGCTGCGGCAAAACGCCTGTAAGCCACGGCGTAAATTGAGACGCTTGTCCCGCCCACTCTTCTTTAATTAATGAAGAAAAAAGGGGAGTTTTTCCCTGCGCCGCGTCCTGTGCGTTCTCATTGACAAGGCGGCTTACAAAAATTTTTCTAAGTACGGAAGGAATACTCTTTTTATTCTGCACTTTGGACTTAATTGAATTCTGTTTAAAATCATCCCACGCGATGAATTTATTCATCGCGACTGTTCCCCCGGCGATACGGAGCAGGTGGTCGGCCCAGCCTGAGGCGCTTATATCCGTCGGAAAAACAAATAATGAATTTGGGCTGTTGATGTTTTCAAGAAGTGTCTTTTCAACATGATTCATGTATTGATAGAGTGTACAATAATTATGAATTTTTGTCCAGTAAATAACTGACATTACTGCATGGACAGGAATACTTGACAAAATAATAAAAAATTGCTAAATACATTATGGTGATGATGATGAAAACAATTTTGAAAATATTTTTACTATTTAATGTTTCTGTCTTATTTGCGGGCGGTCCCAGTAAAAGCTTAAAAATCATAAATTTAACGGGAGAAGAAATATATTTTACAATTAGGTATAATAAAAATATGATATCTTATATTTGTCAATATCTTGAAAATAAACGAATTACATTATCGCCCGATCAATATGATCCTGCTCCTGACAGCATGATTCTGACTGCGCTCGCAAGAGATGATGATATAATGCAAATTATTGAGTATGGCATTATTGAATTAAATATTTATAATAAAGCCGGCGTTAAAATATTAACTAAGGAAAATTTGTTAGGCGCTTCTATGCCTTTTATATACGATGTAAATTATCGCGGCGGCAAAGTGGAAGATTATCCCGGTGAATTGGATTGGACGGGAGGTTATTACTTTATTATTACAAAATCGGATTTAAAGAAACCTAATGAGTCACCATTTTCACACCGCACGACAGAGCGGTTAAATCTCAGAGAAAATGATCATATAAGTTCGCCTGTGATAAGAGTTTTAAGTAAGGGAGAAAGATTAACAGCTCTTCAAGTTGGCGATGTCTATCAATTTAACGATAATTATAATAGTCATTGGATTAAAGTTAAAACGGCAGACGGTCTTGTCGGTTGGTGTGTGTCAAATTATATTGAACCGTATTAATAAATAATATTTACCACGAATTTTTAACTCAAAGCTTGTCGTTGTTCGCGGTTAAAAATATTTATTCAAGTATCCTTACCCTATACCCCTCCCCAATACGCTCAAGGCTTTTAATTACGTTCTCCCCCGGTTTTGCCTGTTGCTTTAAATCAATGGTAAACTGATTCATTGAAAAATGGCGGTAAAAGTATAACTGTTTATACATTTCTTTGTTATTCGCGTACAGTTCTTTTAGTTTTTCAGTGTAGACTTCAAAAATGCCGCCCTTGCGCATTTCACTGTAGCCTGTTATCCAAACAGGGCAGTCAAGCGCCGCATGGAATTCAAAGAGAAGGGAAGCCATGAATCGCTGTGATTCTTCAAGCGCGCAAGAAATGGAATGTTTGCCGCTAGCATTTTCCATTTTAACAAGTTCCCGTAATTCAACGGTACGCGGCGAATGAATAGGGGTTTTGTTTAATATAATGACATTTTTAGCAAAATCTATTCCTAACTGAGGATTGTCATTAAAAAATTTCTTTGCTATTTTTCCAGACGGCCCCACAAGATAACGCCTGTTTTCCGCCGCTTGTTCGCGGCGCCCGGGGTTATCAGCTACCATGATAAGTTTTATTTCGTCATTAGCTGTTACATCGTCAAGGGCGGAATTATAAACAACGGGAGTTTCAACGGCGTAAGACGAGTTTTTTGCCTCTGTCCTTGTACAGATAAGCTCCTGCTGCAATTTTTTAAGTTTAGGAAGGGAGCCGGAAAATCTTTCAGTTGTTACGCGAAAACTCTCCCGCGCTTTTACAAATTTATCCCACGCGCTACGGTTCAAAAAATTTTCTCCGTACCCGGTAAAATTTAAGCGCCTCTGGAAGCAAGTTCCAGTATTAATTCAATCTCGCCTCTGGAACGGTTCATGGTTTTTGCAATTTCTTCGGTTGTCCAGCCTTGACCTTTCAACCTTAGTATGTTCTCGCGCTCCTGCGGGGTAACAGTGCCATCGCCCTTTGACGGCGTTTTGCTTTTATCCTTATCCATTATTCCCTTGGTTAATTTAAGAAGAGACCTTGCGTCCTTATCCAGCGCGATAAGTTCGGTTTCAGTGCGGGCAAGCCACTGGCGCGCGACATTCATGTCGTCAATGCGTTTTTCAATTTCCATTAGCGATTCGTCAAGGGAGGCTATTTTGTCAACGGCATTGGTAGCTTTTTCATTTTGCGACGCAAGAAGTTCTATTGATGTCCGCAGATTGTTAAATTGGCCGGTGAGAGAGGAGATAATTTTTTCGGCGTTATTAATGGCGGATTCCGTCTTTTGCAGCGTTTTAAAGTTGCGGTCGATGCCTTCGTTAGTCTGGTCAAGCATTTCATTCTTTTTCTCGATACGCTGGTATTTTTCATTCGCATCCTTGATTGAATCTTCAAGTTTGCGTATCTGCACCTGCACGCCGCTGAGAATATCGTCGGAGGACGAAACTTGTTCAAGTTTTTCTTTAACCGACTGGGAAGTTTTTATGGCGTTGTTAAAGTCTTTCTCCATTTGTTCAATGCGCCGTTGTTCGTTAAGGAACCTTGTCATCTTGTTGTTAATTTCGTCCTCAAGCCGTCTTACGCTGGTTAGCTTGGCTTCAAGCTGCGTAATTTCAGTCTTGCGCTGTTCAAGCCTGTTAAGGTCGTCGTTGATCTCTTCAATGCTCTTTTCAAGATCCCGTTTAAGAGCGCCTGTTTGATCGATGTTTTTCTTCTGAACGCCGAGTTCTTTGCGGATATCATCCAAACTCTGGCGGAGCTGAACGATACGCTCTTCATTCTCGGCTTCGGTCTCCCTGCTGTGACGGCGCAGGTCTTCAAGCGCGGAGTCCATTTCGCGCATTCTTGTGTTGTACTGGCCCTGCCATTCGTCTATTGCCTGTTTCGCCTCACTCGCCGCATCTTCAAGGCCGGAGTATGAATTTTTGGATTGTTCGGAAATTTCATCAATTTCTTTTTCCAGTTCCCTCTGTTTTTGCCGCAAAGTTTCCTGCATTGAAAGCTGATACTGTCCGAGCTGTACTTTAACTTCGCTTTCCGCGGAAATACGCATTTCTTCAAGGTCTTTTTTAATCTGATCGTTAAAGGACGAACGGGTTTCGTCAATATTGTTCATGTCCTTTCTTATGCCTTCTTCAAAAGCGGCTTCTTCAGATTTGAGCCTTTCCATGTCCGAGGTAAGGCGCTCGCCCAAAGCCGCGATTTCTTTTTTGTGTTCGGCAATAATTTTTTCTTCCGCCAGTTTCCATTCTTTTGCGATTTTATCATTCGAGTTTTCAATGCGGTTCTCAAGCCCTGTCTGCCAGTCTGTAATCTGCCTGCCGATTTCGGAGGTGCGTTTTCCAAGTTCCACATTAAATTCATTTTCAAACGCCGTAAGTTTTTCTGACAAATTGTCATGGGCCTGTTTCTTTAAGAGTTCAAGTTCTTTGTTTGTTTCATCAATTTCTTTACGCAGAGACTGGGTCTGGGCGTTAAATGCCGCCGCGGCAGCGTCTCTGCTTGCCGCCGATTCTTTTTCAAAAGCGGCGAAATCATTTTTAACTCTTGATATGGCTTCCTGCATGGAAAAACGCAGTTCGCTTTCAAGTTTGGCCGCGTCATCCGCAAGATTTGTCAGTTGTTTAAACGCTTCGGCATGGCTTTTACTGTAATCGTCAAGCCGTTTTTCGTTAGCCGCAACTATTTTGTGTTCCGTATCTGAGCAAAGATGTTTCCAATCTTCTATTTGCTTGTTTAACGCCGCGCTAAGTTCATCTTTCTGGCTTGTAATGGCGGCGGCTGATTTTTCCCTATATTCCCTGATAGCCGCCTCCTGTTCGCTCTGATGAAGACGGATAGTGGAATTTGTTTTATCTTTAAATTCTTTAAAGTTCGATGTTAATTCATCCTGCTGCAGTTTGATGGCCGAATCTGAAGTTTCTTTAAGGTTTTTAATGGCGGCTGATAATTCGTTATGCTGCAGTTGTACCGCTGCATTTGATGTTTCTTTGATGTTCTTAAGAGCGGATGACAATTCATCATGCTGCTGTTGAATCGCTTCGCTCGATGTCTCTTTTAGGTCTTTAAGAGAAATTGATAACTCGTTATGCTGCAATTTGACGGCTGAATCTGAAGTTTCTTTAAGGTTTTTAAGAGAAGTTGATAACTCATTATGCTGACGTTGAATTGCTTCGCTTGATGTCTCTTTAATGTCTTTAAGAGAAGTTGATACTTCATCATGCTGCCGTTGAATTGCTTCGCTTGATATCTCTTTAATGTTTTTAAGAGCGGATGATACTTCATCGTGCTGACGCTGAATTGCTTCGCTTGATGTCTCTTTAATGTCTTTAAGAGCGGATGATAACTCGTCGTGCTGCCGTTGAATTGCTTCGCTTGATGTCTCTTTAATGTCTTTAAGAGCGGATGATAACTCGTCGTGCTGCCGTTGAATTGCTTCGCTTGATGTCTCTTTTAGGTCTTTAACGGCGGTTGATAACTCATCATGCTGTTGTTGAATCGCGGTGCTTGATGTTTCTTTTAGGTCTTTAATGGCGGTTGAGAATTCATCATGCTGCTGTTGAATCGAAGCGCTTGATGTTTCTTTTAAGTCTTTAACGGCGGTTAATAAATCACTTTGCTGTTTTGTAAAATCATTTTGATGCTGCATAATCGCGGAGCTTGTGCTTTCTTTAAAATCTTTAAGAACGGTTGTTATTTCATTTTGCTGCCGCTGAACCGCGGAGATTGACGTATCCTTTAGAACTTTAAGAGTGTTTGACAATTCGCTTTGCTGCTGTTGTACGGAGGCGTTTGATGTTTCCTTTAGATTCTTAAGAACGGCCGATAATTCGTTTTGTTGTTGTTGAATGGCGGCGTTTGACGTTTCTTTTAATTCTTTAATGGCGGATGACATTTCATTATACTGCAGATTAAAAGCTGAGTCTGATGTTTCCTTTAGGTCTTTAAGAGCGGTTGATAATTCGGTATGTTGCTGTTGAATTGCCGAGCTTGAAGCCGTCTTAAGATCTTTAAGAGCGGCTGATATTTCACTTTGCTGTTGTTTAACGGCCAGGCTTGAAGTTTCTTTAAGCTCATTAAGCGCTGTTGTCAATTCATTTTGTTGATGTTGGACGGCGGTTCCTGACTTCTCTTTAAGTTCTTTTAGTATTGATGAAAGTTCTTCCTGCTGCTGTTTAATGGCTGCGTCCGATTTGTTTTTAAATTCGCCTAATACGGAATTAATTTCTTCCTGCTGCATCTTGACGGCGGAACCTGATTTTTCGCGCAGTTCGCCCAATATTGCGCCAAGTTCTTCCTGTTGTTGTTTCTGAAGGTTTTTTGACTGGACGTGCAACTCGGAAAGGGAAGAGTTAAGCCGCGAAATAATATCGTTTGTTTCCTGCTGCTGCATTTTAACGGCCGCGCCGGATTTTTCTTTTAACTCCGTCAGGCTTGCGCTTATTTCTTTCTGATTTTGTTTTATTGCCGCATCCAGTTCGTCATGCTGCTGCTTTAACGCCGCTTGCGATTTTGTTTTTAAGTCGATGATGGCCTGGTTAAGCTCCGTTTTTGACGTTGATAAACTTACGTCCAGCTCTTTACGCTGTTTATCGGCTGATTTTTTCAGTTCCTGGAAATTTTGTTTCCAGTCATTTTGCTGCTGTAAAAGAGAAGTATTAATCGTGTCCCTTTCTTTTGTAAGCGCGTTTGTAACCTCTTCCTGCTGACGCGCAAGAGAAGATGTTATTTCCTCTCTTTGTTTTTTCGCCATGCTGTCAAGTTCGGCGGAGCCTTTTACCCATTCCTGATGAAAGTTTTTCTGCTTTACGTTTATTTCCTGTATTTCAGAGTTGCATTTATCATGGACATTTTTAAGTTTTTCATTAATCGATCCTTGTTCGGTTTTAAGGGTATCCTGCGCGGTTTTTAATTTTTCTTCAAAGAACGCCTTAATTTGAGTAACTCTTTCCATTGCCTGTTCGCGTAACTTTAAAAGCGCGGTTTCTTCCATTTTGTCCGCGCGTTTTCCGGCGTTTTCAAGAGTGTCTTTAAAGATTTTTTTTAAATGTTCAATATCGCGGTTTAGGACGGCTTCCCTTTCGCGTTCAGCTTTAATTATCGCCTCGCGGTGTTCTTCAACTTTTCGTTCAATTACCTGCGCCGTGGCTTCAAAGTCAGACACGGTCGATTTAACGGAGGTCAATATGTCCCGCGTTGATTTTTCCATCGCTTCGGCGTTTTTCTTTTCAAGGCGTATCTCGGTATCTTCAAGATTTTTTCCCGCCGCTTCCAAAGCTTTTTCTACCTGCTCGAATTTTTCCTTTGCTTCGTTTACGCGCTTTCCCGTATTTTCTACAAACATGGATTCGTCTTTTATGCGGTTTAAATTTTCCTGAACCCTGTGCGTCATTCCGAACAATTCGTTAAGGGAAGAATCAAAGGCGCGTATATGTTCTTCTATCCGCTCTATTGCTTCCGATTTCTTGGCAAGTTCATTTTCTGTAAGCTGGATATTTTTCATTAACTGGGAGGCGGCTTTTTTTTCCACGTCCAAATCGATGCTGTAATTTTTTACAGTCATGCTTTTTTCATCAGCGTAAGCGGCAATTTCTTCTTTACATTTTTCCGTGTATTTTTTCACCTTCTCCAGAGAACGGTTATTTTTATCCGTAAGTCTGTAGAAGACAAGAGCGCAAACTACAATGCCGAGTGTAATTATATTTCCGATTGTAAATATCATCAGTATTATGCCCCCCCTGAATAATACCCAATGTAATTAATGTAGCATATAATTGGATAATTGGCGATAGTTACTGAAAGAAAAATCCGGTTTTGGTCCCTTTTTCCTGCGAATTTGCAGGGGAAACGTCCTAATCCACGCCGTTTTCATGCCCGCATTTGAAGCTCCGGCAACATCGTAAGACACGCTGTTTCCCACATAGAGGATTTTTTCGGGCGGCAGGTTCATTTGTTCTGCCAGTTTGACAAAAGACAGCGGATGGGGCTTTAACGCGCCCGAGTATTCGGAGCAATGCACGGCGTCCCAAATACCTGAAAGCCCCAAATACTCAATTTTTTTTTCCGGCGGAAAGTCCGATAAAAGACCCAATTTATAGCCCGCGCCGCGAAGGGCGGCAAGCGTCTCCAATACGTTGTTAAAAAGCTTGACTTTTTTAAACAGCGGTTCCCATCCCCTGTATATGAAAACATCGATTTTTTCTTTTATTAATTCCGCCGGAGCATCCAGAAGTTGCGCGGTAATTTCGGCCTGATGTTTGTAAAAATTGTCATATTGAACAATCCCGTTTTTTTGTTCTTTTCTTATTATCTTTCTTACCTTGCTGAAAGCCGCAAGAAAGCTTACTTCTTTTATAGCGAGGGGAAGGAGCCTGATGTTCAGGCGGTAGTTTGGATACAGGGTTCCGTCAAGATCAAAAGCCACGCCCTCAATTTCATTTCGCATTTAGTCAGTATAGCGGTATTTATCATGGATCGAAAGTGGGTGAAACGGGTATTTTTACAAGATTTACATGATGGCGGGGATAGCGGTTTCTGAAAGCTGTAAATGAAGTTTCTGCCGCGCTTTCAAAAACTACGATTTTAAAAAATCCGTTCTCGTCAAAATACGGGATAAGCGCGGCTACATGAAAATACTGGCGAAGACGCGGAGTTCCGCGGGGTGAGGATGGAGTGCCGATTTCCGTATTTACAGCGGCAAGGTAGAAACAGAACGGCTCGTCAATGGCAAGGGTGTAGAGTAATGGATGGAGTCCCTCAAGGCCGTATCCCGCTTCCGGCAAAAAACCCGGATAGGAATGAGCGATAAAAGACCTGTTTTCATTTACAAGAACATAGGCAAAATTCTCGCGGCGGATTTCAAATTCTTCAAGCGCGCGGTGTGAGGGAGTTCTAAGAGTCCCGTTAGCCTCCGCCGCAAGGTTTCTGATCCAGTCAAGTCCGAAAAAGATGTCTCTTGGTTTTTCATAATTCGCGGTAAAAGAAGAGCCTCTTTCTCCAAACGGCGCTTTAAGCGGCGGAATTGATAATCTTGCGCCAGTGACAGGGCGCAGAATGCCGTCTATCAGCCATTTTGTAAAACCGGAGCAGTTAAATCCCTGCAGGTTGGAAGGCTGTGGCTGCAATGTTTCGATAAAAACAAATTTTCCGTTTTCATTAATCGCGCCGTCATCGACAAAACGCAGGCCTTTAAGCCGCGAACGGACTTGCGTAATAAACGCTATTGTTTCCTTATAGTTGGAAATATCAGGCTCAAAATATCTTATTGGAAATTTATTTTCTACCAGCCGTAAAATATCGTTTAAAGGCATTGTGTATAAACGCTCAAACGATACCGCGACCGGTATGGAATGGGCGATAAAACCGCCGTATACAACCGCGTCCATAACGCATTTATCCTGGCTAAAACGGTGAAATTGAATAAATGTCTGCTGATCGGATCTCAGGAATATTTTTATCTGTGTGCCGTCGCCGTTATCCTTGCGCCGTGTCAGCATCCATGATCCTTGAATCCAGCCGGGAAATTGCCCTGTGCCTATGCGGTTTTCCGCGCTCGTCCCGCGCATCAATTCCCGCGATATATGCACCATGAATTCTTCCCTGCCTTCCGTAGTGCGAATTTCCACCCTCTCTCCGCTTTCAAGCGTTTCTTTTCTTGCGTACTGCGACAGTACCCGGGCGGGCGCTTCTATCATCCATGAATCTTTTATTTTCAGCCTTACAAGCGAATCATCTGATATTTTTGAAACGGGCAGATCAATACCGCTGACAGGGGAAACATTAAATAAAATGAGCAAAAAAACGAAAAATACAGGCATAGTTACTTCTATTATCGACCTTTTTTCACTACAATTATAGTTGTATAATAGTAGTATGGAGGATCTAAATGAAACTGTATAGCCGTGGTCAGGTTTTATTTTTTTCGCTTTTAAGCGCCGTTATTGTCCTGCTTTTAGCCGCAGGTTTTGGGTTTATAAGGCGGCCCCTGTTTCCAAAGTCAAATGTTGAATCCGTTGAGTTGCAGGAGCAGGAAGCCCCTGCGGACGAGTTTAAGCTGCTGCAATCGGAATACAGGATACTTAACACAGCCGACAATTCCCAGTATTCCGACGGCGAACGTGAAAATATCGATGTTTACGAAAAATTAAATTCAGCCGTTGTAAATATTACTACGGAAACCATGGCGATAAACTGGTTTCTTGAGCCTGTTCCCCAGGAGGGCAGTTCCGGCTCAGGATCAATTATTGACAGGCGAGGTTATGTTCTTACCAATAATCATGTGATACAAGACGCGCATAAGGTTTTTATTAATCTTGCGGACGGTTCCCAGTTTGAAGGGACTGTTGTAGGCGTTGACAGCGAAAGCGATTTGGCGGTTTTAAAATTTGATCCTCCCGCCGGAACGGTATTGCAGACAATTCTCTACGGCGACTCCAAAAGTTTAAAAGTAGGGCAGAAAGTTTTAGCGATAGGCAACCCTTTCGCGCTTGAACGCACTTTAACGGTTGGGATTGTTTCAGGTCTTGGACGGCCTGTTCAAACGTCCAGAAACCGCATAATCCGCGACATGATTCAAACTGACGCTTCGATTAACCCCGGCAATTCCGGCGGTCCATTACTTGATACTCAGGGCAGGATGATAGGCATTAACACGACAATCATTTCCCCATCAGGCGGCTCTGTCGGAGTAGGTTTTGCAGTTCCCGTTAATACCGCAAAGCGCGTTGTAGGAGAACTTATCCAATACGGCAAAGTCCGCCGCGGCTGGATTGACGCGACCGTAGTTCAAATTTTCCCAAGCCTCGTCCGTTATGCGAAATTACCCGTGGACGCGGGGCTTCTTATTTCCCGCACCAAGAAGGGCGGCCTTGCGGAAAAAGCCGGCCTGCGGCAGGGTAGCGAGCCCGTACAGTACGGACGCAGCGTAATTTATCTTGGCGGGGACATTATCACTTCCGTAAACGGCTTAAAAACAAAAACCTTAGCCGATCTTTACGCGTCTTTAGAGGCAAGTAAGCCCGGAGACGTGGTAAGGGTGGAGATAAGGCGCGGCGGGCAGACGACCACTTTGCAGGTAACATTGGCGGATAGGGAAGAGGTGATGAATTGAACCTCTAAGAGGTTCACACAAAGCCTTCAGACGACAACCGATCTTCCATCTTCTTTGTGTAATCTTCTATTTCAGTATTTGATAGATGAGGCAAAAAGAGAGAAAATAGAAGAGATAATAAAGCGCGAGGAGGGAATAGCTATGGCGACAAATACACTATGTGAAGTTACGGCGGATGAGAAAGAATACGCCTTACTTACCAGTATTATGAAAGGCGAACTCGACTGGCGTAGTGGGATGAGAGATGCCGAACGCAAAGGACACAGTGAAGGACTTACCGAAGGTCATAACAAAGGACTTACCGAAGGTTTCAATAAGGCCAACATAGAAAATGCCCGAAGGATGAAAGCTGATAATATGTCTGTATCTCAAATAAGTAAGTATACGGGGCTATCTGCGGAGACTATTGCCCGGTTGTGAGAATTTATTTCAAAAATTTTCACACTAAGAGCACAAAGGTACAAAGATCACAAAGAGGAAGAAGAAGTAAGAAATAACCACGGAGTACACGGAGGAAGATAAAATTTTCGTACTAAAAACTCCGTGTAACTCTGCGTCTTCCATGGTTTATATTCCCTTCATGTTTATTGATTATTGTTCTTTTTAATGCTATAATCTCACTATGACGATAGTACAAACCGTAGACATTACGGCTGACCGGCGGATTACTATTGAAGTTCCTCCTAAAATACCAACAGGGAGAACAAATGTTATTATACAATTTCCTGTTCCGGCAGATACTCAATCGGAGGGAAATACCGCTATAAACTCACCCACGCCTATTTCGGACTCGCTTGTAGGGATACTTTCAGGTATAGGAGATATAGACATTGATGAAATACGCATGGAGAGGCTCTCTAAACATTTAAAATGAAAGTTTTGATTGACACCAATGTTGTTTTGGATGTTTTGATTAACAACTCTGTTTTTTTCGTCCACTCCAAAAAAATATTCGATTTTGCCGAACAAAAGCAAATTACCGGATTTATTTCCGCTTCTGCAATAACCGATATTTTCTACATAGCTCAAAGAAAGCTTGGTAAAAAAATCATAAAAGAAGCT
>Ga0268262_10002479_pt1 | contig 21254 bp, 20 predicted proteins | sample TergutNc150P3_FD_190354 | JGI IMG/M metagenome (GOLD analysis project Ga0268262, IMG submission 190354) | Nasutitermes corniger P3 segment gut microbial community from laboratory colony in Florida, USA - Nc150 P3 (SPAdes) (version 2) | ecosystem: Host-associated > Arthropoda: Insects >... | reverse complement strand
CATACACCCTGACTTCCGCCGCATGGTCAGTATCAGGAAGCCGCGAAAGCCCGCTGTGTTTACAGAGCCTTTGCGCCGCCGCCTTATGCGTTATTGACTGTATGCTGGTCTCCGCCTTTAGCCGTGAGGCGCTTGAGCGCACCTTGACTATCGTTAATCCCGACTCAGGAGCCACAAGTTTTTCCCAGGGTACTTCCTGTGTCTTTTCAAAAAGCGCGTCAAAATCAGCGGCATGAAAACTAGTCGCTTCCAAAAGCACCCTGTCTGCCGCCCTTAGCCCCATAAGAGAGCGGTAGAGGCCTGTTAAATCAGCCTTAAAGCGCACCTTGCCGTAAGCCGATTCAATAACGCAAAGCCCGAGTTTTTTCAATTCGTTTGAAACGGCTTTTTCCGTACCCACGGCGCAGAGCGCGACAGCGTTGTAAAGTTGTTGCGGGTTTTCCTTTTTTGACACCTTTACAGTATAACATATTTTGTGTTTTTGTCGAAGACATCTTGACTTAAAAGCGAATAATCCTTAAATTTTCATTTATGAAAGTAAACACAATAATTGAGGGTAATTGTGTTGAGGTATTAAAAAAGTTCCCCGATAATTCCATAGATTTGATATTCGCTGACCCTCCGTATAATATGCAATTGGAGAAAGTCCTTTACAGGCCAAATAATACAAAAGTTGACGGTGTTGATGATGAATGGGATGATTTTGACTCTTTTAATGAATATGATGATTTTTGTACGGCGTGGTTAAAAGAATGCAGGCGTATATTAAAAGATACCGGTACAATATGGGTAATCGGCAGTTATCATAATATTTTCCGCGTAGGTAATATTATGCTTAATTTGGGATACTGGATTTTGAATGATGTAACGTGGTATAAGACCAATCCAATGCCTAATTTCATGGGCACGCGTTTTACAAACGCTACAGAAACAATTTTATGGTGTTCAAAGAGAAAGGAAGCCAAAAAATATACATTCAATCACAAAATAATGAAGAAATACAATGGCGATAAACAAATGACGTCTGTTTGGCAGATCGGTATATGTATCGGGGAAGAACGTTTAAAAGGCGAAGACGGAAAAAAGGCGCATTCAACCCAAAAACCTGAAGAGCTTCTTAAAAGAGTGATTCTATCCACGACGAAACAGGGTGATGTTGTACTCGATCCGTTTTTTGGAACAGGCACAACAGGCGCTGTCGCAAAGAAATTAAAACGCGATTATATAGGGATAGAAAGGGAACCGGAATATATAAAACTTGCGAAAAACAGAATCGCCCACATTAAGGAATATTTTAAAGAAGCAGACTGGGTAGAAGAAGAAAAAGAAAAACAAACGAGAGTCCTTTTTGAAACATTGGTTAAAGAAAAATTTATCAAAGTTGGCGAGCAGCTCTACACAAAAAAAACATACAGCGATACAGCTTTTGTTCTTTCAGACGGCAATTTGCAATATCATAATACAAAAGGATCAATTCATCGAATTGGGGCGGTAATTCAACAAACCCCATCGTGTAACGGCTGGAAATTTTGGTATATAATAAGAAACGATAAGACCATATTAATTGACGATTTAAGAAATGAGTATTTGAATGCTGCGGTGGCACCCCAGAATGGCGGAATTTGACGAACGCATGAAAAAGCTTTTTGATGAAGTCGATGAATTTGGTGAATTTGACCTTGGGGAGATTTAATAATGTACAGTTTTGGCATTGAAGATGTTATTATAGTTTCAGGCAATTTCGACTATGTCCCTTTCAGGGGTTCTGTGTACTTTGACGGCGCGGTAATCGCCAAAGTCTGCAAGAAAGTCTGCCGGCAGGAAGTTTCCGGGGTTCCAAAAGAGCAATGCGCCGAATTGATAGACGGCCACGGCAAAATCCTAATGCCGGGTCTTGTGAACTGCCATTGCCACGGAGATATGACGCTTGCCAGGGGGCTTGGCGACGACATGACATTGCTAGAACAGATAGAAGCCTTCCGCCCGCATAACTGGTTTTACCAATACATCAACGATGACGACAGATATTACGCGCGCCAGCTTGGCTACTGTGAGTCTCTCCTGTCGGGGACAACTTTTATTTGCGAGAATATGTATTGGGGTCTGGGCGAAAGCTCCGTCACCGCGATGAAGGAGACAGGCATAAAGGGAGCATTAGTCGAAGATATACGCTACGACTTTTCCAATTCCGATTCGTTTATCCCCACGCAGAAGCTAAAAGAAATTTCATCGGCCTGCCGCGAAGCGGGCCTTGTCCCGGTCATCGGGCTGATGGCTGAGGAGGATTTTGAAACCGCTCGTCTGCGAAAAGCCTTTGACCTTCTTCAGGACATTGACGCCATGCAAACCATGCACCTTGCCGAAAACGAGTGGCGCGTTGACCTTATCCTGAAAAAATACAACATGACGCCGGTAGAGTACCTCGCGCGCAACGGTTTTCTCAACGATAAATTTATCGGCTCTCATGTCGTACGCGTGACAGATAACGAGATCAGGCTGTTAAAAGAAGCGAATGTCAAAGTAGCCAACACTCCGTTATGTGAAATGAAAATCGCCGATGGGATCGCCCCCATTCCGGAAATGGTCAGGCAGGGACTCACCGTCGGCCTGGGCACGGACGGCCCCCTTTGGAACAATTCAAGCGACATTTTCAGGGAGATGAAGGCCATGGCCCTTTTGCACACGATAAGCAGGGGGATTCGCAGTCTTTCAAAGAAGGAAATTCTCGACATGGCGACCAGGGGAGGCGCGGCCGTTTTTGGCAAGGAAAATGAATTCGGCATGATCAAAGAGGGCATGAAAGCCGACATGATCCTGATTGACCCGGACAAACCGCATTTACAGCCCCTGCTTTTGGGCAAAAACGAGAATGTCACCTCTGCTATTGTATTCAGCGCGACAGGCGCCGATGTTACGGACGTATTTGTAAACGGCAAACGGCTTGTAAAAGACGGCAAGATTACGAGCGTGGACGTAAAGGCCATTATGAAGAGGGTGAGGCAGGCGGCGGAGAAAATTGGGAGTGGGGAGTCGGGAAAAGAGACTAAAGAGTGTTGTTATTAATCTAATCGTGTTAAAAACAAGCAAAGCTTTCATATCAAGACCCCAGTCCCTGCTCCCTGTTCCTCAGTCCCCATCCTGATAAATTAGGGCTTGACATTTTTTGCTATTATGGGGTATAAACAATAGACTAACTCAGAAGATTGGAGAAAACAATGTACGCTTTGGTTGAATTTAAGGGCAAACAGTACAAAGCCGAGAAAGGGGCCGTGCTTAAGGTTGATAAAATCGACTCCGAGCCGGGGACGGCGCTGAATATTGATACGGTACTGCTGGTTTCGGGCGGCGAAGGACAGGTAAAGGTGGGCAGCCCCTATGTGCAGGGAGCGAAGGTGACCGCAACCGTGGAATCCCACGGTAAGGACGCCAAAATTATCGTTTTTAAGTACAAACCCAAAAAGGACTACCGCCGCACACAGGGCCACAGGCAGCAGTTCTCGCTTATTAAGATCGGAGATATAACAGCATAAGCAGGATATAATTGATTGATATAGAAGCGGTTCTGGACGAAAACGAGATACTGCGTTCCTGCAAGGCCGGCGGCCATGCGGGAAAAGGGCAAACAGGCGATATTGTTTGCGCCGCTGTTTCGGTTTTGATGCGGACCGCGGCTTGTACCCTTTCTGACAGAGAGGGTATAACAGTCCGGTACGAAGCGCCGGAACCCGGCTTCTTCTTTTTAGAGGCCGAATATAAGGCGGAGGGAAGGGATTTCCTTTTCGCTTCGGGGGTGTTCCTGATCGAGGGCCTTGCGTCTGTCGCCGAGGAATACCCCAATAATTGCAGACTGACGATACGGAGGACTTAAATGGCACGAAAACGCGGCGGAAGCGGAGCAAAAAATGGTCGGGATTCCAATCCCAAATACCTTGGCGTTAAGGCTTCGGGCGGCACGCTTGTAAAAGCCGGTTCAATTATTGCCCGCCAGCGGGGAACAAAGATACATCCCGGAACCAATGTCGGCTGCGGCAAGGATTACACCCTTTTTGCCAAAGCGGAAGGCACGGTCATGTTCCACCAGCGCCGTGGCAGAAAACTGGCGTCCATAGTAACAGTGAATAGTTAGTGAGGCCTCTTTCCGATTTAACCCCTTCCCAGGCCGCCGGCGTCCGTTATGTGTTAATGGACATCGACGATACACTCACCTGTCACGGAAAACTTCTTGCCTCGTCTTATAACGCGCTGTGGAAATTAAAAACCGCCGGCCTTAAGGTTGTGCCTGTGACAGGCCGTCCCGCGGGCTGGTGCGACTGCATTGCCCGCCAATGGCCCGTGGACGGCATTGTCGGGGAAAACGGCGCGCTGGCCTTTTGGGAAGAACCGCGAAATGCGGCACAGCCCGGCCGTCAAATTCTCAAAGCAATGTATCACCCAGACGCGATAAAGAACGATCATCCTGTGCTAAGGAAGGTGAGGGAACGCGCCCTTGCCGAAGTTCCCGGCCTGCGCGACGCCAAGGATCAATTTGCCCGTCTCTTTGACATCGCCCTGGATTTTGCCGAGGAAGAGCCTGTGCTTCCGTTCAGCGCGGCGGAAAAGGTAAAGGAGATAGCCCTGGCGCAAGGCGCTGTGGCAAAAATCTCGTCGATACACGTCAATGTCTGGATGGGCGATTATGACAAGCTCTCCATGACTGAATATTTTCTAAGGGATCGATTCGGCTGGCAGGGCAATTTGGAGGAAGTTGTTTTTGCGGGAGACTCCCCCAATGACGAGCCCATGTTCGCCCGTTTCCCCCTTTCATTCGCCGTCGCCAATATCCGCGATTTTCTGCATCTCCTCAAAAACCCACCGGCATTCGTTGCCGATAAGGAAGGCGGGGAGGGCTTCGCCGAAATTGCGGACGCGCTGCTGACCAGATAAATCCTGATTTAACGGGGTTTTATTACGGTAATTATTTCTGTATATTTAAGCCAAGGAGATTAACATGCCTATAGCCGAAAAAATCAAAAATGCCCTTGGGTCATCCTCAATGATACGAAAAATGTTTGAGGAGGGAAACCTGTTGAAAAAACAGCATGGGGCGGATAAGGTTTTCGACTTCTCTCTGGGAAACCCCGATCTTGATCCGCCGAAGGCCTTTCACGATGTTTTTTTAAGACTAGCCCAGGAGGACAGTAAAGGCTCTCATGGCTATATGCCCAACGCGGGTTTTCAGAATGTGCGGGATGCTTTGGCAAAAAAGGCGGCGAAGGAACAGCAGGTTGATATTGACGGCTCCCATATCGTGATGGCGGTAGGCGCGGCAGGCGGCCTTAACACGGTGTTCAAGACAATATGCAATCCAGGTGATGAAGTTATTGTTTCAAAGCCTTACTTTATGGAATACCGCGCGTATACGGCAAACCATGACGCGAAACTAATAGAAGCAGATTCGCTTCCGGATTTTAACCTTGACATAAAGGCTATAGGCGCGGCGCTTTCTTCCACAACGGCGGCGGTGCTGATCAATTCACCCAACAACCCCACGGGCAGGGTGTATCCGGCGGCAGCCGTATCCGCCCTTGCGGACCTTTTACGGGAACACGGCAAAAAAACCGGACGGCTTCCTTACCTTGTTTCGGACGAGCCTTACCGTGAGATTGCGTATAACGTGAATGTTCCCCCCGTACTGTGCGCCTATAGCGAATCAATTGTCGTCAGTTCATACTCAAAGAGCCTTTCCCTGCCGGGCGAAAGGATAGGCTATATCGCCGTAAGCCCGAATGTAACAAACAAAGACGACCTAATGAACGGCCTTATCTACGCCACCCGGATACTCGGTTATGTCAACGCTCCCGCCCTCATGCAGCGCATTGTGGCGGAGCTTACCGATGCCGCGGTTGACGTAAACATCTACGCCCGCAGGCGCGACGCTTTCACGGCGATCCTTGATGATGTTGGAATTGAGTATGCCGTGCCGGAAGGCGCGTTTTACCTGTTCTGCAAGGTTCCTTCAAAAAAAGGCGGAGGTTCCGGCGACGATATGGAATTTGTAAACCACTTAAAAAAGCATTTGATTCTGGGCGTTCCCGGAACAGGTTTCGGCAAACCCGGCTGGCTGCGTTTCGCTTACTGCGTGGACGAAAAAAACATCCGCGCCAGCGCCGAGGCCTTCAAGAAAGCGATGGAAAACTGGTAACATTTCGCCGGCGCCTGCGGCGTGATTTTCTCGCTTTTTTTCTCGCAAAGAACGCCAAGAACGCAAAGGGCGCAAAGGGAAAGAGGAAGGAAGAAGGAGGTGGAAGACTCAAATCTTCTTACTTTCTTCTATATTTCTTTTGTATTCCTTGGCGTTCTTTGCGTCCTTTGCGCCTTTGCGTGAGGAATTGGGAACAAAATGTGCCGCAGGCACCGGCGAGTGGTTTTCAATCCTTGATAGTATTCACAACTTCATCGACCGATAAGCCTTCCTGGTTCTGCCGTGTTACAAGGTTTCGCAGGGTCAGGGGGCCGCTCAGGGGATCCGCGCCGGGTATGATTACCCATTTATAGCCTTTCTTTTCAGCTAACACATATTGTTTGACAAGGTTTTTGTCATCTTTAGCCGAGGACGCTGACGCTGACGCTGACGCTTCTGTAAAAACCTCGCATGGGACGCCGGCGATCCGGAATTGTCCGGCAAGGGCCTGGTATAGGCCTGAATCTTCCTGCTTTACACATGCTATAGCCAGTATTGCAAATCCGCTGGCCGGGGGAAGCTTGTTCAGGCTTTCCAGCGCGGCGATCATGCGGTCAAGTCCGATGGAAGAACCCACCCCGCTGATCGCGTTTTTTGTATAAAGGCCGGCAAGGTTGTCGTAGCGCCCGCCAGAGCATATTGAGCCGATATCGGGAAGTTCCGTCAAAAATGTTTCAAACACGACGCCGGTATAGTAATCAAGCCCGCGTGTGATTGAGGGGTCAAGGGAGAATGTGCTTGCCGAAGCGGCGTTTCCGCAGGAAGCGATCATGAACCGGCGGAGAAGGCTTAAGCGTTCCGATTCCGGCGACGGTCCGCCCGAAAGAGCCGTTAAGCGATCAAGCGTCTGTTCAAAGCTGTCTGTAGATTTGTTATTTTTCTCCGTCTCGGCGCCTATGTACTCAAGAATTTTTTGCACGTTCTCAGTCCCGCTGATACCGGCGAGGGTTTTCTTTGTTTCATCAATGCCGACTTTGGAAATCTTGTCCACGGCGCGGAGTATTTCAACGGAATTTTCCTTCTGCCCTATATGCGAGAGGAAGCGGTTGAACAGGCCTCTGTGGTTGATTTTTATCTCTACGCCGAGGCCCAGAGACATAAGGGTGTTGCGGATCATCAGGATAATCTCAAAATCAGCCGCCGGGCTGTCGCCTCCTATAATGTCAAAATCGCACTGGGTAAATTCCCTGTAGCGCCCTCGCTGGGTGTTTTCACCGCGCCACACTTTGCCTATGTGGTAACGCTTGAAGGGAAAGACGAGTTCCTGCTGGTGAAGGGCGGTAAAGCGGGCGAATGGGACAGTAAGATCAAAACGGAGCGCGATATCCCTGCCGCCGTTGTCTTTAAAGCGGTAAATTTGCTTTTCGGTTTCGCCGCCGCCCTTGCCGAGAAGAATATCCGCGTACTCAAGCGCGGGAGTGTCGATCGGCACAAATCCGAAAGACCTGAAGCTTGCCTCGATTCTCTCGGTGAGATTGCGGCGTACTATTTCCGCCTGAGGCAGAAAATCCCGGAAGCCCTTTAGAACTTTTGGTTCAATAAACTCTGCCATAATGGGTTACTTTTTTTTGATTGTGTCAAACCCGACATAGGGGACAAGCGCGGCGGGGATACGCACAGAGCCGTCCTGCTGCTGGAAATTTTCCAGTATGGCGATGATTGCCCTTGATATTGCGATAGCCGTGCCGTTTAAAAGGTGGACGAATTTGTTTTTGTTGTCATCGTCCTTGTACCGTATATTCAAGCGCCGGGACTGGTAGTCGGTGCAGTTTGAGGTCGAGGTTACTTCTCCCCATTCGCCGTTGTTGCGGCCCGGCATCCACGCCTCAAGGTCCCATTTGCGGTAGGCAGGCGCGCCAAGGTCGCCGGTACAGGTGTCCACCACCCGGAAGGGAATATCAAGCCCCTTGAAGATTTCTTCCTCAATGGCGCGTAATTCTTCGTGGAACTTTCCTGATTCTTCGGGCAGACAGTATATAAACATTTCCAGCTTGGTAAACTGGTGCACCCTGTACAGGCCTTTTGAAAACTGCCCTGCGGCTCCGGCTTCGCGGCGGAAACAGTGGGAAAGGCCCGCCATGCGGATTGGCAGTTTGTCCTTTGTAAAAATCGTGTCTGAATAATAGCCTCCAAGGGTGATTTCGGCGGTTCCCACCAGGCAGGCGTCCTCGCCTTCCAGCGTGTATACGTTTGATTCCTCGCCGCGGGGGTTAAAGCCTATGCCTTCCAGGATTTCCTCGCGGGCTACGTCAGGCGTTATGAATGGGGTAAAACCTTTTTTCCGCAGAATATCCAGCGCGTAACGCACAAGGCCTAGCTCCAGAAACACGCCTTCGTTTTTCAGGTAGTAAAATTTTGTGCCGGACACCTTTGTAGCCGAGTCGAAGTCGATAATATCCAGGTCCTGCCCCAGCTTTACATGGTCGGAGGGCTCAAAATTAAATTTGGTCGGCTCCCCAACCCTCTTTACCTCAAGGTTATCCTTGTCTTCCCTGCCTACAGGCGCGTCAGGATGAGCCATGTTGGGAATTTTGCGCGCCTCTTCGTCAAGCTCTTCTTCGGCTATGATCAGTTCCGATTCCGTCAGGCTTATCTCGTCCTTGAGTTTTTTCCCTTCCTCAATGAGGGCGTTGCGTTGTTCCTGATCGAGTTTCCCCTTCATGGCCTGAGCGTTGGCGTTGCGTTTCTGCTGCAACGCCTGAAGGGCGGTTGTCAGTTCCGTGCGCCGGTGATACAGGCGCACAACTTCACGGGCGTCGGCTTTCATAAAGCGGTCGGCGATATTCTTCTCAACCGCGTCCAGGTTTTCGGCTATAAATTTATGATCCAGCATGGCTCATTTTAGCGGATCAAAAAATAAATGGCAAGGAGCATATGGCGATTGTCCGCTCCGGTAAATTCAATGTCAGCGCGGAACCGGAGTTCGCCGGTATTTGGCGATTTCCCTGTCCTGGAAAACACGGCCTTTGGAATCTATGCCAACTATCAGGCGTAATTTTTCAACTTCAAGTTTCTTGACGGACTCTGTTCCCAGATCTTCCCACGCCACAACTTCGCAGCTTTTCACCTGTTTTGAGATCAGCGCCGAGGCTCCTCCGGTGCCGAGGAAATATACCCGCTGGTATTTTTTACAGAGGCCCGGAACAAAGGCGGAACGATCCCCTTTGCCAATCATCCCGACAAGGCCAAGTTCAAAAGTCATCTCGACAAAGCCGTCCATACGCATGCTGGTTGTCGGGGCGATGGAGCCCACGGCATGGCCGGGTTTTGCGGGGCAGGGCCCGGCGTAAAAGACAAGCTGTCCTTTGAGGTCTACAGGCAGGGGCAGCCCCTGTTTCCAGGCGTTTTCCATGCGCTTGTGCGCCGCGTCCCTGGCCGTAAATATAAACCCGCTTAATTCAACGATATCCCCGATTTCAAGGCTGGCAATATCAGAACGTGTTAAAGGAGTTTTCAATTGTATTATTTTCGCTTCATTAACATTGCCCATTGCTCCTTGCTCCTTCTTTCTTCTTTTTATAGCTCCGCTCTGGCATTACGGCTGGCATGGCACTGGAGGTTTACCGCCACGGGCAGGGCTGTTATATGACATGGGCAGTATTCGGCATGCACGTCAAGGGCTGTGATTCTGCCCCCCATTCCCATGGGGCCAAGACCCAGGTTGTTTATTTTTTCCAGAAGTTCTGTTTCCAGGCTTGAGTAAAACGGGACGGAGTTTCGGCTGCCTATCGGACGGAGCAGGGCCTTCTTTGCCAGCCATACGCATTTGTCCATACTGCCGCCGATCCCTACGCCTACAAGCAGGGGAGGGCAGGCCTTGCCGCCGGCTCTATCCACGGTTTGTATTACAAATTCTTTAACTCCCTGTACCCCGTCGGAGGGCAGGAGAGTGCAAAACGCCCCCATGTTCTCGCAGCCTCCGCCTTTCGGCATTACGGTGACTGACACCCTGTCGCCCGGAACGATCTCCGTGTGCAGCATTGCCGGCGTATTGTCGCCGGTGTTTACCCTGTCAAAGGGATCAGCCACTATTGATTTTCTCAGACAGCCTTCCTCGTAACCACGGCGCACGCCCTCGTTGACAGCGTCGGACAGGGGCATGCCTTTCCAGGAAACCTCCTGGCCGATTTCAAGGATAACATTGCATGTGCCTGTGTCCTGACAGCAGGCGATTTGTTCTTTTTTGGCGTATTCGGCGTTTTCGACAAGCTGGCGCAGACAGTCCCTGCCGTAGGGCGATTCCTCCCTGCTTTGCGCCTCACGCAGGGAAGCTATAACGTCATCGCCAAGTTCGTAACAGGCTTTTTTCGCAAGCGCGGCTATTACAGGAACCAGTTCAGATGTGTCTATAATTCTCGGCATTAGTTGAGCCTATCTCAAGGTACGCAGCAAAGCCCTGAGTTCGGGGTTCGCGGCCGTTTCCGCGGGGGCTTTATAACCGCCTTCCGGAATGAAGAAAACGTCGTCGCCTTCCTCTATGCGGTCAAAGAACCCGTTGCGCGCGAGCTTTCCCGATGCCACTTCCTCATCAACATTCTCTATTGTAATTTTTCCCACCAGATCCTCGGGCGAATATACAAGGCCAATTCCCTGGTTCGCAAGCTGGGATTTTTCTTTTTTGACAACATCGTATACGGCGCCTTCCTTTACCTTGTCGGCGCGGCCCTTGTCTATAAGGCCCTGCGCCTGGCGCCGCTGGATAAGTTTTCCACGCAGGGGGAGGGCGTTGCCTAACTGTTCGACAATGCCCCGCGACGCGTTGCGCAGTCTGTCCAGGCCTGTGCGGTAGGTGTAAAAAGACGCCGCTGCCGATCCTGTCCTGCCGACAAATAATTCTCCCTTAAGGGATATGTCGCGCTCGTTTTCCATTGTGGAAATTATCAGGAAAAAGTCGGCGTTTGCCTCCCTTGCGGTGCGGAATGCCTGTGAAAACGACGGCTGTTTGACTTCCAGGTTCATGGGGATAATGGAACGGTCGTGAATTAAAATTTCCCTTATATATGATGAGGCAATCGCCCCCGCGTCAGAATGACGGTAGCTGGATTGGCCGGCGATTGAAAACACGGCGACTTTCCAGTGCCGCCCGTCAATCTCGACAGGTTTAACCTGCCAGCGTTGAAACAGCGCGCCTGAAAGCAGTGAATTATATGTTTCTATCGCGTCGTTCATACTGCGGTCGGCAATCCCCTGATCATGCAGAAGGCGGAGTTCCTCAAGATAACGCGCGGGATAACCCTGCATGCGCAGAAGGTCCGCGTACTCGCGGCGATCCACGGCGTAAGGGTTCAGGCGAAGGCCGCGCCTGTACTCAAAAAGCGCCTGCTCCGAAAGGTTGCGGGAACGGAAATCCCTGGCGCGGTCAAAATGCCATTTTGCCCAGACTGCCCGGCGCGGGTCCTCAAGTTTGGTAATGGAAATTAGTGTATCTTCAAGCGCTACGCGGATGAATTCATCGTTTGGATCAATGACGAGCGCGTTGCCGAATACGGTAAGGGAGTCCTCTCCGCGGCCAAGGCGTATGTAGGAAAGCCCTTTAAGATACCAGGCCGAAAGGTCTTCGCGGTTAGCCGCAATCGCCTCGTCGGACAAACGCGCCGCTTCCGAAAATTGGCCGTTGCGGTAGCGGAGCTTGGCGAGCAAGGATCTGGCCGGGCCGAAACCAGGATTGTGGTTAAGGGCCATTTCCGAGTAGCGGATAGCCTGGACCAGGTTGTTCACGTTGGCGTTGACGTATGCGGCAAAATAAAAGACACGGTAGTCATCCGGATGCTGGAGAAGCGCCCGGTTGATAAACGAAAGAGAGCCTTCATTGTCGCCCAGCGATCCCGCGACCAGGGCAAGCGATATAAGCAGGCGCCTGTCGTCAGGGTAACGGCTCACCGCGTTGCGGTATCGGAGCAGGGCTTCTGATGTTCTGCCCCTGGCAATGTCCAGTTCCCCGGCGGTAAACAGAGCCTCGCGGTTATACGGCTCGCGGGCAAGCAGATCCGAGATAACCGACGCGGCCTCGTCCAGCCTGCCCAAGGCTATAAGGGTGACGGCTTCCAGATTGATGATAGAGGTATTACCCCGCGCCAAAAGCTTTGCTTTCCGCACCCAGTTTAAGGCTTCGTCAAACTCGCCCAATTCGTAGTAACATTCCGCAAGGGCGGTGGTTCCCTCGGCATGGGCTGGGTTCTGCCGCAGGCAGTCAAGAAGGGCTTCGGTGGCCGAGTACCATTCCTCATGCGCCATGAATCCCCTGGCCTGTTCATAGAGCGCCGCGGCGCCGGCTGCTCCTGTCTGGGCTTCAAGCCGTCCAAATCCCGGCAAAACAAGCAATATACAAAGCAATAAACGGTATTTCAATGTTTAAGATTCTCCCCTATATATAAGTAACGGCATAAATTTAAGCTATTTTGAGTACATTTAGCAAGGGATTGGGAAAAAGGGAATGCCGTTAATTCCTGATTTTCACTGTTTCTGCCAGGTTCCGTTCCAGTTGTCCTGGCCAGCGCCCGAATCGCCGCTGATTACAAGATTATTGCCTTCCAGATTGATTGTAAGCGTCATCGTATTGGCTGTATCGGAGCGTTTCAATGTATACACATTACCGGAAACTAATTGAAGAATCCAATAATAATCGTTGATGGATTGCATGGTGTTTTCCGTAATGTACAGATTGTTGTTAAAATTTGATTTTTTCCATAATCCCGTTAAACCGGAATTAAATGTAACCACATTCCCGTCGTTCAGCCAGAAACCGTTGGAATTGGAATTCATCGCTGTTCCGGCGGTGGCGTTCCTCCACCCCTTGTTTTTAAAATCATATACAGCATGGCCTAACCTGCTTATAACGGTGTTTTTAAGGTTTTGCTCCGCGTTTTCGCCATAAATGGTTCCGCCGGTTTTGTTGAAGGCGCCGCCGCTGTCTATACACACACCGCCGCCGTTGTATCTGGCGGTATTGCCCGACACCGAGGCGCTGTCCCGCATGGTAAAGGTTCCGCTGTCGCTTACATACACCCCGCCGCCGCTGCCTCCGGGAGAGGCATTGCCCGACACCGAGGCGCTGTTCTGCATGGTAAAGGCTCCGCTGTAGCTTACATACACCCCGCCGCCGCTGTGTCTGGCGGTATTGCCTGACACCGAGGCGCTGTCCCGCATGGCGAAGGTTCCGCTGTTGCTTACATACACCCCGCCGCCGAAATTACCGGTATTGCCCGTTACCGAGGCGTTGTTCTGCATGGTGAAGGTTCCGCCGTTGACATATACCCCGCCGCCGTAGGATGAACCGGATGAGGTATTGCCCGTTACTCTGGCATTGCCTTCCATACGGAATGCGCCTCCGTCCGAAATGAACACCACCTCGGCATTATTCGCGTCGCGCCCGCGCAGGGTAACATCCCTCGCAACGATCGTTTGCTCCCCGCCTATAACCAGCAGGCTGCCGTCTCTGGACGGGGAAAGCGTACCGCCGCCTTCTATGGTTATTGTTACGCCGGTAACGGAGCCGAACGTGTTCTCGGCTCTGGATGGTACGGAGACAGTTCCGTTCACGGTGATTGTGTATTCTTTATTATTGCCGCTGCTTCTGATCCCGTTTACCGCGTCTATCCAGCCGGCCGCGTTATTTACCGTCCAGGCTGTCTGGGAAAAACCCAATACCGCTATGCCTGCCAACAGACCCGTCAAAATAAAAATTTTCTTCATTATATGCCTCTCTTCTTCTTCCTCTGTTACCTGTTACCTGTTCCCTGTTCCCTGCCCACTATCTTAACAGCCTTTATCTTATGGCCGTCCATTTCCTGCACAATAAGTTCGGTTCCCTGGTACACGGTTTTTTCGTATTTAACCGGGATTTTGCCGAAAAGGTCAAATACAAAGCCGCCCAGGGTGTCAAAATCGTCTACCGGCAGTTCCAGACCGGTTTTTTCCGCGAGATCGCTTAAGTTTACGCGGGCGTCGCAAAGCCAGGCCTTTTCACCAAGGGCTATTACGTCTTCGGTCTCATGATCGAATTCGTCCTGTATGTCGCCTACAATTTCTTCTATAATGTCTTCCATGCACACGATGCCGGAAACGCCGCCGTACTCGTCCACTACCACGGCTATGTGCACCTTTTTGCGGCGGAGTTCCTTAAGCAGATCGTCAATGTGTTTGGAGACAGGCACAAAAAAAGGCTTGCGGACAAGGGCCTTTATATCCAGAGCGGCCTTGTCCACCATGATTTTTAACACGTCCTTGACATGGAGAATACCTATAACGCTGTCTATGGTTTCCTCGTAAACCGGGAATCGGGAATGGCCGCTTTCAATAATCGTCGAAAGCACCTCTTCAATGGACGCGGTTACGGGCAGGAATACCGTGTCCGTCCTGGGAACCATTACTTCTTTTACAGTCGTGGCGGACAGTTCCACCACGCCCCTGATCATCTCCTGTTTGTCTTCCTCAAGGTCTTTTATATCTCTGTTTTTGAAAATGCCCGAAAAAGGACCTTTCATGCGCTCCTCCCGAGGATTTGCTTTTTTGACAGTTTCGCCAATATATTCTCCTGAATTTTTAACATGGGTTCGGTCTCATTGTTAGTCTTGTGATCCATGCCGTCAAGATGAAGGATACCATGAATCAGCAAACGGCGTAACTCCTCATCCTCCTCAACCTTAAAGCGGCGCGCGTTTTCCCGCAGGGTGTCAAGCGAAATCACTATGTCTCCGGGTATATAGCGGCCGGAACGTCGTTTGCCGTCAGAGGGAAAATCCGCGCTTTTGGATAATGGAAAAGAGAGGACATCCGTGGCTTCGTCTTTACCCCTGTATATTGTATTGAGGTCTTTTATCGTCTTGTCGCCGCAGAGCAGTATGGAAAGATCCCATTTATCCTTCTTCAAAAATAAAAGAACATTACGGACATAAACTTTTAAGCCGGGAACCCATTTTGGAAGGGGTATCTCAGCGGCGTGCACCATCACTCTGTTCATTCTTCTTCCTTCGGATATTCAATTCTGGAATGATAGTATCCTGCCAGCACCTTTATAAAAGCTTTTTTAATCGTCTCAAGGTCGCGGAAAGTAAGATCGCACTGGGCAAGCTGTCCGGTCTCGACTTTCCCGTCAAAAAGCTGCTGGATAAATTTTTCCATCTTTGCCACTGTGGGCTTCGCCATGGTTCTGACCGCGGCTTCTGTAACGTCTGCAAGCATAACCACGGCGGATTCCCTGGAACGGGGCGGGGTTCCCGGATAGGCGAAATCGTCGGAATTAACCTGGTCTTCCTGCTGGGAGGCTTTCTTGTAAAACCACATTATAAGGGAGTTGCCGTGGTGTTCCGCGACAATATCAATGACATCCGAAGGCAGGCCCAGGCTTCTGGCTTTTTCTATGCCCAGCTTCAAATGGCTGCGTATAACAGTGGCCGAGAGCCTGGGAGCTATATCGTCATGCCGGTTGTGATCGGTTTGATTTTCTATAAAGTAATCCGGGTTGTCCATTTTGCCGATGTCATGGTAATAGCCGCCCACCCTCGCCAGCAGGGCGTTAGCGCCTATGTCCTGACATGCCTGTTCCGCAAGTGTCGCCACCATCAGCGAATGGCTGTAAGTTCCTGGCGCGGTTGTAAAGAGCTTTCGCAGAATCGGCGCGTTGAGGTCGGAAAGCTCGATCAGCCTGAACGTGGTGGCGGCTTTCATTACATGCTCCAAAGGCGGCAGCACGCCCAGAACCAGCATTCCGGAGACAATGCCGTTAATGGCGGCCCAGAACAGCATGGACGGGTATTCGGAGAAAGCCGCCGCCCGCATTAAAAGGATCACCACGATGGCGACACAATTGGCGGCGGCAATTACCAGCCCCGCCTTGATGAGATCCATGCGTTTCTCCGCGTCCTTAAGCACGGCGGAAGCGGCTATGCCGGATATGAGCGCGAAAATGTAGGCGGGAATGTCATAAAAACCGGCAAGGCAGGCGCCCAGGGGAAGGGCCAATGCCATGGCAAGGGCGAGCAGGGGGCCCATGAATACGGCGGGGATCATAACAATAAGGGCCGTAGGGAACAAAAGCGAAACAGGGATGTCGTTCATGGCCGGGGCTATATTTTTTACAAGGCCCGCGCCCGCAAGATACAAAAAGACCAATATGAAAAGAAGGCTCTTTTCATTGACGGAAAACTCCCTGCCGATAACAAGCTTTTCCTGTAAAAGCAGGAAAAGCACATACAAAAGACCCAACAGCAAAACCAGCCCGATAATGCTGCGGGGGTCTTTCTTTTGATGGGCGGCGTTCAGCGCCTGAAGGTCTTTTATATCCTCGTTTGTTATAACAAAGCCTTTTCGTATAACGCGCTTGCCTTTTTCTATATGTTTCATTACCGAGGGAACGCGTTCCATCGCCTGCGCTACCCTGAGTCTGGAATCTTCTATGGAAAAGAACACGTTCTCACGCACAAAGGGAAGAAGCAGGGGAACCGCTATGGCCTTGAAATTAGCCGGAAGCTGCTCGGAGTCCGCGGCCTGGGTTATCGCGTCCGCGGCGTTGGCTATTGTAGTAATGCCTGAGTAGCTGAGGCGCTCCCTTTCCACCCGGTCGCCGCGCGTGACAATAAGCTCCGCCAGGTCCGGGTTATAGCCTCCCAGATCGGCGTAGCCCATTGTAAACACCCCTTTTTCAAGAACGTTGTCCAGAATCTTCAGGCCGTATGTTCTGAAGGCAGTCCTGTCGTGGGCGTTAAAATAAGCGTTGAGAGTCTCGTTTGTAAAATAGTCTTCGTACTCGGAATGGATTTCAAACCGCATTGAACCCCGGGGCAAACCCGCCGCGGCCACTTTGTCGGCAAGGTCGCAAAATTTATTCCATGCCTCCCGCACTTCCTGAGTGACGTTCTCGGCGTACCTGAACACGGCGGGGACCATGTTTTCCTGGGCTTTCATCCTAAGGAGGGTAGCTTCTTCGTCTATATAGGAAAGCGAATGTTCGGCTATGACATCCCTGTCCGCCACCTTGCCGATTTCAAAATTGTTAAGGTCGCCCGGCCCTTCGGCGTTCATGTTTAAATTGGTTATAGTGACAATGACGGCCGCCAAAAAAGAGCACAGGCATATTATTCCCGGAAGGCGCCCCATGCGCGGCAATTTAAGGAGCCTTGACAGGAAGCCCCGCAATATTATGTCGGGGGGGTTAAGGGTTTTTTTCATCGTAAGCCTGTATTATTTTTTTTATCAGCGGGTTACGCACCACATCGGCCGTATGGAGATATGAAAAATGAAGCCCGTCCACATCCTTAAGAATTTCCGACGCGTGAAGCAGACCCGATTCGACTCTTGGGGGCAGGTCTATCTGGGTAACGTCCCCTGTTATAACCGCCCGCGCGCCTGAGCCTAACCGCGTTAAAAACATTTTCATTTGTTCCTTTGTGGTATTCTGCGCCTCGTCCAGAATAATCATGCAGTCATTCAGGCTGCGGCCCCGCATATAGGCAAGCGGCGCGATTTCAATAGCCCGCGATTCTTCCATTCTGTGTATGATTTCGTAGGGGACAAGTGATTCCATCGCGTCGTACAGGGGGCGAAGGTAAGGGCTTATTTTTTGGGCAAGGTCGCCGGGAAGGAACCCGAGGTTTTCCCCGGCCTCAACCACGGGCCTGGTAAGCACCAGCTTCCGCAGGTTTTTTGACAGAACCAGCCGCAGCGCCTCGGCGACGGCAAGGTACGTTTTGCCCGTCCCCGCCGGCCCTATGCAGAAACAGACCTCGCAGGCCCTCATTCCCCGGACATACTCCGTCTGCCCCTTGCCTCTGGGATAAATCCGGCGGATGCCGTGGGGTATCTGAATAACGGTATTGGACGGTGAATCGTCCGGGGTGATCGGGTTAAGCGTCCCCGCAAGGGTCGAAACATACTCCGGCGAGGGGATTTCGCCCTCTTTAACAATGGAAATAAGGTTATCCATCATGGTTTTGAAACGCAGCACCCCGGCCTGATCCACCCCGTCCAGCCGAATCTCATTGCCTCTGGCGGCGATTCGCCCGCCAAGGGATTCCTCAATAACCTTGAGGTTTCCGTCATTGGCCCCGCAAATCCCCGACAGCAGGTCGGTTGAGTCAAGTACTATGGTAACACTATCATCCATTACTTAAACAGGAGTCTATCGAAATAAGAGGGAAAAGGGAAGTAGGCGCCGGGGGCTTTAGCCCGGGCGGCGGGCGTATGGAGTATCCCCTGTAGTGCCTCACGTAAAAATCAAACCGAAAGCCTCTTGACAAAAAGTAAATTAAAGGCCATTTTTAAGAAACTTGGGAGTTTTTTAGATTCCTATAGTTATTTGCTTGTAATAGTAATTAAATAATTTTCAGGAGTTAATTGTATGAAAAGAACAAAACCTGTCTTTATGGTTCTCTTTATCGTAACCGTCTTTCTCTTATCCGCCGTAAACGTTTGGGCCCAGGCGGCTCCGGCATTCGATCAGCAGCCTTCAATCGTTTTTGACTTATGGAGTAACAGCAAAGGTAAATATTCGGACAATGTCAGGCTTATAAACGCCACATTACTCCAGAATATTACGTTCAATGTATATGGCTATGATGATAAGAAAAAAGAATGGACGCTAATCGGTACCTCGACATTAAAAGAACATGCGGATTCTGATCAGATTGACAAACCCAGAGGCCTGAATATAAAAAATTTCAGATGGTTTGCGATTCATTCGCCTTCTGCTATAAAATTTGAGGCGCAAGCCATGGCAAACAAGAGCAATGACGTTATTATTCTAATCTTTGAAAAGACTCCTACAGCGGAAGCCCCGCAGGAAAATAACACCCCTGCATTTAGTTTGCCGTCCTCAATAGTTCTGGCTTTATCAGGCAGATATAAAGATAACATTGAACTTAAAAATGGAATAGGGGGCACGAATGTTTCGTTCAATATATGGGGATACGATCAAAAAAACAATCAATGGCAAATAATTGGAGCTAAAAAACTCAACCCTGACCCGGCTCCTCCTTCTTATTTTAATGGATGGACCATCGTAAATCCTGCTTCTGATCCTTCGGTAACTACGCCATGGAAGGACAGACTGAATGAATTCAAATGGATTGCCGTTCAATCACTTGGAGGCCTTTCATTTAATGCTCAAGCTGTGGCTTCCAGTAATGATATTACGGTTACGGTCCTTAAATAAATAATTCACGGTAACACGGCGCGGTTCCTGGCACAGGGGGAGCGCAAAAAACTTGCAAGCCTCCCCCCGATATGCAGGTATACTTAAACATATAACCCTGTCATTGTTCTTCCAACAAGCGTTTCAATTCATCTTTGCCCGGTAATACTGTTTTGAACTTTCCGGCAAAGATATGTTTGTTCTTTTCAGGAAGCATCATTTCAACCATAGCGTCTTTTTTGTCACGGCATAACACAATCCCTATTGTCGGATTCTCATCAGAAAATTTGATTTTACGGTCGTAGTAATTTACATACATCTGCATTTGCCCAATATCCTGATGTTTTAATCTGCCGATTTTTAAATCTATTAAAACAAAGCATTTAAGCAGACGGTTATAGAAAACAAGATCAACAAAGAATGATTCGTCCTCAAAGGTAAAGCGAACCTGACGGCCCATAAAGGCAAAACCCTTGCCTAATTCCAGTAAAAACTGCTGTAAGTGATCAATAAGTTTTTGTTCAAGATCATTTTCAGTATATTCAGCCTTCTCGGGTAAACCGGTAAATTCCAGTATATATGAATCTTTTAGTAAGTCTTGAGGGTTATTGATGATCTGTCCTTTTGCCGACAGTTGGCGGATTTTCTTTTTGTTTCTGGAGAGCGCCAGCCGTTCATAGAGAGAACTGTCATACTGGCGCTGGAATTCGCTGAAGGACCATAAATTATTGGCAATTTCAATTTCATAAAAGCTGCGTTCTTTGGGATTGGTAATGCGCATCAATAGGATATATTGTTTCCAGCTTATATGCGGGTTAAATTGAGGAACCGCTTTTTCTCCAATTCTGGATACATCAGTTCTGGAACCAGATTCGCTAACCACTGGTTGGCGAATATTTTCCTTTGAGTAAACAATAAAAAACTGTCTCATTAATCTGAGATTTTGTATTGACCATCCTTTGCCTAATTTAATAGTAAGATAATCTGATAGCCCTTGTAAGACTTTTTTACCGTATTGCGCCCGTTTTGCGCCTTGTTGTTCTCTTTCAATAATCCTCCGTCCAATTTCATAGTATGTAACAACCATTGTCGTGTTTACCTGTTTTCCGAGATTTCGTTTGGCATATTGAATCAATTCAGTAATGGATTGAAAAAAATCCGATTCGCTTTTTTTATACAAGCTTGTTTTTACAGGTTTAAATATTTTCCCTGTAGTTTTTGCCGGTTTTCTGTTTTTCTTCATCACCATCTCACCACTCCTGACAGGCAGCGCGGCAGTGACAGACGCCGCTGTTATTTGTTCTCTCTAATTGAACATTCAATCCATGAACCCTGCCCCCTTCTTGCCTTTTACCTCTTCTTTTGTTATGTTTATTGCAGAGAGGTTTTACATGCTGCTTGCGGAATTGAACGGCCCTGTGAGGGAGATTAAATCCAAAATATATGAAACCTGGAGGCGGCTTTGACTCTTTCGGGCCATGGATAGCGGCTCTTGAGGCGAAAACCGCCGAAGCGGGCTTCTGGAACGACACATCCGCGGCGGAAAAAACCATGTCCGAACTTAAGGGGCTTAAAAACCGCTACGAGCCCTGGAAGCAGATGCGCGCCGACGTTGACGACCTGGAAACCCTCTGCCAGCTTGCCTCGGAAGCGGGGGACGAAAGCGAAACCGCCGGCATAGAAAGCGGCCTGAAGGATCTCCGCGCCCGCTTCGACAAACATAACCTTTTGGAGATGATGAGCGGCGAGGTGGACAAGAACGGCTGCTTCCTTACAGTCCACTCCGGGGCGGGCGGAACCGAAGCCTGCGACTGGTCGCAGATGCTCTACAGGATGTATTCGCGCTGGGCCGAGCGCAAGGGTTTTTCCATAGAGGAGCTTGACAGATTGGAAGCGGAAGGGGGGATC
>Ga0268262_10002478_pt1 | contig 21257 bp, 15 predicted proteins | sample TergutNc150P3_FD_190354 | JGI IMG/M metagenome (GOLD analysis project Ga0268262, IMG submission 190354) | Nasutitermes corniger P3 segment gut microbial community from laboratory colony in Florida, USA - Nc150 P3 (SPAdes) (version 2) | ecosystem: Host-associated > Arthropoda: Insects >... | reverse complement strand
CAAAAATAACAAGTCAAGACAGTACAGGCGACATAAATAAAAAAAATGAATTATACGAATCATTTCGTAAAATTGGCTGGATAAAAGAAGATAGATACAGAGCGCTTGTCTTTATTATAACAAGTGATGAATGTCATAACAGTTCAATAGCTGATATTGAGTCAAGGATTAAACTTGCAGCATATAACAGCCTTCAGAAGGAATTGAATCCATCATCAAACAGGAATGCTTCCATTCAGATTAACAAATTGATTGATAGTTACGGTAAAATGAAACAAGTAGATAAAAATTGCAACAGTGAAAATATCTTTTTTTATGACATAATAAAAAATGATCTAAAATCGGATTTTGAAAAAATAAAAAATACTAAATAAAATTTACGGTTATAAAATATATGAAATTGATTAACATAATTTTACCTGTTATTATGATTATAGGCTCATACACTCTTTCATACTCAGAAACAGTTGTAAAAGAAAAACAGACACAGGCTATCGATAATATCTTAAAAATGCAGGATAATAAGAATACTTTTAATGATGTGGCGGATATTATCAATTATATAGATGAAATCTATGGAGCATTATATGATTCACTTGAAAATGGCGGTAAGATAACGATCTATTTCGGACCGGCGCATGGTAAGGATGATACCGGCAGATGGAGAGGGATTACAACAAATAGAATCGGTACTACGGGACTTCCTGAGGAGTACTACTCAATACTATATGCCAGAAAACTATATAAATTTTTAAAAGAGAATCCCTTTTTTAATATAGTGACAAGTGATGACTATAGAGATGTATTAGAAGGAAAATCCGATTCATACCACTATATGAAATTTAAAGATGAAATGAATTATGCAAAAAATGCAGGCGCATTTATGGTTATAGAGATGCACATGAATAATGTTTCAGTATTCAGCAAAGCCGACGGTCTTGTAAATATGCCCGGCATACACATGGCAAGAGACGGATATGGCAGAAAGCTTCTCATAAATATTACAGGATCTCATTCGGGTTTTTTAACACTGTATAATAAATTTGATGCAGGCGATTTTTCCAAACAGTATGCGTTGAACATTAGAGATAATCTCATATCAAAGGGATATAAGGCAAATGGCTGGGAATATGGAGCTGTTGCAGACGACAGATTTACATATTACCTGCTATTCCCCGTATCAGTTATATATGAGTGCGGATTTATATCACATCCGGAAGAAGATAAAAAACTTTTGAATGAAGATTATATGGACGGTATGGTTACCAGTCAATATGAAATGCTTTTAAAAACATTCAACGATATATATGGTATAAATATTTCAAAAAAAATTTTTAGCGGTAAAAATAAAAATTGTAAGGACAGTATAGAACTGCTTAAACTTGCAAGACTAACAATATACTTTATCAGAGAGGGTGATACAAAAAGCGCAAACATGTCTGTAAAAGCGATGAATTCTTTATACTTGACCCATCAAACAAAAGATTCAATTAATTATTACAATTCTATTATAAATACAATCAATAAAGCTGAAGAATACTATGCCAGCGGTGTGAACTACAGAAATAAAAAGAAATTTAACAAAGCGCGTACGTGTTTTATAAATGGGAAAGCCGTATTAAATCATAATGACATCTATTCAACATATAGAAGCAAATTTACCTGCGCAATTCATGGAAATAAAATTAACAGAGGTAAATCTGATGATACGGCTAAACCGGTAAAAGAAAATATAAAAAGTTCGGATATAGCTTCTGAAAAACCTAATACAAAAAGTTCCAATTCAATAGTTTTAGCAAAATCATCTCCGCTTACCAAGCCGTTCATTATGACCCTTAGAGACGGGAAAAATATCGAAGCAGCTATTAAGGAAGCTCTTGCCCCTGATCCGAAAAGCCTTAAAATTATAACTGATTCCATGAATGACTACAAGACCATTTCATATACAACGGTAAAGACATATTCGGCAAAGAAAAAGCAATATGTTGCAACTAGAAAAAAAATTGTTAATGATTTTGAATTTAGATCCGGAATTTTTGTTGCAGAATTAAATAAGGATATGAAGATTGTAAAAGTTGTTAAGGTATCTTCTGTTTATCTTGATCCGAATAAATATCAGAATCATCAATATCTAAAGAATTCATATTTTACTCAAATTGAAATGGAAAAAGAAATATAATAATTCTATATTAAACTTTAGAAAGCCATATAACCTTTTCGGAGATTATCTTCTAAAAAAATATTCCTCTAAAGTTTTTAAAATTCCTATAAATGCCGGATTGTCATGCCCTAACCGCGACGGAACTAAGGGATATAATGGCTGTATATTCTGTTATGACGGCGGATCTGCTGTAAAAAACTCTCTGCAAAATAAAACAATTCACGATCAGATGAACATGGCAGTCAATTCATTTAAAAGAAGTAATGAATACAGACAATACATTGCATACCTGCAATCCTTCTCCAATACTTATGCTGATGTTTCAACCCTGGAGGAAATCTATGATACTGCCGTCTCTTTCCCTGATATAACAGGTCTTATGATCGGCACGCGGCCTGATTGTATAGACAGAGATATTCTCCAACTAATTTCTAAATATAAAAAAGAAAACTTTGAGTTATGGATTGAATTGGGAATTCAATCTATGAATGAAAAAAGCCTGAATTTTTTAAACAGGAGGCATTCCGTCAATAATTCCATTGACGCAATAAATTTAATCTCCGAATATAATATCCCTGTCTGCGCGCATGTTATATTAGGGATACCGGGGGAAACATGGGATGACATGATGTACAGCGCCGATCAGTTATCTCGTCTGCCGATCAATGGAATAAAGATTCATCATATGCACATAATAAGAGATACAGAGCTTGAACGCATTTATAATAATAAAAAATTTTATTTATTTTCCCAAAAGGAATACATATCAACTGTGTGTGATTTTATAGAACGACTTAGACCTGATATTATAATTCATAGACTTATGGGCGACTGCGACATGGAATCACTGGTATTTCCCAGATGGAGTATTCATAAAGGTACAATATTAAGAAATATAGAAGATGAATTTACTAAAAGATCTACCTGCCAAGGTTTTTTATATGAAGGTGGAATTTAAATGAAGATAGCAGTTGCAATGAGCGGAGGGATCGATTCATCCTTTGCTGCAATAATCTTAAAAGAACAAGGCTACGATGTTATTGGAATAACTGCAAGGTTTTTACCTGAATCAAGTATTTATAATTCCTTGTATGAATCATCAATTAATGATGCAAAAAAAATTGCGAAGCTGTATAAATTTCCACACTACGAATTAAATCTTTCCCATAACTTTCAAAAAACTGTGATAAATTATTTTTGTAATGAATATCTTTCGGGAAAGACTCCAAATCCATGTGTAATATGTAACAGGTATGTTAAATTTTCCGGCTTAATAGATGCAGCTGCAAATCTTGGATGCGATATGACAGCAACAGGACACTATGCCGTAAAGAAAGAGAATAATGGAAGATTTTATCTCTCCATGTCATCGGATATAACAAGGGATCAATCATACTTCTTATATATGCTCTCACAGGAACAGTTGTCTAAATCTATATTCCCATTAGGGACTCTTAAAAAAACAGATATTAGACTTACGGCTGAAAAAATAAACTTACCGCTTAAATATAAACCAGACAGCCAGGAGATATGCTTTATTCCTGATAATGACTATATTTCATTTATTGAAAAATATACTAATACAACAAATACAAGCGGTAATATCGTTGACTCTAAGTGGAATATTCTGGGTAAACACAATGGAATTTACAGATACACAATCGGTCAAAGAAGAGGGATGGGTATATCTGCCAAACATCCCTTATATGTTACTTCAATAGATTCTCAAAATAATCAAATTTTTGTCGGACCTAAAGAGGAATTATACATTGAGTCATTTGAAACTAAAGGCTGTTATCATATGAAATATGAGATTGAAGATGAGATGAAGGGAATGATTAAATGCAGGTCAACACAAAAACCGGTTGAAGGTATCATCAGAAAAAATAATGACAGATTCAAGGTAGAATTTACAGAACCTCAAACCGGAATTTCCATTGGACAAAGCGCAGTTTTCTATGATAAGGATAATGACATAATCGGCGGTGGAATTATAGACAAGACCTATTCCTTGACTTTATCCAATCTTGAATGAGGATGATATTGATTATATACTTTTTTTAATCTTGACTTTGTTGTATGAGTATAAACCTGAGTAGTAGATAGACTTTTATGCCCAAGCATCTCCTGCACAGCCCTTATATCAGCGCCATTATTTAAAAGTTCGGTTGCAAAACTATGCCTTAACGTATGCGGTGATAGTTTATATGATAGACCTGCAGCCCCTGCTCTTTTCATTACAATATTATAAATCCCTTTAACAGAAATATGCTTTCCATTTTTATTTACAAAGATATATTCTGATCTCTCCTTAAATTTTTTATCCCTCTCTTTGAGATAATTCTTCAGCAGGCTTGCGCTTTCATCAGTAAGAAAGAGTATCCTTTCAATGCTTCCCTTCCCTTTTACTTTTAATCTCTTAGATGAAAGATCAAGGTCTGAGATTAACGCATCTGTTAATTCCGATATTCTGGCGCCGGTAGAATAGAATAGTGATAATATTGTCTTATCCCTGAGATCAAAAAAATCGTCATGTTCAAAATCAACAAGCGTATCATATTCTTTTAAGTACAAAAATTTAGGGAGTTTTTTATCCTTTCTTGGGAAGGTAAGTTTTTTGGCAGTGTTATCTTGAATTATTTCATTTTTATGAAGGTATGAAAAAAAAGATTTTAGCACTGCGATCTTTCTTTCTAAGGTTGATTTTTTTAATCCCCTGTCAAAACAATATTCAAGAAAACTTCTCATATCACTAATCGATACTGTTGATATAACAGGCTCTGAGCCGCATATTGTACAATCGAGTTCATAATAATCTTTAAATTCAGATTTAATATTGCCGGTTAAAAAATCTACTAATTGTAAAAGGTCTTTTCTATAATGGACAACAGTATTTGCCGAATAGTTTTTTTCAAAGGAGATATGATCAAGAAATGAATCTATGAGATTGTACATAATTATTCTTCTATATCTTTTTCAATATCTTTCTCTATTTGTTCCGGAGAATCCAATAATTCTACTTTAAAACCGCATGATTGATTTAAACAGATAAGTTCTTCACCTTTACCTTTGATTTTTTTAGCGAATAAGAGCTTCCCGCATTTCGGACAATCTTTTCCTGCCGGAATATCCCTTGTAAGAAAATCACACTCAGGATAATTGCTGCAGCCATAAAAACTCATTCTTCTGCTGCCAGATCCTCTTTTTACTACATCTCCGTCGCATTTTGGACATTTTCCTAAAGGCAGTGATTTTGCATTTCTACATTCGGGAAAACCTGAACATGCAAGAAAAAATCCGAATCGACCGAATTTTTTCATCATCTTCTTTCCGCATTTTTCACAGGTATATTCTGTCTCTTCGTCAAGAATTCCTTTCATCTCTTCAATGTTTGCTTCGGCAGTATCTACTGAATGTTTAAACGGGATATAAAAATCTCCCAGCATTTTGACCCAATCCACCTCTGACGCCTCAATTTTATCAAGCTGCTCTTCCATATCTGCTGTAAAATCTATTGATACAAGTGAACCGAAATTTTCCAACATTATGTTATTTACAATCTTACCTAATATAGTAGGCACTAACTGTTTCCCCGATCTTGTAATATAATATCTCCTTAACAGAGTATCGATTGTCGGTGAATAGGTTGACGGTCTGCCTATTCCCGATTCTTCCAAAAACTTGACCAATGATGCGTCATTGAATCTGGGAGGAGGAGTTGTAAAATGTTGTTCCGGCTTAAAATTTACAGCTTTAACAATGTCGCCCGCTTTAAGAGACGGGAGGGGATTCTTTTCGCTCTTACTCATCTTTTCTATTTCTGTAAATCCGGCAAAGAGTACCTTGTTGCCGACAGCCCGAAACATTGACTTGCCGCAGCTAAGATTTACTATTGTAGATTCCGTAACCTCGGCAGTCATTTGGCACGCTATGAATCTCTGCCAGATTAAATCATATAATCTGTACTGATCTCTGGTTAAGTCATCTTTAATCGAATCCGGAGTAATATTTACATCTGTTGGTCTTATAGCTTCATGAGCATCTTGTGAGTTCTTTTTTAATTTATATATATTTGGCGAATTCGGCAGATAATCGGGTTTAAAATTTTTCTTTATATACTCTCTGCACATTGCTATCGCATTATCGGAAATTCTTGTTGAATCTGTTCTCATATATGAGATAAGACCTGTTGCTCCTAATCCTGTAAGATCTATACCCTCATAAAGCTGCTGCGCTACTATCATTGTTTTCTTTGAAGTAAATCCGAGCTTGTTTACAGCATCCTGCTGCAGCTTACTCGTAATATACGGCGGCGGAGCTTTTCTTTTCCTCTCCTGATTTTTAATCTCTGCCACAACAAGATCCTTGCCGGAAATATCATTCATTATTATATCCATCTCGGACTTACTTTTTATTTCACACTTTTTATTATCATAGTGAGTTAATACGGCAGAAAACTGTTTATTCTTATATGAACATTCGGCTTCAAGCGTCCAATACTCTTGCGGTATGAAACTATCTATTGCTGCCTCTCTATCCGAAATTACCTTCAACGCTGCCGATTGTACCCTGCCTGCAGACAATCCCCTCTTCACCTTTTTCCATAAAAGAGGGCTGATAAAATATCCAACTAATCTATCAAGAATTCTTCTGGCTTGCTGCGCATTTACCAGATCAAGATTGATCTCCCTTGGATGAGCTACTGCATCTTTAACTGCTGTTTCTGTTATTTCATTAAATTCTATGCGCTTTATATTGTTGTTCTTCTGCGACAACACATTGGAGAGATGCCATGAGATTGACTCTCCTTCTCTATCAGGGTCAGTAGCAAGCAGAATATTATCAACACTTGAAGCTAATTTTTTAAGATCATTTAATATCTTAGCCTTACCTCTTATTGTAATATATTCAGGCTTAAAATCTTTATTAACATCAATTGCTAATCTTGATTTAGGGAGATCAATAATATGTCCTACGGAAGAAGAGATTATATATTTATTTCCAAGATATTTATTAATAGTCTTTGCTTTGGATGGAGATTCTACTATAACAAGCGTTTCTGGTTTTGTCTTTTTTGTCATCAATTCATTCCATAAATTTTTTTAAACAGAAACTATTATACCTGACAATTTGTCAAATAATTCTTTTTATGATTTTAACTTACTTTTCATATATAGATGTTTATCTATTCTATTATCGTCAAAAATTTTTTCAAGTTAGAGAAAAAGTAACTCATATTTTTACATTGATACCGAATTTTACTTATAATTTTTAAGCAATATATATCATGTTACCTCTTCTGGTTATGTACCCTGATATTTCAAGGAGAGTTACTGCTTCATTAACTTCATCAACAGGAAAATTATTTTTACGGATAAATTTATCAATCTCAATATTGCCGATTCTTAACTCTTCCCATATTTTTTGTTCAATTATATTACTAAATTTTTTCTCCAACTCCATATCTTTTTTATCCGCTTTAGCCGTCTCCTGACCTTGTTTTATTAATGGCACGGCAAGTACACCGCTGCCGCCGTCTGTTTCAAAAAGTTTTCGTTCATACCCGTCATAAACCGAATCTGTGAAGAGGTCATTCATAGAAGAAAAAAGTACGGCTCCCTGTTTAATCAACTCATGGCATCCCGAATATTTATCATCAAATGTATTTCCCGGGCAGACGAAGAGTTCCCTGTTTTGATCAATTGCAAACTTAGCTGTAATCATTGCTCCGCTCTTGACGGGCGCCTGCACAATTATTACCTGTTCAGATAAACCGCTGATGATTCTATTTCTCTTAACAAACGCCCATTTTTGATATACATCTATTCCGGGAGGATATTCGGATATTACAGCAGAATCTTTTGACTCATATATCATTCTATATATGTCACTATTTTTTGCAGGATAGATTTTATCCACGCCGCCGGGTAATACTGCTATGGTACTCCCGCCAGATTGCAGTGCGCCAATATGCGCCCATCTGTCAATGCCAAGAGCCATGCCGCTTACTACCGTATAACCGGCTTTTGATATTTCTTCCGAAATTCTTTTTGTAATATATTCAGACATTTTATCGGAATTTCTTGTTCCTACTATAGAAATCATTTTTTTATCATTTAATTCTCCCTTTATATATAAGACCAAAGGCGGATGATCTATCTGCTTTAGCAAATATGGGAACTGTTCGTCCCAAAGTGTAATAATCTTAATCCCTGTATTTTCACAGCGGCCTATTATTTGTTCTGCCGACACCATCGGATCATCAGAATACTTTTTATTAATTATCCCGGAAGTTATTAATTGCGGGATAGGAATACTGCTTAATATATCTTCCGGCATAGATTTAAGTCTGTTCCATAAACCTATTTTAGCCGGTGACGACAATATTGAGAGAATAATAGCTGATTTTGTTCGATCTTTCATTTTTACCACACACGATTAGTTTTAATTATATAAGTTCTATTATATAATAACTGTCCGGTGCGGAAAAAAATAAAAAAAAATTTTTTATATTAGGGAATTTATTTTAAATATCACAGTTAAAATCTTCAAAAAAAAGTTGCTATTTTTCTATTTAAAATATAATAACATTATTATAGTTCACATACATTATTCGGTATCATAAAATTATCTCTTTAATGGGGAGGATCGTTATGTATTATACATATAGAAAAATAGCAAAAACCGTTCTTATAACACTCTTATTAATATTCACTCCATATATTATAAAAAGCGCTGAGGTGGATAACAGCGGTTCATTATCTCATTCAATAGAAATAAACCTCCCGCCCGGAACAGCCGGAATTGCGCCTGCACTCTCTCTAAGCTATAACTCTAACCTTGGCAACGGACCTTTAGGGCTTGGATGGTCATTAAACGGTCTCACTTATATTACGCGTGATTCGTCAAGAGGTATAAATTATAACGGCGCCGATACATATATGGGTCCGGGCGGGACACTTGTAAAGCAGAGCAACGGAACATACAGGTTTGAGTATGAGAATTATTCAAAAGTAGAGACGTTTGGAACTTCAGGCGACGGTCCTAAATACTGGTTGGAGACAAAACCGGACGGTACAAAATGTTTTTACGGAGCATATAATGAGTCATCAATTAATGCAAGTGTAAAAGCAACAGATAAGAGTGAATCAATAAGGGTATGGGCGCTGTCCAAGGTTGAAGATATATACGGTAATTTTTATACTGTTGAGTATATGCAGGAGAGCGGAGAACTTTATCCAAAAAGGATAATATATACTCAAGGGAACGCTATAAAGAGATTTAAGGTAATAGACTTTGAATATGAAGAAAGGAACGATTATTCAACACAATATACCTATGGCTCGGCAGTAACCATGAAGTTAAGGTTAAAGAAGATAACAGTAAATGTTAATGTGCCTGAAATATTCAGCTACACGTTAACTATATTTGGGACTGAGGTTAAGAGATATGAACTGAAATATAATGATGGCACAGACATTAGCAGATTAATAAAGATAGAGGAGTATGGGAGCAATAACAGGCTTACCGACCATCAAAGTTTTGAATGGGAGGATATTAGTTATACTCCGAGCTGGAATAAAATTGGTGATTCTTCATTACTAACAAATCCAGTTGAATATGCGAGTACAGGCGACGTAAATGGTGACGGGATAACAGACATTATATGCTGGAACAAAATTAAGGCAGTAATAAAAACAGGAGGAATAAGAGGAATAGTAGAAGAACTAATAAACGGAGGATATGAATTATGGTATGGTATCTCAAGTAGAACAGGAGAAATAACATGGCATAAAGATTCATCAACAACAATGAGCGGGAATTTAAATTGTTGACGTTTTGCAGGAGACTTTAACGGCGACGGCAAGACCGATATATGCTGTTGGGATTATGAAAAAAATATTCTATATATAGGAATATCTAATGGGGAGCAAGTAACATGGCATTCAGCAAACGGATTTTCAGGAGTAGATAAAGATAGCACTATAGTTGCAGGCGACGTAAACGGTGACGGAATAACAGACATTATATGCTGGAATAAAATTAAGGCAGTAATAAAAACAGGAGGAATAAGAGGAATAGTAGAAGAACTAATAAACGGAGGATATGAATTATGGTATGGTATTTCAAGTAGAACAGGAGAAATAAAATGGCATAAAATTTCTCCAACAATGAGCGGGAATTTAAATTGTTGGCGCTTTACAGGTGATTTTAATGGCGACGGCAAGACCGATGTATGCAGGTGGGATTATGAAGATAATATTTTATATATGGGACTATCTAACGGAAGTCAAGTAACATGGTCTTCAACAACCGGATTATCCGGAATAGATAAAAAGAACAGTTGGATAGCTGCAGGCGATGTAAACGGTGACGGGATAACCGATATTATATGTTGGAATAAAATCGGTACATTAGGAAGTGAATTATGGCATGGCATTTCAACCGGAGCCGGAAAAATAACATGGAATAAAATTTCATCAACACCAATGCAAATGGCTTCTGGACATTTTAAATGTTGGCGTTTTGCAGGAGATTTTAACGGCGACGGCAAGACCGATATATGTAGTTGGGATTATGAAGATAATATTCTATATATGGGACTATCCAACGGAAATCAGGTAACATGGTCTTCAATAACCGGTTTCACCGGATTAAATAAATCTTACAATGAAATAATAATAGATGATTTTGACGGATCAGGTATTAATTCTATAATCTGTTTGAATAATCTTGGAGCAGGTAACAAATCAATTGAAATGTGGAAATTGAATTTACAAAAAAAGAAGAATATTATAAAAAAAATTAATTCCTCAAGCGGCTCTTCTGTTGATATAAATTATACTCAAATCTCTAAAATTACCGGAGCAATAGACCCGAGCGATTCGTCATACCCATATATAAGCAGCTCATCGCCGAGACAATTAGTTACATCAATAACAGCGCGCGACGGACGGGGAGGATCATATACAAAGGAATACAGCTATAAAAACGCTAAGTTTTACACTGGATTACCGCATGAAAGGAGAGATCTTGGTTTTGAAAAAATAACGGAGAAAGATTCGGGAACGGGTATAACGCAGGAAACATACTATGAACAGAAAGATAAATGGAAGGCATGTAATCCTATATATGTAATAACAAAAGCAGGCAACGGCAACTTGTTGGATATGACAGAGTATATATACTATGATGATACTGAAACAATAAATACAGGTACACATTTTGTTAAACTTAAAGAGGTCGCAGGCATAACATACGAAGCAGGTACACCGGCATTTACACATAGACAGGAGTTTAAATATGACGACTATGGAAATGTAATATGGGTAAAAGAAATGTCCGATGGTACCGAGACTTTACAGACAACTATAGCTTATGACAAAAATGAAACAGACTGGATATTAAACAGACCCTTAGAAATAACAAAAAAATCAAACGGAACTGTAATTGATAATAGAATATATAATTATACAGGAAATAAACTTTCAAGTATCAGCCAAAACATTGACGGAGATATAACAACAGTGTCGTTTAACAGCGACGATTGCGGGAATATAATATCATCAACAGATCCGTTGGGTAACACTACATATATGGAGTATGATGACGATTACAAGATGTTCTTAACAAAAGTAACAAATCCGATTGGTCAGAGCGTAAAAATGGAGTATGATAATCTTTGTATGGGCAATGTAACTGCAAAGACAGACCAGAACGGAAATAAAACAGAGAACGAATATGACGAACAGGGGAGATTAATAGCAGTAATAAACAGTTACGGCGATATAATAAGTGAGACAGATTACCACGACGAACTGCGCGGTAATGCAAATAACCAATATATAGAGACGAGAGTATATAATGAAGACGGATACCAATGGAGCAAGAGCTATTACGACGGCTTGGGACGGGAATACAAAAAAAGAACAAGCAGCGGTAAAATAGACAATAATGAAATCATACAGGCTGAGATTACGGAATACGGCAATTCAGGCCAAATAAGCAGAAGAACTCTCCCTTACATTGAAGGAATGGAGACGCCTCAATATATAAACTATTATTATGACAATGCAGGCAGAATAATAAATGAGGAGAGACCCGTAAATGAAACAGAGACAGTAACAATAAGAACCGAGTATGGAATAACAAACAACGGATTAAAGATAACAAAGTATGATCCTAAAAACGGAATGAGTACAGGAGAATATGATTCGCGGGGAAGATTAACAAGAAAAAAAGAACCTGAAGGCGCAGAGATAAAATATGTGTATAACGGGCTTGGCAACTTAACTGAGGTAATAGACAGCGGTAATAATATAACAAAAATAGAATATGACGCATTAGGAAGAAAGGTACGCATAAATGACCCCAATGCAGGAGAGGTAAGATACACATATGATAAAACAGGAAACCTGTTAACAAAAACAGACTCTATGGGCAATAAATCAACATATACTTATGATAAACTCTATAGATTAACAAAAATAGATTACACAGGCGGTACGCATAGCGTAACATATAAGTATGATGAAAGTAAATCATCAAACGCAAAAGGGAGATTAACGAGTGCAGATAACGGAATAAGCAAAATAAATTACAGCTATGACTCTGCCGGAAATGTAGAGTATATGAAGCAGAGCATAGACAATACGGACTTTATATTTATGATGGAGTACGACAGGCAGAGGAGATTAACGAACCTGACCTACCCTGACGGAACAAAGACAGACAGACTGTATGCGGATGCAGGATATTTAAAAGCTGTAAAAAGCGGAAGCGGAGCATACGTGCAGTACGGCTTGCAATTAAAAAACGGCAGTTTAGACAACAGCGTAGTAAGATTAACAGGAAACGGAGTAGAGAGCAAAATAAAATTTAACAGAGTAAGCCTGCGGCCATTGGGCATTGAGAGCAGAAACAGGAACAATGATCTGCTGGAGCATAGTGAATATAAATATGACAAATTAGGGAATATAACAGAGATAAAGGATATTATTGAAAGCGCAAAAAATCAGACATTTGAATATGATAAACTCGGAAGAATAACAAAGGCAAAAGGAGAATATGGAGTTGAGAATTATGAATACGGCAGTACTGGAAATTTAATAAGGAACAAACATGGAGAGCTTTTATATGACGACCCCCGCCATCCCTACGGAGTAACAAGAGACGGAAAAGGAAACAGCTATGAATATGACAAAAACGGAAACATGACAAGCGGCAGAAACAGGGACATGACCTATGACGCGGAAGGGAGACTGATAGAGATAAAGAAAAGCGGAACTAAAATACAAAAAAACAGCTATGACCACACAGGACACAGAATATTGCAGGAGAGGAACGACGGAACATTAATATACAATATCAGCGGATTGTATGAGGTAGTAAAAAGTATAAACAGAGCAGACCACCATACAAAATATATATACGGAATAGACGGAGATTTGGTATCACAGGTAACAAGAACAGACGCAGCACTGTTAAGTGCTGGTAATTATGACGGATTATATGGCAGTAATAAATTTATAGCAGCAACAAGCAAAATACTTATAGGAGCAGATAAATATTTTACAAATCCAAAAAACTTAAAAAGAGTACAGTATATATTAATGATAATATTTTTATGCGCATTAGCTTATGGAGTTGTTCATGTACAATTAAGAAATAGAAAAACTAAAATACAACATACTCAGCCAATATGGATAAAAGGAATATCAATAATATTAGTAACAGCAATGTTTACAATAACAGGCTGTTTCTTTGAAGAAGAACCATTAATAGATAATGAAAACCCTTGGACAACCGGCGATACAGACGGATTGCCCACAGAAGGAACATTCTACTTTCACCCCGACCATGTGGGAAGCATAAAGTATATAACAAACCCTGAAGGGAATAAAGTAACAGAGGTGAATTATACCCCTTACGGAGAGCAAACAACCGATGGACCTAATATATTTAACAAAAAATATACGGGACAGACAGATGATAATAAAACAGAGCTGATGTATTACAATGCCCGTTACTACGACCCGCAAATAGGAAGGTTTATAACACCGGATAGTTTAGTACCCTCCCCTACAAGCAGTCAGTCATATAACAGGTATATGTATGTGAATGGGAATCCGATAAATTTTAGAGACACAGGCGGACACTGGTCGGTAAAGGGTGCGTTAAAGAAAGTTGTAGATAAAGTAAAGAAAGTAGGAAAAGACATAGCATATGAGATGTCTTTCTATGGAGCATATAAAGCAGGTGGATGGGGAGGAGTAGCATCAAGACTTTTTACATCAGGAATAATGTCTTATACGCGTGAAGGAGGAATCGGTTTTACATTTGGCGTACAATATAAATGTTTTTTCTTTACAGGATTCCATTGGCAGAAAAGAGGCATGAATGGAGGGTGGAGCATTTACGGAGGAATAGGCTATAGTAATAATGGTTTCACCGCCGGAATTTTTGCATCTTATAATTTAAATAATGGTAACAGAACCATAGGATTTAGAGTCGGATACACATTTGCAGATGGCGTAGTTACTACGGGTGCCGTATATGCAAGAACATACGATAGGAACGGAAATTATCCTGGGGGCGGTTTTTTTGGATATGGGACTGTTAATGGCGGCAAAGCGATGAAACTGGCTACATCTAAGGAAGCTGATGATGGCCGACCTCAAAGAGTAGATTGGGCAAACTTGGGAGATGAAGAACATAAATTTGTTGTCGGTACAGAAAACGGTGATATGCTTACCGGTGAAAACGGACCAATAATGAAGATGTTGGATATTCTTGGATTACATCCTCATGGAGTTTTCCATGACAACTTTATTACAGAAGTAGAACCAAACATGGATCCTCTGAATCCACTAGGGCAGATTCTTTGTTTATATGCAAGCCTCCTTATTGTAGGACGAAATCCTGATAATCCTTATAATTATCAAGGAGTATGGAATAAATATTGAGGGAAACTATGAAAAAGATAATCTATTTGTTAATATTACTGTTAACCTTTAATGATGTTTTATATTCTAAAACTCAGGTTGAATGTGGTGATGTAATCGAAGTAAAAAAACATGCATGGTATTTTGATATGAAGGGTGAATATTATTATAATAGTAAAAAAATATTGAGGGAATATGAATTCCGTGATATATTTAACTGTATAAATAATGATGAAGTAAATAGGCTTTCTTATATTATGGATACTTGGGGCGGTATAGGGTATCTATCTGCCATGTTTTTTGCGATTAGTTTTTACCCAAGTATCGCGCTTACTATTGGTGGTATTCATAATAAAAGTACAAAAATATCATGGTCAATAACAGGAGGCTTATTATTATTGAATATGATTTCAGCTAGCACCTGTTTTTATTATCAAGAAAAAGCAATTGATACTTATAACAGAATTATTATGGATAAAAAAAATATTATAGATGATAAATCATCAAAATATATGTACAATAAAAATTTAGATATATTTTCACTTAGCTATACACATAAGTTGGATTTTTAAATTTTTATTGAAAGTTGGCTTAATTATAATGAAATCAATGAAAGTAATATATAAAATAATCAGCTTCTCTATAATAGCTTTTATTGCAGGGTGTCTCAGTATACCAAAACAAGATAATAATGAAAGTTCTGTTATTGCTATCAAAGTTAGCGGCACTATTCGTCTAGGGATATTATCTTGGGATGAGTTTCGTCCTATAAAAGTTTTTTTTATTAGATTAGATAACACTGATAAACTAATCAGTGAGGATATAATTGAATCAACTATAAATGACACATCATGGCTTGTTGGAAGAGACACAACATATCTGTTTAATGTGGAGCCGGGGAAATATGCAGCAGTAGCTGCTTATGGGACAGGATATGCATCAACTGAAAAACTTTATATTATGTTTTCAGAACAATTGATAAAATCAACAATAGTAGATGTTGAACCCGGTACATTTGTTTATATGGGTGAGTTTTTTGCAGGGAATGTTTCGTGTGATGAGATACAGAAATATTATTATCACTATTTTTCTTCAAAAAACAAAAGTTCAAACACAAATTATTTTTGTGGCTCATTGAAAAAAGAATTTGCAGGCAAAAACGAAAAGATAAAATTTCTATTAACTCAGTCAGAAAAATTCAAGGATACTCAATGGGAGAATAACATTAAACGAACACTGCAATCTTTAGTATCAAATTAAATATAAAATCCGGTTCTTTCAAAACAAAAATTTTAGGTTAGTATAAGACCATAAACCTCCGCCATAGGCGGACACCTATAAGCGCAGCTTTTCGCAGTCATGCGTAAGCATGCGCGAAAATTCTGCGCTATAGCCTCTGCCGGCGCCTGAGGCCGACGCTTTTCATGACATCCTGTCATGCGTCGGCATTGAAACATCCTGTTTGGCAGCAGTCAACGGGGTTCTGCGAAGGGGGGTTTTGATAACCCCCCTTCTAACCATGTTTTCCTGTATTTAAAAACGACTCAATAGCCTCTACAATAAAAGCGCTTCTGTTTTTTGTTATTCTATCAATACGATTAACAAGCCTTTCATCAATAGCTATGTTAAATTTTTTAACTTTTGCTTTTAAAGGATACAAAGCTATATATTCAATTAAAAAATTGTAATTGCCTTCCCATTCTTTCCAGCTTGCCCATTCTTTTTTTATTTTCGCTAAAGTACGAGGTTCGGGTATATTATATTCTCCATCGCAATATAAAGCCAAAGCTTCATGCGCCATACGAACGGCTTCTTCGTAAGTATTTCCTGCAGAAATACATCCGGGCAAATCCGGAAATACTACTCCATATCCTCCTTTCCCATTCTCTTCAAATAATGCTATATAGTTTTTCATAAATGTCCCTCTTATTTTAATCCCGCTTGCATTAGTATATTATTTGCCGTTCCTGTGGGAATTTCTCTCTTTGGATGCGGTATTACGACAATACCTTTTTTAAGTGGATGCTTAAATTTATGATGACTCCCATGTACATGTACAAGATACCATCCGTCTTTTTCTACTATTTTTATTAATTCATTACTAGTGTATATCTTAGACATCTTTTAATCCATATATTCATATCTTGACTATGTACACCAAAGTGTATATAGTCAAGTGTTTTTTATAAAAAATATCTTTGTTATATAAATGATATTTTTTCTATTCATACCCTTTCTTAACCTCTTCTGCAATAATCTCTATCCCTTTAAATACGGCATCCTCATTTTGCGAATATGTAACCCTTATACATTCACTCCTGTGAATCCAGTTATCCGAAAGTCCGGGGAAAAAGTAATGACCCGGAACTATCAGCACACCTCTGTTCTTTAATCTTTCATATAATGTATCACTGTCGATTTTAATGCCTTTAAACCATAACCAGAGAAAGAAAGCGCCCTCCGGTCGATGTATATAAAAATCATATCCTGATAATCTGTCTTTAAATACATTAACTGCCGCATGCGCCTTCTTTAAGTAATAGGGCTTTATAATATCCCTGCTTATGGATATTATCTCGCCGGAGACTATGAGCGGTTCAACAAGCGCCGGTCCAGCGCTCCCCGGTGCAAGATTTATTATAGCATTCATTTGACATACGGCATTAATAATCTCTTCATTAGCAATTATGATACCTGTGCGCGCACCCGGAAGTCCGAATTTAGACAAACTCATACATACAATTACATGGTCGTTCCAATAAGGTTTAGCATCGGTATATATCATGTCAGGGAAAGGCGTACCATAGGCGCTGTCTATAATAAGCGGTATATCATGTTTTTTTGCCAATTCAATAAGATGCTCAACTTCCAAATCGGAAAGCACATTGCCTGTCGGATTTGTCGGTCTTGATACGCATATTGCGCCGATATTTTTATCTATCTTTAAATTATCAAAATCTATGTTATATTTAAATATATGGTCGTCAAAAATTTTTATCTCCGGTTTTATTGATGTAAATATCTCTTCGGAAGGAATTCCAACATCGCTGTAACCTATATATTCGGGCGTAAGAGGAAGTAATATCTTCTTAAACGAACCGTCTTTATATCTGCCTGAGAACATATTAAATAAAAAGAAAAAGGCAGACTGGCTCCCGTTGGTTAAAGCTATGTTGGAGCTCTTAATGTTCCAGTTAAACTCCCTGTTTAGTAAACAGGCAAGCTCTTCAATAAATTTAAAATTTCCCTGAGGCGCATCATAATTTCCAATACACTCCTCAAATATGCTGCCGGAGTTCATTATATGAATCATCTTCTCCCTTAGTATTCTCTGAACCTCAAGTATATGTGCAGGATTACCTCCCCCCAGCATTAACATATTCCTGTTCACAGCCATGGCGTGTCCAAGGTCATCCATTAAACTCTTTATACCGGACTTAAAATTTGCCTTATCGCCAAACATTGAGAAATTCATACAATCCCTCTCTAAACATTAATTCATTTCAGGTTTTGTAATTTTAATGTCAATCAAATAAAGGATTATTTAAGCAAATTACAAATTACAATGTACAAATTACATAGTGCAGAGTACAAATGGGGGTTATTGCAAATTACATTTGATGGTAAAAAATAGAACCGGGATTATAATGATTTTGATTGATTTTTTATGACCTGTGTTATAAAATTGCCAGTTTAATTAAAAACAATTCGTCTATGAATACTACATCACATAAATCAGCAATAATCACATAAATCCCGGTTCTGACCTAAATACTGAAAGTATATGTCGCAGTCAGTGTCGCACCATAACTCGTAAATTCTATTGAATCCAAGTATATGGCATTTTTCTTATAATCCGATTTAAGATATTGAAATCGACCTCCAAGACTTATTACTGTTGATGCTGGCGCTATGTAATATGCAAGAGATAGAGTTGTATTAATACCGTACTCGTTATATTTCAAATTAACGTGTCGTTGTGGGTAAGGAGGACTACCAATTGTCATATCTGTTATATCAACGCCGTGAGAACCCCATAAATATAATCCCGACACAGTGCCGAGTGCAAATAAATTTCCTATAAGAGGAACAGTTGCGCTTAAACCTACCCCGGGTCCGTAACTTGTGTGAATATCTACAGTTTTATTAATCTCAAAAGTACTAATGTCGGTCATAGCAGGCGTTATGCCGTAAGACAAATACTTAATGCCTGCAAAAACCTTAAAATAATCGCCTAACCTGTAATTTAAGGCAAGGTCGGAATCGACTCTGCTGAATTTAGGCTTTGATTTCTCGATGCTGCCTTTGTCTTTTTCTGTTTCAAAACGACCGTAAAGATACACAAATGTAATATTAAAATCATTGCTGAATCTTACAGCCAAAGTTGGACCATATAAAAATGCAGGGTCGCTTTTAACAAGGGAGTTATTAATAATCCCGGGCGTGCTCTTGTCTTGGGTATAATACAGCTCGCTTAAGGCGTACCATGTAGTTGCGCCTAAGGTTATATCAAGGGCATAGACTTTACATGGGATGATGATTGATATACATATTGCCGTGAATGTTGTGAATAGAATTTTTTTCATTTGTTAAATTCCTCGTTTTATTAAATGTATTTCATGTGGACACAAAGTACTGTAAGTAAAAATTTTTATCCCTGCGCAAAATTCCTGCATCAATGTAGGGGCTGCCGCCTTCGGCAGCCCGCCATAATTCATTAACAAACCATATATTTAAATTCACCAAACCGCGTGTTTCATTAAATGTATTTCATACGAACGCAAAAATTTTTATCCACACGCAAAATTCATGCGTTCGTTGTACGGGCGATTATCAATCGCCCGCGTGTTTAAATTAACAAACCGTATATTCCATCAACCAAACCGCAAAAATGTATTTATGAAACAATAAATACCATAAACCATTTGAAACGGACGGCATGTCATCGCAGACACAACCACGGCGGGCGGCAGGATGCCCGCCCCTACGGTCGTGATAAAAATCTGCGCGTATATTTAATTCCCCATTGCATTATTCCGTCACTGAATATACTATTTTACCGTCAATACATGCGGCAACAAACTTGTTGTTGCCATAGACAATAGCGTTGATGGCAGACGAGCCGAATGTGCTGTTCGTTACGGCTATCCATAAAGGAAAGCCTCCGTATATAGTCACTTGTTTGTTTCCGCTTACTATACCGGCTTTGACAATATTGACCTGTATAACACTAGACCCGGCTACGGTAGGAGTAATTGCCAGTGTCCACGTTTTACCATCAGAACTGCGTGTCAGCCCTCCCTTTGTAAACGTGCCGCTTCCGACAGGAACGCTTATATCCGCAGCTGAAAGATAGCCTGCAGGTAAAGGCAGAATAAAATCAAAATCAATTGCTGTTGTGTTGGCGGAATTGTCCACAGTAGCTGTCCATGCAGTGTTTAGCGTATAACCCCCTGTAAATGGCTGATTCTCTTGAAGAGGAGGGTTTCCATGCGCTATAGCATTAAGCGTGGTAGTTCCCACAGTGGTTAGGCTAATTTGCCCTCCTCCTGTGAATGAACCGGAACCGCTCTGTGCGCCTATAAGTGTATATCCAACCAGTACTCCAGGCTCTGAAGTTAAAGTTATTTTAAATGGATTTTCTGTAACAGTATGGGTTCCGCCTAAAGGAGTAACAGTCAGTGGAACACTCTTAACCAGATTAAAAAGAATGGGAACCCTATTTTCCCCTGGTTTGACCTTAACTACTCCGTCTGAATATCCTCTTGCAAATTCTTCTCCGTCTATGTAATCTTTAAAGACAATTACCGATATAGTATAGTTTCCTAAGGCAACTTTTTTCTTAATCTCTTCACCTTTATTAGCGGGAAAGCTCTGGTATGGTTGCCCGGCAGTATCATCTGTAATATCTATCTTGTAAACAATGTTCACGCCGATTACTTGACTTTGATTCTCAAACTCAGTAAATTTCATGATAAGCATTGCGTCTTCCGAATCTTCTACACTGCCTGAACACGCAGTCATAATAAAGACCATAAGGCACATAAGAGCGCCCAATAGTATGCTCTTGGTTTTCATAAAAAAATCTCCTTTAGTTTTAATGCAGGTATAGACTCAAGCCCGTGTATTGGGGTGAGTGTTGAAATAATGGT
>Ga0268262_10002477_pt1 | contig 21268 bp, 18 predicted proteins | sample TergutNc150P3_FD_190354 | JGI IMG/M metagenome (GOLD analysis project Ga0268262, IMG submission 190354) | Nasutitermes corniger P3 segment gut microbial community from laboratory colony in Florida, USA - Nc150 P3 (SPAdes) (version 2) | ecosystem: Host-associated > Arthropoda: Insects >... | reverse complement strand
CGAAAGGAACGCCTTTGTCCTTTCCGCCCGCAATCAAATGGACGCGTTTTTCTCCAAATCCGCTTATAGCCGCCAGCATCGACTCGCCTGTCGTGGATTTGCTGTCGTTGTAAAACCTGACGCCCTTAATTTCTTTGCAAAACTCCATTCTGTGTTCTAATCCGCAAAAATTATTTACGGCGTTTTGAATAAATTTTTCTTCAATCCCAAAAAATTTTGCCGCCGCAGCCGCCGCTTCCGCGTTTAATTTATTGTGGTTTCCGGCAAGTTTCATATCCGTAAATTTTATTTTCGTCAGGCATAAATCTTTTGTGAATTTGACTACCGTATTTTGCGCGGCGTTATTTATTTTCTTGCCGTATTCCTTAACGTTTTCGTCGTCGCCGTTAAGGATTATCAGCCCGTCTTTCATATTTTCAAAGATACGCATTTTTGTCGAGTAATATTCTTCTATCGACGCGTGCCTGTCCAAATGATTCGGGTATAAATTTAACAAAATCGCCGCGTCCGGCTTAAAATTTTTTATGGTTTCCAATTGAAAACTGCTGACTTCGCAAATTGCGACGCCGTTTGGAGGAAGTTTTACGGCGGTTTGCGCCGCGGAAAACCCGATATTTCCGCACAAGCAATGAGGGATTTGCGTCTCGTCGAAAATCGCGTTGAGCATTGCGGTAGTCGTACTTTTGCCGGTGCTTCCCGTGACGACGACCCATCTGCATTTGCTGCATCTAAACGCAAACTCCAACTCTCCGATAACCTCGACGCCGCGTTTTTTTGCGTTTTCAAAAATCGGCGAAAATCGCGGCACAGCAGGCGAAACGATTATTAAATCCGCGTTGTAAATTTTATCGCTGTTTGTTTCGGCTTCAAAAGCGATTTCGTGAAAAATATCGGCTTTTTTCAACTCTTCTTCAAGCGTTCGTTTCGGCTTCGTATCCGACAAAAACACCCGATGACCGTTCGCCAAAGCGGTCTTTGCCGCCCCGATGCCGCTTATTCCCGCTCCTACAATGCTTATTCTCAATTTTGCTCCCCCGAAATGTTTTCACAAAATATTATATTTCGTATAAAAAGTATTTTTAATCATCTTTTTTTCTTTTTTCACAATAAATTCAACGATTGCTCGCGCATTTGTTCCGCCGCGTCTTTCATCGACACTACTATATCGGCTATCGCCGCATCGTTCGCTTTCGAACCGATGGTATTTATTTCACGATTTATTTCTTGCAACCAAAATCCTAATTTCTTTCCGACTAAATCTTCGGTTTCAAGCAATTTTCTTGTCGCCGAAACGTGAGTTTTTAGTCGTGTAATTTCTTCCGTAATATCAAATCTTTCGACCATTAAAAAAATTTCAGTCATTATCCTTTGTTCGTCAAGTCCGTCGTTTTTGAGAATCTGCGCCGCCGCGTTCAGTTTGTTTTTGTATTTTTCCACGCGCAGCGGAGCGCAATTTTCAATTTTTGAAATATTTTCGCAAATCGAATCGAGCGATTCCAGCAAAAATTTACACAACGACTCGCCTTCGCGTTTTCTCTCCAAAATCAACAAATCGACCGCTTTTTCTACGACTTCAAAAATTTCCTTTGACGATTCGTCCGGCAAACATTCTTTCGGCTTTGAAACGATAACTTCTTTAACAAAAGGCGCAAAAAACCGCGTAAAATCCGAAAATCGCGGCTCGTCTCCGTAAAACAGCGACATTTTGCGAAACAAACTCATATATTGTTTGAACGTTTTCTCGTCAAACCCGATTCCGGTTTCTTCTTCGTTTTCGTCCGCCGGTTCAAAATTCAAATTAAAAATTATACTTCCGCGTTCTAATTTGTCGGTAAGATATTTGCGGATTTGCATTTCCTGCTGACTGAAAATTCTGGGCAGACGGCACTGAATTTCACTAAAACGATTATTAACGGATTTAATTTCCGCCGAATATTTTCCGCTTGCGAAACTTTGTTCAAAGCGCCCGTAACCCGTCATACTTTGCACAGACATTCAAATTCTCCAAAATTCTCACGGAAAATAATAAATGTTTTCACAAAAAGCGACGTTTTCGTCGTAAAACAAAGAAATTTATGATAATTTGATAATTTTATGATATTCTATATTTAATATTATTATTTTAGTCCGTGAAAAAATAAAAATTGTTAAATCGGAGGATTTTATGAAGTTTCTCGCACAAGGAATTGTGATTGTTATGATTTTAACGGCAACAGCGTTTGCCCAAAACACCAGACAGCAATTGGACGATTGTATCGCTCGAGTTAATGACGAGCAGATTATTAGCAGAAAACTTAAAGAAGAGGCGAAAAAAGCCAATGACGAAAACGTATCTCTCAGAAGAGAAAGAGATGCCGCAGTCAGAGATAGAGACCAAGCGGCAAAACAGGCGGAAGATTTAAGGACGCGCAACGCCGACCTTGACAGAAGAAACAGAGAACTTTCGTCAAGTATGGAAAGAGCCGCCGCAAACGCCGACAACCTTCAATTGATTGTAAATGAAAAAGACCGTCTCGCAACCGAAAATATGCAACTTAACAACAGAATCGCGGAACTTAACAACAGAATCGCGGCGACTCCGGCTCCCGCAGCGCCGGTTGAAACGTTTTTGTATCCGGTTTCAGGAGTTTTAACCGCAAAAGAGGTTCAAAATAACGTTATAGTTGCGGATTTTATTTTCTCAAACAACGGTTCAAGAACTATCAGTTCGTTCGACAGCATACTTAAATTTTATGTGCAGGGAAGAAAAATTTACGAAATTAAACTTCCTAACGTAAGAAATCAGACGGGAGCGGCTTTCAGCAGAAACGAAACGATAAGATTTCGCGCAGGACTTCCTATTACCGACCAAAATTTGGTTAATGCGCCTGTGGGAGCGATTGATTTGGTTGTGGAAGTGACAAGAATTCAATAAGTTTAAGGAAACGCCGCAATATGGAAGCCGTGAAAATTACCCGCGCTCTGATAAGCGTTTCCGATAAAACGGGAGTCGAGGAGTTCGCTCTGTTTTTGCAGAGTAAGGGCGTTGAAATTCTTTCGACGGGCGGCACGGCAAAACTTCTCAAAGAAAAGGGAATTGCGGTAAAAGCCGTTGATTTGCACACCGGACATCCCGAAATTATGGACGGGCGGGTAAAGACGCTTCATCCCAAAATTCACGGCGGCATTTTGTCGGTAAGAGATAATAAGCGACATAAAAAAGATATGGAAGACAACGATATAGTTCCTATTGATTTGGTCGCCGTTAATCTTTATCCGTTCAAACAAACTGTTTCAAAGCCGGATTGTTCTATTGAAGAAGCGATAGAAAACATCGACATCGGCGGTCCGGCTATGGTGAGAAGCGCGGCGAAAAACCACAAGTTTGTGACGGTGATAGTAAAACCCGACGATTACAAAACGGTTATGGACGAAATTGAAAAATTTGGCACCATATCTCAAAAAACCCGCAATAATCTGGCGCTTAAAGCGTTTACGCATACCGCGCAGTACGATACCGAAATTTCAAATTATCTTGCAAAGCAATATCGGGAGTAAAAAATGGCATCGAAACTGCTGATAGTAGAGTCACCGGCGAAGTGCAAAACAATCGCTCACTATTTGGGAGCGGGATACGTGATAAAAGCGTCGATGGGACACGTTTCCGACCTGCCCGAAAGAGGTTTTGGAATAGATATAGAAGGCGATTTTGCGCCCAAATATGTCGTTTCCGCCGACAAAAAAAAGTTTATTTCAGAAATAAAAAAAGACGCGAAAAACTCCGATGAAATTTATTTAGCTTCCGACCCCGACCGCGAAGGAGAGGCGATTGCGTGGCATATAGCAAACGCTTTGGGCGAAAGCGCGAAAGACAAAATTAAAAGAATACAATTTAACGAAATTACCAAATCGGCTATAAAGGCGGCGATTGCCAATCCGCGCGATATAGATATGGACAGAGTAAATGCGCAACAGGCGCGGCGGATTTTGGACAGAATCGTCGGCTACAAGGTTTCGCCGGTTTTGTGGAAAGTGCTTTACAGGGGGCTTTCGGCAGGACGGGTACAAAGCGTCGCGTTGAGAATAATCTGCGAGCGTGAGGCGGAAATTAAAAAATTTAATCCGCAGGAATATTGGATGCTCACGGCGTTTTTTAAGGAGCAGAAAATTGATTTCACAGCGCGGCTTGTCGAAGTGGATTCCAAAAAAATAAACAATCCCGATTCCAAATCCGAAGAAACAGGCAAAAACAAATGGTTCGTATCGAACGAACAAACCGCGCAGGAAATTTACGACCGTATAAAAGATAAGCCGATGAAAGTCGCCGACATCGTAAAACAGGAAAAAACACGCCGTCCGTATGCGCCGTTCATAACCTCGTCTTTGCAGCAGGACGCGGCGCGGGCGTTCGGATTTTCTTCGGCTAAAACCATGCAGGTCGCCCAACAACTTTACGAGGGCGTTTCCATAGGAAAAGGCGGAAACGTGGGGCTTATCACCTATATGCGAACGGACTCTACCAGAATTTCAAACGAAGCGCTTTTTGCGGCTAAAAAACTTATCTCGCAACTTTTTGACGAAAGATACCAATTGGAAAAACCGCGATTTTACGGAAAATCCGACGGTGCGCAGGACGCTCACGAGGCGATTCGTCCGGCTCATATTGATATTGCCTACGCTCCCAGCCGCATTCAAAATTATTTGAGCAAAGACCAGTTGAAATTATACGAACTGATTTGGAAAAGATTTATCGCGTCGCAGATGCCTGACGCGGTTCTTGATGCCACTCGCATCGACTTTGCGGTAGAAAATTGCGTTTTCAGAGCAAACGGCTCGGTAGTAAAATTCGACGGCTTTTTGGCGATATACGAAGAAACAAGCGAGACCTCCGGCAGCGAGAGTGGCGAAAACGAAAAACTGCCGAATTTGACTCCAAGTCAATCGCTTACGCCCGCAGACCTCGACAAAAAACAACATTTCACGAAACCGGCGCCAAGATATTCGGAAGCGTCTTTGGTGCGCGAATTGGAAAAGCAGGGGATAGGCAGACCGTCCACTTATGCCGCGATTATCGAGGTGATTCGCAAGAGAAAATACGTGGAAATGGAAAAAAAACGCTTCGTGCCGACGGAAATCGGAATTAAAGTGAACGATATTTTAGTGAGCGGATTTGACGAATTTTTCGCCGTAGGATTTACCGCCTCGATGGAAACCAAATTAGACGAAGTCGAAGAAGGCAAAGTCGAATGGGTTCAACTTTTGAAAGATTTTTACGCTCCTTTTGAGAAAAACTTGGTGTCTGTTTCAAAGGACTTGGAAGAATTTAAGAAACAAAACCAAAAAGTTAGCGATAAACAATGCCCTAAATGCGGCGCGCAGTTGGTCGTAAAAAACAGCCGCAACGGAGAATTTTTATCCTGTCCTAATTTCCCCGATTGCAGACACAGCGAACCGCTTGACGGGGAAACGCGCAAAGAAACCGACGAAATTTGTGAAAAATGCGGTTCAAAAATGCTTTTAATCACTCACGGCAAAAGCAAATTTTTAGGATGCAGCAGGTATCCCGAATGCGAAAACTCAAAACCGATTCTTGAAACCATAGGAATAAAATGTCCAAAATGCGGCGGCGACATCGTCAAAAGAAAAGGCAAACGCGGCATTTTTTTCGGATGCAGCAAATATCCCGAATGCGATTTCGTCGCTTGGAACAAACCAATCGAGGACATCTGTCCAAAATGCGGCTGCAACGTAGTAAATGAAAAACAAAACAAAACGAACGGCGTTTTTCGCCAATGTCCCTTGTGCGGCGAAGCGTGGGATTTGTCCGGCGCGAAAGTCGAGCCAATAAAAAGAGCGGTTGCCAAAAAAACCGCCGAACCAGCCAAGAAAGCGGAAACTTCCGCAAAGAAAACGACTGCATTGACAAAAAAAACTACGGCAAAAAAACCTGCCGCCAAGAAGAAATAATAATTTTATATTTATCGATTTTATTCCGAAATTTGCGCTATTTGCCGTACGTTACTTAAAAAATTTGCATTTACGAAAGCGCATATTGTATTTTGCAAAATAAAGCGAATTTTACGGCGGGAGATTTTATGTCGAAAAAAGTGGTCGTTAGCGGTATAGGGCTTATTACTCCTATCGGAACGGGCAAAGATAAATTTTGGAATGCGGCAAAAAACGGAACCAACGGCGTTTTGCCGATAACTTCGTTCGACACGACTAATTATAGAAGCAAAACCGGCGGAGAGGTGAGGGACTTTTGCGCAAAAGATTATCTTAGCGACCGTGAAATAAATTCTATGGGAAAAGCGGGACAATTTGCGGCGGCGGCGGCAAAAATGGCTATTGACGACGCAAAATTGGACTTGAAAACCGTAAATCTCAGCCGCGTAGGCGTTTCAATGGGAACGACTATGGGCGAGCCGCAGGTCGTTCAGGAAGTTTTGGAAAATCTGCCGGCAAAAGAAAGAACCGGCGGCAGAATGCAAAAAGGCGAGCCGATAAAGTATCCCGTAAATACAATTCCCGGAAACGTTTCACGCGTCATCGGAGCAAAAGGAATGTCGATGATTATTCCGACTGCCTGCGCCGCGGGAAATTATGCTATCGGATACGCTATGGACTTGATTAGAATGGGGCGACTTGATTTTTGTCTGGCGGGCGGAAGCGACCCGTTCGCAGCCATCGCTTTTTGCGGATTTAACCGCTTACTCGCCACGACTATGGACGTTTGCAGACCTTTCGATTTGAACAGAGGCGGAATGGCTGTCGCAGAAGGCGCGGGCGTTTTGCTTATGGAAACGCTTGAAAGCGCACTTGCCAGAGGAGCGCAGATTTACGGCGAAGTTTTGGGCTACGGACTTGGCTGCGACGCTTACGACATGACAGCCCCGCATCCCGAAGGAGACGGCGGAATTTTGGCGATGGAAAGAGCGGTTTTACATTCAAAAATAAGTAAAAAAGACGTAAGTTATATATGCGCACACGGAACGGCGACGCCCGCAAACGATAAAGCCGAAACGAAAATCGCAAAAGCGGTGTTCGGCGAAGACGCATACAGAATTCCTATGAGTTCCCTAAAATCTATGATGGGTCATACTATGGGCGCGGCGAGCGCTATCGAGGCGGCGGCAAGTTTGCTGATGTTGAAAAACAATATGATTCTTCCGACTATAAATTATCAAACGCCCGACCCGGACTGCGACTTGGATTATGTGCCTAACGTAGCGCGAGAAGCGGAGTTGAACGTAATAATTTCAAACGCGTACGCGTTCGGCGGCAACACGTCCGCAATCGTTCTCAAAAAATACAAAGGAGAATAAAATGCAAAAAACGGTAATAACGAAAATAAATACAATTTGCAGTTGCGGAATAGGTTTTGACGAACTCAAAAACAATATCGCAAAAGAAATAAGCGCGGCGCAGATTCAGAATTTTGAGATGTACGATTTACCGAACGCGCAATACGTTTTTACCGTCCCCAATTTTGAGCCGAAAGATATTTTGGGCAAAAAAGGACTTCGCACATTAGACAAGGCGACGAAATTATTGATGTGCGCGATAGAAACGGGTTTCAAAGAATATTTGGACGGACTTTCGGAAAACGAAAAGCCCGGATTAGTCGTGGGAACGGCGTTCGGTTCGCTTGAATCGATAGGAAATTTCGTTACGGATTCCATTCGTTTCGGAGTAGGCGCGGTAAATCCGGGACTCTTTGGAAATACGGTGATAAATTCGCCCGCCGGAAACGCAAACATCCGCTACAACCTGAAAAATCTTTCGGGAACGGTATCGACCGGATTTACTTCGGGACTTGAAGGACTGATTTTTACCTGCGATCATATTTTACAGGGCTATCTGCCGTCGATTATTTACGCAGGACTTGAAGAAGCGTCGGTGTATCAGTTTATATCGGCGGCAAGCGAAAATTGTCTGTCCAAAGACGATAAAATTCGCCCGTTCGCGCAAATTCCGCAGGGATACATTTTGGGCGAAGGTGCCGCGGCTATGATTGTGGAAAGTGAAAATTACGCGAAAAAACATAACAGAGAAATTATCGCTTCCGTCGAAGGTTACGCGTGCGGATTTGACCCCGACGCGGATTTCGCTTCAAATACGAACGGCGACGTTTTGGAATACGTCGTTCGCGAAGCGGTGAGCAAGGCAAAAATTTCGCCGGAAGACGCGGCGTTTGTTTCGTCAAGCGCAAACGGAAGCGGAAGCGACGCGGTAGAGGCGAAAGTGATTTCACGGATATTCGGCGACAAAACTCCTGTGGCTTGCTACAAACAAAAATTCGGCGAAACTTGGGGCGCAAGCGGCGCTTTGGCGCTTGCCGCGGCTATCGCCGATTTGCAAAAGAAAAGCGTTTCGCCGATTTTTACCGACGGGTATTCAAAAATCGACGGAATAAACATAGTAAAAAAATCGCAATTCGCTATCGACAAAAATTATGCGGTGATTTTGTCGTTTTCGCCTTATGGAAATTGCGCCGCAGTTGTGGTAAAAAATTGTAAATAAAATAAAAAAGGAGGATGATATGGCTTCGACGGAAGAAATCAGAAGTAAGATTCACCAAGTCGTTCTTAATATCGCGGAAGATATGGATATTGAGGAAGAAAAAGTTAAAGACGATGCGAATTTGGTCGGCGATTTGGGGCTTGATTCAATGGCGATGCTTGAAATTTTAGCGGGAATCGAGAAAGAATTCGGCGTAAAAATTCCCGAGACGGAATTTCCCGAATTGGTTTCGATAAACGCCTGCGTTGAAAAAGTAGAAAAATACTTGTAGTTTTTTTGGAAAAACGTTTTTCGTCGGGAAGATTATTTTTCCCGACGTTGTTTTGTTTGGAGAATTTGGAGGATTTATGAATAAGAAACTTGCTGTTTTGTTCTGCGGATTTGTCGCGTTGTCGTCGTTTGCGCAGGATTTTGCCGCCGACGAATACGTGTATCGCGAATCGAAGCGTCTAAAAGCGTCTGGAATTGTGGCTTTGACGTTCGGAACGCTTACCGCGGCTACGGGAATTATAACGATAACTCAAAACTACAAAGAAATCCACAAAGAAGGCGCGAACATCGAGAACAAAGCCGGCGGATACGTCGTGGGCGGGCTGATTACCGCGATGGGGATAGGTGTCGATTTGCTTGCGATTCCGATTTTTAAGCACCGCAAAGAAATGGTGCAAAACGCCCGTAGCGCACAAGCGCGTTTGATTGTAAAGCCGGACGGCGTTTCGTTCGCTTTGAATTTTTAGCGCGAATGTTAGACGTTTCCCAAAAAATATTCGCCGCGCCGATGGCAGGCGTAGGCGATGCGGTTTTTAGGAGAATGTGCCGCGAATTCGGCGCGGATATTTGCGTAAGCGAAATGATTAGCGCAGACGGCTTGCGTTATATGAGCGTCAAAACCAGAAAAATGATGATGCTTCAAGAGTGGGACAGACCCAGCGGCGTACAGATTTTCGGTAGCGACCCCGACAAAATGGCGGACGCGGCAAAGCAAGTTTGCGACGAAGTAAATCCCGATTTCATCGACATAAATTCCGGTTGTCCGGTAAACAAAGTCGTTTCAAAAAACGGCGGCGCGGCGCTTCTTAAAAATCCGCTTTTGTTCGGGCAGATAATCCAAAAAGTAGTAAAAGCGAGCGACGTTCCCGTGTTTGTAAAAATTCGCGCGGGCTGGGACAGCCAAAATTTCATCGAAAAAGAATTTGGAAAAATAGCGCAGGATTGCGGCGTTTCGGCAATCGCGATACACGCACGAACCAAAACTATGGGATATTCGGGAAACGCGATTTGGGAGCGAATAAAAATTCTGAAAGAATCGGTGAAAATTCCGGTAATCGGAAACGGTGATATTCGATGCGGAAACGACGTTGAAAAAATTTACGCTCAAACCGGCTGCGACGCGGTAATGGTCGGGAGGGCGGCGCTGGGAAACCCGTTCGTTTTTATGGAAATTAAACGGTATTTAAGCAAAAAACCGCCGCAAATTGTCACGTTTGAAGACAAAATCGCGACGGCAAAAAAGCACTTGCGGTATTTTGAAGAGTTTTACGGCGAAAACGCGGCTTTGGGCGAGATGAAAAAACATCTGTCTTGGTATATAAAAGGTTTTGAGAATTGCGCGCATATTCGCAGCGAAATAGTTAAATGTAAAAACGCAAGCGAAGCGAGACGTATTTTGGCGAATTTGTGAATAAAAATCACTTGTTTTATGGTAATTTAGTTGAAAAATATTGTATATTAGTGTTGTAATTTGTTTATCACAAAATTTTTGAGGGAGAAATTTGAGTATGGAAAAAGTAACTTTGAACGTAAGCGGAATGTCGTGCGAGCATTGCGTTAAAGCGGTGAAAAACGCGGTCGAAGGTTTGGAAAACGCCAAAGTCGTCGATATTTCTTTGGAAACCGGAAAAGTAATCGTAGAATACGACGCGCCCAAAATCTCAATTGAAGAAATTAAGAACGCCATAAAAGAAGAAGATTACGGGGTTGAATAATTACACTTGTTGACGCAACAACGTTAGAGAATTTTCGCCAAAGCGGCTGGATATTCTACAAAAAGGTGGAAGATTTACGAAGAAACGTTAAGATTTCTTTTTTCCCGATTTTAATGACGAAGAACTATTTCAGTTTTATGACCTTTATAATAAATTATACGCAGGAATAGAACAAATAGAAAAACATTTTGAACAGCAACAATAAAAATAAATAAAGCGGGATTCTTATGTCGGCGGCGTTATGTTCAACGTTTCGAGAGCAGGTAGTAATACGCAAAATGCGTTTATCGGTCTTGCTCTTTCGGCAAGATAGTCGCTTTCTTTTACCGCAGTCGAAATAAAGAGCCAAGATTTCGTTTCACGGATATTTTATAGCGGAGCGAAATTAGGTTTTCGTCCCGCTTTTTTGTTTAGCCAAATATTATTTTAGCGGCGGATTTAATAAAGGAACGGATATGAGTTGGAAAAACAAAGTAAATTGGAAATACGATGATATTATAAAATATTATCGCGATTCGGCTTGGGCTTTTGAAAAACTTTGGGGACCCGATATGCACTACGGATATTGGGAAAAAGGCGTAAAAAATCAAAAAAGAGCCGCCAGAAGGATGAACGAAAAAGTGGTGGAGAAAATCGAAATCACCAAAGACGATTACGTTTTGGACTCCGGCTGCGGAATCGGCGGAAACGCTGTGTGGCTTGCGCAAACGTTCGGCTGTAAGGTCGTCGGCGTAAGCATAGTTCCCGAACAGATAGAAACCGCTAAAAAACGGGCGAAAGAAGGCGGTGTCGAAAATTTGTGCGAGTTTATACTTATGGACTATATGAATTTTCAGTTTCCCGACAACACGTTTTCGGTGGTTATGGGACTTGAAAGCATTTGTTATGCCAATCCCAAAAGCGATTTTATCAAAGGCGTTTACCGTATTCTTAAACCCGGCGGAAGATTTGGAATGGCGGACGGATTTGCAAGTAAGGAATCTTATGAAGGCAAAGAAAAACATCTTATGGGGCGCTGGATGGACGGCTGGAAACTAAACAATCTCGACGCTCCGTCGCAATGGAAAAGATACGCGCAAGCCGCCGGATTTACTTCGATAAATTACGAAAACATAACAAAAAACGTTAAGCCGTCGTCGCGAATATTGTTCGCCTGGTCGTTTTTTTCGCTCCATTGGCACATTTTAGACAGAATTTTTGAAATCCGTGACTACCCTAACGACGCTTTGTGGTATCAATATTGGGTGATTAAAAAAGGTTTGGCGGAATACGGAATTTTTTGGGCGAAAAAATAAAAATTTGCATTATGTTTCGGACTTAAATTATTTTCCTTGCGAATTTCACGCGGTTTTTTTGTGAAATCGTTGCATTGAAGGAGGGAATATGGCAGAAAAAAAAGATTATTACGAAGTACTCGGCATCTCAAAAGAGGCGAGCGAAGAAGAAATAAAGAAAGCGTACCGAAAACTCGCCGTGCGTTTCCATCCCGATAAAAATCCCGACGACCCCGAAGCGGCGGAAAGATTTCGCGAAGCGACCGAGGCGTATGAAATACTGAAAGACGAAAACAAACGCAAGCAATACGACCGTTTCGGACACGCAGCGTTTGACGGCGGAGCGGGCGGTTTTAGCGGCGGCGGCGGTTTCAGCAGCAGCAGTTTCGGCGGAATGGATTTGAACGAAGCGCTAAAAGCGTTTATGGGCGATTTCGGCGGCGATTCGTTTTTTGGAGATATTTTCGGAAGCGCCGCCAATACGTCAAGACGCGCAAGTCAGGGAACGATAATTCAGGGCAGAAACATACAAATAAAACTTCCGTTGACGCTCAAAGAAATGCACGACGGTGTTTCAAAAACGATAAAAATTTCACATAAAATCGCCTGTTCTTCGTGCGGCGGTTCCGGCTCAAAAACAGGAAAATTGGAAAATTGTATGCAATGCGGCGGAAGCGGCAGGTCGCGCAGAGTAATGCAGTCGATTTTCGGACAAATGGTTCAGGAAACGGTTTGTCCGCGTTGTTCGGGAACGGGAAAATCCGTAAAAGAACCGTGCGGTCCCTGTTCGGGAACGGGTGTCGTTTCCGGCGATGAAAAAATTACGGTGACAATTCCGGCAGGCGTTAGCGAAGGCAATTATGTGTCGGTTGAAGGCAAAGGCGACAAAGGCGTAAATAACGGGACTTTCGGCGATTTGATTGTGGTCGTTTACGAAAAAGACGACTCGATTTTCACGCGGCACGGAATAGATTTGATTACGGAAATGGAAATTTCGTTCAGCGAAGCCGCTTTGGGCTGCGAAAGAATTATTGAAACGTTTTCCGACAAAGTTAAAGTTAAAGTCCCCGCCGGAACGCAGTCCGAAAAAGTGATAAAAATTACCGGAAAAGGAATGCCGACGCTTCACAACGAAAAAAGCAAAGGGGATATTCTGATTAAAATTAAAGTAAAAACCCCCGAGAAGTTGTCGAAAGAAGAGCGGGAACTTTTTGAAAAATTGCAGGACTTGGAACAAAAACCCAAAAGTTTTTTCCACAAAATAATGAATTTGGGATTATAAAATAAAACTCGCCGTGAAAATATTTGTAATTATTGTAATTATCGTAATTTTTACGGCAAAAATTTTTTCTAAAACACCTCTTGAATATGAGGTTTTGGGTTCAATTCCTCATAATCCCGAAAGTTTTACGCAGGGACTTTTGATTATCGGCGAAAATATTTATGAAAGCACGGGCTCGCTTGGACGCGGTTCGCGTATAATCGTCATTGATAAAAAAACCGGAAACGAAATTAAATCTGTAAAATCCGAAGGAATCTTCGGTGAAGGACTTGCGTTTGACGGCGCAATGCTGTGGCAACTTTCTTGGCAGGAGCAAAAAGCGCTTGTTTACAGCGTAAATTCGCTAAATAAAGTTGCCGAAATTCCTTACAAAGGTGAGGGATGGGGACTCACTTATATTCCGAAAGAACGGACTTTTGCAATGTCTAACGGCAGTTCGCAGATAACTTTTCGCGACCAAGAATTTAACGAAACGGGCAAAATATCGGTCAAAATGAATAAAATTGCGATAGATAATCTTAACGAATTGGAGTTTTGGAACGAAAAAATTTTGGCGAACCGCTGGTATAGCGACACGATTTTCGTTATAAATTCGCAGACGGGCGAAGTCGAAAATATTATCGACTTGACCGAAGTAAGAAAGTCAGAAAATCCGCGTATCGCCGATGGAAACGTGCTTAACGGTATCGCCGCTATTGATAAAGAAACGCTTTTGATTACCGGAAAAAGATGGCGCAAGTTTTATATAATAAAAGTAAATAACGCACAACATTGAAATTAAAAACAAGATTTTTCAGAAACTTTAAGTTTTTTTGAAAAATACTTGACAGGTTAGTTTGCGCTAACTTATATTACGGTTAGTTTATACTAACTATTTTTTTATTAACGCGGTTAGCAGGGACTAACCGATAAAGGAGGAAGGATATGACGTTGAAAGACCTGAAAATCGGTAAAAGCGGCATAGTTTTGGAAGTCGGCGGTGAAAAGGCGTTGAGGCGGCGGCTTTTGGAAATGGGTATAACGCCTCGCACTACGATAACGGTAAAGAAAGCGGCGCCTATGGGCGACCCGATAGAATTGCTGCTTCGGGGGTATGTTTTGTCTTTGCGTTTGGCGGACGCGGAAAAAATCACGATAAAGGAGGCGGTATAATGATTTTTGCATTAGCGGGAAACCAGAATTGCGGCAAGACCACGCTTTTTAATCAACTCACCGGCTCGAATCAGCGCGTCGGAAATTTTCCCGGCGTAACGGTCGAACAGAAAATAGGCGAAATAATCGGGTATAAAAACACGTCTATCGTCGATTTGCCCGGCATTTATTCGCTTTCGCCTTATTCAAGCGAAGAAATAGTGACGCGCGATTTTCTAATCAAACAAAAACCCGACGGTATTATTAATATCGTCGATGCGACAAATATCGAGCGCAATCTTTATTTGACCATGCAGTTGATAGAATTGCAAATTCCGATGATACTCGCCCTCAATATGATGGACGAAGTGCTGGAAAATAACGGAAGCATAGACGTGCAACAAATGAGAGAAGCGCTCGGCATACCGGTCGTTCCCATATCGGCGATAAACAAGCAGGGTTTATCCGAACTTATGGAACAAGCCGTAGAAACGGTACGCAATATGAAAAAACCCGAACGCATAGATTTTTGTTCGGGCGCGGTGCATAGGGCTATTCACGCGGTCGCGCACCTAATCGAGGACCACGCGCAAAGACAAGGCATATCTATTCGCTTTGCGGCGACGCGGCTTGTAGAGGGCGACGAACCGATACTCAAAACGCTTTCTCTTAACGCCAACGAAGCCGATATGATAGAACACGCCGTTAAAGAAATGGAAGGGGAATTGGCTACCGACCGCGAGGCGGCGTTGGCGGATATGCGCTATCAATTTATAGAAGACGTCTGCAAAAAATGCGTCGTTAAGGCGAAAGAAAGCAAAGAGTATCGGCGTAGCGTCGCTTTGGATTACATACTGACGGGTAAAATATGGGCGTTTCCCGCTTTTTTCGGAATTATGTTTTTGGTTTTCGCTCTCACTTTCGGAGTTATAGGAAACAGATTAAGCGATTTGGTGGTATGGGGATTGGACGGTTTAACCGGCGCGATAGACGGTGTATTAACCGCCTACGGACTAAATCCCGTCGTTCATTCTTTGCTTATCGACGGCATATTCGCGGGAGTAGGCGCGGTTTTGGGCTTTCTGCCTATAATTGTGACGCTGTTTTTCTTTTTGTCCATATTGGAAGATTCTGGGTATATGGCGCGGGTTGCGTATGTTATGGATAAGCCGTTGCGTAAAATCGGTCTTTCTGGACGCAGTTTTGTGCCTATGCTTATGGGCTTTGGGTGCAGTGTTCCCGCCATAATGGCGACGCGGACTTTGGCAAGCGAGCGCGACAGAAAAATGACCGTTCTTTTAACGCCGTTTATGAGTTGTTCCGCCAAACTTCCGATATACGCTCTGTTTAGCGCCGCCTTTTTTCCGAAACATCAGGCGTTTGTAATGAGCGGTTTGTATCTTTTGGGAATTTTGTTCGGCATACTTTCGGGCTTCATTATGGGAAAGACGATTTTTAAGGGCGCACCCGTTCCTTTTGTTATGGAACTGCCAAACTACCGTTTCCCTTCTATAAAAACCGTACTGCTTTTAATGTGGAACAAAGCAAAGGACTTTATCGAAAGAGCGTTTACAGTAATATTTATAGCGACCGTAGTAATATGGTTTCTGCAATCTTTTGACTTGCGCTTAAACTATATAGAAGACATCAAAGATTCGCTGCTTGCGATGTTCGGGCAATTTATAAGCGTAGTATTCGCTCCGTTGGGCTTCTCGGATTGGCGTGTTTCAACGTCGCTGATAACCGGCTTTCTCGCAAAAGAAGTCGTCGTAAGTACGCTTGCGGTATTGACCGCAACAGGCAGCGCGGAATTGAGTGGTGCGCTTCATAATTTGTTTCCTTCTCAATTAAGCGTGTTCAGTTTTTTGGTGTTTTCTTTGTTGTATGTGCCTTGTGTTGCGGCGATGGCGACGGTAAAACGCGAATTGGGCGGCGTGAAGGGCATAACTTTCGTCGTATTGTATCAAACCGGTTTTGCGTGGCTTGCCGCTTTTTGCATTTATCAAGTCGGCGTACTGGTCGGGATATAAAATGAACTTGGTGTCTTATCTTGTTTTGGGCGGTATTTTAGCGTCGCTAATTGCCGCCGTATGGATTATTGCCCGTAAAAAGCGAGACAAAAGCGGCTGCGGTTGCTGTCCGTATAGCGGTAGTTGCGCCGATGCTTGGACAAAAGCAACATCGTGTAGTGAAAAACAGTTTTTTTGAGCGTCAAATTTACTAAAATTTATCGGATTTGTTTTGAGAATAACGTATTTTTGTTTTGTTGCACGCTCTCTTGCTTTTATCTGCGCAGGGTTTACCGAACAAAAAATTAACGGGGATTCGGCTTCGGATAACGAAAGTACGCCGATTTTTTTGGAAACTTGAACTATAAGAGCGAATTCCCAAAATTGTAATTAAGATTGCGGTTAAACGCTGTCTTAAAGATAACCGCCAAGAGAGCTTTTTTATTTGAGAGTTTTCACTAAAATATAGATAAAAGTGTTTCTCTATGTTTGTTAAACACCACATAGTTTTGAAAACTTAACCAAAAGTTTACCGATAATTGTTTATATTTTAACTATTTTACAACAGGTTACACAATTTCTGAAACAGACCCGTACCCTCAAGTTTTGACTTTTTCACATTTTCTAATATTTCAGAATATTCGTTGTTTAATTTATTATAGGTTTCTATTACGGGTTGAGATTCTTTTTCTAATTCTTTTACAATGTATTCAAAATTATTTATCGCCAAAGAAACCATATTGCTATCTATATATCCCTGCGTACTCATATAGTTTAATATATCGACGATTTTTTCTTTTGAAAACACGCCCTTGTAACTCCTTATTCCGCACAAAGCGCTGAAAATATCGGCTGTAATCAATATTCTGTCAAAAATTGAAATGTCCGACGCGCTTATTTTTTTTGGATAACCGGAACCGTCTAACTTTTCATGATGGTTAACGGCTATCGTCTTTACTTCTTCGTCAACATTTTCGGATATAATTTTTTCCGTTATATCGACATGAGTTCTCATAATTTCCATTTCGTTGGCATCTAACTTGTTTGGACTTTCCAAAATATTTACCGGAATGCCTACTTTGCCGATATCATGCAGCATTGCGCTTGTAACGACTTTTTCTATATCGCTTTCGTTAAATCCGCAAAGTTGGGCAAGTATGCGCGAAATACAGGCGGTGGCAATCGTATGAATAACCGTGCTGCTACTTCTAAATTCTATAGAAAATATAATCATTTTTATGTAATCGTCCGCTTCTTTCGCCGACATCGGCGTTTCGTAAAAAGTTTTGGTAAAATCTTTGTCCGAATTTATTCCTTCGTCGATTTTACCAAAATCTATATTTGCAGATAAAAACATATCGATAACGTCGGAAAAAAACTTTTTATCGCGGTGTTTTTTTATATATTCATAAAATTCGTTTAAGTCGTTTGAGGTTTGCAAAAAAACATCCGCTCTGTCGCAAAGAGAAATAAGTTGCGCCAATTCTCTGTGCGAGGGGTCAATGCAATTCAAATCGCCGCAGTCCGCATGATGAAAAAGAATCGCGGGCGATAATTCTTTGAGCGGAGAAAAATATTTCAGAAACAGATAGCCGTATATGGAATGTTCCCAAACATTAACGGTTTCAAAAATCACCATTTTGTCTATTTCTTCCGTTTTGTATGCGCCTATGTCGTGCAGCATCGCAAGAATACAAATATCGCGCAGTTGTTTGTCGTCAAATTTGTTTTGCGGTTTTAACGTCTTAAATATTAAATAGGCGACTCTCGTTCCGTGGTTAATAAGCCGCGAATCGACATAGTTCAAGGTTTTTTGCATAATATTGATAACTTTTTCGTTTTTTAGCAATCTCATATATTTACTCCGTATTTTTAACTTATTTTGCTTTCATTCCAAACCCAAATCGCTTAAAATCGCTTTCGCCGCCTCTTTTCCCGCGCCCATAGCCAAAATAACCGTCGCCGCTCCGGTTACAATGTCGCCTCCGGCATAAACTTTCGGTTTTGATGTCCGACCGCCGCCGTCTGTCGCGGTGATTGTTCCGTGCTTACCCGTTTCAAGATTTTCGGTAGTTTTGGCGATTATAGGATTTGGCGAAGTACCTATCGCCGTGATAAATACGTCGCAGGAAATTACAAATTCGCTGTTTGGAATTTCTTTTGGACTGCGCCGTCCGCTGCCATCGGGTTCGCCTAATTCGCATTTTATACATTTTACCCCGCATACAAAGCCGTCGGAGTCCGAAATAATTTCAGTCGGGTCGGTCAAAATATCAAATATTACGCCCTCTTCCTGCGCGTGGTGAATCTCTTCTTTTCTTGCTGGCATTTCGTCAAAACTTCGGCGATAAACTATGCGCGCCTCGTCCGCTCCAAGCCGCAAAGCGACCCTTACCGCATCCATTGCGACGTTTCCGCCGCCCATAACGACCGCTTTTTTGCCCCTGATAATAGGCGTATTGCTGTCTTCTTTCCACGCCTGCATCAAATTTACCCGCGTCAAATATTCGTTAGCCGAATAAACTCCGTTGGCGTTAATTCCTTTTATGTCGGGAAATTTCGGAAGTCCTGCGCCCGAGCCGATAAATACCGCGCAAAAGCCGTCCTTTTCAAGCAAGTCGTCTATCGTCGCGGTTTTTCCGACCACAAAATTCGTCTCAAAACGCACTCCTATTTCACGCAGTTCTTCTATTTCGGATTGAACAACCGAGTTAGGCAGGCGAAAATCGGGAATGCCGTAAATAAGCACTCCGCCGACCTCGTGCAGCGCCTCAAACACGACCGCCTCGACACCGTGTTTAGCCAAATATCCCGCGGCGGAGAGTCCAGCGGGTCCAGAACCGATTATCGCGACCTTTTTGCCGGATTTGGGATAAACCGGATAGTTTGGCGTTCGACGCTGGCTGTTCCAGTCGGCTACAAATCTTTCCAACGCGCCGATTGCCACCGGCTCGCCTTTTCTTCCCAAAATACACTGCGCCTCGCACTGCGTTTCCTGAGGGCATACGCGCCCGCAAATCGCCGGCAGGGCATTGGTTTTTTTGATGACCGCCAGCGCGTCGATAAACTCGCCCCGTTTTACCAAACGAATAAAATCGGGGATGTTAATTCCCACCGGACAGCTGGTGGCGCATCTGGGGTTTCGGCATTCCAAACATCTGCCCGCTTCACCGAGCGCCTCTTCTTTTGAAAATCCTAACGAAACTTCGTCGAAACTGCGTTTTCTTTCGGCTGCGTAGCGGCATCTGATTTTTGTTCTTTGCGGCATATTATTTGTCCTTTTCGTTTTCGTCTATTTTTCTAATTACTTTACACGGATTCCCTGCGGCTACTACCCCGTCGGGAATATTTTTTACCACTACGGAACCGCTTCCTATTACGACGTTGCTTCCAATTTCCACCCCCGGATTTACCACGCTGTTTCCGCCTATCCAAACGTCGTCGCCTATTTTCACGTTTTTACCAAACTCCAATTTTTCGGCGCGACTTTTAACGTTTATCGGATGGCAGGCGGTATAAATATTCACCTGCGGACCTAAAAATACGTTTTTGCCGATTTCGACGCAGCAGACGTCTAAAATTATACAGCCGAAATTGGCGTAAAAATTGTCACCTACCGAAATGTTATATCCGTAGTCGCAATAAAACGGCGGCTCTATGATAATATTTTTGCCCGTTTTCGCAAATAATTCTTTAAGAACCGAGATCCGTAATTCATCTTCGTCATACAAACTGCAGTTAAACTTTTGAATTAGTTTTCTCATTCTTATTCTGTCGGCGGTTAATTCTTCGCCCTCTAATTTATACAGGTTTCCCGACAGCATTTTTTCTTTTTCAGTCACAAAAACCGCCGGTTTCATATAAAATTGTTATCCTAATCGCCAGCCTCCGCACGTCGTTTTCTATCTTCCTGCGCAGCCGCGGCAGCCTCTTCTATGGCGCGTTGCAGCGCTTTCGCCTCCTCCTCCGCCAGCGCCGCCTCCTCGGCTTTCATCCGCGCGTACCTTGCTTTCTCCGCCTTGTCGAATTTGCAATCAATAAATGTCACGTTTGGGCTGCCCTCAGTCGCCGTCTCCGTTTCGTTGCCGTTAAACGACGAGCGCCGCACGATAACGCTTGCCTCTTCGCCGACGCTAAACATTTTGCTTCCCACGTTGTTCTCAAATTTGCAATCGGCAAAGCTCATCTTTTTGGTATTGCCGACATTTATCAAATCGTACTCTCTGTTTTTGTCGAACGAGCAGTTCTCAAAGACGAGGTTTTTGCTGTTTTCGACCGACATAATATAGTACGTGCATTCGTAAATGCGCGAATTTGTCACCTTCATATCCGAAACGCCCCCGAGCGTCAGTCCTTCCATGCCGCTTCCGTACATCTGTGCGCCGTTTATGTTTATATCCGACGAATTTACGAATGAAAACACGCCGCCCGTGCAGTATCCGCCGGACGAATGCCCCGCCGATATGTCTTCGATGGTAATGTCGCTACAATCGTCGAACGCTATCACGTAAGCCATAGGCTCGGCGATGACGATTTCGGGGAGTTTGCCGCTCTTGCCGCCCTTGATGCCGCGTATGGTGAGGTTGTGAATATCGGATAATCTGAGCGAGCCGTCGCCGTACGACCACGATACGCCGGGAGGCGAATTGTCTTCTCCTTCAAAATCGGGGTCTATGCGTTCGGAAAGGTCGTATCTGCCGGGTTTCAGTTCTATGATTACGTTGTCGCCCAGCGCCGCGACAAACTCCCGGACGTTAGACACGGTTATTACGGCGGTTTCGGCGCTCTCGTCGCCGCCGGAAACGTTTCGTTCCTCTCCGATATAGTTGTAACGGACGGTATGATTTCTTCCGTCGTCGCCGTCTACGGATTCTACGGTATGTCTTATTCTGCTTTTGGGAAACCCGTCGTCGTCGTACTCGTATTCGTAGGCGTACACAAAGCCCTCACCGATTAGCCGCACGATATTATTACTGCCGGCGTATTCGCGCAGCAGCCGCTGCAACAGCCACTTGGGTGTTTTGCTGTTCGAAAACGGCGACGGCTTGTCGTCGTATTCGTATCCCGACTCATAACCGCTCTCCG
>Ga0268262_10002476_pt1 | contig 21286 bp, 22 predicted proteins | sample TergutNc150P3_FD_190354 | JGI IMG/M metagenome (GOLD analysis project Ga0268262, IMG submission 190354) | Nasutitermes corniger P3 segment gut microbial community from laboratory colony in Florida, USA - Nc150 P3 (SPAdes) (version 2) | ecosystem: Host-associated > Arthropoda: Insects >... | reverse complement strand
AGAATTTATTTTAAAGACTATTCTAGAGCAAATTCCATTTAAAATTATTTGCCCTGAATACATAGATTTCGGCAAAGGCAAAGGAATAGAGATTGAGGAGGCATACTATGCGGGTCCACCAACTTTGCTGCCGCTTACCTCGTAATTCAAATTCTCCGCCATCCAAATCTGGTCGCCTATTTCAACAGTCTTGTATGTTTTCCCACCATCATCCGTCATAGAACCATATTCTTTCATAATGCCATTGGAACAATATTGAGTATTGTTGTTATTTGCAGCCGTGCAAGCCAAACTTGAACTGCTCGGGTTTTCGCTAGAACTGATAGAAATTTCCACAATCACCCCATTAACACACTGCTGCCAATAAGCTCACCCCGCCGCACGGCTTAACCGCCACATCGCCACTAGAAGAAGACGGCTTGCTCTTCACAGAGCTAGAACTAACATCATCGTCCCCACCTCCGCCAGAACATGAAAACGAGAGTGACACGGCAAGCAAAACACCTGCCACAAGTGCTATTTTCAAGGGGCTATTTGTCATTTGTGAATTTTCTCCGTTAAAGTAAATTTTATTTACATTATTTGAATATATAAAATTATTTGTGGTAATGTAAACAAATGCGAAATCGGGGTTCAGACAACCTACAACCCCGGCAACTCCTTCAATAACTCCTTCAAGAAATTGTCATCGCCGTGCGGGAGTATGAGGTCTTCTTCGGGGGCTGCCCAAGGTTCTCCGGCGGCGAGGGGGTAAATTGAGCCAGAAGTGAGGCGGCCATCTCCGTTCAAATCTTTAAAATAAAGCAGTTTGTAGGCACCTTCCTGCAAGCCTTTTATTTCAAAATGCCCAGAAGCATCGCACTTTGTCTGCCACAGCCTGCCAAAAGACTTCGATTGCCTAGACGACGGCAGCTTTGTTTTGATGCCCGAACTAATTATTTCTTGCAAAACCACTATTGTTTGAGCATTGCCGCCCGGAATTTCCCCTTTCAAAGAGGCTAGCTTCAATTTTGAAATTGTATTGAACTGAGTCAAAATTTTTTCCTTGAACAAGGTATCAACAACAGAATCTTTATACACCTGCACAAACTTGATTTTTGAATCTGTTCCCCAAGCAGTATCTGCCAAAATTTCCAGATTAGCAGCATCAAGTTGTTTTACTTCCATTTTAACGCTGTCTTCATTCACATAAAGGCGGAATTTCATAGTATCTGCCGAAACTGGGCGGTTGTAACTCAGTTTTATTGGCAAATCTGGCAAAACATCAGAAGCCTCTTTTGATGGCTCTACTCTGGAAATATATGTGGGAGTAAGTTCTTTTTCCGGAATCTTCTTAAACCTGAATTTTGCGGAACCACGCGCGGTATCCAATTGCCTGTCCAGAGAATCCCTAGCATAAAGGCAGCGCACTGTGTAAAGAGTATCGTTTTTCAAGTTCTCAGCCAAAAGTACGGTGTTTTTGCTGTAAATTTCAATATAAGAATCAGATGGGAAAATAGTGTCTTTGCCGTTTAAGAAAAAACAGTTGTTTTTTTGCTTAAACAGAGAATCCAAAACCGTATTTCTGGAAAACGAAAGCTCAATCTCCCTATTGCCCCTTTGAGAAACTGCATCCAAGCTAAACGATGAGGTATCTAAATCCCCAAGGGAAAATCTGAACATATTTACTTTGGCTTCGGTTAATTCAAATGGAAAAACCGCAATGCCTGCAATTTCGTTTATAGCATCTAATTTTTGATTGTTGTTTTCGTCTAAAAAGGCAACGGCTAAATAGAAACCTGCCTGCATTCCCTGCAAAACTCCGTTTCCAAGGCTATCGGTTTGAGCAATGTATTGTGGAATCTCTTTTGTGATACGCGGAAAGGTATCTGCCTCCGCACTTAGAGTTGAATCCCTGAATTTCTCCAAATAGCCTTTGTGGGAACGAACTTTGCCAACAGGGTAAAAAGCTACAACGGGGAATTTCTTCTTTTTAATCAAGGAATCTTGCAGTAGCACAGAGAAATTCGCTTTGAGGCTATCCAAAAAATTTCCTGTTGAAAATAAAATCTGGAAAGGCTTTTCCAGCGGGTTGCCCTGTAAATCCCTTATGGCATTTGTAACTGTGAGCGTGTATGTTGTGTTTGAATCCAAAGGCGAAGTGGAATATATGCGTAGCTTGTCGCCATCGGCTTCTACACGCAGCTTGCCAGAAATAGGCGGCGAAATTGCAACTGCGCCATTTGGCGGTTTTTGAATTATCCACTCGTCAAATTGCAGGGTTAAATCTAAATTCACGCTTTGACTTATGGCATTTGGGGCAAGCGTTGTTCCAGCAATTCTGGGCGGAAGTTTGTCTTCGGGACCTCCAGGCGGCGGCGCTACGGAGGCACAGGAAAACGTCTGAACCAGAATGGCCAGTATTAACAACATTATCAGAATTTTATATTTATTTTTCATTTTCCACCTTGTCTATTAGCAAAACGAATTCGCCTTTTGGAGTCCGGGTTTTGTAGTGTTCCAAGAGTTCGGTGGGGGTGCCTATTAAGTGTTCTTCGAATTTTTTTGTTAGTTCGCGCATTAAGGCTACGTTTACTTCGCCGTAAACTTTTTTTATCTCGCCTAAAAATTTCACTAGGTTGTGGGGACTTGCGTAGAATATAAGGGTGCTGTTTCCATCGTTTTTCAATTTTTGCAATAAATGTTCCCTTTGGGCGCTTTTTTTGGGCGAAAAATTCTCAAAGCGAAATCTGTCTGTTGCAAAACCGCTGGCAACCAGAGCCGTAAGCAAGGCATTTGCCCCAGGCACTGCCCTAACAGTAATGCGCTCTGCTTTGCAAGCTCTCACCAAATTAAACGCAGGATCTGCAATCCCTGGGGTTCCGGCATCGCTCACAAGGGCTATGTCTCCGGTGTTTTTCAAGTATTCAATATATTTTGGCGTAACCTGTTCCTTGTTGAAATCGTGATAGCTTTCCATTTTTGTTTGTATTCCGTAATGCTCAAGTAAAATCCGGCTATGCCTTGTGTCTTCTGCCAAAATGAGCGAGACTTCTTTTAAAATGCGCACCGCTCGGAATGTGATATCTTCCAAATTGCCTATAGGCGTACTCACTATGTAAAGCGTGTTCATGGATAAATGTGAATATAGTAAACGCAAATTTTCTATATTATAGCCTAAACAAAAGGAGTCCATGTATGAACAAGACCATTATATCCATTATTCTAGCCGCTGTCGTAGTGATTTCCGGCGCAATTGCCTTTTTTGTAATACGCAATCACAGGCAATTAACCGTCGAGGATTAATCGCTTTTGAAAAAAAATCAAGTATTGGCTATTGCGGCGCTTACCTTCTTTGCGCTGCTTTTGGTTGTATTTAACGGCTTTGTTTTTGACAGCTCAAAATTAATGCTCACCAGCGATGCCCTTAACGGGCTTGGCACTTATTATATGCGAGCCGAAAATTTAATCCTTCCCGAATGGGATGCTTCCAGGCTTGGAGGCGTGCCAACCCTTGATGCTGTTGCCGGCTCATCTTACCATCCGCTTGCATTGCTCAGGTTTGTTATGGATCCAGGTCGAGCAGAGGGCTGGATATTCATATTCGTAATTTGGACTGCATTTATCTCTGCATTCATCCTAGGCAGATATTTAACAGATAAGTGGCAATGGGGGGCGTTGCTCGGATATTTATACGCATTCAGTCCTCAATATTTCTCTTTTGTCTATGGCGGGCACGAGGGTAAAATGATGGTGTTTGGCATAGCTCCCTTTGCTATGTATTCCCTTTTGCGTTTGCTAAGAGAAGGCTCATTGAAGCATTTAATTTATCTCTCCCTTTCCATAATTTGGATGATAACATCTTCGCATATACAGCTTACATATTTCTTTTTGTGGGGTGCTGGGCTTTTTGTTCTGTTTGAGCTTTTTTCAAACAAGCTCTCTGCAAAAATTCGCGGCATTCGCTTGGGGCTTGCAGCCCTTGCTCTTGCCATTGGCTTGATGATAAGCGCATTTCAAGTTATTCCGCCTTATCTATACACAACAACAGATTCTGTTAGGGGCAGCGCAGAAAAAACAACCATTGAGCATTCCGCAAGCTGGAGCTTGCACGGCGAGGAACTCTCGGCTATGATTTTGCCGGGGTTTTTGGGAACCGATGCAGGAAATGAAAAGAACACTTATTGGGGGCAAAATCCTTTTAAATTAAATGCGGATTGCGTAGGAACCTTGCTCACATTTTTAGCTCTGTGTGGTTGCTTATTGCCTAGCAATCGCAAGCAGGCGTTGTTTTGGTTTTCTGGATGCGTTATAGCCCTTTCTTATGCTGTTGGCTTGCATTCATTTTTATTCGGCGTTTGGTTCAACATAATACCAGGAGTTAAAAATTTCCGTGCGCCAAGTATGGCTATTTTTTGGCTACCGCTTGCCTTTTTGTTTTTAGCTGCTCCGGTGTTGAAAAATTTTAATGAGAATAAAAAAATCTTTAAACAAGGTGCAATTTTATACGGAGCGTTGTTGGTAGCCATTTTAATTTTCCGCTATGCTTGGGAAAGTTTAAGTGGCGTTCCTGTGACAATATTTATACTTCTGTTCGGGGGGTATTTTATAAAACAGAATGTTCTGGGTGTTTTGTATAGGGTTCTTTGGGCAATTCCGTTTTTGATTTTGGCTAGTTTCTTTTTGATACCTGTTTCTGGGGATTATTTTAAGCCGGTTAATTTTGCAAAAGCGGGGGAGCTTGCTTCTTTTTCCATAAATTCTTTTGTTATATGCGGCATTGTTTTGGGAACGGCATTTTTTGTGCTTTCAAATGAGAAAATTGATATTGTAAAAAAAGTTTTGATTTTAGCGGCTGTTGCGGCATTGGATTTAGCGGTTGTAAATTTGCCTTATGTTCAAAACGTACCTGCTACTCAATATTACAATCCAAACCATTCAGCTATACAAGCTATAAAAAACGATAATCCAAACAACTTTGAACGTCCTCGCGTATTTTCCTTAACAAGAAATCCAGCCATCAGCGGAAATAACTTGGCTTCTTATGGGCTTAGAAATGCTCTCGGTTTTCACGATAACGAAATAGCAACTTACAGGGTTTTCAAGGAACAGCTGCAAAACCAAGCTATGATAGATATAATGAATGTGGGTTATATAATTTTTGATGGGGATAGAGGCATAGGCGTTCAAAAAAATCCCGGAGATTTAGGGCGCGCAAGATTATATTACAATTTTGAGGCGATGGAAAATCAAGAGCAAATAATCCAAAAATTGAAAGACTATGATTTTGATTACAGGAACACTTTGTTGCTGGAAACAAAAAATACATTGCCCTTGCAAGATGGCAGCGGAAGCCTTAAAGTAGCTAGCATTGAAATGGATGAGCTGGTATTTGAAGTTGAAAGTTCTCAAAATGTTTTGCTTTTTGTTTCTGAGAATTTTCACAAATACTGGAAGGCAAAAGTAAATGGAAAAAACGCGCAAATTCACAGAGCATTCAGTACTTTTATGGCTGTTGAAGTTCCGCAGGGAAAATCCATTGTGGAATTGCAGTACAAATCGGATAACGTCAGAATATCTTTGTGGATTGGGTTAGCAGGACTTTTATTGCTTTTGGGAGTGGTGCTTGTTCTACGATTTTTACCTTAATCGCCCTGCTGGGCGATTAGCGAGAATTCAAGCGAAAAAACTCATTCCCGCGCTTGCCGAACCCGCATTAAAGGGTTTGCCGCAAAATCCAAAAGTTTTGGAGATTGGAGTTGGCAGGGGAGATTTTGCACAGTACTTAAAAAATATAGGAGCGAATTACACGGGCATAGAAGCCAATAAAATTCTATGCGATAGGTTGAATGAGCGGAGATTTAATGTTTTATGCTCGCAAATACCGCCTTTCCCGCAGGAACTTGAAAGAGGAACTTTTGATTTGGTTGTGATGTGCCATATATTTGAGCACTTTATGGATTACAGAGAGGCTCTAAACGTTTTAGGCGAAATTTTTGACATATTAAAAGTAGGTGGCAGATTATTATTGTTTCACCCCGATTATCTAGACTGGGGAATGGATTATTTTAACGGCGACTATTCGCATTCGCTTATTTTAACCAGAAAAAGAGTAGATGATTTGGTCAGCGATAGCGGATTTAAAGTAATTCACAGGGATTCTTTCCGTTCCTTTTTTCACGGGTTCAAGCCATTTTCCTGGTTGCTTTCAAAATTTATGAATTGTTTGCGCGGCAAGCCTAAAATAGCTTTCAAACTGAACTTGCTAACCATCTGCGAGAAACAATGAACGCTAAATTGGCTTTAGATTCAAGAATGATAACTTGGACAGGAGTAGGCACTTATTTGCGAAACCTGTTGAAGTTTATAGATTATGCGACAATTTTAGGCGATCCTGCATTAATCTCAAAACCCAATGTGATACCATACACTGCGCCCATATATGGAATAAGGGAACAACTCGCTTTTCCTTATAGGATTTTGCGAAAAACAAAACCGGATATTTTGCACGTACCGCATAGCAATATCCCCTGGTTCTATCGTGGAAAAATTGTTGTTACCATACACGATTTAACTCATTTGATTTATCCAAAATTTACGCCTCATAAAAAATACGCTCGCATAAGCAAGCTGGTGCATTTGTATTTTTATTTTTTAAATTGGTTTGCCTGTAAAAAAGCCTGCCATATAATTGCAATTTCAGAAAATACAAAAAAAGACATAATGAATTTTTTCAAGGTTAAACCAGAGAAAATTTCTGTTGTTCATTCAGGGGTTTGCGAAGAATTTATCATAAAGGAAAAATCTGCTGTTGAATATTTGCGCAAAAAATATTCCATTCCCTTTAACAAAAAAATTTTGCTTTACGTTGGGAATTTAACTCCTCACAAAAATGTGGAAATGCTCATAAGCGCTTTTGCAAAAATGCAAAACAAAAATGACTGCTGCCTTGTGCTTGCCGGAAAGGCATTTGACCTATTTAGCGGCAATCAAAAAGCCAAGGAACTCGGCATAGAAAATAGCGTGGTTCAAACAGGTTTCATAAGCCAAGAAGAACTCATAGATTTATATAACCTCGCAGACTTATTTGTTTTTCCTTCCATATACGAGGGCTTTGGCTTGCCTGTTTTAGAAAGCCTTGCTTGCGGAACGCCCGTGGCTTGTTCTAATACATCCTCTTTGCCAGAAGTTGGCGGAGAATTCGCTTTTTATTTTAACCCGCTGGATGAAAATGATATTGCAAGGCAAATTGATAATGCCTTGCAATCAAAACAAAACCCAAAAGAATTGCGGAACTACGCTATGCAATTTTCTTGGAAAAAAACTGCTGAGAAAATCTTTTCTATATTATCTCTCTTATGACAACGTTCTACAATAATTTTGCAAAACGTAAAAGAACCAAGCTGGGAAGTTTTTTTGTGGAAAAAACTTTTGAAAAACTTTCCAAAACAGCCGCCGAATATTCTCCTGTGAAAATTTTGGAAATAGGCATTGGCAAGGGAGTTTTTTACAAACATTTAAAAATGCGAATTCCGCAAATGGAGTACATTGGAATAGAAGCAAGCGATGTTTTGTACGAAGAAGCAAAAAGCAAAGATATAAATGCCATAAAATGTTTTGTTCCGCCATTTCCACCAGCTTTAGAAAAAGGCAGTTTTGATATGGTTATTATGAGCCATGTCTTGGAGCATTTCATGAACTACCGAGAAGTTTTAGATGTTCTTAGCGAAATACATAATTTGTTGAAACAAAACGGGAAATTGCTGCTTTTTCATCCTTGCGTTATAGACTACGGAAACGATTTTTTTGATTATGATTATTCGCATTCATACATCACTACCAGAAACAGAACAAACAACTTGCTTTTAGATTCTGGTTTTAGGATTATCAAAGAGGATTCCTATAGAGCTTGTTTCAACAATTTGAAATGGTTTTTTTACATCATTTCCAAACTTGTGAATTGCTTTGCTTTTTTTAGCATAAAAATGAGAATTACATTCAAAAAAAATCTGCTTGCCATAGCTGAAAAAATATGAAAATACTTGCTAAACTGTTCGTCAGTGCGTTGCTGTTAATTTTGATTCTGTGGAAATTCCCTGTTTCTGAAATTGTAGCCAATTTGCAAAACGTTAAGATTGGCTGGTTGTTGGCGTGTTTTTTGCTAGGCGAGCTTGTTATTGTGAATCAGGCATTTCGCTGGCACTATCTTTTAATTGTTCCAAAAGAACAAAAGCCAGAATTCAGCGCTTTGCTCAAATACACCCTTGCCGGATATTTTTTTAACCTATTTGCCCCAGGCGGGCTTGGTGGTGATGCTTACCGCTCCATTGCTCTTGGCAAGGCGCACAATGTTATAGTAGGCAGTGTAGCCTCTGTTTTGGTTGCTAGAATTCTGGGACTCGTAGCTTTATGCTTGCTGTTTTGGCTCGCTTTGCCATATTCCGAGCAGATCCCAGAGCAGGCTATTTGGTTTATGGCCGTAGCAACATTCCTTTTGTTGTTTTTCTGCCTTTGCGTGATTTTTAATCCTTTCTATATGTGGAAAATCAAAACGTTTGCAGATAAATTGCGAGAGTATAAAAAATATCCCATGCGCTTGCTCGCTGCTATGCTTGGCTCGCTTTTTATGCAGATATTGGTCATTTTGATGCAAGTTACCGTGTTCAAGTCTGTAGGTATTTCCGTTCCTTTGACTTTTGTTTTTGCAATTATGCCAGTGTCATTTTTAATAACTACAATTCCAATTTCTTTTAACGGCATTGGGGTTAGGGAATGGAGCTTGCTTTCCTTGACCGCTCATGCAATAAACTCAGAGCAATTGCTCGCCTCTTTGCTTTTAGGTTATGCCATAATAATTTTGCAAGCAGTGCAAGGAGCAATTTTCTACATTATACCTCATGATAGAGTTCATATCTAACAAAATCTTTACAAAGCCTTCACCAAATCTTAACATTCAAAATCTACATTTCAATATATAAACTTCAACAAGGAGAAAAGTATGAAAATGTATTATAGATATAATATATATATGATAATATTTATCATATTCGCCGCAGCAATTTTGTCTCTAATTGGTTGCAAAGAAGAAAAACAGGCAGCAGGTACTCTAACTGTTTACACCGCTTTGGAAGATGAGCTTGTAACAGAATATTTAAAATCGTTCTACGCAAAATACCCCGACATAAAAGTAAATGTTGTGCGTGAATCAACAGGCATAATAACCGCTCGCCTCATAGCAGAAAAAGAAAATCCTCAGGCAGATGTGGTATGGGGCACAGCAGCTTCTTCTATGTTGGTTTTGGATGAACGCGGGCAACTTGAACCTTATGCGCCAAAAGGAATAGAAAGAATATTGCCAAAGTTCAAATCCGACAAACCTGTTCCCACATGGGTTGGCATCACAGCTTGGGAAACAGCTTTCGTAATCAATACCGTGGAACTCGCAAAACTTGGTTTTGAACCAGCAAGCATAAAATCTTATAATGACCTGTTGCATCCACAATTGAAAGGGCACATTGTCATGTCAAATCCCAATTCATCTGGCACAGGCTTCCTAACGGTGGCAGGCGTGCTGCAACTCAACGGCAAAGATACCGAAGCTGGTTGGGATTATCTTTCAAAATTGCATGAAAACGTAAATCAATATGTGCATTCCGGTTCAAAGCCCGCAAAAATGGCAGCCGCTGGTGAATGTGTGGTTGGAGTGAGCTTTGGCTATGCTGGAATAAGCCAAAAACAAAAAGGCGCTCCGGTGACCACCGTGTTTCCTATTGAAGGCTCCGGCTGGGATATGGAAGCAAATGCTCTTATAAAAAAGAAAGATATCAATCCAGCGGCAAAAACTTTTTTGGATTGGGCAATTTCCGATGAAGCTATGGATTCTTACAAAAAGGTCTATCCGATTATTTCCACAGGTAAAGGCGGCAATTACGATGGCTTTAATTCAGACCCAGTAAAGCAGCTCATAGACAACGACTTTGCATGGACAGCCAGCAACAGAGAAGCTATCCTCAATAAATGGATGACTTTGTTTGATTCAAAATCGGCACAAAAATGAGTTTTCTTGAAATAAAAAACATCACCAAGCGTTTCGGTTCACAAACCGTCTTGAGCAATATTAATATGAATATTGAGCAAGGCGAGCTTGTGTGCATCCTAGGTCCTTCGGGTTGCGGAAAAACAACCCTTTTGCGGATAATCGCAGGGCTTGAGACGGCAGATTCAGGACATATTTTCATTGAGGGCAGAGATAGCACATTCCTCCCATCTTCAAAACGGAATTTTGGAATAGTGTTTCAATCCTATGCTCTTTTCCCGAATATGACGGTGATGGAAAACATCCTGTTCGGCTTAAAACAGAAAAAAGAAATGACTAATGCCGAAAGGAAAAAGAAAGCCATTGATATGCTGAGTTTAGTTGATTTATGCGAGCATCAAAATAAATATCCAAGGCAGTTATCCGGCGGGCAGCAGCAGAGAACAGCCATTGCCAGAGCAATAGCCCTTTCTCCGTCTTATCTTTTGCTAGACGAGCCTTTATCCGCTTTGGATGCAAAAGTGCGAGCAAAGCTGCGCACGGAAATACGCACGCTTCAACGTAAAATTGGCATCACCACCATTATGGTAACGCACGACCAGGAAGAGGCACTGACAATGGCAGACCGAATAATAGTGATGAACAATGCCGTTATAGAACAAATTGCAAATCCTCATACAATATATAACTATCCAGCTTCTCGCTTTGTTGCAGATTTTATAGGTACGATGAATTTCTACAATGAAGGGGAAGTTATGTGCGGTATTCGCCCTGAGAAAATCAAGGTAGTTGAACACAGTGAACCTCACGATATTAAAGCTTTAGTTAGGGAGCTTGAATTTAAGGGGGCGTTTACCCGCATTCATAGCCACATTCCAAAAGGAAATTCTGAATTTTTCATAGATTTACCTTCGGAACGCGTAGAAAATATGAAACTTCAACGTGATACTATGCTTTTTTTGCAAATACCAGAGGAATATGCTGTGAAATATTCTGTGTAGATTTAAATCATGGCAACCATATATTCAATAAAACGAAGCCTTGCTCGCTTTAATATAGCACGATTCTGCGTGCTGTTGTTTGTCCTTTTTATTTTTACCGTAGCATTTGTTTTACCGCTCGGAACGCTTTTTTCAAAAGCTTTTACCGAAGAAACCGGTGCCTTTGCAGGATTTGCCAACTATAAAAGCTATTTTGGCAATCCATCACTCAGCGTTTCTGTTTGGAATACCATTGATATATCGCTTGTGACAACAATTTTTAGCACTATGTTAGGTTTTCTTTACGCTTATGCCATAACACGCACAAACATTTTTGGAAAGAGTTTTTTTAAATATATCGCTCTGGTTCCCATTTTCATTCCAACGGTGGTTCATGCGCTTGGATTGGTGTATATATTTGGGCGGCAGGGCATTATTACACGCCTCGGTTTTGACATTTCGCTTTATGGGCGCAATGGGATTATAATTTCTGAAATTATCTACACCTTTCCTCAGGCTTTTTTGCTGTTTCTCGTTGCGCTTGAATATGTGGATGGCAGATTGTACGAAGCCTGCGAGGTTATGGGGGTGAAGCCCTTGCGGCAATTTTTGCACGTAACTCTTCCTGAAATGAAATATACGGTTGTGAATACCATTTTTGTTTGCTTCACTCTTGCATTTACCGATTTTGGCGCGCCAAAAGTCATAGGCGGGAATTACAATGTGCTTGCAACCGATATTTACAAGCAAATCGCAGGGCAGTTCAATATGAGCATGGGGGCGGTGGTGGGCACATTGCTGCTTATTCCTGCTATTATTTCATTTATCACGGGGCGTTTTGTGTCAAACAAAAATACCAGCACGCTCAATGCAAAAACCATTCCTCTCACAATTAGCAAAAACCCTGCCCGCGATTTAATGTTTTTTCTGTTCTGCGGATTTATAGCCCTGTTTTTTATATTTCTTATTATCTCGCTTGCTATAGGTGCATTCACAACTTACTATCCCTACGACCTCAGTCTTACTTTGAAGCATTTTATATTTAACGAATCTAAAGGAGGCATTGGCTGCTTCTTCAATTCCGTGTTGATGAGTGTTGCTACCGCTGTTTTGGGTGTAATCTTTGTTTTTGTATATGCTTATATGATGGAGAAAGCCGATGGGTTTGGAATTTTGACAAAATATGGCAAATTGCTTTCGCTTTTGCCGCTTGCCGTGCCCGGCATGGTTATTGGGGTTTCCTTCATATTTTTCTTCAATTCACAGAGCAACCCCTTGCATTTTATTTACGGTACCATAATAATACTCGTGCTTTCAAATATCATTCACTATTTTTCCGTTCCCTATTTAACGGCAACCGGAGCTTTGAAAAAACTTGACAGGGAATTTGAAATGGTAGCAGAAAGCATGAGCATTCCGCGATGGCGAACTTTTTTTCGCGTGAGCGTTCCATTGTCCACTCACGCCATTGCCGAAATAGCTATGTATTATTTTGTCAATTCCATGGTGACCGTTTCGGCAATTGTTTTTTTGTATAGCGCGAATTTCAAAATCGCCGCAATTGCGATCACACACATGGAAGAATCTGGAGATATAAGCCAGGCGGCAGCGATGAGTTTACTGATACTTGTAATAAACGTAACCGTGCGACTGCTATATCACATAATAAAGGAGAAAACGTAGATGAGCAGGATAGATGCTATTATTCTGGACTGGGCGGGGACAACGGTGGATTACGGATGCTTTGCACCGGTAAACGCTTTTATTGCCGCCTTTGAGTCTTTTGGCATAAAAGCGACCGTAGAAGAAACCCGTGCGCCAATGGGATTACCTAAGCGAAAGCATATTGAAAAAATGCTGGAAAACATGGGACACTCATATACGCAAGAAGACGTTGACCAAATATATGCCCGTTTTGAGCCAGCCCTTTTTGAAGTATTAGCCAAGCACACCAACCCTTTGCCAAAAGTGGTTGAAACGATTGAACATATTCGAGAAATGGAAGTAGCAATAGGTTCAACCACTGGATACACTCGCGCTATGATGGATGTGGTTGCGCCACTAGCAAAAGAAAATGGTTATTCACCAGATTGCATAGTTTGCCCAGACGATTGCAACGAGATGGGGAGGCCTTACCCATATATGCTTTGGAAAAATTTAGAAAAACTCGGCATAGCATCCATACACAATGTGCTGAAAATTGGCGATACCGAGGCTGATATGCAAGAGGGGAAAAACGCAGGGTGTTTGTCCGTGGGCGTATTGAAAGGTTCCAGTATGCTCGCTTTGAACGGGGACGAAGAAATTGCAAGGCAAAAATATATGGAAGCCGGGGCAGACTATGTTATTGAAGACATCAGCGCATTGCCAGCTTTGATAGAATCACTTAACCAAAAAGAAGGAGTTTAGCTATATGTACGAATTTATACCTGATAATCCATACCTGCTTTTAACGCCGGGTCCTCTCTCAACTTCAAAATCTGTACGGAACGCACTTCTCAGGGACTGGTGCACATGGGATGCCGATTACAACGAGGATATTGTTCAAAATATTCGCCGCCGCTTGGCAGCGCTGGCATCTAAAAAAGTTGATGACTATACCGTTGTGCTGATGCAGGGCAGCGGTTCTTTTTCGGTTGAAGCTACCCTAGGATCTGTGGTGCCGCAAAATGGCAAGCTGCTGATTATAACCAACGGTGCTTATGGCGACCGAATGGCGCAAATGGCAAAAGCATTGAAACTTAACTTTATGGCATATTCCTGTTTGGAAACCGAAACGCCTAAAGCTGAAATTCTGTCAAAAATTCTCGACGAAAATCCTGACATCACGCATACGGCATTGGTTCATTGCGAAACCACAACAGGTATGCTTAACCCGCTATCAGAAATTGCCAAAGTAGCCAAGGAACGCGGCAATATTTTCATTTTGGATGCCATGAGTTCCTTTGGCGGAATTCCGCTTGATATGGCTGATTATGATATTGACTTTTTGATTAGCTCTTCCAATAAGTGCATTCAGGGGGTTCCGGGCTTTGCCTTTGTCATTGCCAAAAGAGAGGAATTGCTAAAATGCAAGGACAATGCCCGCTCCCTATGCCTGGATTTATATGGGCAGTGGAAGGAAATGGACAAATCTGGGAAATGGCGATATACCTCCCCCACTCATATAGTAAGGGCATTTTACCAAGCCTTGGATGAATTGGAAGCGGAAGGAGGCATAGAGGCTCGCTATAATAGATACTGCAAAAATCAGTACCTATTGGTTAATGGAATGAAAGAACTCGGTTTTAGACCTCTTTTGCCAAAAGAGATTCAATCCCCCATAATTACCTCTTTTTTATATCCCAATCCCAATTTTAATTTTGACATTTTTTATAAATCCGTAAAGAAAATGGGTTTTGTATTATATCCGGGGAAAATCTCGCAGGCAGATACCTTCCGCATTGGCAATATTGGAGAGGTATATCCTAAGGATATAATGAAGTTGCTGGAAGTTATTTCCTAATTTTCTACATTATACCCCATGATAGAGTTCGTATCTAACACAAACTTTGCGCCATCTAACCCAAAACCCGAAGAATTTGGCGAGCCTTTGCACCTCCAAATGGGGCATAAAAGCGGCGAAGCTCAACCTACGTACGAAGACATTTCAAAGCTGAATTCAGCAGAAATCAATGAAAGGGTAGAATCTCTGTTAAAGCAATATCCCGTTAAGCAAGGCGCTCTTTTGGAAGTCCTTTGGATTATTCAAAGCGAATTAGGCTGGGTTCCCAAAGAATCCGTGCGCTGGGCGGCAAAAATTTGCGAATGCTCCCCCGCTCACGCCTGGGGCATTGCCACTTTTTACACAATGTACAAACACGCTCCAACCGGGCGTTTCCTTTTGCAGTTCTGCCAAAATATATGCTGCCATGTTGCAGGTGCAGAAGATATAATTCAAATAGCAGAAAAAAAACTAGGCATAAAAGTAGGCGAAACCACTAAAGATAATTTATTCACAATAGTAAGGGTGGAGTGCCTCGGTGCCTGCGGAAATGGACCTGTGATGCTAGTAAATGATGACTTTGCAACAGATGTTGTTAACGGCAATCTCGCTATACCTTTGAATGTAGGTTTAAATGAAGAACGGCTAAATAAAATTATAGCTTGGTGCAAAGAAAGAGCGGCTAAACTTCCGCAAGAGCCAAATAGAGACCCTCTAGGCGGCATAACCGGAGCAATCCACGGCGAACCTCTAGGTTTGGATTTTGCCCCGCCTCCGCCAGCGCTGGGCGTAAAAGCCACCGCAACGGATAAGGGTGTAAGCATAGTGTGGAAAATAGCCCCCGAAGTAACTTCTCTCGCAGTGGAACGCAAAAATGGTTCCAAATGGGATGCAATAGGAAGCCCCGGAATCAAAGACAAAGAATTCATAGATGCAAGCGGTAAGGCTGGCTGCGAATATCGCATAATAGCAACGAGCGGAGCTAGGGTGGCAAAACCCAGCGCAGAAGCCAAAGTGTGAATATCTAACAAAATTTTTACCAAACTTTAACAAAACCTTAACATTCAAAACCTACCTTATATCTTGTGATTTTTAACAGGAGGGAAGGTATGAAAATGTGCCATCGTATATTTATCGTATTAGTTGCAACGGTTTTGTTCTTAACCAGTTGCAAAGAAGACAAGCAAGCAAAAGATTCGCGAGAATCCGGCGCCATAACCGTTTACACGGCTTTGGAAGATGAGCTTGTAACAGAATATTTGAAATCGTTCTATGCAAAATACCCCAATATAAAATTAAATGTTGTGCGTGAATCAACAGGCATAATAACCGCAAGGCTTCTAGCAGAAAAAGAAAATCCTCAGGCGGATGTGGTGTGGGGCACGGCGGCTTCTTCTATGTTGGTTTTGGATGAGCACGGGCAGCTTGAGCCTTATGCGCCAAAAGGAATTGAGAGAATATTGTCAATATTCAAATCCAACAAGCCTGTTCCAACATGGGTTGGCATGACCGCTTGGGAAACAGCTTTTATAGTCAATACCGTAGAGCTTGCCAAACTTGGGCTTGATATAAAGCATATAAAATCTTACAAAGATTTGCTGAATCCGCAATTGAAAGGGCACATTGTTATATCAAATCCCAACTCATCTGGCACAGGTTTTCTCACGGTGGCAGGTGTGCTGCAACTCAACGGCAAAGATACCGATGCGGGTTGGATTTACCTTTCAAAATTGCACGAAAACGTGAATCAATACGTACATTCCGGTTCAAAGCCCGCAAAAATGGCGGCGGCTGGCGAATGTATAGTTGGAGTGAGTTTTGGCTATGCCGGAATAAGCCAAAAACAAAAAGGCGCTCCGGTGACAACCGTGTTTCCTATTGAAGGCTCCGGCTGGGATATGGAAGCAAACGCTCTAATAAAAAAGAAAAACATCAATCCCGCAGCTCAAACTTTTTTGGATTGGGCAATTTCCGATGAAGCTATGGACTCTTACAAAAGAAGTTACCCGATTATTTCCACAGGCAAAGGCGGTAACTACGAGGGTTTCAATTCAGACCCGATAAAGCAGCTCATAGACAACGACTTTGCATGGATGGCCAACAACAGAGATTTAATCCTCAACAAATGGATGGCATTATTTGATGCTAAATCGGCAAAAAAATGAGTTTTCTAGAAGTAAAAAACATCACCAAGCGTTTCGGGCAGCAAACCGTCTTGAACAATATTAATATGAATATTGAGCAAGGCGAGCTTGTGTGCATCCTAGGTCCTTCGGGTTGCGGAAAAACAACCCTTTTGCGGATAATCGCAGGGCTTGAAACGGCAGATTCGGGACATATTTTCATTGAGGGCAGAGATAGCACATTCCTCCCATCTTCAAAACGGAATTTTGGAATAGTGTTTCAATCCTATGCTCTTTTCCCAAATATGACGGTGATGGAAAACATCCTTTTCGGTTTAAAACAGAAAAAAGAAATGACTAATGCCGAAAGGAAAAAGAAAGCCATTGATATGCTAAGTTTAGTTGATTTATGCGATCACCAAAATAAATATCCAAGGCAGTTATCCGGCGGACAGCAGCAGAGAACAGCCATTGCAAGAGCAATAGCCCTTTCTCCATCTTATCTTTTGCTAGACGAGCCTTTATCCGCTTTGGATGCAAAAGTGCGAGCAAAGCTACGCACGGAAATACGCACGCTTCAACGCAAAATTGGCATCACCACCATTATGGTAACGCACGACCAGGAAGAGGCATTAACAATGGCAGACAGAATAATTGTGATGAACAATGCCGTTATAGAACAAATTGCAAATCCTCATACAATTTATAACTATCCAGCTTCTCGCTTTGTTGCAGATTTTATAGGTACGATGAATTTCTACAATGAGGGAGAGGCTATGCGTGGTATTCGCCCTGAGAAAATCAAGGTAGTTGAACACTGGGAACCTCACGACATTAAGGCTTTTGTAAAGGAGCTTGAATTCAAAGGTGCGTTTACCCGCATTCACAGCCATATTCCAAAAGGAAACTCCGAATTTTTCATAGATTTGCCATCAGAGCACGTGGAAAATATGAACCTCCAGCGAGACACTATGCTCTTTTTACGAATACCAGAGGTGTATGCTGTGAGATTATAAATCATTCCCCAAAAATTCCAGTAAATTAAAATGCTTTATCCCATTTCTTGAATTGCCAGAAAATTCATCCATAGACACAACGAGTTTCGGGTAATTATCCTTTATCCTCTCCAAATTGCCAAATTCGCGTTCTATAGTTTTGCTATCGTGCAATAAATAGCAAACTTGCACATATATTTTTTCGCCCTTTTTTCTCGCTACAAAATCAATCTCCCTATCGCCATCGCAACCTATAGCAACCTCATAGCCGCAATAAAGCAAATGATTATACACGGCATTCTCCATTATTTTGTGAATATCTGTTTGCTTGTACTCAAAAATAGCGTTTCTGAGACCAATATCCTCAAAATAAAATTTCTCTCCTATCTCAAATACTTTTTTGCCAACTATGGATTCACGCTTAACCTTGTGTATAAAAAAAGCATTGGCTAATTTACCCAAATAATCTATAACCTGCGAAGCGGCTATGCTCACTTTTTGGGATTTTAAATAATCGCTTATTTTTTTTGCAGAAAATAATTGCCCCGTATTATCCGCCAAAAACAGAACCAAATTTTCCAAAAACGCAGTATTGCGAATTTTATTTCTTGCAATCACATCTTTATATATAACCGTGTTATAAACGCCTTTTAAATATTGATAAACTATTTCATCTTCCAATTCCAAATGCCTCAAATAAGGCATACCGCCAAATTTAAGATATTTAAAAAGGGTGTTTTTATCGCTTTGCAGGTTGTGAAACTCACAAAATTCCATAAACGACAAGCTATGCACGGGAATTTCTATGTATCTACCGCTCAAAAAAGTTGAAATTTCACTGGATAAAAAATTAGCGTTGCTTCCGGTGCAATATAAATCGTATATGGGATTTTTAAGTAAACTGCGCATTGTTTTTTCAAATTTTTTTATCTCTTGAATTTCGTCTATAAACACATAATTTTTGTTTTTATCGATTGTTTTGCTTTTTATGTATTTATTCAAATCTTCTGCTGTTTTTATAAAGTCAAATGATAACTCTTCCTTGTCAATATAAATTATATTTGCATTTTTGTCAAGCCGCCTTATCTGCTTTATTATTTGCTTCAAAACATAACTCTTTCCCACTCGTCTCTGACCAGTGAGCACCTTTATTATTTGCTTTCCGATAAAGGGTTTTATTTTATCGGAATACCTTTTTCTCGCTATAACATCATTTTCCATATTTTGCCCATAAGCTAAACTTTTAGATAAATATAGAAAAGTTTAGCACGTGTGCTAAACTTTCTGCTTTTATACCCTCAATTATGAGCCTCTGGTCGAGGCTTTTTTTCATTAAAAATTTCCTATATTTTCAATACCTATGAATCTATACCACGGAAGCTATATGCAAGTATCAGAGCCAAAGATTATAACTCCGGCTCGTTTGCTTGATTTTGGAGCATAAATGCAAAAGAACATTTCAATAGAAGCGAAAAAATATGCTTTGCGTTTATCCAAGCAAATATGCAGGATTACGCAGTTGATTATGCAAAATTACAACCTTAATGAATATGAGGCTATTGTTGATTTTTATAATTCAGAGACATATAGATTATTGTCTGATTGCAATACAAAATTATGGTGGTATAGCGTGTATGCTCTTTTTGAAATTTATAGAACGGAAAAAGAAACTAATTCTGTTTTTAATTCTCCTTATATTTTTGAGAAAAGCGTATGAATGATTTGTCCGAAGAATCCAGATATTTTTTATACTTGATTGAGCAGTATGCTTTGCACAAAGGCATTAATGGCAAACAGGCATTGGATTTATTTGAGAAACAAAATCTTGTTGAATATATATACGGTATGTATTATACATATCACACAGAGCGTGTGGAAAATGCTATTGAGGATATTGATGGGAAACTCCAAGGTGGTAATTAGGCTGGTTTATAAAAAGACGGATTTAATCTGGGAAAATCAGGGAAGAATTTTCTATATTTAGGGAATGTTAGAGATGCGTTCCACCTTATCTAAGAGGCTAGAAAAATTGAAAGAAATTGCAATGATAGAATCTATTGGTTCTTCCTGTAGATTAGCAGGCAATAAACTCTCAAATAAAAAAGTAGAGCAGTTGGTGTCTCGCATACAAAAACCAGAGGTACAACCATGCCAGCAATGCAATGGATCGAACAGTTGAGTGTGAAAATAGACTCAATTGATAACGAGCATAAAAAGCTTATTGAGCTTATCAACAAATTGTTTGATGCCATGTCTCGAGGAGAAGGTCATAATGCGTTGGATGCCATACTCAAAGAGCTTACAGATTATACAGAGTTCCATTTTGGTCACGAAGAGGAAGCTCTGCAAAAATATAACTATCCAGGGCTTGTCGCACATAAAAAGGAACACGAAAGCTTTGTAAGCAAAATAGAGGATACTAAAAAGAAATATGAAGAAGGAGCCATAACGCTTACTATACCCTTAATCGATTTTTTAACCACTTGGATAAAAGAACATATCTTGAAATCGGATATGGGCTATTCACCATTTTTGGTAAAAGCGGGTATGAAATAGATTTATTGTTGTCTTATATTTCTATATTAAACCTATGGCAAAACTCCCTCTCCTTTCCACCCTAGCAATAATTGCAATTCTTTCCATACCCACAAACACACACGCCGCCAAAGAGACTAGCGATAGGTATGAAGAAAGAAAGCTAGAAGAACAGCAATTCATAAGATCCATGCATGACGAACGCGAAGAAGCAGTAGAAAAGAAAATAGAAGAAAGCGAAAAACCGAAAGAGCATATTAAAGAGCACACTATTCACAAAAAAGACTCCACATCCAGAAAAAACGAAGATAAACCACACCACCAGGGTGAACGTAAGTAGGTGTACATTTATATCCTTTGACTTATAAAAAGAATTTGGCTTCAATTTTCACCTGAAATCTGGGAAAATAAGGGAATAATTTTCTATATTTAGGGAATGCTTTCCGCCATATCGAAATTGGATGCTTTTAAGGCTAACTAGCAACGGATATTTTAGCCTTGCTTGACGAACACCCTCAATTAACAGTTGCAAAAACAGCGGAAGTTTTGAATGTAAAACCAGACACGGTGAAAAAATCTATGAAAAATCTGGTGGATAAAGGTTATTTGCTTAAAAAAGGAAGTACAAAAGGGGCTTGGTATGAGGTTTTGCTTCGGCAGTAATTTGGACTTTATTCCAATTTACCGACATTTTCACCTCTTTTTTGGAGTACATTCCAAATATAGTAAAATTACCGAATAACTGCAAGCCTCAGCTTGTGGCATTTTTCTATTTTGTTTATATATGAAGACTGCTAAAAAATTTGACTGTGTTAAAATGAAAAATGACATTCAGGCAAAAATATATGCCGAAACAAAAGATATGTCATTTGAAGAATTAAAATCATATTTAAATTATGGCATAAAAGAGGATTCTTTTTGGCATTCTTTGCAAAGCCGATACTGAATTTCGCCTTATTTCCGCCATTTTCCCACAAAAATCACCTTTTTTCACCCAAACCTAGCTCTCTCCTCAAAAAATTTACTATATTTATTACTAGAATGGCAAATTTACTTACCAACCAAAAAATGCAAAGATGCTGGCAGAGCAGGCTTGAGCTATTGAACGCTTACTGCTCAACTGAGCATTTTTTACACATAGCAATTTGCCCCCC
>Ga0268262_10002475_pt1 | contig 21289 bp, 24 predicted proteins | sample TergutNc150P3_FD_190354 | JGI IMG/M metagenome (GOLD analysis project Ga0268262, IMG submission 190354) | Nasutitermes corniger P3 segment gut microbial community from laboratory colony in Florida, USA - Nc150 P3 (SPAdes) (version 2) | ecosystem: Host-associated > Arthropoda: Insects >... | reverse complement strand
CACTGCAAAGTTGAAAGCACCGGAATAGGATTGAATATTAGATATATAATCAGTAACTTTGAAGGACAAACGGCTCGTGAAATTTATACAGAATTTTATGTTAAGCGAGGTGATGCAAGCGAAAATAGAATCAAAGAGGTTAAAAACATGTGCTTTTCACTCAAAATATCATCAATTTTGAAGCAGATGACACTGACTCTCCGGAAATTTTAACCCGCAGAGATGCCTGCCTGCAAAGACATCTACAAATTCTTCGTGCGGTGAATAATGCGGGCTAATTCTCAAACCTAAGTGAATTTGAAATTGAATTTCTAAAAGAAGAAAAATAAAATCATTTCCTTACCTCCATCGCATTCCTCAGTGCGCTGCCGATGAGCATAAACGCCAACACCAACAGCATAATAGCAATTCCGGGAGCAATCGCTAAGTACGCCTTATCCAACACGATGTAGGCGTAGTTTTCTTTCATCATCATACCCCAGGAAGGAATTGGGGGTTGCACGCCCATTCCGAGAAAACTCAAACCTGCCTCCATAAGAATAGCAGAGGAGAAGTTGGCGGCAGAAAGGACTACCAAAGTTCCCAAAATATTGGGTAATATGTGTTTAAAAATGATTCTGAAATTAGAAAATCCAAGCGCTCTGCCGGCTTCCACAAAATCTTGCTGTTTCAAAGCAAGTGTTTGTCCGCGTACTACCCGCGCAATATCCACCCACATCGTTAGTCCGATAGCAATAAAGATTTGCCAAAACCCCTTGCCAAGCGCAAAACTGATGGCTATCACTAACAACAGCGTAGGAATAGACCAAACCACGTTGATGAGCCACGTAAGCGCAACATCAACCTTTCCACCATAATAACCGGCAGTTGCGCCAACAAGAACTCCTATAAACAACGCGATGAAAACAGCAATAAACCCTACTGCCAAACTGATGCGAGCACCGATTATTAATTGGCTAAGCGCATCGCGTCCGTATCGGTCTGTCCCAAGCCAAAAGGTTCTTTTGTGTCCTTTGTAATACACTGAGCCTGCCGATGTGTGGTTAAAATATATTTCATCATCCAATACCGGCGTCGAATTATATTGTGCAGGTTGCCCAAATAGCATCTTACGAAAAATCCCTATGTTTTTTACCGGTTGTTCTTTCGGCGTATTCAAAAAATATGTAGAAAATCCGGGCGGTTGCAATGCAATTTCCAAATGTTGGGCGTTGCAATAAGGCGTCTTATCGGGCGTAATTAAGTATCCTAAAATTGCCGTCAGAAAAACCAAACAGAGAAAAACAAGCGAAAGTATTCCTAATTTTTCCTTTTTAAATCGTTTCCACGTGAGCGCGGAAAGGGAAAGCGCCTTTTCTTCTGTACGTTTTTTTCGGAAAATATGCATCGTTTTTTTTGTTTGCACAAAAATATTATTTTTGCCGATAGGTATTAATTAATCTTAATGGCAAAACCAAAAAAAATTAAAATAGAGGCTCCAGCCTTTCAGGGAAATTTAGAAGAACTTATTATTCAAGCTCTTATAGAGAAAAAAGGAGAACAAATTGTTTGCATTGACCTCAAAGCGATGCACCATGTTTTGTTCGATTATTTCATTATTTGCTCCGGAAACTCTAAACCGCACGTGGAAACCCTCAGCGATTTTGTGCAGGAAACTACTAAAAGACAAGCCGGAATAAGACCTTCATACGTGGAGGGACGCGCCAACGGAGAGTGGATTTTGTTGGACTATTTCAATATTATTGTGCATATTTTCCAACCCGAAGTGCGGCAGTTCTTCAATATTGAATCTCTTTGGAGCGATGCACCTTGTCAGTGGTTTTGCGGTGAACGGTAAGCGGTAAGCGGTGAGCGGTGAGTGGTGTTTAAGTAATAGTTTGATATTATGTTTTTGTGGGATAAAATTGTTTTCGGACCGATTAATAGCAGAAGGCTGGGAAGTTCGCTGGGAATCAATGTTTTGCCCACTACGGTAAAAATTTGCTCGTTTGATTGTATTTATTGTGAATGTGGCTGGACATTAGAAAAAAGTATTGATTCTAACCTTTTCTTTTCTGTTAAGGAAATTACCGAAGCCATTGAAGCAAAACTTTCACAGTGCAGCACGGCAAATACCCATATTGACAGTATTACTTTTTCAGGAAACGGAGAGCCAACCCTGCATCCAAAATTCCTCGAAATCATTGATTCACTTATTGTTTTAAGAGACAAATATTACCCAAAAACGGCAATTACCTGTTTGTCGAATGCCACACAGTTAGCCAACGAAAAAGTAGTGGCTGCGATGAAAAAAATTGAAAACCCCATATTAAAATTAGACGCAGTAACCGAGCCGCTTTTTCAACTCATTAATAAACCCACTATGCCTGTTTCCGCAGAAAAGGTCATCAAACAATTGAAGCAGTTAAACGGTGATTTTATTTTGCAAACAATGCTTTTGAAGGGAAAAATTGATGAACAATATTTTAACAATGCCGAAGAATCTCATTTTTCCTTATGGTTGAATGTTGTTCAACAACTTCATCCTAAAAAAGTGATGCTCTATTCGTTAGATAGAAATACTCCGGCGCAGGGGTTGGAAAAAATTCCATTTGAAAAATTGGAAGAAATTGCGCGGCAGGTGAAAATGTTGGGAATTTCGGCAGAAGCATATTAATTTGGCAAAATTTTTATACGTTAATCTATAATTGGCAAAATTTTGTGTTTATTTGCGTTTTTGTTTAAAATAAAATTATGACAAACAAAGAATTTACTAACAAACTGATACTTGGTGATAACCTTGAAATAATGAGAACACTTGAAACAGAAAGTGTGGACTTAATTTATTTAGATCCACCCTTTTTCAGTAATCGAAATTATGAAGTAGTTTGGGGTGATGACGGCGAAGTGCGTTCTTTCCAAGACCGCTGGGCAGGCGGTATGGAACACTATATTGCATGGCTAAAGGAAAGAGTGATTGAAATGCACAGAATTTTAAAACCGACCGGTTCTATTTTTTTGCATTGCGATTGGCACGCCAATGCCAATATTCGTGTAGATATTTTAGATAAGATTTTTTTATCTCAAAATTTTAGAAATGAAATTATTTGGCATTATCGACGCTGGACAGGAAAATCCAATAATTTTCAACGATTACATGATACCATCTTTTTTTATTCAAAAACGAGTGATTATAAATTCAATGTTTTATATACCGATTATACGGAAGGTTCCATAGATAGAAAACAAGGAGGCGTACTGCATCGTTTCAAAAAAGGAGAAGAACCATTACTTGTAAGCGACAAAGAAATTGATGAAAAAGGAGTGTGCGAGAATGATGTTTGGCAAATTCCATTTGTTGCTCCATCAGCAAAAGAGCGTATCGGTTACCCCACCCAAAAACCTGAGACCTTGTTACAAAGAATTATTGAATGCGCCAGCAACGAAGGTGATATTGTTTTGGATCCTTTTGTTGGTGGCGGAACTACGATAGCTGTTGCAGACAAATTGAAAAGAAAATGGATTGGCATAGATCAATCTGTTGCTGCTATAAAAGTTTCCGATTTGCGTTTAAAAAATCAACAAGATTTATATTCCGAACCCTACGACTTACAACTTCGTATATACAATTATAACGATTTACGGAATATGGATGCTTTTATATTTGAAACCATGATTATTGAAAAGTTTGGAGGTATTGCCAATGCAAAGCAACGTAATGATTTGGGTTTAGATGGTACAGACAAAATAAAACTGCAAGTGGAAGAACCTGCAACAAAAACAATAGAATGAAATAACCAAAACTATGACTGCTGAACAAACTATTCTCTCTCAACTCAACAACTTGCAGCGTGATGCCGTGATGCAAATTGACGGTCCCGTAATGGTAATTGCGGGCGCCGGTTCAGGCAAAACACGCGCACTTACCTACCGCATTGCATATATGCTCACGCAAGGCATTAGCCCCTATCGCATTTTAGCCCTCACTTTCACCAACAAAGCCGCCAGAGAAATGAAAGAACGTATCTTCCAATTGGTCGATGACTCCAACGCTAAAGCCGTGATGATGGGTACATTCCATGGCGTTTTCAACCGCATTATTCAAGTGGAACACGAAAAACTGGGCTTCTTGCGAAATATTTCCATTTATGATACCGATGACACTAAAAATCTGCTCAAAAGTATTGTGAAAGAAATGAACTTAGACCCAAAAACCTACGTGGCAAATCATCTGCTGCACCGAATCTCTTCCGCAAAATCAAGTTTGATTTCTGCCGAAGAATACGCCAAAACTCCTGAAATATTAGAAGCTGACAGAATGACCGGAAAGCCTTACATCTCAGAAATTTTTAAACGCTATAACCACCGTTTAAAATCTTCTAACGCTATGGATTTCGATGATTTATTGTATTATATGAATGTGCTACTTCGCGATTTTCCGGAAATTCTGCATAAATATCAAAACCGTTTTCAGTATATTTTGGTAGATGAGTATCAGGATACTAATTTTGCGCAATATTTAATTGTGAAAAAGTTGGCAGCACAACATCATAATATTTGTGTGGTAGGAGACGATGCGCAAAGTATCTACGCATTTAGAGGCGCTAATATCCAAAATATTCTCAATTTTAAAAAAGATTACCCCGAAGCGAAAACTTTTAAATTAGAACAAAACTATCGCTCCACACAACATATTGTAAATGCAGCCAATGCCGTGATTAAACACAATCAGGACCAATTGCATAAAGAGATTTGGACAGAAAACGAAGAGGGATATAAAATAGAGATTTTAAAAACCAACAGCGATACGGACGAGGCTATGGCAGTAGCGCATTCTATTTTTGAAACCAAACAAAATTTCCAAAAAAACAATGCCCAGTTTGCAATTTTATATAGAACTAATACCCAGTCGCGTGCATTGGAAGAAGCGTTGATGAAAAAAAATATCCCCTACATTGTTTATGGAGGTATCTCGTTTTACAAACGTAAAGAGATTAAAGATGTATTAGCCTATTTTCGGTTAGCCATTAATCATTATGATGAAGAATCGTTGCGAAGAGTGATTAATTATCCTATGCGCGGCATCGGCGCTACTTCTGTAGATAAGATTATTGTTTGCGCCCACGAAAACAATACGCGGATATGGGATGTAGTTGCAAATCCAGACCTTTACCATTTGGTTGTGAATGCGCCCACCAAAGCGCGGCTGCAAGATTTTGCCGTGCGCATTAAAAGTTACTCCGCTATGATTACTAAAACAGACGCTTACGAATTGGGAAAACATATTGTAACGACTACCGGAATTATGCAGGAACTCAATGCCGATAAATCGGAAATTGACCGGCTGCAAAACGTGGAAGCACTGTTGGATTCTATGAAAGAGTTTACGGATAAAGAGCCGGAATCGCTTTTTAATGAAGAAACAGGAGAGATTATTACCGAGTATTTTCCATCGTTAGACAGATTTGTGGAAAGTATCTCTTTATTAACCGATGACGAAGAAAAAAAGAACGAACAACAAGATAGAGTGAAATTGATGACCATTCACTCGGCAAAAGGATTAGAATTTGATTATGTGTATGTTACAGGATTGGAAGAGAATCTTTTTCCCTCCTCAATGAGTTTGGGTACGCGGGCAGAATTGGAGGAGGAGCGCCGTTTGTTTTATGTGGCAATTACGCGGGCAAGAAAAAAACTTGTCCTCACTTCTGCGCAAACCCGCTACCGCTTCGGTAGTTTGCAGTTTTGCGAAGAGAGCCGTTTTTTGCGTGAAATTCCTGATATATTTATTCATAAAACACAAAAAGCATCTATGGGGCGCAATATTTGTATTTCCGATGTGAATGAGGCTACGCCGTCGAACTTCATTCCTATTAACGAAGCCGTACAGCATAAACGGCAGACGTATGAAAAAAAACCAACTCAAAAAATAGGTAATGAAGCGCGAGCGGAACAAATTTATGCGGGACTTCGGGTCTATCACGATAAATTCGGATACGGAAGAGTGACTCAAACCGACGGCGAAGGTTTGGATAAAAAAGCAATCGTTGATTTTGACTCCGTAGGCAACAAAACGCTACTTTTAAAATTTGCTAAATTAATAATTCCATAGTTATGAAAGAAACAAAAACATATCAGGAAGCGTTTGAAGAACTGCAACTCTTAGTTCGTAAAATGGAAAATGCAGAAATCCCCGTAGATGAATTGGCAGAGATGATTAAAAGAGCCACACTGCTAATTAACATTTGCAAGAAAAAACTGACCGACACGGAAGAAGAAGTAAAACTGTTGTTAGAAAAATTATAAATCAATTAAAAAAAATATGAACCACACCCGTCTATTGGTAACTCTTATTTGCATCCTGTTTTTATTTGTGGGTTGCATTAAAACAAAACGTGAATTTTATCCTAATGGAAAACTAAAATCCGAAACACACTATCGTTTTGGAAAGGAAACAGGTATCACTACTTATTATCATCATTGGTATCCCACTAAAACTATGGAAGTTGAGATGAAAAGAGGAAAACGAAACGGTAAATTTATCAAACGTTATTTCAATAATAATATAGAAGTTGATGCATACTATAAAAATGATTTAATTGAAGGCGTCGAAAAACAATATTATATAAACGGTAACCCCTCTGTGGAAACTCATTATATAAAAGGTAAAAAAAACGGAAAAGTAACTTCGTGGTATTCAAATGGATATATTAGAGAGTCGGGCGCTTTTGCAAATGATATGTTTGATGGAGACTGGGTAAATTACGATGAAAGAGGAATGCTTGTGGGCGAAGGCTCTTTTGTTAATGGTACCGGAAAACGTACGATGTACGATGAAATGGGACGCTTGCAATGTGAAACCAATTTCGTAAATAATAAAAAAGAGGGATTAGAAACTTATTATTTCCCTTCCGGTGAAGTTGAAAAAACATTTTTATTCAAAGAAGATAGAATTATTGAAATTAATGGTGTTCCCGTAGAAAATCTCTAATGAATCGCTTTTCTTTGTTTTTTCTTGCTTTTTGTAGCCTTTGTACGCTTTTTGCGCAACAACAAGGAAAAAAAATTGCCTATAGCGCAGATTATCAGTATTATGATGAAGAGTTCCTGCCGGATGTGAATAGATTAATCGGAAATGTAATATTTACACAGGAAAATATCATAGGTTACGCCGACAGCGCGTATTATTACAGAGATGAAAATAAAATGATTGCTTTTGGAAAACCTGTAAAAATATTTATAAACGACACAGTTACACTTTTCGGGAACAGAGCTGTTTATGACGGTAATTCCAAAATTTCCACAATTTCAAGAAGAGTTGTTTTAAAAGATAATACCTCAACACTTTATACCGATAGTTTGATATATAATACCGATGCAGGAATGGGTTATTATGTTACCGGTGGAAAAATGATATCTAAAGAGGATACTTTAACCAGTAGAGTTGGAAGATATAATACCCACACCAATATTGCAAATTTCAGAAAAAATGTTATGCTGAAAAATCCTACTTATACTATGACCTGCGATTCTTTCAACTATAATACAAATACGGAAATTGTCTATTTTTTATGCAGAACACATTTGATTTCAGACGAAAACAATATTTTCACAAACTCAGGATGGTATGATACACGAAACAATCTCTCACTGTTAATTGATAGTGTAAAATTAATAAATAAAGATCAGGAACTTACCGCAGATTCTGCTTATTATGATAAAAACACAGGATTTGGTATTGTTCAAAACAATGTCACGATTATTGATACAACACGCGGATATATTGTAAAAGGCGAATATGGAGAGTATTCCGAAAATGGAGGCTTGTCGTGGATTACCAACAGGGCACTCTTAATTATGATTGATAAAGAGAAATGCGATTCGCTATATCTGCACGCCGACACTCTGAAAATCTATTTTGATACGGTTCAAAATCCAAAATTGCTGATGGCACATTTTCACGTTAAATTTTTTAGCAATGATTTGCAAGGCGTATGCGATTCGTTGATTTATAATGTTGAAGATTCGTTAGGCTATATGTATTATAATCCGGTTATATGGAACAACAAAAATCAACTGTTCGGAGACACTATTAAATTTTCGGTAACAGATTCTGTGAGTTCGTTATTGGAACTTCTTAAAGATGCCTTTGTTATATCGAATGTATATGATGAAGAGGAATTTAATCAAATCAAAGGGAAAAACATTCTTGGTTTCATTAGAAACAAAGAACTGAAACAGGTATATGCAATTAACAATGTGGAACTTGTTTACTATGTAATGGATGATGACAGTTTGCTTATTGGCATTAACAGAATGGAGACCACCGAAATGAAGATGTTTTTAGATAATAATGAAATTGAAGAACTTAGATTTTATGATTATCCCGATGGAAAATTCTGGTCGGATAAGGAACTTCCTATGAAAGACAGAAAATTAAAAGATTTTCGATGGTTGGATGCCTACCGTCCGAAAGAGATAGCGGATATTTTTGTAAATCCAATTCCCAGAGAGTGGGAGAAGGAAAAAGAATAACGGGAAAAAAATTTTGAATAAAAAATATATTTTTGCCGCCTTATTGGTCTCTTGGCCGAGTGGTCAGGCGCCGGTCTGCAAAACCGTTTACTCCGGTTCGAATCCGGAAGAGACCTCAAACTAAATCGCTAATAATTTGATAGTTAAATTGTTGGCGATTTTTGTTTTTACTTTTTGGCATGTTTTTGGCATTTTATAAAAAAAGCCCCATATTTTAGGGCTTTTTCAAGTGTATTTTTAATTAGTGCCTTGCGGCATTAATTTAGGGATAAAGATATATTATTTCTGTTTCGCTTGCACAGTCGGGCAAAATTAATGCTTATTCCTGATGAGGTTTTATTATACCATAATATGCCAGAATATGCCCCAAACACCAAATACTGTAATAATACAATTTACTCTTTTGAAGAAAAAGAAACAGATGTGCGAATGGCAATATCTATGCTAACAGATGTTTATCAAAAAAAAATGCGATGTAACTATGATTATTTCTGCTGATAGCGACCTTGTTCCCCTAATAGAAAGCATTAGAGAAATTGACCACACACACAAAATTATCATTTGTTTTCCACCAAATCGTTATTCTTCTAATTTACAAAAATGGAGAATGGGGTAAAAAAACTTACAGATTGGAAACTATATGAAGAATGTTTGCTCCCCGAAGCCATTACACTTCAAAATGGTTTTATTTTGCAACGACCGGATAAATGGCGGTAGTGTTATTAAAAATTTTCAGTAGTTATTACCGGCACTAAAACGGTATTGCCAAAAGTGCATTTTTTAAGCAAAATGTAGGTATTACTTTTTTGAGAACGTGCGAGTTTTGGGGTTACGCAGATGATTTTCACTATGAATAATATCCGAAATTTTGGCTAATTCGTTCACTCGGTCTGTAAAAAAAATGTCATCCACTAACGAGTCGAATTTAAAAGGGTTTGTTATATTATTCATATTATCAATATTTTAATACTACGATTTTTTTCGTTCTGATTTTTTTCGTAGTGTGTGAAAGTATATAATATTTTTGGTTAAAACAGCGACAACGAAATTCCCAAAGACATTGGGTTCACCGCAGGTCCTTTCCCTTCATTAAATAAACGATTTACCTGATATGAGTAGTAAACGGCAACAAATTTCCATCCGCAGCGCATATAAATATCAAAGTTTGCTTTTTGGCGATTTGCGGTGAGAAAGTATTTGAAATTTTCGTCTTTATAGTTGGTTTCATAATCTTTTCCTTTAAAACGTTGCGAAATCTCTACTACTAATCCGAGACGTACCCCAACTGTAAACTTGAATCCGTTTTTATGACGATACCTGAATTCTAACGGAATATTGCAGTTAATATAGGTTAGTCTGTTTAATTTCATACTGTCTTTATGTGTAATTATCTCAGGCAGTATGTAATATTTAGTGATATCTTTTTCTTTATCGTATTTCAATTGTGCATTAGAAAACTGTGTGTGGTACGTGCAACCTACTCCTAAACCAAAAGAGATGGGACTTTTTTTATTGGTTTTAAAATCCCACAAAATCGCTACATTAAACCCGGGATTCAACTTTTTTTGAGCAACACCGCTCGGAACGTGAAACCAAAACGAGTGAAAAACATCAACAATCAATCTGTCTCTAAATATTTCAACTGTCTCTTTTTGTATTTTAGATTGTATTTCCGAAAGGTTATCCGGTTGTTCCTGAGCAAAAGAAAAGAAAACAGAACAACAACAGATAGAAAACAGGATTATTTTAGATAATTTCATTCTTATAAAAATTAGACTGCAAATAAACAGAAATTTTTGCAATTATATATCATCTAACGAAAGTCCCAAATACTCAATGATATAATCATGATACTTTTTGACTATCTCTTTTGATTTTTCTTCTAAAACAGATAGGTTAATCCGTTTTTTGTGCCGTTTTACTTCATAAAAATTTATCGTTTTCTCATAATCATTTACCGCAATAATATCAATTTCATCTTCGCCCTTTTTATTCCAATAATTACCAATTTCTGAAAACCGGTTGGATTCAATTAAAATAGTACGAAAATATTTTTCTAAAGCAAAACTACTAAATGTCTCATAATCACGTTCTACAATTGTTTTTAAATAATTTACAATATTATTTTTCATTAACGTAACGCGTGTTACAGTAACGACAGTTACGTTAGCAAAGAGAATATTTTTTACAAATAAAAATATGTAAGATTAACTATGTTTCATTGTTTAAAAAAAAATTCACATTTTTAGTTTATATCATAAATTAGTTTATTTTTGCAGCGAGTTTATAATCATTCAATATTAATTAAAAAAATTTAAACAATGGAAAAGAATTTTAATCACGAAGAAAGTCTGGCGCTCATCAACGAGATGATTAACCGCGCACGAAACAATGTTCAAACGGAAAAAAGACACTCTGTTTTTTGGGGGTATCTTATTGCCTGCACCGCAATTGCTAACAGTATCCTGTTACATGTTCTGGATAATCCTAATTATTCTTTTTGGATCTGGCTCACTATGATACCCGGCTATGCGGTGAGTTATTTTATGTATCGCCGCACTGACCGTAAAACGCTTGTAAAAACGCATATTGATAAAATCGGCGATATTATATGGAAAGGTTACGGAATTGGCGTTGCCGTATTCATCTTCTCTATTTTCTTCTTCGCATTTCAAAACAGTGATTTTAAAGTATTGTCGTTAATCAATACGATTATCTTGGTTATGATTGGTATTTGCGAATTTGCTACTGCCTGTATTTATCGCTATAAATCTTTGTATTTATCTGCCGTACTTTTTTGGGTGGGTGCAATTGTTTGTGTGTTTTTATCGGTAGATGTGCAGTTTATTGTTTTGGCTGTGTGTATGGTACTTGGTTTTGTTGTTCCCGGACATATTTCAAATTATAAAACAAAGAAAAGCCATGTTTGAAGAACTTGATCCCTTATTACACTCACAACTACGATTGGCTGTAATGTCCATACTTATCAGTGTGGAGGAGGCAGACTTTGTTTTTCTGAAAGAACAAACCGGCGCCACATCAGGAAACTTGAGCGTACAGATTGAAAAACTGAAAGAGGCTGAGTATATTAATATTGTAAAGACGTTTAAAGGTAAAATGCCGCGCACCATTTGCAGCATTACCCAAAAAGGAATTTCGGCTTTTGAAGTTTATACGCAAGCCCTGCAGGGTTATATCGGAAAGAAAAACTAAAAATTTCTTGTCAATTTTATATATGAAAAATCAAAAATCATTATTAAAAACTGTTTTTGCAATAGGCGTTTTTTACATTATTGCAATAGGCATGAGATATGTTGCTACAAAAACAAATATTCTATCAGACGCAAATATTTATTTAAAAATTATTGCTGAAGGAATAGGACCAACATTGGGAGTTATTGTGACTTGCCTTATTTTCAAACTCAAATTCAGTCCAATGACTTTAAGAGGCAACTATAAATCATTAGTTTTTCCTTTATTGATATATTGGATTGTGCCGATACTTCTTATTTCTTTGTGGACAATGATCACAAAAGGGTCTTTTCCTGTTTTCTATGTTTTTATGGTATTTTTTTATGGACTTTTAGAAGAAATTGGTTGGCGTGGATTTTTGCAACAACAATTACAGGGAGTGCCAAAAATCTGGAATATATTGATTGTTGGTATTCTTTGGTTTGTATGGCATCTAAATTTTGATATAACTGTAACGAATTTGATATTTTTAGGTTTATTGTTTTTTGGCACGTGGGGAATAGGCATAGTAGCTAATGTAACAAAATCTTTGCTGCCTGTTGCCGCTTTCCATAGTTTAAATAACGTTAAATCCGAAAATAACCTAATAGTTATTGCATTGCTGTTTATTTCGTGGATAGCAATAATAGTTTATATGGAGAAGAAAAAGAAATTGCGCAAAAGCAAAAATATTTCTACTCCAACTCATGAATCACCAGCCCCGACCGAAGTTTCGGTTCAAACCAGGTAGTTTTCGGAGGCATGATGTTACCGGTGTCGGCAATATCAATCAGTTGTTTCATAGATACGGGATACAGAGCAAATGCCACAGCCATTTCGCCACTGTCCACACGGCGTTTCAGTTCGCCCAAACCGCGAATACCGCCTACAAAGTCAATGCGTTTGTCGGTACGTAAGTCTTTAATTCCCAGAAGTTTATCCAATACTAAATTCGACAGAATGGTAACGTCTAATACGCCGATGGGGTCGTTGTCGTCGAATGTGTCGGGTTTGGCTCTCAGTCTGTACCAATATCTGTTGAAATACATACTAAATTCATGTAATTTTTTAGGGGTATATATGGCTTGACTCATATTATGTACTTCAAAATCATCTTGCAAAGCAAGAAAGAACTCATCTTCGGTTAATCCGTTCAAATCTTTTACAACACGGTTATAGTCAATGATTTTCAATTGGTTATCCGGAAAAATTACTGCCATAAAGTAATTATACTCTTCGTTTCCTGTATGATTGGGGTTGTTGGCGCGTTTTTCACCGCCCACTAACGCAGCAGCAGCAGTTCTATGATGTCCGTCGGCAACATATAAAGCAGGAACTTCTTTTGCAAAAATTTCTACAATCTGTTTATTAATTGCATCATCGTTAATTACCCAAAAATGATGTCCGAAACCGTCATCTGCCACAAAATCATATTCGGGGGTTTGTTCTTTAACAATTTTACTAACAATAGCGTCAATTTTCGGGTTTGCCGGATAGGAGAAAAACACCGGCTCTACATTAGCATTAGTGATGCGCACGTGAATCATACGGTCTTCCTCTTTATCCTTGCGTGTAAGTTCATGTTTTTTTATGACATTATTCAGATAATCATCAATATGCGTGCAGCCTACAATACCATATTGCGTTCTGCCGTCCATCGTTTGCGCGTAAATGTAGAATTTTTCTTCAGCATCTTGTACCAACCATTTTTTATCTTTAAACATCTTAAAATTCTCAACTACTTTATCATACACTTCTTGCGAATGTTCGTCAATCCCTTTGGGAAGGTCTATTTCCGCTTTGGTTACGCGAAGTAGAGAATAGGGATTATTTGCCGCTTCTATGCGCGCTTCTTCTGAGTTTAATACGTCATAAGGACGTGATGCTAATTGTTTTACAATTTCTTTTGGGGGACGAAGCCCTTTGAACGGTTTTACGATTGCCATAAAAAATTTGTTTTTAATTAAAGGTGATTTCTAATAATTTCTTTTTACATTTTTATTTTTCAAAAGAGCTGAAACCCATTAGAACTCTTTGAAAAATCGGGGCAAAAATAGTAGAAAAAGTTATTCAAAAAAACTATTTTTTTCAAAAAATATTTGAAGATAACTTATGTCAGAGCAAAAATATTAAACATTGTGAGTAACAGCCAACAATAACAGAAGATACAAAAGTTTGAAGTGAAAATTTTTCTATTTTCGCACCACTTTTTTTAAGGTATAACAAAAAATTTAAAAATGAAGACATTTTATGACATCCATGTACATACTTTGAATTTGAGCCATCCAAATCTTACAGCTTATCTGTTTAGAGAGGACTTAATTTCTCGTTTGATAGATGAAAATATTAACTTTTTGGCACGATTGGGGTTTGGCATTGCCACCATTTTACCTAAAAGTATTATAAAGAAAAAGGTCGAAAAAATGTTGTCTTCCGGAAATTCGTCGCCTAAAAATATTATTGCTAACTGTCTTTCATTCTTTGAAATACCTATGGAATATCAGTTTTTGGTTTGGGAACATTTTTTGAAAGCGGGTGAACCGAAACTCTTTAATAAAAACAATCAGATAGAGATTGCAGGAACGTCTTATAATAAAATTCTGCTTTGTCCGCTGGTTATTGATTTCGGATACAAAAATATTACAAACAGCGTTTTTTATAATCTAACTCCTAAACGTCCAATTACCAATCAAGTAGGAGATTTACTTTATGCCATTCGTACTTATTATCGTTTTAATCTGGAAATCAAAGATAAAAAGATGTTCCTTTCACAGGAAATTCTAAATTCTCAGGCACATAAAGATGAAAAATTATTTGAGATTTATCCTTTTATGGGTTTAGACACTCGAAATTATAACTTAGAAGATGTTCAAAAAATGTTAACAAAATATTTTTGCAACTTTTCCAAAAGCGAATCGAAAGAAGAACGAAGAAAACGGCTTTTTGACAAAATGGGAAAATTAGACAGTAATATGTACAGAGCCGATTCCGAATATGCCGATATATTTGCAGGTATTAAAATTTATCCACAATTGGGTTTCGACCCTTATCCAAACAATCCCGATGAGTTGGAAAAAGTACGTTATTTGTATCAGTTTTGTATTGACAGGCGTATTCCTATCATATCCCATTGTAGTGACGCCGGATTCAAGGTCGGAGATTTTGACCCGCTCACTTCGCCTGAGGGAAGATGGAAACAGGTTTTGGCTGATTATCCCGACCTTACGCTGGATTTTGCACACTTTGGTTCCGAATCTAAGTCCGACAAACAACAATGGAGAAATGCCATCATTGCTTTAACACAAAAATATCCAAATGTTTATACTGATATTTCGTGCAACGACGCTAAACAGGATTATTACACCGAACTGGAAAATTTGTTTTATCCCGACCCAAAGAAAAAGAGAAAAAACGTGCCGCCAACGCCAAATCCCGAATTGTACAAGAAAATATTATATGGCTCCGATTTTTCAATTAATTTATTGGCGTCTAAAGTAAATTCATATAACGAATATCTGAAAGCCTTTATAGATGCTCAGGTTTCATATAAAAACGATATGTGCGAAAATAATCCGGAAAAATTCTTATTCGGAACATAATAAAAAAAATATGATAAAAACGAAGCAATTAGAAATTACTTCGTTTCATTATAGGTTATTCATATCTTTCTTCATAACATTAAAAAAATCTCCTCTACAATTTGAAAAATAGTTTGCCAATTTCTTATTTTTTCCAAAATACTTATTAATAAAGAAATAACGACGAAACTTTGAATTAACCTTGTTCATTTTAGAACGTTTGGAAAAAATCTTAAACATATCAATGTTTTTTTCGTGATTGTTCCGTTTGGACATATTTTGCATAAGGTGAATCATAAGTTGCGTATGGTTGATCTGTACCGGACAAGCCTCGTTACAATTTCCACAAAGCGTTGTATTTTCAAAAAGTTTTGGCGTGCGCTTATTTTCTTCTTTGCAGTGATACTTTATCAGTTCAATGGGAGAAAACTGTTTTGTTTGCTTATGAACAGGACACATCTCTTTACACTTGCCGCAATTAATACAATAAAGAGTTTCTCTTAATATATTATCTTCCAATATTTCAATAATTTCGTTGTTATACAACAATACAAAAACCTCTATTTTTTCTGATGTATAATTATCTTCATTGGAAAATTGAAACTTTTTGGTGATTATTCTGGATGGCGGTGCAGAAATAATTTTAATATCATCATAAAACGGTAAATTTTCTGTTTCTTTCAGAAGATATAACAATACTTCCAAATCATTTTGTCTAACTACCAAATTATTAATATCCAATATAATAAATATTTTTTCGAGATTATTAAAACAGTTTTTACTTAATTTGTTAAGAAAAACGACAGAACCATTTTCAACTACTCCAAAATCTGCTTTAATAACTAAATTTTCAGCTGTATCGTTATTATTTTCAAAAGTATCTATACTTATTTTTTTTATGTAGTTTTTCTTTTCAAAAAACAGATCTGAAATCTTATTCATATCAAAACAAACTTTGTTATAATTGCTTTTCGACAAAGAGTTAGAGATAAAATCAACCAACTCTAATTCATCGTTTATCCATTTTACTTTAAAATTTTTTGAAGAGAGTTTGCTTTCAAAAGCCAATAAATGGTTTTCCATCTGTTCAATATAAGAAAAGCGAATAAAATTTGCTCTTGTCTTCAAAAACTGTAAGTCACTTTGCATATTTTTGTGTATAAATTGTTATTATTCGGTTATTTCATTGTTTATATTTTTTTCTCAAAAATTTATCCACAAAAAAACAGATTTTTTTGATACGGAACGACAAGGCTAATAGATTTCTCAATTTGCGGACTTTGCGAACGAAATTACGCTCATAACTTCAAAAAAAACCTGAACGAATGCAAAAAAACAGTTTTATGAAATACCGCTTATCCTTCAATAATGACCGTTTAACCGGTAAAAACGCCCGTTTAAAAAAATACCGTCCATTCTGTAATTTGTGTGCTAATGATGCTTACGTTTGTGAAAACAATTTAAGTATTAACCTTTATTAATTAATCACAAATGAAAAAATTTCTTCTTATTTTATTTTTTGGCGCGCTCATTTATGTGGGATATGCGCAATCTAAATCTTGGGACCTCAATGGAAATGCAGGAACTACCAAATCCGACTTTTTAGGGACTACCGATTGTATGTCGCTCATTTTCAAAACAAATGCTATAGAGCGTATGCGGTTAGTACTTGATAAATCCTCTTTGGGTATAGGGATTCCAACCTCTAATGCCACTTTACATTTGCACCTGCAAGAGGATTCAAATCCTTGTGTACTATCTGGTTTAGGCGTGCCGCCTGGGGGGTCGGTAGTTACAGGTAGAAATTTACTGCAAATAACAACTCCTGAAACAGGAAGCAACGGGAATAACGGATTTAACATATTGAGTCTCGCAACTAAAGAGATTTTTTTCAGCAACAGGAGCAGGCAAACTTTTCTATTAAAGTACCCGGAGGAGGATTAACTATTGCGCCGAATGGAAATATTGGAATTGGTATAGACCAGCCATTGAATAAATTACACATTATTGAATATCTAACACGTAGTGGTGGTTGTGGACTTAATTTTTGGAGAAATAACAGTTTCAATGTGGGTTTTAATTCAGCATTATATATAGGTGATGACGGGTGGGTAGGAATAGGGAATACCGATCCACAGGCACGGTTAGATGTAAACGGTTTGGTTATGGCACTAAACGCTAATATTGAAGAATTTTTAACTACAAATGTACTCAATTCAGCAATACTACGATACAAAATAGCACCACTGTGAATGCTAAGGCTGAATATCGTATTATTATTGAGCCGGGGTTTCTTGTTAATGCAGGTTCTATTTTTCGCGCTTCCATATACCCAGGTTCGGATTATAATGGTGGAAAACACTCACCGTTGTTTATTAATGATGAAAAAAACGATTATTCATATAATACAATACCTGTGAGTTTTACCGAACAAAATTTACAGCGTGAAGAAAACCAAAACAAAGCAATTAACCTCTATCCCAACCCCAACTCCGGTACATTTCTGTGAAAATTTTGTTTCATCTGTGTTATCTGTGTGCTTTCAAGATAGCTTCCTAAAATTTTATTACAATATTTCGCTATTTTTGCCCTAAATATTAACTAAATTATTATTAATGAAGTAATAATCAATTAGATAATTTTTAAAAAATATTATGGGAATAGATTGTTTCAAAAAGACGGTTGCGGTTTGTTAAAGAATGGTTATATTAATCTGGATAAATTGTTATTATTCGGTTATTTCGTTGTTCATATTTTTTCATCAAAAATTTATCCACAAAAAAATCTGTCTTTTTGATACTATTTCAACAATTCTTTTTACTTTTTTCGTTTATAATATTCTCAAAAATAACTACAAAAAAATTACCAACAACATTAACATCGTTATTAAATTATTCTTTTAAGTTTATAAATTTAAAAATTTTTTATTATGAGTAAAAATTATTACTGTTAAAATGTTAGTTTTGCACCCTATGAAAAAGTTGTTTCTTTTACTGATTTTATTACCTAATTTTGTTTTGGCTCAGGAACGTATAACATTAAAAGGTAATATTTTTGACGGTTTAACATTTTTTCCTATAAACGAAGCAAATATCTATAATTTCAGTTCAAAAAAATACAGTTTTACAAATAAAGAAGGAAATTTTGAGATTTTGGTAATGAAAGGAGATACAATTATTGTATCTAAACCGGCTTACAAACAGGTTTTAATAGAAATTACACAAGAAATAATTGAAAAAAAAATGTTGGAAGTTTCATTATTTTATAAGGCAATAATTTTAAAAGAGGTTAGTGTTTACGCATTTCCGGCTACTTATAAAGATTTTAAAAGAGAATTTGTAGGTACTAATTTTTCAGATTATTATAAAATGCTTCAAGAATCAACGTTAAGTCAAGAGGATAGGGACAGGATAAAATATTCAAAACCGGTTAATCATTTAGATTTAATACCTGGAAAGGTCGGCGAAGCCGTAAGAAGTCCTATTACAGCACTCTATAACGCGTTTAGCAAAAAAATGAAAATGGAAAGGTTATATAAAGAATTGGTTGATAATCAAGAAGAAGTAGAAAAATTACCTTTGAAATATAATAGAGAATTGGTAACCTCATTAACAGGATTGGAAGGAGAAGAATTATTGAATTTTATGACTTTTTGCAAATTCAGTTACTACGATTTGGTACGATGGACACCGGAATTGATTATTTCGCAAATTCAAAAGAAATATGGGGATTATGAATATTTTAAAGCATTAGAAGACAATTAACAACTTAAATATTAACACAAAAAAATTTATTATGACAGAAAAAGTTACAAAATTGATGAGAGACATTCCGGCAGTACGCTGGACTGCGCTCGTGTTCTTGGCATTCGCCATGTTTTGCTCGTATATCTTTATGGATATACTATCTCCTATTAAAGACCTGATGGAATCTACACGCGGTTGGGATTCCAAAGCATTTGGATTTATGCAAGGTTCTGAAACATTTTTAAATGTATTTATTTTCTTCTTGATTTTTGCAGGAATTATTCTTGACAAAATGGGCGTGCGATTTACGGCTATTTTATCCGGTGCGGTAATGTTAATTGGCGCAGTAATTAATTGGTATGCCGTTACGGAAATGTTTGATAATTCATCATTAGCCGTTTGGTTTACAAACAATTTGAATTATATTCCGGGTTTTGATGAACTTGATTTATCGCCATTTTATAGAGGAATGCCGGCATCTGCGAAATTTGCCTCTGTAGGTTTTATGATTTTCGGTTGCGGCGTTGAAATGGCAGGGATTACCGTTTCTCGCGGTATTGTGAAATGGTTTAGAGGAAAAGAGATGGCGTTGGCAATGGGTTCTGAAATGGCGCTGGCACGTTTAGGTGTGGCTACCTGTATGATTTTCTCCCCTGTTTTTGCAAAAATGGGCGGACATATTGACGTTTCCCGCTCCGTTGCCTTTGGCGTTGTTTTACTGATGATTGCATTGCTTATGTTCTTTGCTTATTTCTTTATGGATAAAAAATTAGACGCCCAAACCGGCGAGGCAGAAGAAAAAGACGATCCATTTAAAATCAGCGATATTGGCAAAATATTTTCAAGCGGCGGTTTTTGGTTGGTGGCTTTACTTTGTGTATTATATTATTCAGCCATATTCCCATTCCAAAAATATGCCGTAAATATGTTGCAGTGCAACCTGACATTTACGGAAGTACCGGAAGGTTCTTTTTGGGCATCGGATCAAGTTATCGGATATCAATATGTAATCATGTTGGTTGTTGCGGCTACGGCATTTATCAGCAATTTCTGTAAGAAAACGACCAAAATTTCACTGTTAGCAATATCTGTTATATTTTTAATAACATTCTGTTATATGGGCTATATGCGTCAATCGGCAGAAACCATTTTTGCAGTATTTCCATTATTAGCAGTAGGAATTACACCTATTCTCGGTAAATATGTGGACACCAAAGGTAAAGCGGCATCTATGCTTATGCTTGGCTCTATCTTGTTAATAGTTTGTCATTTAACATTCGCATTTATATTGCCGATGTTTAAAGACAGTCCTGCCGGTGGCGTATTTATGGCTTATCTTACCATTCTTATACTTGGTTCTTCATTCTCGTTGGTACCGGCATCATTATGGCCAAGCGTACCCAAACTTGTGGACAGTAAAGTAATAGGTTCGGCTTATGCTTTAATCTTTTGGATTCAGAATATAGGCTTATGGTTTTTCCCAATAGTAATTGGTAAAGTTTTGAAAGCATCAAATCCACAAGTTGCGCTGGACTTGAAAAACGGAATTATTTCCCCTGAAGTTGCTGCTACTTCATACAACTATACCAACCCGATGTTGATATTTGCCTGCCTTGGAGTTGCTGCGCTAATTTTCGGTTTTGTTCTTAAACGTGTTGATAAGAAAAAAGGACTTGGATTGGAATTACCGAACATAAAATAACGCGTGAACGAGCGTTTACTTACTTATTCTTGTGGTTGTAGGGGTGTTGTACGCAACGCCCCTACGTGTTTTATGTATTACAAAAAAATATTGTACACAAAATCAACATTTTAAAAAATAAATTAAAAAAAAATCATCATATATGTTTTCATATTAAAAAAATTATATTTTTGCCGTCCCATTTGAGAGGGGTAGAAAGGGAAGGAAAATAGGTGGGAAAAAGTTCTTTGAAAGATTGGAATGAATGTAGCAAACAAACAAAGACTCGAAAATTTTATATTTGAGAAACAAAAGCGAACGAGTTGGGAACAGACAAAACAAACAAACGATTTAAGGTTTAAGGTTTAAGATTTAAGGTGTTTATCATTTTTAAATATTTAAATTTTAAATATTAAATTACACATATTAATTATTATGGAGAGTTTGATCCTGGCTCAGGATGAACGCTGGCGGCAGGCTTAATACATGCAAGTCGAACGGTAACAGGCCTAGCAATAGGTGCTGACGAGTGGCGCACG
>Ga0268262_10002474_pt1 | contig 21290 bp, 20 predicted proteins | sample TergutNc150P3_FD_190354 | JGI IMG/M metagenome (GOLD analysis project Ga0268262, IMG submission 190354) | Nasutitermes corniger P3 segment gut microbial community from laboratory colony in Florida, USA - Nc150 P3 (SPAdes) (version 2) | ecosystem: Host-associated > Arthropoda: Insects >... | reverse complement strand
AGTTTTATATACATCGTAAAAAACTTCTAATAGATTTATATTTGAAATTGATACATTGCTTTTTTCAAAATACGCTTTGCTTATAATATCCTGAACGACATCTGCCCCTTTTTCATTTGTATAATACGCAATTAAAGTACAAGCATCAAGTATATACTCATCCATATTACCTTTCCAATTCTATATCTTTATATTTTTGTTCTAAAAATCTATCCACAGACATTTTCCCAGAATATTTCCCACGCAATTTGAAAAAATCCTCCAAATTATTTTTCTTTGAGGTGTTTTCAAAAAATACAACCATAACCCTATTGCCCTCTCGCGTTTCAGCAGGTTTTTCTTCTAATTCCACTATTCCGCTTTTATATACGCCATATACGGCAGCTTGCATACATAACTCCTTTGAATATTCTCTTATTGCAATTTAGAAAAACTCTAAATATCCCACACGGAAATTGCCATAGCTTTTGGAGAAAACGGCGTAAACCTAAGGTCGGAGTTTAGAATTACGCCATTTTGCAATAGACAACCGAATGATACGGTTTGTAGGGGCGTGATTTATCACGTCCTAAATGTAAACCCCGACCCAACCCTGCGATTACAAAAGGAAATGGTGCGATAAATCGCACCCCTACGATTGCACCATTCGTGACAATTACGCGACGAATTTTGTACGGGGCTACGCCTTAGTTGTCCTTCACGCAACGAATACTGCTCAAGCCGATGCGCTTGTTGAAATCATCACTCTTGAGTCTGCTTTCTTTGAAGTACCAAAGCTCGGCGGACTTACCACTACTACCAATCTCCGAGGCACTCCACCAAAAGCCATCTTTGCCGATATCGTTGAAATAGACACCGGCGTCTATGCCGTCATGGTCGCCGTCATGGATATCTTGACCCATGCCACCCGGCAGAGCCGTGAATCCGTATTTGTCGCTTTCGCCGTTTTCATTCCAACCGCTCGTTGCTTTTAAATACTTGCCTTCGCAATTACTGCACCCGTTGTCGTTATCAACGTAGCTTCTCAGCTCATCCCAGTCAGCCCTGCTTGGAATATGCCAATCAGTAGGGCAAATGCCACGATGGTTGGGAGTTTTTATAGCACAATCAGCATCGCTTGTGGAAAAAGTGCTATTGCATTTGGAAGAAAGATCCATTGCAGTTGCCCAGTTGTAAAGTCTGCCATAAGTCAAACAGTTGGCTGGGTTGTTGTCGTAACATATATCGGTATCATTGCTAGGAACATCGTAGTTTAAATTTTCTGCCAGCCAATATTGCTCGCCTATCTTAACCCATTTGTAAGATTTGCTATCACGGCTATCTTTGAATGTGCCTTTCGTGCCAGTAAAATCACCACCGCCGCTGCTTGGCGAAGACGTGCCATCACCGCCAGGCCAGTTGTCAGTGCTATCGCCGCCGCCTGAGCAAGAAAATGTGAATGTTAAGGCAAGCCCAAAGGCTGCCGCCAATGCAAATTTTGAGAATAGTTTTCTCATTGTATTACCTCCGTTTTTTGAAAATGAAAGCGAAAAATAGTTCGCAATTCTAATAGAAAGATACAAAAAATAAAATGATTAGTTCGGTCTCTCCGTTCTTATTTCGCCATTTGGCATAACAAAAACTGGTTTTCCCTCAATAGCATACACATTAGGCAAACCCAAACGCCGATTTTCCTCTTGTGCCTTTTTCACTCCCCTATTGCCTAGGCGAGTAATTTTTGCCGCGAATTCATAGAAACTACTATCCATTTTTATTGCCTCTTGTAAATAAACTATAAAATTCTTCATTCAAAATAATTTCATTATCGCAATATCCCTGTGCAACTTCAATATATTTTTCCCCACCATTATAATACAAAATCCAGTGGCTAACCTTTGTTTTTACACCCAAAAAATTATTTATGCTCCTACCATATCTGCGAATTATATCTTCATTTAGAACGCCGTGTCCGCCTTTAAGCACTCTAAATCTAATCCTGTCAATACATAAATTTGGAGATTCTAAAAAAACATACAATAGCTTTATTTCATATCCATTTTTCTTAAAATTCTCAATAACCCTATTATGATATTTCCCTGATAAAGTGGTTTCTACGATAACCGATTTCTTTTCAATCAAAATTTCATCTAATCTTTTAAAAAATTCCCTGCCAGCCTGTATATATGCTTTTGAAATATCTTGCGGATTTATGGATTTTGCAATTTCGTCTGCATTTAAAAAATCCAAGCCATCTTCTTCTATAAGCTCTTAGAAAAAACTCTAAATATCCCACGCAGAAATTGTCATAGCTTCTGGAGAAAAAAGGCGTAAATCTAAAGTCGGAGTTTAGAATTACGCCATTTTTTAGGGAGAATTGCTTGGATATACCCATGCCTCAATTGGTGGCTTGTATTGTAGAATTTGCTATATTACCCTTTTCAAGGTTAGAAAATGAAATTGAGCGTTAAAATTCCTTTATTGCTAGGAATAGTTGTTTTTGTTAGCACTGCCGCCATGCTTGTTGTGGTAGAGCTTAAAGTTCGTAGCACAATAGAACAATCCGCTTTGAACTCTATAGTTAGCGAAACTGAGGCTAATGCAGCTTTCTTGAAATCCAAGTTGGATGTGCATATTGAAGTGCTTGCGGAAATTGCTAACAGAATCAGGGTTAGAAGCATGGATTGGAGCATTGTGCAGCCAGCTTTGAAAGCTGATGTCGCCCGCATTGGCGCACTTGATTTGGCTATGATAAATTCAGAGGGGGTTGCTCGTTATGTATTGAGCGATACAACCATTAACGTGAAAGATAGGGCATACTTCCACAAGGCTATGGCTGGAGAAAAAAGTGTGGAAATGGTAGTTAGCCGCGTCACTGGCAAAGTTGTTACTGTATTTGCTGTACCAATTAGAAAAACCGAAGATATGGATTCACCTGTAGTAGGCGTATTGCTGGCACGCAAAGATGGTGCGCAAACTCTTTCTAATCTGGTGGCAGAACTAAAAGCACCGTACGAAAGTGGTTATGCCTTTTTGATAAACGAAGGAGGAACCATGATAGCCCATAGAAATCAAGAATTAATAAATAGGCAGTTCAATCCCGTAATAGAAGCTGTGAAAGATACCTCACTTAAATCTTTTGCAGGGATGGTAGCCTCAGCATTCACAAAAAAAAGCGGAAGAACAGAATACGATTACAATGGTAAAAACCTTATAGGTGCATATTCAAATGTTCCAGGATTCAATTGGATACTTTTTTTAAGTATAGAAAAATATGAAATAGAAAATAAATTATCACAAATAAGCATAGCTATAGTTTTGATAGGTTTTATATGCCTTATAGGTGGAGTTATCGCTGCCATAGGAGTAGGGAGATCCATTGCAAAGCCAGTGATTAGCATAGTTGAAGCTTCTAAAAACATAACTCAGGGTGAAGGAGATTTAAGCCAAAGCATTCCCGTGCATTTCAAAGGCGAAATGGGAGATTTGGCTCGCTATTTCAACAAATTAATAGCCACTCTCCGTGTCCCCATAAGCGAGGCAAAAACTGCGGTTGACAATTTAAGTACCGTTTCCGAAGAATTATCCTCAATAAATAGGCAACTTGAAATAAGCCAAGCTGCAAAAGAATATTCTCAGGAAATTTTGCGCATAGGTCAGTGCATACACGAGCTAGCCGCAACTGCTGAACAATTAAGGCAAACGATGGATAAATTTAAAGTTTAAGCTGGAAAAAACTGCTTGATTTTCCCCTTTTTCGCAGAAATAATGTATATTGTTTCTTACTATGATATATCAGGCTCTTTATGCTCTTTTTAGAACAACCTATAATAAAAACCAAATTTATAAGCAAAATGAAATAGTATGGTTATCTGTATTACAAGGCTTTGTTATGTTTTTGGTAATTTTAGGGCACGTTATACACAACACCGCTTTGTTTGAATGGGAATATGTATTGCAAAACATTATATATTCTTTTCATATGTCGCTTTTTATGTGCATTAGCGGTTATTTATTATATAAAACGCAAATTATTAAAAATAAATCTTTTGCAACAGTATTAAAAAATAAGTCCATTCGTTTGTTAATCCCATATTTTACTTTGCCTTTTGTTGCCTTTATTCTGAAAATGATATTTTCAGAATATATGAAAAGACCCGTAACTTTTTCTTTTGACCAACTACTTGCTACGTTTGTTTGGCTCACAAACAATCCATTAGATGAAATGTGGTTTCTCAATGTTTTATTTGGTTTGTTTTTGCTTTATCCGATTTATTGCATAATTTCAAAGAAGATGGTATTTGCCTTGTTGTTATTGCTGTTTTTTACCCTTATTCACTTTGCTACATTTGAAATTAACTCATTTATTTTCAATTTTAATAGAATTTTTCATTATGGAATTTTCTTTTATGTAGGAATTTTGTTGGCCAAATATGATTTGTTTGATAGAATTAGATTTAATTTGTTATGGATAATTATAATCGGTTGTTTATTACATTCTTTTACATTTTATTTTTACGGAGGAAATATTTTTACCGCATTTTTTGGAATAACTGTTTCTTTCGCTTTTGCTATCAAGATTTCAAAAGTATTTCCAAATTTATTTTCAAGTTTCAGGGATTATACATATCAAATTTTCTTTATTGGTGTATTTTGCCAAGTTTTATTGAGGATTTTAATAAAAAAAATTGGAATTGAAGATGGATTCGGTTATATATTATTTTATGTAGTAAGTATTTTAACTGGAATTTATGTTCCTGTAATAGTTTCAAAAATTGTACAAAAATTAAATTTGAAAGTTTTGAAACTAATGATAGGTTTGAGGTGATTAATAACTTTTTGGCAGAAAAATGCAGAAATAGTTATATTAATGACCTTTATACAGACAATTCTTGGGTTAATGTTCGCCTAATAAAGGACATTTAGCCGTTATTATTGCGTTTTACCCCCATTTTCTTGTATTTTCTCATAAAAAGCTTGATAACCGCTGAAAAATTTTTTATCTTTAAGCTATGCGGTATTTTGTGTTTTCTGATAAAATTTTGCTATGTTTTTTGTGTACTATTATTTTGCTCCTTGTTTCTTGCCAAGAAGCGGAAGCTCCAGTAGCAATTGAAGACCCAGATGCCCTAGACAACGAATACATTGAACCAGCAGTTGAACAGTTTAAAGAACCTTCAGATTTAAAAATTAGCCCAAAAAAAGCACGCAATTTCAACAAGGCAAGTGAGGCTCTTGTGATTATGGGGCAAGAATGGGCAGAGCAAATGTCTAATGCAGATAACGAAGAAAAGCTGAAAATGGCCGCTTCTTACGAAAAAGCACAAGATGATTTAATAAGAAAATTCGGAATACAGGGCAAAGAAGAATTTAAATGGATTCACACTAAGGCCTTACCAGAATCCATTAACAGAGATGTTTTTGCGCGAGCCGGGGTATGGATTAACAGATAGGAGTTCCAATGTCAATGAAAGGAAAAAAAGGCATAATTTTTGGCGTTGCCAACGACCGTTCCATAGCTTGGGGCATAGCGAAAAAATTATTGGAAGAAGGCGCAGAAGTGGCTTTTAGTTACAATGGGGAACGCCTAAAACGCAGTTTAGATAAATTGCTTCAAAATCACCCTAGTAGCAAGCTTTACGATTGCGATGTATCTACCGAAGAAAATATATTGAAAGTCGCAGAACAATATAAAGCCGAGGTAGGTCAGTGCGATTTTTTGGTTCACTCCATTGGTTTTGCAGATAAAAGCTATCTAGAAGGAGCTTTTTTGCCAACGCCAAAAGACGTGTTTTTGCAAGCAATGGACATTTCCGCATATTCCCTTGTTTCCTTAACCCGCGCATTCAAGCCCTTGATGACAAAAGGAAGTTCCGTTTTAGCCCTCACATATTTGGGCAGCGAAAAAGTTGTTCAAAACTACAATGTGATGGGAGTGGCAAAGGCAGCACTAGAGGCCATAGTTCGCTATTTGGCTTACGATTTAGGCCCCGAAGGAATTAGGGTTAATGCCATTAGCGCAGGCCCTGTAAATACCCTTGCAGCGCGTGGAATTAGCGATTTTACCGATTTGCTCAAAATTCACCGCAAAATTGCCCCCCTTCGCGAAAACACAACCCCAGAACACGTTGGTGGCGCAGCATATTTTCTTTTAAGTGATTTGTCTTTTGGCGTAACTTCTGAAATAATGTATGTTGACGGAGGTTACAACACTGTGACTGTAGGTCCAATTTCCGCTTACGATAAGGAATTGTGATACCATTTTTACTCACCTTTTTAGGCATTGTAACAGACCAGGATTTTGCAAAAGAAGACTCCCTGCAAGTTGAAGTTGTAGAAACGGGTTTTACCGCTACCACGTTTTTTAATAAGCAATTTAAACTTGAGCTTCCGCAAGATACCGTGTGGAATATTTGCGCCAAAAGCGGAGAATTGGAGAAGTGTTATGAATTGAAATACTTTGGTAAGGATTCTGTTTTTTCTGCGGAAATTTCTGGGAAAGAGAATGTGGTTTGGTATGGAGGCGCAGAATTTGGAACCCAAAGTGGGGGGCAGAAAGCCCAGAGTGAGGTAAATGTGGCCGTAGATTCTGTTTCTGCTAATCAAGAAGCTGCAGAGCAGGTTACGGAACTTAGAAAGGTTGTTGTACAACTTCGTAAAAAACCCAAGCGAAAATTGGGGGAATCCGTTGTTAGCGCAAAAAATATAAAACGAATGCCAGGCCTTGCAGAAGCGGATGTTATGCGTAGCATACAGGCTTTGCCCGGCGTTGTGGCAAGTTCAGATTTCAGTACAAAAATATATGTTAGAGGCGGAGCAAGCGATCAGAATTTATTTTTGTTAGACAATGGAATTGTCTATTCCCCAACACATTTCTTTGGGCTTTTCTCTACTTTTCTTGTTGAAGCTGTGGACGATGTTAAATTTTACAAAAGCGGCTTTCCGGCAGAGTATGGAAACCGCCTCAGCTCCGTTGCCGCCATAAACAGCAGAAAGGGCGGTAGCGATACTCTTGACGAATGGTTTAGCAGAAATTCCGTGAAAATAAGCACATTTGCTACGCAAGCTCACACAGAAGGGCACCAAGGAAATGCCAGATGGATTTTGGCAGCACGAAGCACTTATATAAAGCAGATTTTAGATTTTTTGAAAGCTGCGAAAGCAACTGATTTTAGCGTGGACTACAAATTCACGGATATTCAAGGAGCTTTTGATTACAATTTGGGAGATGGCAAGGATTTGCATATTGCCATATATACCGGAGCAGATATCCTCAACTTTTCGCCTCTTTTTGTAGAGTGGGGAAATACAGTTATTCCCATAAACCTTTGGTGGAAAATAAATGATGAATGGAAATGGAACAGCGGTTTTTCTTATAGCGAGTTCCATCAAGATTTTAAGATAGAAAATATGCTTGGAATGGAAAACGGGGTTAGTACGTTTGCAAGCCGCCAATCTCTTGCTTATTCAGGAATGGACAAACATACCTTTGCCTTTGGCTATGATTTGGAATTTTCCAAAGTCTCTTTTGTGCAAAATGTTGAAATAACTGGGCAAAAATTAGAAGACAGTCCAAAAACACGTCATCATATATTGTATGCTCAAGATACTTGGAGACCCGATTTATGGGATGTGCAATACGGACTGCGATTAAATTATCACGAACTTTCCAAACACTTTGGCATAGAGCCTCGTTTTGCTACTTCTTGGGAGTTTGCGGAAAATCAAAAATTGGAATTCCATACAGGCTATTATTTACAATACTTGAACAGCATTATGTTCTCTGACCAAGAGTCCTTAAACGAATTTTATTATCCTGCTCGTAAAACCGTAATAAACGGAACTGTAAAGCCATCTAGTTCTATTTTATCTGCAGTTGGTTATTCTCAGAGCAATATTCTAGAAATGTTCAATTTTAATGCTGAAGTTTACTACAAAACTCAAAATAATTTAACGGTTTATAACGAATCCGACCTTGACTCTGCTACATCAGAAAAAGTAGAATCGCTTGGAGATATGATTGTGAGCGGCGAGGGTTATTCCTTTGGCTATGAACTTTCATTGCAAAAACCGGAAGGTTTTCTAAGCGGTAGCATAAATTTCAACCAAGGTTGGTCTGTTTTTAAAGATGGGTCAAACGAAGCTTATTTTCCCAATTGGCACCAACCTTTTGCTTTAAAAGGCGATATATCTTTTAACTGGTTTGAGGAAAATTATTTTTTGCGCACATCATTGCAATTAAAATGGGCAAGTGGAATGCCATATACTCCATATCTGGGTTATTTCTCAACATATAGAATGGACGAAGAATATCCCGGCTATAGTATGATTTCGCCGCTTGGCAATAGAAATGTCACCATGCGAACACCTTATTTTCGCTTAGATGCAAAAGTTATTGACTGGGGTAAAAAAGATAAATGGAATTTTGGTTTTACAATTTTAAATTTGACCGACCATGATAATTTATTCTACATATTCTATGATACCAATAAAAACCCGCCAGAAGAACGGAAAATTTATCAATTCCCCTTCTTTCCGCTTCTGCTAAATTACGAGTATTATTTTTGATTAAGAAATTCTTTTACTACATTATTCTACACATCGGAAATCGAAAAATGATGAATATATTGAGAATAATTCCTGCAATTCTGGTTATGACAGCACTTTTTATGCTTTCAACTTTACCAGGCAATGATCCTCTTTTAAATTCAATTCATCTCAGCGATAAAATAGAACATTTTATAGCTTATTTTGTTCTGGGAATAACATTTTGTATATGGGTTCCAAGCAAAAAATGGCTTGCAAAACCCATAATTTATGGTATATTTGTTGTTGTTTTGTGTACGCTTTTTGGAGTTAGCGATGAATATCATCAAACATTTGTTCCTGGTCGTTCTGGCGATTTATACGATTTAGCCGTAGATTCTGCTGCCAGTATAATTGCTGTTTTTGCATATTTCTTGTTTATTAAAATAAAAAAATGAATAAAGCATCCCTAATTATAGCTACCAGCCTGCTTGCAAGCAGAGTTCTTGGCGTTTTGCGCGAAATGCTCCTTGCAAAAATTGCAGGTGTAAATGAACAGAAAAATGCTCTTGATTTGGCATTTATGATTCCTGATATTTTAAATCATTTAATAGGTACAGGTTTTTTATCAATAGTTTTTATATCGCTATTCACAACTCACTTGCTAAAACAAAACGAAAATGAAGGGTGGCGTTCGTTTAGCAATATTTTTAATGTTCTTGGTTTACTGTTTTTGATTTTAGCTGTACCAGCATTTATATTTATGCGAGAACTAATTTTACTTTTAACGGCAACATCGCCAAACGAAGATATTTTAAACCTCGCAACTCATTTTGGCAGAATAATTTTGCCAGGCCAGCTATTCTTTTTCGCGGGCAGTTTTTTAATAGCAGCACAGCAAGCTCGCAAGCAATTTTTAATTCCATCGCTTACAGGTATAATTTACAATACGAGCATTGTGTTTTTCGGTTGGTTATTTAAAGATAGTGGAGTTAGCGGTTTTGCCTGGGGAGTTCCTATCGGAGCATTCATAGGATTTTTTGTTTTACAAATAATAGGTTCTTATAGAGGCGGAGTAAAATATTTTTTCACATTTAATCCAAGAAACTCAGAACTGATAAAAACTGTTAAACTTTTGTTGCCTATGATTTTAGGTGCAGGTTCAATGTTTGCACTTGAATTTGCAATCCGCAGCTTTGGTTCAATGTTTGGGAGCCACGGAATTTCAAGCCTCAATTACAGCTATCGCCTTATGTACACTTTAGTTGCTGTTTTTGGTTTTAGTGTTGGGGCAGCTAAATATCCAGATATGGTTAGAATGTTCAAAGAGAATAAAATAACGGAATTAAATGAAAAAATTTGGGGTGACTTGGCAAAAATTTTTGCCATTTTAGTTCCAGCCATAAACGCATTAACAGTTGTTAGCTTGCCAGCAGTTCGCATATTATTTGAAAGAGGAGCTTTTACACAGCAAAGCTCAATTTTAGTCAACGAATTGCTTTTATGTTATTTACCAGTGAGCATAAGCCTTTGCGCTCAAGCTCTTTTATCAAGGGCTTTTTATTCAATGGAAAGAATGTGGCTTCCAACAATAATTAATACCTCTGCTTTTGCAGCAAGCTTATTTTTATATTCACCGATGGCAAAAATAATAGGAATATACTCTGTTCCAGTTGTGAGTTTTATCTGCTCATTTGTTCAGTTAATTTTACTTTTGATATTTTGGAATGTGAAAGGAGCAAAATCCTTTATTAAAGATTTTATAGCAGGAACAGCTGTTTTAATCGTTTTGGCAACACTGGGCTTATATATCTCTAAATACGTCTATAATTGGCTCCTAGGGGCAAATATGGCTTATTTAATAGCTTATTCAGTTGTTCTTTCTGTTTTGTTTTTTGTTTTCTCCATTGGTTTGCAAATTTTGTTTGGATCCAATTCTTCTTCTCATATATTATATTTATTAAAAAAGAAATTGACAAAGAACTCTGTTAATAACTTAAAGAAAATTTGAAAAATTTATGTAACTTGTTGCTATTTTTACAATTCCAAAATAGTTTCTATTCACATATTTTTGTGATAACAATGCTTTTATTAACACTTATTTGAATAATTTACCTTTTTTCCAAATTAAATAACAACCTATTAACGTTATTTTTCTATTTGAACCTTGACTTTTTGGCGAAACTTTTCTAAATTACTAGCAAATATCATGTTATGGCGGTTTAGCTCAGTTGGTTAGAGCGACGGAATCATAATCCGCAGGTCCGGGGTTCAAGTCCCTGAATCGCTAGTTAGGTTCAAAAAGGGAGGTTTTTATGAAAAAGGTCTTAATGTTGCCACTTTTTGCTTTGGGCACATTTGTTTCACAAGCTGGGGCTGAGGTATGCACCGGTAAAAACGGAGCAACTGTCTGCGAATGGGACACTGGTTGCTATACAATAACCACAGAATATTCATATACCTCTACTTGCAGAGGCTCTGTGGAAGGTGGCGACCCAAGCCATCCTGTTTGCACTTGCGAGCAATTAATCAAAAATTGTGTTGATTATGGAACACTTTATTCTGGAGTTAAAGGATTAGACGTTGCTCCTTATGGTGCAGGTTGGAAATGCTTAGAACATGGTGGCACATACCAAGCTGGCAAGCCAGCTACTCCTAGCAAGGCTGCTGAGAAAAGCGATAAAAAATAGCTGATATCTCAGTCTTTTAAGCAACGAACACTGTACAAATAAGTGTGCTTGCCTTCGCTTTTATAGACGTAAGACCAAGAGTAACTCATATCCCAGATATGAGATTTGTTAGCTGCGCTCTTAGAAGAACTCCACCAATAGCCGTAGATATTGCTATTGATGGCATTGCCACTGGAATTGACGTAGCCACCAGGCAAAGCGGAAAAGCCAAAAGCTATGGCTGCTGTTAGTGCGAGTTGCTTTTTCATTTTTTCTCCTGTATTTTACTTTGAGAAATTCACAATAGCTTTTGCCAAGTTTTCTGCAATTTCGTTTTGCCCTTTTTCGGTGGACATATAGGTAGCATCGTTTGGATGTGTTATAAAACCTAACTCTGCCAGAACTGCGGGCATATATGCGCCAACCAAAACCATAAATCCAGCTTGGCTAGCACCCTTTTGCACCTTTCTTATTGAGCCTCCATCAAAAGATTCAACCAGATAACCCGCGAGCAGTGCGCTTTTTTCTGCATACAAAGCGAGCTGATTATCCAAAATAATCCATTCGGCGGGTGAAATTTCCGTTTTGCCCTTTTTATCGGATTCCAACGCTATAGCTTGGTTTTCCCTGCGGGCTATGGCTTTGTCTTCTTCATTACCGCTGGCTCGCAAAATGTAAAACGTAAAACCTTGCGCAGTTGCTTGCCTTGCCTTTTCTATGGCATTGCAATGCAGGCTTAAAAATAAATCGCCACCCCAGTCGCTCGCCATTTTTGGGCGTTTGCCCAGCTCTATAAATTCATCGGAGTCTCTTGTCATTTTAACGGTGAATCCTTTTTCTTCTAATTTGCTTTTTAATTTTAAGCCAACGGCTAAAACAATTTCTTTTTCTTTAAAGCCATTGTGGCCAATTGCGCCAGGGTCTTTGCCGCCATGTCCAGGATCTAAAACTATGGTTTTTATTTTTTTGCCGCCACTTCCCTGTGCTGTAGAAGAAGACGAGGCTGCGGCTTTTGTTTCGTAATGTTTTTTTCTAAGCACTACTTGTAAGGTTTTTCCTTCGTCTTTTTTCACCAATTCAACGCCATCGCAGTTATCTTTTATCACAAGGGTTATTTGCACGCTTTGCTTGTCTTGAATGGGAATTACCCTACTTATCATGGAAGATTTTTTTGCCAAATCAGAAAACATTGTGCTGTCTATAACAAGGCCGTTTATTCGTAAAAGATAATTCGGTTTTGTGTAAAAAGTTTCCACAACAAAAGGCTTTGAGAGTTTTAATTCAATTACTTCGCCGTTTTCTTTTGAATCTAAACTAACGCTCCATAAATCTTTGGTTGGTTTTGAATATATTTTTGCAGAAGCAGAATCGTATTCAATGGGTCTGTTCAGCAGTTTTTCAAATATCCGCAATGAATATGGCAACGGTAACCAAAAGGACTGCTTGTTCGTAATTTTATTTTGCACAGCGGCTGGTAGCAAAAAATTTGTGTCTTTTAAATTTACCCAAGCACTTCCCCAAGCCCAAGAAGAATTCCCTATTTGCAAAATCCCTGCCTCGCTTTGCCAAGTCATATTCATTTTCAATTTTTTTCCTAAGTCCACTCCATCTACATAGGCTATGCCATTCTTTTTTTCAACTTGTAAATTAAAATCTTGCGCAGTTGCTTGAACCGCCATTCCAATTGCTAAAATGAGCAAAATCCTTAACATCAATTATTTCCCGCTAAATCTCTAATAACCTGCCAATAAATATTATGCTCTTCTTTTAAAACTCTCTCTGCTAAAATTTCTGGCGTGTCGTTTGGGAGAACTGGAACTGTGACTTGGGCTATTATTTTGCCGGCATCGTAGTCTTTGTTCACAAAATGCACAGTTACTCCGGTTATCTTAACTCCTGCCTCTATCACCTTTTCGTGTACGTGAATACCATAGCAACCTTTGCCACCAAAGGAGGGCAAAAGCGCAGGGTGAATATTTATTATTTTGTTCTCAAAACGCTCAAGAATATTTTCGGGGATTTTGCGCATATAACCGGATAGCACAATTAAGTTCGGGTTTTCGCTTTGTAAAATTTCAAGCAGATTGTCGCCTTCAATAAAACGAACTGGCACCTTGTATTTGCCAGCAACTTCTGTAGCTTTGCAATTTTTGAAAGTGATAAGGCTTGCGCACTCCGCTTTCAATTCCCCAGATACAACCCGCCGCATAATAGCTTCAAAATTGCTACCTCTTCCTGTGGAAATTACTGAGAATTTGAATTTAGGGAATAAACACATAAATGCCATTGTGCCATTGGTTAGGGCGGGACTGGTTACCTTCGGCAATGTCAATGTGAACCCAGCCGTAGCCAGGCGAATTGTCAATGGTGATTTTCCTGTCTTCCATTCTGCATATACCGTGGGTAGCTCCGTTTTGAATTATCCATTCGTACAGATCCAAGTTTTCCCTCTTTGATTCGCGATGAAGATCTAAAGCCTTTCCCAGCTTGTGAGCAGAATTTGCTGCTCCGACTCTTGAATCGGGCTTTCTGTAGCCGCTATGATTGTGGAGCCTTTTGCCTTTCTTGGAATTCACGTAAACGTCTGGGAATTCGGCTTTGATGATTTCGTATATTTTAAAAAGTTCATTGGAAATCAAAGAAAGGTCGTCTATACCTTCTGGCAGCAAATCAATTTGAAGAGTTGTAATCATATTTTAGGCTATCAAGTCTTGGGTTGTAATATTGCTTTTTCGATTTCGCCCATTGCTTTTGCGATATAGTTCTTGGCCACATTGTTGATCTTTTCTATGAGTTCATCGTTATAGACTTCGTGTTCATATAGGTCGTTGTGGATCAAGTAGATTTTATCTTTGACACAGTCGTGGATGAAATTAATAGGCTTGAGCCACAGGGCATTGTTGATACGGATGTGGACTATGCCAAAATGCATCTTCCTTTCTTCCTCGTGGTGGAGCTTGACGTGGGCGTCACTTGCGAACAAGCCATTAACCATCTCGCTTTTAAAGGCGTATTCCCTTTCCTGTATATGGGTGGAATCCGCTCCCTCGTCCATAATGTAAAGGCTTCCAGGGTATTTTCCTAATGTGTTTTTCATAATAAAAGTTCTCCTATAACAAAATTTAGAAAAATATATTCTATTTCTTCTCCTGGCAAGCGATAATCCATAATATTTGCTCGTTTTAGCAACTTATTATTTTTTGCTCTCATCTCATCAAGTAGTCGCTTTGATTTTACCGTCAAAAAATGCCCTCCTTTTTTTAGGATTTTTTTTGCCTTCTCAAAATCTTCGTCCAAAGAGCCAACTGCACGGCAAGAGACAAAATCCATATTTTTTAACCCACAATTCTCTGCTTTGCCTTGAATCACTTCTAAATTATGCAAATTTAAACTTTGCTTTGCAAGTTTTAAAAAATCGCATCTTTTTTTGCGGCTTTCGGTGGCATAAAATTTTATTTGTGGAAAATAAAGGCAAAGAGGAATAACTGGAAACCCTGCACCAGAGCCTATGTCTGCCCAATGTAGGGGCGCGATTAATTGCGCCCTTACATTGACAGTGGCGAATATAAGGGAATCTGCTATGTGCCTTGTTAGCAGTTTTTGTTCATCATTTTTTGAGACTAGGTTTGTGGTTTTGTTTGCTTCTATGAGCAACTTGCAAAATTCAAGAATTTTGCTGGGAAAGTTCTCGGGCAAAACTAGATTGTGTTCCTTTGCAAAATTCTCAAGCATCTGCAATGGCCTTGACCCATTTTGGCACAACCTCGGAGGCTTTGCCTTGAATGAATTCGTCTGTGTAGCTGTCGCCGGTGATTTCCAAGTTCAAGCATACAACGTGGGCGCCAGCCATTTTTGCTATTTGTTTAAAACCTGCCGCGGGGTACACAACCCCGCTTGTGCCTATGTATGCGAACAAATTGCACCCCATCAATGCCCTTTGGATTTTATTCATTTCAAAGGGAATTTCCCCAAACCAAACTATGTGCGGTCGCATTTTTGCCCCACATTCGGGGCATTTTTCGGGCTGGTTTTCCGAGCAGCTTGTTACGTGCTCCTTTGCCCCTAGGCAACGGACTTTCAAAAGCTCGCCGTGCATGGGTATAACCCTTTTGCTACCGGCTCGTTGGTGTAAATCGTCCACGTTTTGCGTTATTAGCAAAAAGTTGTCGCCAAATCTCTCTTCTAGCTTTGCAAGAGCTTGGTGTGCTGCATTGGGTTCCACGTTTTTTAAGCCCTTTCTCAGCTTATTGTAAAACTCTATCACTCGTTCCCTCTCACTTTCAAAGCCTTCTGGCGTTGCCACAATTCGCACAGGTTCGTTTTCCCACAGGCCGTCTGCATCGCGAAAGGTTTTTAGCCCGCTTTCGGCACTAATTCCGGCTCCTGTTAAGATGACTATTTTCATATTTCAAATATAGGAAATTTACTATATTATACCCATGTTATGCGTAGCAGTATTAAAAATGAAACCATAGGAAAATCCAAAGCATTGGAGAGTAGCGAACAAATGCTGGAGATGCTCAATAAAGCTGCTATAGCATTTGTTTCGCAAAGCGAAGAATCTTTTGAAAAAAGAATAGAAGATGGGGTAAGAGCTATTTGTGATATGGCTAAACTGGATAGGTTTTGCATTTTTCGCAACTTTGCCATGCAAGATTGCTTGCACGTATTGCAAGAATATCGCTGGGATAAGAAAATCGGTGGCACAATAGAAATTGACCCTGTGCTCAAAGATGTAACTTATGCTAAATTTGCACCTAGATGGGAAACAATTTTGGCAAATAATGAAATTATCAACGGACCGGTAAAAACAATGCCGGAATCGAAAATGTTGCAATCTTTTGGCGTGGTCTCGGCTCTTGTTGTGCCTTTGTTTATCAAAAATACCTTTTGGGGATTTGCGCTTTTTGAAGACCGCCATAATGAACGTTATTTTGACAAAGAACAAGTTGAAATGATGTGTTCGGCTGCCTTTTTATGTGCTAATGTTTTTATTCAGTGGCAAGCAGAAATTGAAATGGATAAAACAACCAAAGCATTGGAGAACAGCAAACAAATGCTGGAGATGCTCAATAAGGCTGCTATAACATTTGTTTCGCAAAGCGAAGAATCCTATGAAAAAAGAATAGAAGCGGGCGTAAGGTCTATTTGCGATATGGCAAAATTGGATAGATTTTCCGTTTTCCGCAATTCTACCATGCCAGATGGCTTGCATGCTTCGCAGATATATCGCTGGGATAGGCAATCGGGTGGAACAACCGAGATTTTTCATGAGGTTTTGAAAAATACAACTTATGCTAAATTGATGCCTAAATGGGAAAATATTTTGGCAAATAATGAAATGATCAACGGACCTTCGAGATTAATACCAGAATCTGCGGCATTGAAATCTTTTGGCGTGGTTTCGGCTCTTGTTGTGCCTTTGTTTATAAAAAATGCTTTTTGGGGATTTGCGCTTTTTGAAGACCGCCATAATGAACGTTATTTTGACGAAGTGCAAGTTGAAATGATGCGTTCTGCAGCTTTTTTATGTATAAACACTCTTATTCAGCGACAAATGGAACTTGAAGTTGTAGAATCAAACGAGTTAAACAATTCCATGCTTAATGCTGTTCCTGTAGCCATAGTTATCCTTGACGAAAATGGAGAAGTATTGAATTGCAACGATGCTGCTACAAAAATGTTCAAATGCACAAAGCAGCAGTTTATGGAAAATTTCTATGATTTATCGCCGGAATATCAGCCAGATGGTTCAAAATCCAAAGAGAGAGCAAAAGAATTAGCGAGCTATATATTCACAGGTAGCCCAAATTTATCATTTGAGTGGATACACACTTCCTTTACTGGAGAGATTATTCCCTGCGAAATTACAACAACTTGGGTAAGTCACAAAGGCAAATACCTTGGGTTGGTTTATATTTATGATTTACGCAATATTAAAAAAATAGAAGCTGCCGTAACCGAAGCTCAAGAAATGACACGGGCCATAACAGAAGCAAACCCCATGTCGTATGTATTGTTCGATGAAAACTATCAGCCAATTGATTGCAACGAAGCAATAGTGAAAATGTTAGGGAGCAAAAGTAAACAATATCTTTTGGATAATTATTTTTCGCTCTTTTGCCCTGAGAAGCAGTCTTTTGACGATAAAAATTCCAAAGAAGAAGCAAAACTACTTTTAGACAAAACCGTAAGGGAAGGCAAACGTACTTTTGAGTGGGATATGAAATCTGCAAGCGGCGAAATTATTCCTGTTGAAAACATACTTACCTTGCTAGTGCTTAAAAACAAGAAATTTATTATTTCATTCAAATATGATTTGCGCAACCGCAGAATTTTATTGAATAATATACGCAAACAGAGCGACTTGCTCGCTTCAAAATTGGAATTGCAAAAATCAATAACAGAAATTTCAGAAAATTTCATTTTATACGAAGATATAAATAAAAGCATAGATTTGGCACTAGAAAAATTGGGTGAGAGTTTGAATGTTTCCAGAATGGTTGTTTTTCATGTGGATTACGAAAATAAAAAGGTTTACGCAGTTAATCAATGGTATGCAAACGAAAATGTGCCTATGGTTAAAATAGAACGTTTTGACAATTTTACTACCGACAAATTGCTGTTCCCCATTGAGCTAGACGAAAATTCACAGAGGCTTATGGTTTCGTGTTCAAATACTGCGAATGAGCCTAAATTCAACATACTTAAATCTATGGGTATAACTTCGTTTATTTATACTCCGCTTTATGTTGAAGGTAGTTTATGGGGAGTTGTTTGTGCAGAAAATTGCATTTTAACGCATGAATGGACAGAAGATGAAAGAACGTTTTTTGCAACGGTTTCAAACATAATGTCTGGCTCAATTATGCGCAATGTTTATTCAACAAGGTTGCAGCAATCTCTAGACAAAGTGGTTGCCCTTAGCAAGTCAAAAGACGAATTTTTATCCAAAATAAGCCACGAAATAAGAACGCCAATGAATGCGATTCTTGGCATTGCCGAAATTCAATTGCAAAACGAAATCGCTCCGCAAAAAAAAGAGGCACTCAGCATAATTCACAATTCTGGCAAATCACTTCTTCACATTGTAAACGATTTGCTGGATTTATCCAAAATTGAAGCTAAAAAAATGGAGCTAGTGCCAGTTAAATACGATGTTGCCAGTTTAATTAATGATACTGTGCAGCTCTATGCTACTCGCATTGAAAAAAAATTGATTAAATTCAATCTTAAAGTAGATGAAAATATTCCCGCAGAACTTTTAGGAGACGAGTTAAGGATAAAGCAAATACTCAATAATATACTTTCAAATGCGTTCAAATATACCGATGCGGGCGAAATTTCAATGTCTATTACTTATGAAAAAATCCAAGTCAAAAATTCGGATGTTATGTTGATTTTCCGCATAAGCGATACTGGGCAGGGTATGACAGAAGAACAGAAAAGCAAAATATTTGATGAGTATTACCGCTTTAATTTAGTCAACAATCGTATGGTGAGCGGAACGGGGCTTGGCATGACCATTGTGCAGAATTTGATAATCATAATGGGTGGCAATATTTCCATTGAAAGCGAACTTAATAAAGGTTCCACATTTATTATTAGCATACCGCAAAAAATAGTAAACGAGCATGTTTTGGGCAAAGTGGTTGTAGATAACTTGCAAAATTTCCAAACGGGCAGTTTTTTGCAAGCAAGAAAACAAAATATTACCCGAAACTCAATGTCTTATGGCAGCGTTTTGGTTGTGGACGATTTGGAATCCAATTTATACGTTGCAAAAAGTTTCTTGGAGCCTTACGACTTGCATATTGAAACTGCAATAAGCGGTTTTGAAGCAATAGATAAAGTTAAAAGCGGTAAAGTTTATGATATTATATTTATGGACCACATGATGCCAAAAATGGATGGCATAGAAGCGGTTAAAATAATACGCTCTACGGGTTACAAGAAGCCTATTGTTGCGCTCACTGCCAATGCGATTGTTGGACAAGCAGAAATGTTTTTGGAAAACGGTTTTGATGCTTTTATTTCAAAACCAATAGATGCAAAACAGTTGGATGCAGAACTGAACAAATTTATTCGCGATAAGCAAACGCAAACAAAAAAAATAGACGTTCAAAAAATAAATTCTAAACTGCTTTCATTTTTTGTTAAAGATATAAAAAACGCTTTGCCGGTTTTAGAGTCCACGATTGCTAATATAGAAACTATTTCAGAAGATGATTTTCAATTATATGCGGTTACAACCCACGGTGTTAAAAGTGCCCTTGCAAATATTGGGCAAACAGAACTTTCACAAATTGCTTATGCTTTAGAAAAAGCCGGCAAAACACAAGATAAAGATATAATCAAGCAGCAAACACAAGAACTTGTGGATGCTCTTAAAGGAGTGATCAAGGAGGATTTATGCAAATAATGCGCAAGATAAAAACAATTATAACTACGTATCTTCAAGTTATACTTGTGTTTGTCACATTTTCAGCGATGGTTGTTTCAAGTTATATTCTTATGCGCGATGTTGAATCCGATAATATGAAACGAGAGGCAGAGAGCGTACTATCTAATGTACATAGCAATATAATGCTTAGAATATCGGAGCCAAAAATCGTGGTAAAAAAAACTGCGGATATGATTAAGCTAATGCTTGAACAAAATGCGGATATCAAAACTATAAAGGAATATGTAAAGGGTTTCAATAAAGAAAGGAATTTTTCACAACACATAGTTAGTTCTTATATTTTTCTTGATGAATCTCCTACAGATAGCGTATGGTATAAGGAAGTGCTTGAGGCTAATGGCGAAGTGGTGATTAAAGAACGTTTTGATAAATCGCTAGATGCGGTTGTTCTTGCTTATGTATGCCGTATTTTTGACAAATCGGGAAAACCACGAGGTTTTGTTGGTTTGAATGTGAATTTTGAAGATGTTATGAAATTGGTAGAAAATGCACAAATTGCCGAAGGTGGTTTTGGATTGATGTTTAATCGCAACTTTGAAATTCTAGCCCATATAGAACGCAAATTTGTAGGTAATACATCTTTAATTGACAATAATATTGGCATTGCTAAGTTTAAAAAAGAATTTGAGAAAAACGGAGAAGTTTTTGGACGAGATTTTATAAATTTCAGAGGTGAAAAATCAATTGCTTTTTTTAGGCAATTGGAAAACGGATGGTACTTTGGAATTATTACGCCTGAATATAAATATTATAAAAATATAAACAAAATAGCGAAATATTTAAGCATACTCGGTATATTATTTACTTTGGCACTTAGCGCAGTTTTAGTTCGCATTATTAATGTGAGAGAACGTATGAATAAATTGGTGCGCAATCAAAAGCAAGAATTGGAAGTGACAGTACACAGATATATGTCTATTCTCAATGCCGTGCCTCTGCCAATTACTGTTACAGACTTAGATACAAAAGTGACATTTATCAATACCGCTGTAGAGAGATTTTTGAAAGTAACTTTAAAAGATGTTCTGGGTAAACCTTGCGACAGCAGTTGGAAAATCAATATTTGCAATACACCGAATTGCAGCATAGAATGTGCAAAACGTGGCTTAAAGCAAACATTTTTTACACATAAGGATTCCTCGTATAAGGTAGATGTTGAAGTTCTGAAAAATGTTGATAATGAACCTATTGGATATATAGATGTTGTTCAGGATATAACACAAGTGGAGAAGATGGCAAGAGCAGAAGCAGAAAGTGCAAGTGCTGCAAAAACTGCCTTTTTGGCAAAAATGAGCCACGAAATTCGCACGCCTATGAATGCGATTATGGGTGTGACTGAAATTCAATTGCGAAACGAAGCATTAGTGCCGCAGGTAAGAGAATCTTTTGCGATAATTTATAATTCGGGCAATTTATTGCTTGGCATTATCAACAATATACTTGATTTGTCTAAAATAGAAGCTGGTAAAATGGAACTTATGCCTGTTGAATACGAATTTGTTGGTTTAATTCATGATGTTGTGCAATTGAATGCTATGCGCAATAACAGCAAACCCATAAAATTTGAACTTTATATTGATGAGAATGTGCCTTTGGAACTTTTTGGCGATGAAATTCGCATTAAGCAGATTTTGAATAATTTGCTTTCCAATGCT
>Ga0268262_10002473_pt1 | contig 21295 bp, 18 predicted proteins | sample TergutNc150P3_FD_190354 | JGI IMG/M metagenome (GOLD analysis project Ga0268262, IMG submission 190354) | Nasutitermes corniger P3 segment gut microbial community from laboratory colony in Florida, USA - Nc150 P3 (SPAdes) (version 2) | ecosystem: Host-associated > Arthropoda: Insects >... | reverse complement strand
GCCTTTTTTTCTTTCATGCTTAGCCCCATTAGGACGCCCTCCTTCAGGCATCCTTAGTTTAATTTGGGTAACATTTTCTATTTGAGGCATGAACTCTTTTCGGTAACATTTTTCATGAGGCAACGCGCAGGGTTGACATTATTACGGTTATAAATGATATATTGTAAAAGCTAACGGTAAGATAGGAGTTGTTTTGTTTATGAATAAAAAAACTTATCTAACAAAAGCAAACAAGCCAGTAAATAGTGAATCTGTCTTTTTTTTGAAAGCGGCGTTCATTATTATTTTGGCCTGCCTTTTATGCGAAGTATTTGTATTCAACGCTCGGCATTTTATCACCAATTGGAGTGACGACCAGATTGATATGCTAAGCGCGGAATGTCGCCTCTTCAACATGGTTTTTAATATTCAGAATGGATTATATGTACCGGAAGGGGAAGGAAGACCTCAAATTGTGTCTTTCAATATCAACAAGCGTGTTGATACGGTGTACATTGACGCTGTATTTAGCGATTATGAAAACGCGAGGATGCAAAGTTTCCGTATCAGCTATAATTGCAACGAAGACCATTCAGTCAGGACGACGGACACATTCTACGTTATCAAAGGTGTGGAGGAATCTAAATATGTGACGCTGCAAACATCAGGGGAGGTTAGCCAAATAAATCTCAGCTATGGGAATCAAAACCCAATAGCGGCTATCAGGGGCGTTACACTGAACAAACCTGTACCGTTAAAAATTTCCTGGCCAAGATTGGTTTTGTTTTCAATAACCGCATTTTTTATCGTTGTGATCAAACGCAAGAAACTCTTTTCGTTACCGCTGATAAGCAACTCAAAAGGACAGAAAATATTAACCTTTGGCATTATGCTCGTTTTTTCAGCTTTCTTATTTATGTTGATGCTGTTTACTAAGCCGTTTTCACTGAAGCGGCCTTTTAAGGAAAATTTCGCAAATGAGCCTAGAGATCAGTACAACGCTGAAATCGTTGACGCAATTCTGGATGGTCATGCCTACCTGAACATTGAGCCATCAAAGGAGTTTCTGGCGCTTAGAAATCCTTATGATTATGGGGAGCGAGGCTTCGGTAATATTTTTTATCTTTGGGACACTGTATATTACAACGGAAAATTTTATAGTTATTTCGGTATCGTACAGGTATTGGTTTTGGCATTGCCGTATAAGCTGATTACAGGACACTATATACCTACCAGAGTTGCTGTATTTATATTTTCCGCGTTAGCAGGCGTATTTCTTATGCTGATATGGCGTCGTCTGGTATTCCGGTATATGGAAAAAATGCCGCTAGGCATGTATGCGTTAGGCCAGTTTACCGTGGCGATGTGTTCCGTACTCTCGTTTTTATTGCTCCGCCCGTCGTTTTATGAAGTGGCTATTTCTGCCGCGTTGTTCTTTACCGCATTGGGATTTTGGCTGGTTTTAGGTAACTCAGCAGGGAAAAGAGCGAGATGGATCGAAATAACCATTGGCAGTTTATGTATGGCTTTGGCTACAGGGTGCCGACCAACTTATATGTTCTTCTTATTGCTGATTCCTGTTGTTTTATTTGAAGAACTAAAAGAGCTGTGGAATGATAAAAAACGATTTTTGGGTCTGTGTGCTTGTGTTGCCGTTCCATGTATTTTCGTAGCTTGCAGTCTTATGTGGTACAACTACATACGCTATGGATCCGTATTTGAATTTGGAGCTAATTATCAGCTTGCTGGTGTTAATGTGAAAGATACTTACTCTATAAATCCTATGGCTAAACTAACAAAAATTTTGATTGGCCTTTATTGTTATTTGGTACCTTCTTTTGATATTAGAGCTTCTTTTCCCTTTGTATACTTAAAAAGAATTGAAACAGGTTTAGTGTTTAAATCCTACTTATGGATTGGAGCAACTATGGGACTGATTGCGCTTCCAGTAACCTGGTTTATATCGGGTATTGGCATGGTTAAGAAAATAATTGGCAAACAGCGAAAGCCTATCCTTAATTTACTAATAGCCATGATTTCTCTGGGCTTTTTACAAATATTTATAATAATGTTGCTAGTTTCCGTTACCCCAAGATACTGCGTAGATTTTTTCTGGCTATTTGTTTTAGTAGGGCTTTTTTGCGCTTATTTTATATATGAGGAAATGGCGAAATGCCAAGAGCGAATGATACAGATTCAGCAGCATATATCGTTCAATTTATGTGAAATGATCAGCATGGTCATTAATACTGTTATGATCATAAGTATATTACTTATGTTTCTGGTGACTTTAAGTGGGGATGATGAAGGCCTTTTCTTGATTTGGAACAATAATCCAGCAATTTATTATTCCATCCAGCGGTTACTGGGGTTTAATACCTGGTAATTCGAGTGACGAAAGGCGAAATTTGAAGGAATCATTAGTGATTAACAGATGCTTTTCTGCTATACTTCTCCCATGCTGATCCCCTCTTTCCCGGAGTTTACCCCCCTTACTTTTGAGCTTAAAGACGCAATGCACCCAAAGCTTTATCAAGCTGTGGACGGGGTTTCGGAGTTTACTTTTGCCGGACTTTACATGTTCAGAAAGCGTTACGGGTACCGCGTTTCCAGGCTGGAGGACAAAACCTTCATCCTTTCAGGGATTCAGCCCCCCCATGCGGATGGCGACGTGGAAAAGAGGTTTTTTTCTACCCCCCTTGCCGCGCCCGGCAGGGGCGTGCTGGAAGAACTTTTTAAAACCCACGATTACTGGAAGAATATACCGGAATCGATAATAATCCCCGAAAAAGAGCGCCTTGAGGAATGGGGCATTGAGATCAGCGAAGACCGCGATAACTTTGACTACCTTTACCTTAGAAGCGATCTGGCGGAACTGCCGGGCAAGAGGTACCATAAAAAAAGGAACCTTGTAGCGCAGTTTTTAAAGTCATACGCCCATGAGGAGAAGCCCCTGACGCCGGAGCTGATAAGCTATGCGAAAGAAATCCTTGAGCGCTGGCGGGAGAATAAAGGGAACGAAAGCGATTACGTCGCTTCAATGGAAGCCCTTGAGCATTTCGGGGAGCTTAACATGAGCGGGTTATTGTTCTATATTGACGGTAAGCCAGCGGGTTGGTGCCTTGGGGAACCGATAGCCGGGGGCAGGATGTTTGCCGTTCATTTTGAGAAAGGCCTGGAAGAGTACAAGGGCATCTATCAGTACATCAACCTGGCCTTCGCGGCTTCCCTGCCTGAGAGCATTACCCACATCAACCGCGAGCAGGACCTTGGGGACGAAGGCCTGCGACAGGCAAAGATGACCTATCGTCCGTCGGGGTTTGTGCGCAAATATACCGGGCATTACCATACCGGATAAAACTAAAGGAGACGATATGCAGAAGGATATTTTTGTTTTGTTTGCAAAGTACAACAAAGTTGTGAACCAAAAAATGGACGAGGCAATAAAAACCCTCTCGAAAGAAGAATGGGATAAGGATATGGGCGGGTTTTTTAGTTCTGTCCGAGGTCTTTGTTCCCATCTTTACATCTGCGATTTCAACTGGCTAAAACGGTTTTCCCGCCTACGGGAGTTTGACGTTTTCAAGGAAGCCTTTTTCGCACGGGAGCCCTATTCTTTTAAGGAAATGCTTTTTGCGGATATGAATGAGTATTTAGCCAGCCGGCCTCTGTTGGACGAGAAGATCATCGCCTTTATAAACGAGGTAAACGAAAAAGATATAAGCTCGCTTTTAAAATACGCCGATTCTGAAGGGAATACCTACGAACGGAATTTCGGCGGCCTTGTCATGCACAGCTTTAACCACGACACCCATCATCGGGGCATGATCTCGTTATGCCTGGAAATGCTTGGCCGAAAAAACGATTTTGCGTCTTTCAACGCCGTACTGTAAAGCGCTAAAACTGGACTTGCTCGGGAACCTTGTTGGTTCCCTCACAGTCCTTGCAGTTTTTCGGCCTACGGCCTACAAAACTGCTTAATTTAAAGTTGTTGTTCAGAAACTGAAGTTTCTGAACAACTCTACTAAAGCAAATTTTTCAGATTCCGATACTCTAAATGATAAAGGATCAGAACTCGTGAGCCCGTTGGGCCTCCACGATTCGGTCCGGAGGAACATTTATGTTCCCCCTCACCTTCCGGGAACGGGTGGGGTCGAGGGTTCATGGCACCAATTTCCATTAGAGCTGTGTTTACGCGCAGATCTCACGGCATGGATGCCGCGGCGCCCAGTGCTGTCATAGGGACAGAAAGCGCCGGAAATGCCAAAGGAGTGTTTTATGATAATTAATCACAACTTGAGCGCAATGTTCGCCGACAGATCCCTTAAAGTCACTAATGTTAGTCTTGACAAAAATATGGAGAAACTGTCCAGCGGCTTGCGGATCAACCGCGCAGGTGATGATGCTTCAGGGCTCGCTGTTTCTGAGAAGATGCGAAGCCAAATTCGCGGCTTGAATCAGGCGTCAACAAACGCCCAGAACGGTATCTCGTTTATTCAAGTAACGGAAGGCTATCTCCAGGAATCTGAAGACATCGTTCAGCGCTTGCGTGAGCTTGCGGTAATGTCTTCACACGGTATATATACCGCGGAAGACAGGCTTTACATCCAGGTCGAAGTTTCGGCACTTATAGCCGAAGTAGACCGTATCGCTTCTCACGCGCAGTTCAACGGCATGAATCTTCTTACCGGAAGGTTTGGCCGGCTGACAGGCGAAAATGTGGTTACCGCTTCCATGTGGTTCCATATCGGGGCCAATATGGATCAGCGAACGCAAGTGTACATCGGCACCATGACTGCCAAGGGTCTCGGGATCCGTAACGTAGGTGACGATTCTATTCTTTCATTGTCCGAACCGGACAGTGCCAACCGTGCCATTGGAACCCTTGATAACGCTATTAAAAGGATCAACAAACAAAGAGCTGATCTCGGCGCCTACCAGAACCGATTGGAACACGCAGTCCGCGGCCTTGATGTTGGAGCAGAAAATTTGCAGGCATCGGAATCCAGGATCCGCGATACTCAAATGGCGACCGAGTCTGTTTCTTACACCAAGAACCAGATCCTCGTGCAGTCGGGTACCGCAATGCTGGCCCAGGCGAATCAGAAAGGCCAGACGGTTCTACAGCTTCTGCGGTAAGCTTTACTGCAAAGCCCTCTCGGGAAGGCGCCTGGTCTGTCCGGCCACTCACAGTGGCCGGATGGCCGGGCCTTTTTTTTGCCTACTGCTAAAACTCTCTTGAAAAAAACCCGCTTTATAGTATAAATTATACTATACTGCTCAGTATAACCATCATGAGGGCTTTACTGGCAAGCTCGGCAAGCCTGTTTCGGCGGCGGCTGGGTTTTTTAAGGGAATTTTGGGCAAAAAAGCCATCTTTTGGGTGGTTAAGGAGTAGCTTTGCCTTAAGGGAGTAATAAATGAATTTAACAAAAAGAAATATATTAATTTGTGTTATTTCGTTATTAGTTATTGGACTTTGTATAGAACGTATAAAAAATAATTATTCATATTTCGTGACTTTTTATGATAAATTGGAATCATTGGATCTTGAATTGAAGGATTTTGTTTCAGGAGATATTTCATCTGGTGATATTTCAATAATGGACGGCAAAACTTTCAAATCTAATATGGCAGATCCTTATCTCATTTTTTACAAAAAAAATAACACAGGTCCTAATAAAATAAGAAGCATTTTAATTGATGCCGAATTTTCAACTGAGCGAACTTTAGTTTCAATTAATGCAGCGAATCAGGATGGTATTTTTCAAAAAGGAGTAGGATTGTCTTTAGTGAATGATTTATCTCATCCATTCGAGGAAAATAAGACAAGCTACTATATAGATTATTATTGGGATATAATAAGACGAGTTACAGAAAATGATATAACTGAAATGCCAATAGTAGTTACATGCAAGTATGATGAATATAGTAGTTTGGCTATTGTTTTTTACTCTGAACCGGAAATGGTTGTAAAGATAAACAAAATAGTAATTAATCCCAAACTTAATATTTTCTTTAATTTTCGGATAGAAGAATATATTAGTATTTCTTTTTTTATTATACTCTTTTTCTTTTTTGTTTTTGTTTTTCCCATGAAAGATAAAAAAGTAATATGCGAATATGAAAATGATGTTGATTATTTGAAAAAAGCAGAAAACATATTTTGTATATGTGGATTCGTATTTGGTATGATTTTTGTTTTTTTAATACCACCTTTCCAGTCTCCTGACGAGCCCGATCATTTTGAAAATTCTTACTTAATATCTACGTTACAATTTTTTCCGCATGTAAATGAAAATAATGAACTCGGTTATAATTTCCCTCGTGAATGTATAGACATTCGAAATCAAGGATTAAATAAATACTGGGATTTTAATGGATATAGCTATATTGAATATCTTAGGTATAAAAACATAAAAAAAAGCGGTGAAGAAATATTCAAACCTTCCCGAGTTCTACAATTTCCAATTTTGTATTTTCCACAATCTTTAGGTATGTTTATTTATATGAAATTTGAAAGGCTATTTTTCATGCAATCCGCAAATGTTTTAGATATTTTTTATGCGGGAAGAATATTTAACTTATTATTTTACCTAATAATAGGTTATTTTTCAATAAAAACCATTCCATTTTATAAATACGTCATTGCCGCTGTATTACTTTTACCAATGTCAATTGCACAAGCCGCATCTTTAAGTTACGATAGTTTTGTTATAGGAGTAACTATATACCTAATTAGTTTGTTGTTAAAAATTTTTACAGATAAATATTATATATCAAAAAAAGATGCATATATAATGGCTGTTATGGCACCATTATTAGTTAATACTAAAGTATATTTTATTATATTTTTAATTTTATTTTTTATACGGGAGAAAAAATTTTCATTATTGTTTAAAAAAATTAAAAGCAATAAAGCAAAAAAAAGTTTATATGTATTTATAGTATTTTTTATTTCTGCAACATCTTTTTTCTTGTGGACTATTGTTTTCAGCAATGTATATAGAAATATTGAAGGAATATTTGTTATAATGAGAAATGCAAGTATAATAGGTGTACCTATTAAAAGTTTATTATCTGTGTGGTTTGATTCTGATTATTACAGATTATTGCTATTTTCTTTTTCTAAAGACAGATCTTTTTATTTAGAAAACATGATTGGTATTTTTGCATGGCATGATACATTTTTTCCAAGAATATTTATAACAATCAGTGTATTATTCATATCAATTTTATCTATTTTTGATGCTAATAAAAATATAAGTATTCATTCAAAGGACAAAATTATATTTATTACAGTATATATGCTTGCTATAATTTTGGCAGCAACAATAATATATTTAGCTAGCGGACTATTATATGATGGAAGATTTAGGGGCTTTCAGGGCCGATATTATATACCAGTTTTGCCATTATTATTAACTTTTTTTTACACCCGTTTACCTCTTTCATTTAAGGCATTAAAGGGAATAAATGAATCAATGTATAAAATGACAATATGTTTTATATGTTTCTCTTTAGTATTATCAATGATGCTATTGATGTTTAGATTTTACGCATAAACTAAGCCGATTATTCGCTTTTATTGATATAAAGCTTGAAAAAAGATATTTGATACATGAAAAGGGTGTTGATATGCTGACCATCCCTCCCAAACGACCTGTCCGCTTTTTTAACACCACAGGCCCGTGTAATCCATGGGATCACTATATGCTGCCTCCTGAAGAACGGCTCGTAGGCGCGCAGCTTCATCGGTATATCAGGGACAAACTCTACTGGGTATTGCATGCACCCTGGCAAACCGGAAAGACTACCTTTTTACAAAGTTGGATGCGCCAGATAAATTCCGGCGACGAAGTGGTTGCATGCTATGCAAGTTTAGAAACGTGTCAAGGGATTTATGAACGCGCTGAAGCGATGAGAACCATGCATTATGCCATTTGCGAATCAGCGCGCGCTTCAGGTTTACTTATTCCGGAGCTTCCTGTAGACAACCCTGAATTACTTCTTTATCAAACAATGCAAAGATGGTCCAGCCTGATAGCGCCAAAACCTCTTATAGTTTTATTTGATGAAGTTGATGTGCTTGAAGGTGAATCACTTATCAGTTTCTTAAGACAGTTGCGCAGTGGCTTTGCCGTACGCGATGTAGGAAAATTTCCGGTTTCTGTTGCCCTGGTAGGCATGAGGGATTTAAAGGATTATATTACTGCGGCAAAATCGGACCAAAGGTCCGGCGGAGTCGCCCCTAATCCCGGTTCTCCGTTTAATACAAAAGAAGATTCCGCTGTATTGTCCAATTTTACCAAAACAGATGTTGAAAATCTCTTCGCACAGCGGACGGAAGAAACAGGGCAGACCATAAAACGAGACGCCCTTGAGTATGTATTTGAACAATCCAACGGGCAGCCATGGATTGTTAATTCGCTTTTTAAACGCGCTACCATGCGGATATTACAGAAAGATAATTACAGTACGGTAACGTTGGCCCATATCAGGGAAGCGCGGGAACAGATGATACTTGCCCGCGAGACCCATCTTGATTCTCTTGCTGTCAGAATACAGGAACCGGCTATCCGTAAAGTTATGGAAAGTATTATAACAGGAACACCGGACCCGGAGCTTACCGCAAGCGAAGGTTTTCGTATTTGCATGGATTTGGGGCTTGTAGTGAAGGAGCGGGGTACCCCGAAGGTAGCCAATCCTATTTATAAAGAAGTGCTTGCGAGGCAGTTGACCTATTCCACACAGGATGCTATCCCTGAACCTGAATGGCAGTGGGAAAAGCCGGACGGTTCCCTTGACATGAACGCGTTGCTTAGGGAGTTTCAGATGTTCTGGCGTAAACATTCCGAAATTTGGGAACAAAAATCCGATTATACCGAAGCCTTTCCACACCTGTTGCTTATGGCATTTTTGCAGCGGGTACTTAACGGCGGGGGCAGAATTGAACGTGAATACGCCGCTGGCCGGGGAAGGATGGATCTTGCTGTGGAATACAATAAAAAGGTATGTATCGTTGAAATAAAACTTGTTCATACATATGATACCCCGGAAGAAGTTCGTAAAGAAGGTATTTCCCAAATAATAAAATACCGTAACAGCATTGACAGCAACGCTCCTTCATACCTTGTTATTTTTGACCGCCGGGACGCGGCAAAAGGTATCCCATGGGATGAAAAAATTTATTGGCAGGAAGAAGCCGCTCCCGGTGGAATGGTAACGGTTGTGGGATGCTAGAAATGGAAGAACTGTTGAAACAAATATCACTCGGTGAAGACGGCCATATAGAGTTAAAGAATCTTGAGTATTCGAAGAACGCAATAACCGGGCCGCATAGAAACTCGATGGCTGATGAAATGGCTGCAATGGCAAATGCTCATGGCGGCATGATTATACTCGGAGTTGATGATAAATCACACTTGGTTACTGGTCTTCCGCCTGAAAAAATGGATTTAACTGAAACTTGGATTAGAAATATCGCGAATGATTTAATTATGCCTCCACTTGAATGTAGTATAAGAAAGCTATATGTTCAGCCTGATACCAATGAAAAAGCAATAGTTAAAATAGATATTCCCCGAAGTATTTTTGTGCATAAAAGTCCCGGGGGATACTTTTATCGTATCGGAAGCTCAAAGCGGGAAATGCAGCCTGAAGTACTGGCAAGGCTTTTTCAGCAACGCACGCAAAACAGGCTTATCCGGTTTGATGAACAGATACTTATGAATTCCGCTGTTGAGGATCTTAATGAAAAACTTTGGGAAAGGTTCAAAACTCCTCTTTCTCCCCTGAATAATCAGGAATTTCTTGAGAAAATGAAACTAGTCTCCCCCGATGAAGATGGAGCGCTGCACCCTACTGTCGGCGGGTTACTTATGTCATGCGAATCCCCTGAGCGGTTTATTTCAAATGCCTTCATACAGGCAGTATGTTATCTTGGTAACAGCCGTGATTCAAAGCAGCTTGACGCTCAGGATATTTCAGGCCCTCTGGATATGCAGATTAAAGAGGCTTGTAAATTTGTGCAACGAAACATGAGAGTTTCTGCCATAAAAAATCCGGGCAGGATAGAGACGCCCCAGTATTCGCTGAATGCGGTATTTGAAGCGATTGTGAACGCTGTTGCACATCGTGATTATTCAATTTATGGTTCAAAGATACGGTTACACATTTTTTCCGACAGATTGGAACTCTATTCGCCGGGTAGTATTCCAAATACAATGACGATAGAAAGTCTTTCCTTGCGGCAATCTTCCAGAAACGAATTGTTAAGTTCCCTTCTGGCCAGGTGTCCTATGAATTTTGACGCTACCGGAAGCAAGCGTTTGTATATCATGGATAAACGCGGAGAAGGAGTTCCTATTATTTTATCAGAAAGCCAGGAATTATCCGGGAAGAAACCGGAATACACCCTTATTGACGATACAGAATTGAAATTAACCATATTCGCGGCATTTGCGTTAGCATAATAAGGGTTTAAAGGAGGAATATTATTGAACACACCTGAGAAGTCATTTACACTTTCCGTTGTTGTTCCGGTATACAATGAAGAAAATACGCTTGTCTTTTTTCTTGAATCAATTAGAAAGGCATTATCGAATATAACAGATAATTATGAAATTATTTTTGCAATGGATCCATGTACAGACCGAACAGAAGAAATTATTGAAAAAGCCCATAGCGAGGATCCGAGAGTTAAGCTGTTACGTTTCTCGCGGAGATTTGGGCAACCTTCCGCGACATGGGCAGGTTTACACTACGCTGCCGGTGACGCGGTTATCCCAATAGATTGTGATATGCAGGATCCGCCTGAGTTAATTGGTGAAATGGTACGCTTATGGCGGGATGAAGGATATAATGTTGTTATACCGCAAAGAATTTCCCGTGAAGGCGAAAATGTGCTGAAAAAAATTATTTCTTATGCCGGATATTGGTTTATTAATAAAACATCAACTGTAAATATACCGCGCAACACAGGTGATTTCCGGCTTCTTGATCGCAAAGTGGTAGATGAGCTTTTAAAACTAAATGAAAGCCATGGTTTTTTACGGGGACTTACTTCTCTTGTTGGTTTTAAGACAAAGCTTTTGCCTTTTAACCGTTTAGCCAGGGCAGGCGGCAAGGGCAAATATAATCGCATAACGGGAAGCCTGAAAATCGGATTAAACGGGATAGTAGCGTTCTCGGACTATTTGTTAAATTTAATAACCATGATAGGATTTCTGTTTTCATTTATTTCAATTCTTGCTGCCAGTTTCCTTATAATTACAAAACTTTTAGGGTTAAGGGATTATGCCTCTGGCATTGCGACCCTTGGCGTAGCTATGCTATTTCTTTTTGGCGTACAATTTTTGGCTTTTGGGTTTATGGGTGCATATATTTCCCGAATATACGATGAAGTAAAAAGAAGGCCAAAATTCATTGTGGAAAAAACATTGGGATTTGAAAAATAAAATGAACATTGCAATTATTGGATGCGGAATAATTGGGGAAAAAAGATTAAATGCTTTAGGTGAGCATAAATTAGTATTTGCCGCTGATAAAAATATAAGTCGAGCCCAAAGGTTATGTGATATTAAGAAACAGGGCAAGCCTATTGTAGATTGGAAAGATATTATTTCGACCCCAGAAGTTGATATTGTTATTGTCGCCACAACCAATGATTCATTGGCAGAAATAACCGCCGCCGCATTGAAATGCAATAAACATATCCTTGTGGAAAAACCGGCAGGAAGGAATCCGGAAGATTTAAGGGAGGTAACAGAAGCTCAAAAGAAATCCAAGGCTTTTGTTAAGGTCGGGTTTAATCACAGGTTTCACCCTGCTTTATTAAAGGCTAAAGAAATTATATCTTCAGAGAGTATTGGTGAACTAATGTTTATCCGCGGTCGGTACGGACATGGGGGCAGAAAAGGTTATGAAAAAGAATGGCGCTTTAATAAAGATTTATCGGGAGGCGGAGAACTTCTGGATCAGGGAGTGCATTTGATCGATCTGTCAAGATGGATGTTTGATTGTGAGTTCACAGGAATTTCCGGATATACAAACACGTATTTTTGGAACGCCGATCTTGAAGATAACGGTTTTTTACAGCTTCTTACAGAAAAAAAACAGATGGCCTGGTTGCATGTAAGCGCCACAGAATGGAAAAATATGTTTTGCATGGAGATATATGGGAAATACGGAAAATTACAGATAGACGGATTAGGCGGAAGTTACGGGATCGAACGATTAGCATATTACAAAATGTCTCCCGAAATGGGTCCGCCTGAGACCACTATTTGGGAATACCCGTTTCCGGATAATTCGTGGAAGCTCGAATTTGATTATTTCGTTGATTGTATTGAAAAGGGTATTCAACCGGAAGGAAATCCGGATGATGCTGAAAGGGCTATAGGTATTGTGTATAAGATATATGAAGGCAATGGTAAGTAGATGAAAGTTTGTGTGTTCGGACTGTGGCATTTAGGCTGTGTGACTGCGGCTTGTTTAGCAGAATTGGGTATACCTGTTATTGGTCTGGACTTTGATGAAACGGTCATTAGCGGACTAAGAAATTCTATAGCGCCAATAAGTGAACCAGGATTGAACGAGCTAATAAAGAAAAACTTAAATACTATTATCACATTTACTTCGGATCCTGCTTTGGCATTAAAAGAAGCAGATTATTTGTGGGTAACTTTTGATACGCCTGTGGATAGTGAAGATAATGCTGATACTCAATATGTTATTGGTTCTATAGAGAAATTATACAAATACTTTAGTACAAATATAAACGTGATAGTTTCATCGCAAATGTTAGTAGGTTCAACCAATAAATTAAGAACTGATTATTACAGCAATTATGTAAGAAATAACGTTAGTTTTTGTTATTCACCTGAAAATTTACGCCTTGGGAATGCGATTAATATATTTATGAATCCTGATAGGATAATAATAGGTGCTGATGAAATTGATAGAAGTAAATATGAAAGTTTATTTCTAAAAATTGGCAATAATTTGGAATGGATGAGTATTGAATCTGCTGAGATGACAAAACATGCAATAAACGCATTTTTGGCAACCTCTGTAGTATTTGCAAATGAAATAGCCGCTATCTGTGAATATGTTGGCGCAGATGCAAAAGAGGTAGAACGAGGTTTAAAAACAGAACAAAGAATTGGCAAAAAGGCGTATGTTGCTCCAGGCAGCGCAATTGCCGGAGGTACCCTGAATAGAGACATAATGTTTTTGGATAAGCTGGCCAATAGTTGTGGTTTGCAGGTACCGTTACTAAAGGGTGTTAGAACAAGCAATGATTTACATAAAATGTGGGCCAAAAACAAAGCATTGGAAATGTTGGGAGACCTAAATGGTAAAAACATTGGAATATTGGGTTTAACATATAAACCAGGAACAGATACTTTAAGACGCTCACTGTCTATTGAGCTCTGCAAGGAATTATTTTTAAATAAAGCTATAATATATGCTTATGATCCATTGGTTAAGAAATTAGATGAAGAATATCATAGTTTTATCCAGTTAAAAGATGATGTTTCGCAAGTATTTATAGATACGAATTGTGTAATTTTATGTACTGAATGGAATGATTTTAAATATTGTCTTAGCGAATCAAATATAAATATGATGACAAATAAGATTGTTATTGATTGTAATGGTTTTATGTTTGAAGAAGCTAAGAAATTAAAAGGTGGTTTAAAATATATAACATTTGGGAGTAGCCAAAAATGAAACTTCAGGATAAAGCGGTTATATTGACAGGTGCCTCATTGGGATTAGGCAAAGAAATTGCAAAGTATCTGGTTATGGAAGGTGCCAATATTTCCATCTGTTCACGAGGGAAACAAAATTTAGACAGAGCAGTAAGTGAATTAAAATCGTTAAAGGATAAAAATCAGAAAATATTTTCATATGAAGCTGATGTTTCAAAAGAGTCAGATGTTTGTGCCTTTGTAGACTTTAGTATAAGTAATCTGGGGAGTGTAGATGTATTAATAAATAACGCGGGAATTTATGGCCCTAAAGGAAATGTAGATATTGTAGATATAGATACCTGGATACAGACATTTAATATTAATCTTCTGGGAACATTATTGATGTGTAAAAAGGTTATCCCAGAGTTTAAAAAGAAGGGAAAGGGCAAAATAATAAATTTATCTGGAGGAGGTGCGACTTCTCCGCTACCGGGATTGAGCGCATACGCGGCGACAAAAGCTGCGGTAGTTCGTTTAACAGAAACTCTTTCTTTGGAGCTTAAAGAAAATAATATATTCGTAAATGCAATTGCACCAGGAGCATTGAATACAAGGTTATTGGATGAAGTGCTTGACGATGGTAAAGATAAAGTACCGGCGGAATTCTACGAAAAGAGCCTAAAGCAAAAAGAAAGCGGTGGTACACCATTAAGCGTGGGAGCAAAGTTATGTGTTTATTTAGCCTCTGATGAGAGCGATGGTATAACAGGTAAATTAATATCTGCGGTTTGGGACGATTGGAAAAATTTACATAAGCATTTAAAGGAATTGGATTCGGATATATATACGTTAAGGAGGATAATTCCGGAGGATAGAGGAATTACTTTAGAAACAGGAATGAAAGAATGAAGTATTTTATTACAGGCGGCGCTGGTTTTATTGGCAGCACTATGGCAGAAGAACTGGCAAATAATTTTGAAGATCATATAACTATATACGATAACTTTTCAACGGGATTTGAAGAGTTTTTAAGTCGATTAAGAACTAAAGAAAATGTCCGGATAATTAATGGTGATTTGTTGGACGAAACCAAACTGAATGAAGCCATAAAAGGTAATGAATTTGTCTTCCATTTTGCCGCAAACGCCGATGTCCGCTTTGGACTTGATCATCCAAGAAAAGATTTGGAACAAAACACAATAGCCACATACAACGTGCTTGAAGCTATGCGACTAAACGGTATTAATAAAATCGCCTTTTCTTCCACTGGCTCAGTATATGGGGAGGCAAAAGTAATTCCTACGCCTGAAGATTGCCCCTTTCCTGTGCAAACATCACTTTACGCGTCTTCAAAGCTCGCGGGGGAGGCTTTGATATCTTCATATTGTGAAGGCTTTGGATTTACCGCATATATATTTAGATTTGTATCAATATTGGGTGAACGTTATACCCATGGCCATGTGTTTGATTTTTATAAAAAACTTATTGAAAACCCAAAAGAGTTGTATATTCTTGGTAATGGAAAGCAAAGAAAATCTTATCTGTATGTTAAGGATTGTATAAATGCAATGCTTACTATTATTCAAAAAGCAAAAGAATCGGTGAATATTTATAATTTGGGAACAGATGAATACTGCGAAGTAAATCAATCAGTTAAATGGATATGCGACTATTTGGGTCTAAACCCAGAACTGATTTATTCAGGCGGGGAAAGAGGCTGGGTAGGGGATAACCCTTTTATTTTTTTGGATTGTTCTAAACTAAAAGGATTGGGTTGGAAGGCTGAATTTACAATCGAGCAAGCTGTTTTGAAAACAGTGCGATTTATAGAGAATAATGGATGGATATATGAAAAAAGATAATAAAAAATGGCCTAAAAAACTTCCTGAGCTAACAAATGAACAATTGCGAATAAAAGATGAATGGATGAAATATTGGCATGAAATTTTACCTAATAAGTATGGGATTATAGAAAAATTCAATCACGGGTTTCCGGTAAGAATATTGCAGAAAGATCATAAGGTGTTGGAGACATTAGAAATAGGCGCAGGTTTAGGCGAGCACATTGCTTATGAAAACCTCAAAAATCAGCAATATTCTGTTATTGAGCTAAGGGATAACATGGCTGAAGTTTTAAGAAAGAGATTTCCCGCAGTAAAGACATACGTTGGAGATATTCAGAAACGAACTGAATTTGATGACAAAAAATTCGATAGGGTTGTCGCTGTTCATGTTCTGGAACACTTGCCGGACTTGCCTGGCGCTCTGCAAGAGATACAGCGAATATTAAAAGACGATGGACATTTTACAGCAGTGATACCATGTGAAGGCGGATTGGCGTACTCATTCGCAAGATGCATATCAACCGAACAAATATTTAAAAGAAAATTTAAAATGAGCTATGCCTTGTTAATGAAAACTGAACATGTAAACCAGCCAATTGAAATTATAGAAGAGATTACAAGGTATTTTACAATTGGTAAAAAAGAATTTTTTCCTTTAAAGCCGCCATTTGTTTTTTGTAATTTGTGTATAGGCTTGGATATGATAAAGAAGATGGAACCGGGAAAAAATGATTATAACTAGAAGCCCTATGAGAATATCATTGGGGGGAGGGGGTACGGATTTACCCTCGTATTACAGAAAACATACAGGATTTGTAATTTCGGCGGCGATTGATAAGTATGTATATATAACTATACACAAAACTTTTGTAAAAGATTTGTTAATTAAGTATTCCAAGTTCGAAAAAGTAAGTCATTTAGATAAAATAGAACATCCCATAATTAGAGAGTGTTTAAAAGAACTTGATATTTCGGGGGATTATATGGAAATAACAAGTCTTGCGGATATTCCATCCGGTACGGGGCTTGGTTCATCGGGAAGTTTTACAACTGCCCTGTTGAAAGCGCTGTATACCCATACTAATCAGATAGTTACAACAAGGTTTCTGGCTGAACAGGCGTGCAAGATCGAGTTGGAGCGCCTAAGAGAACCCATCGGAAAACAAGATCAGTACATAGCGGCTTTTGGGGGGATTACGACTTTTGAGTTTTTCTCGGATGGCAGAATTGAAATAACACCTGTAAGACTCAGTAGGGAAACACTGTATAATCTGGAAGATAATTTGGTTCTATTCTTCACTGGATATTCAAGGTCCGCTTCTTCAATATTAAAAGAACAGGATGACAAAAGCAAGGAAAACGATGAAGAAATGACCAATAATCTTCATTTTGTTAAGGAGCTTGGGAAACAAAGCCTTAAAGCATTTGAAACGGGCGATTTAATAAAATTTGGTAAGCTTATGAATGTCCACTGGGAGCATAAAAAAAAGAGGGCAAACAGTATGTCCAATGAAAAAATTGACGAGTGGTACGAGCTGGCAATGAAAAACGGAGCTGTTGGGGGCAAACTGATTGGCGCGGGGGGCGGCGGGTTTTTGATGTTTTATACGGAAAACAAAATGAAATTAAGGCATGCCTTAATGAGCGCGGGATTAGAGGAAGTGCGTTTAAAGTTTGATTTTGAAGGGACAAAGGTTGTGGTACAATAATGCTTCCGGTTGTAATACTTGCAGGTGGTTTGGCAACTCGTATGAAACCGATAACAGAGAAAATACCGAAGGCCATGTTGGATATAGATGGCAGGCCTTTTATATATCATCAGCTTAACCTGCTAAGAAAAAAAGGAATTAACCGCGTCATACTTTGTGTGGGATTTCTGGGAGAGATGATTGAAAATTATATTGGTAACGGAACCAGATTTCAATTGGACGTAAAATATTCATATGATGGCGAGAAACTTTTAGGAACAGGCGGAGCCATAAAGAAAGCCTTAGATTATTTGGATGATTCTTTTTTCGTATTGTATGGAGATTCTTATTTGGATATAGATTATGGGAAAATAGAAGCAGCTTTTATTAAAGCGCCTGGAAAAGGTTTAATGACTGTTTTTAAGAATGAGGGCAAATGGGATACAAGTAACGTAGTTTTCAGGAACAATGAGATTCTAATATACAGTAAAAAAGAACGAACAGAAGAAATGAATTATATAGATTATGGGCTTGGGATTTTAAGTAAGGCTGCCTTTAATAATTTTGAAAATGAAGCTGTTTTTGACCTGGCTTATGTTTATGAAAAATTGGCAGAAGAAAGACAGCTTATGGGTTATGAAGTTTTTGAGAGGTTCTATGAAATAGGCTCAAAAGAAGGGTTAAGAGAGTTAAAGCAAAAGATAAGTGGACTTTTATAATTCTTGTGTCCAATTAACCAAATTATGCGAAAGGCAAAGCCGCATTACAAATAACAAGGAAGTAGTAGCAATGGATTTTGAAGCTTACACAAAAAATTATTTACAGGAAACAAAAAGAATTTCAGATACAATTAGCCAGGGTGAGATTGTGAAGGCAATTGAAATTCTGAATTCTCTTAAAAAAAGCAACGGCAGACTTTTTATTCTCGGTGTAGGCGGAAGCGCTGCAAACGCCTCTCACGCTGTCAATGACTTCAGAAAATTAGCTGGTATCGAAACCTACGCGCCAACCGATAATGTATCCGAACTTACAGCCAGAACAAATGATGAAGGGTGGAATACGACTTTTTCAAAATGGCTGGAAACATCAAAACTTAATAAGGGCGACGCTTTGCTGATATTATCGGTAGGCGGGGGTTCTGAAACGACTTCGATGAATATAAAGGAAGCTATTGATTTAGCTGTGTCAAAAAACGCAAAAATAGTGGCAATAGTTTCGAGAGATGGAGGATATGCAAAGCAAAAGGCCGATGCCTGTGTGCTTGTACCGGTAGTTGCGAATGAGCGTATAACTCCTCATGCAGAAGGATGGCAGGGAATAATATGGCATTTGATTGTAAACGCAATCGCTTCAAGTTGAAGAATTGTCTGAGGAGATTAAAATGACGAGAAAAGATCTTAAAATAAAAATTTTTGCAGATGGCGCTGACATAAACGGTATGAAAGGGATGTACAAAGCAGGCTATATAAGCGGTTTTACAACGAATCCTTCTTTAATGAAAAAGGCAGGTGTCACAGATTACGAGGCATTTGCGCTTGAAGTTGTAAAAGAAATTACCGATTTGCCGTTATCGTTTGAAGTATTTTCCGATGATTTTGAAACCATGGAGAAAGAAGCAAGGAAAATAGGAAGCTGGGCAGATAATGTATACATAAAGATACCTATAACCAATACCAAAGGAGAATGCTCAACTGGGCTAATAAAGAAATTGTCATCTGAAGGGTTCAAGCTAAATATTACGGCAATTTTAACACTTTCCCAGGTTGAGCAGGTTATTAAAGTACTATCTCCGGATTCGAGAACTTTTATTTCAGTTTTCGCCGGTAGAATTGCCGATACGGGGGTTAATCCCATTCCAATTATGAAACAAGCGGCAAATATGTGTCATGGCATAAAAGGTGTAGAAAGTCTTTGGGCAAGTACCAGGGAATTGATAAATATTTTCCAGGCTCAGGATTGTGGAGTCGACATTATAACTGTTACCAACGATGTGCTGAAAAAATTGCCGCTTATAGGCAAGGACTTAGCGGAGTTGTCATTGGATACAGTAAGAATGTTTTATGAGGATGCCAAGTGCTTGGGATATAGAATCGTGTAGGCCTTATTCGTTGTTCAAATAGCGATATTGGGTTCAATTTAGTATTGCTTATAGGTCCATGTTCCATTGAAGAACTTATATAGCGTGAAGTTATTATCTTGCAGTATTTTACTTATTTCATCCGGCATGGGCTGCCATTGATCATTTTCTTGAGGGTAAAAAAACAGTATATTCTGATTCATAGTAATGTGATCCATATTGCGTTCCACAACAAAAAAATTTATTCCTTCGCTTTTATTAAGATAATTCAGAAAGTCGTTATCCACACCCTTTTTCGAGTTTCTTACAACCATGAAAAGAGTATCATCTGTTACCCCGTTGTCTGATTCGTACCAGATAAGTTTCTTGCCGCTCTTATAGTCTGAAAGTAATTCTGTAATATACGGCATATATTCCTGTTGTCGCCGCCGAACATGGTCTATCTGCATCAATGTATGTCCAGAGTTATATAAATATACTGGTAGTAAAATAAAAAACAACGCGAATGCAAAAGCGCGTTTTTTCCCAAGGAAATATTTCATCCAATGAACAAGCGAAGGTAAAAATAATATAATCGAAGGTAAGAAATAATATCCACTGTTTAAGTGTAATATAAAAAAGGGAAAGGTATATGCTATTCCTGCGAATAAAAGACCGTCATAAAATAAAAAGTCTCTTTCTTTCCTGACAATAACGAAATATAATCGAATTAAACCAAAACAAAACATAATTATCAGAACAGGATTTCCTGTAATTATTGACAGCAGAAATTCAAAACCTCTAATGGTTACCCAACCTTGACCATAAATTGCTCCTGATTTGTATTTGAATGATAAAAAGTAATACAAGATCATGAAGAGAACACCGTTTGCAAGAAGCGCTATATAGAACATTTTTTCCCGTTTTGATTTATTGTACCGAAATAGATAGTTAACAAACGCGATAACTAAAAATACGTCAAATACAGGTTCTTTACAATATGTAGTATAAATAGCTGAAAGAAACGCTATAGTATAATACCGTATCTTATCAGTTTTTAACGCTTTATGGTACATTAGCATGAATACGGCAAACATCATAATTACCTGTGTTTCAAAAGAAACGAGGCAAGAGTAAATAAAGAAAAAATCCCCTCCCAGAATAATAAAAGTACAGGCAAAAAAACAATTAACCAGCGAATAGACACATTCGGTTTTGGCTGGTTCAATTCTGATAAAAAGAAAATAAAGGCAAAAAAAAGTAACTATAAAAAATATGGACATTGTCGCATAATAAGCTTCAACCGGAGTCCTGTACTGTCCCAAACAACGGAAAACAAACAAAAGTAGATTGTAATGAATCCACCCAAAGGGGGTAAATCTACCATCATTCCCAGGACTATATTTGGGAAAATATTTATTGACCGCTGTCGCTTTTATTATGGAGAACTGGTCTATATAGAACCAGTTTGCCTTATACATGATGGCAAACACGAATACAAACACGAATATAAGGGAGAATGTTATTGCATAAATATTCGATATTCTGCCTGCGATTATTTGGGAAATAATAGATAAATAAAATTCTAAAAAGAAAGCACATAGGACGAGTCCTCCTATACCAATACCAATAAATACTTTATGCCAATAAGGATGATTAATCGGGCGATGAACAAGGATTTCCACAAATCTGAAAATAAGATTGCGAATCGGCGGGATAAATAAAGAAAAGCAAAAGGCGAGCAAAAGAACGGAAATACATACAAAAAAATTGAATTGACGGCGCGTAAGGCCGAATTTTTTTCTGTCAGTATTGATATCGCCCATGTTATTCCATCCAATTAAACGTAGTTGTACTTTATTAAGCTTTTTTGATTTTGTCAACTCTACCTGGGTTATGTGCAGCAATTTAAAGTTTAAGCACCGATCTCAAGGATGATACGAATAAACCGATAATACTGCCCTATAAAGTCTCGATAATAAAATATGGGCAGGGGAATATTTAGCGCTTTACTCAATAACCTTGAGG
>Ga0268262_10002472_pt1 | contig 21301 bp, 20 predicted proteins | sample TergutNc150P3_FD_190354 | JGI IMG/M metagenome (GOLD analysis project Ga0268262, IMG submission 190354) | Nasutitermes corniger P3 segment gut microbial community from laboratory colony in Florida, USA - Nc150 P3 (SPAdes) (version 2) | ecosystem: Host-associated > Arthropoda: Insects >... | reverse complement strand
CCCCCCCCCAACAACGGCGTCAAACCACAGCAAAAAAGTCTGAAAAACAAGCCCCTCGCGCGCGCGAGAGAATCTATCCATGTAGACGAAATCCTACAAGCAAATTGTACAGACCGCCAACTTCCTAATCTTCCTCGGACAACTCGCCGGGTGCGAGACGTTCGTGGACACTTACAACATCGTCATCAAGAGGTTCAACACGCTGTTGAAACAGCAACAGAGCAATCACCATCACGGCGGAAACGGGGGAACGGACGGGATTGTATGGAACGGGGTTTAGGCCGCCCCGTTCTTGATTGTAAAGATAAATATTTTATTCTATATAACAATTAACATTAGTTGACGGAGGTTTTTATGAAAAGCTTTAATCGGCAGGGATGTGGACGGGCGCTGTTGCTTACTGCGGCGGCGGTTGTTATGGCTGGTTTCGCGTCTAACGTGTCGGCGCAGGGGGACACGGCATACGTGCCGTTCGTCGTAAATGTCGGCGCCACAGTTAAAGCGGTACCGAAAGCGGGAACGACCGCTGTTGTTGACTCGGTGAAAAAGACGGTAACGGCGAGTCAGCAGACTAATTTGGCCATCCCGCTTCCCACAACAAGCGGCGTGTTGAACGGAGCGCAAAGCAGGTTGAGCGTTCCGGCTGTCGTCAACAATCACGCCGGTAAAGTTACGATCAACCTATCCGCGCAATCGTATAATAAGGCTGAAATCTCGCTATATACGGTAAACGGGAAGCGAATAATGCACGGCGAGGCGGTCGCCTCGGAAGCCGCAAAAACCATATCGCGCGGCAACCTCGTGGCAGGCGCATACCTGCTGTCGGTTAAGGGAGCGGACGGCAGCGCCGTCACGTCCCGCCTGACCCACAACGGCGGGAACTTGGATATCAGCGTGGCCGTAAGCGCCGAAAACATATCCTCCGTTCCGCAGTTGGCTAAACAAACGGCCAACGGGGAGTGGACGATAACCGTTTCAGCATCAGGATACAAGGATTCCGTGTACACATTTACTCCGGTGAAAGGAACGAACGCTACGCAGAATATAACACTGAGAACTGAAACAACAACGCAGCCTATCACACAGAGGTCTTGGACTAATGTCGATTACGCACCCGCCGCTTCGCGCAGACATGCCCGTCAGAGGTACGACATCAAATTGCCGTCGTCCGGCAACGGGCCTTTCCCGCTGTTAATATATGTACACGGCGGGGGATTCAGCGGCGGGGACTGGGAGTTAAGCAAGAACAACAACGGGCTTGTTTCAAGGGCTAACAGCAACGGTTACGCTGTCGCCAGCGTCGGGTACCTCCTTATGGGCCAAAGCGGTTGGAGCGGCGGTCAAAGGGCTTTTCCAGAAAATGTCGAGGACGTTTTGGCGGCTGTCCGCCATTTAAGAGCCAATGCCGCTACATACCATATCGACCCCGATAAGTTCGCCGTATCGGGTTTCTCGGCGGGCGCTTACATGACCGCGATAGTCTGCGCGCTTTCCGGCGCGACAAACCACGGCTATGATATAACCAGCCTCGGCAACGCCGGAGTTTTACACGCGGTTCAGGCGGCGGCAAGCTCGGCGGCGCTCACCGATTTCTCGCTGTTGGAAACACATGAGGCCGCAAACGGCGGAGGTATGCTAGACCACGACGCCTCTCCCGAAGGGGCGATGCTTGGCGGAAACTTAAAAAACGACAAAGATAAAGAACCCATGAAAACATATCTCAAAATGCAGAATCCGTTGACGCACATCACGGCGGTCACGCCGCCCATATATATGATGCACGGCACTAGTGATAATCTGGTTCCTTGGCAGCAATCGGACATAATGGTGAATAAAATCAATAGTTTTGTTCCCAACAAGGCGAAATTCAACAAAGTCAGCGGAAGAAGCCACGCGGACTTTGAGGGCGCCAGCGCCGCATCAACGGTAGAGATACTTAACTTTTTGGATAAGGCGCTTGGGATTCAGAGGTAAGGGAGCCGTTAGGTAAAAAAACACTCTTTTTCGGCAATGCGCTATAATTTGTATTATATTATTAATCACGGCTCTTCTATTCATGAAGAGCCGTGTTTATAACGATAATCTCACAATATCGGCCCAAAGGCGGCGCCGGTGTAACTTTTAAATTCGGAGGAGGCGTTATGGGTATCCCGAAAAAATTGTTTTTGATAGCCGCAGCAGTATTCTTCGCGGCGCATACGGCGTTCGCGGCGAATCCGCTCCTTCGACAAAAGTATACCGCCGATCCAAACCCTTTTGTTTGGAACGATAGGCTCTACGTTTACGCTTCTTACGATAACAACAACCCGTCCGACAAGGGTTATGATATTAAGTTTTACACCCTCATCTCATCGGACGACATGGCGAACTGGACAGACCACGGCGAGGTATTCAGCGTGGGGCGCGACTTGTCGTCATATAATCAGGCTTATGCCCCGGGAGCCGCCGTGAAAGACAATAAGGTTTACCTTTATATTCCCAACGGCGGGAGCGGAATAGGGGTCGCAGCGGCTGTCCGTCCCGAAGGCCCGTTCACAGGAGGGAAAACGCTTATATCGGGCAGCGCGGCGAACAATACCAACGTCCCGTGGCTTTTCGACCCCGCCGGGTTTGTCGATACCGACGGCCAAGGGTATATATATTTCGGCGGCGGCCCCGCTGACGGCAATCCCGGCCCCGGCTCGAACCTGCGCGTGGCGAAGTTAGGCGGCGATATGATGAGCGCGGTGTGGCCGGCGACGACCATCAGCGGTTCAACCAGATCGTTTGAGGCCGCTTACATGCACAAAAACGGCAGCACATACTACTTTTCTTTTTCCCAAAACTTCACCAACGGTTCAGCCGACATCGCTTATATGACGGGCAGCAATCCCATGGGGCCTTTTACTTTCAAGGGCACGATGCTGCCGAACAGCGCTTCCGGCGGCGGCAATAATCACGCTGGGGTTGTGCAATACAAGAATAATTGGTACGTTTTCTACCACGACCGCAAACTCAGAAAAACAAACAACGTCAGCGGCGGCGAGTACAGGAGCGTGAGCGTGGACAAATTGGAATACAACACAGACGGCACAATGAAGCAAGTGGTGGCTACGGACGCGGGGCCCGCGCAGATAAAAAACCTTAATCCGTACGATACGATTTTGGCGACGACCATCCACACGCAATCAGGGGCCGTAAAGACGGCGATATGCAGCGCGCCCAACCCCGGCACGATCAGCAACACCAACGCCAACAGCGCGGGTACGGCCGGCGATAGAAACGTGATGCTTGTTTCAATCGCGAACAACAGTTGGGTTCGTCTGAAAGGCGTGGATTTCGGAACGGCGGGGGCCGCGAAATTCTACGCGAGCGCGGCAAGCGCTTCGGCGGGCGGGTCAATTGAGATCAGAACCGGAAGCAATACCGGAACGCTGGTCGGAACCTGCAGCATAGGAGCTACGGGCGGTTTGACTACGTGGAAAACTTTTGAGTGCGACATTTCAAGTTGTACCGGCGTAAAAGACTATCTATACCTCGTGTTCAAAAGTACTGGAACAGATCAATTTCGCCTGAGGTGGTATAAGTTCGGCGGCGCCGGCAGCGGCGGTGGGGTAACACCCATTGTAACGTGTAACGTAAATAACCTCCAATCCAGCTACACTGCGGGAAGCAGCGTTCCAAGGCCGAACGTGAGTTGCGGGGCTAACGGGGGTACTGCGGGAGCGGCGACGTTTCACATTAGCGGTTCGGTTGACGCCGTGTCGGGATGGAGTTCTCCGGGCGGCACAAATCAACTGTATAATCCCGGCGTAAGAGAGGTTGTATTGAACAGCCTTGAGTGCGGCGGCGCAGACATAATATTAGACCCGCCGGTAACGTGCGGCAGTTTTGAAGTCGTGGCGGACCCGACATCAGTCGCGAACGTCGGCGCCCCAGCCGCACGTACGCCTTTTTCCGTAAACGTGCGCGGAAAAACGTTGTTTATAACGACGGCCTCGTCCGCCGTTGTGGAAATTTATAACATTAAAGGCGGTAAAACGGCAAGTATCAATATATCCGGCGCAACGCAAACGGTGAATTTATCTTTGCCCGACGGCGTGTATTTCGCCAAGGCGCGCGGGATGCGGGATGTGAAATTTGTAGTGAAGTAAATGGGGGGGGTCGCTATTATGAAAAGACTCTTTTCCTTGTCGATTCTTTTGTTAGCCGCGTTTGTCTGTCAGGCAAACGCGGAGATTACTGAATCCGTCGGTTGGCAGGAAACGTTCTGCGTAAAATGGGATAAGGAACCGTGCGCGGCCAAGTACAATGTTTATTACCGGGCGGCGGAGTTAACCGGGACTTCCCCGTGGATTAAAATCGATGACCAATTGGTTCGCGAATACAAAGACCATTTCCGCGCGGATGTCTTGGGGTTAAAAGCCGGTGTTTATGAGGCGCGGGTGGCGCTTGTAGACGGCGGGGTTGAGGGGAACTCTATGATCGTAGTAGGTATTCAAGTAATCGCGCACGAACGAACCGGTTTTGCGTTTATGAACGGCGCTGTTCCGGGCGCGTACAAGGCGGACGGTACTCTCAAGGATAACGCCCAAATTATCTATATAACGGATCAAAACAAAAACACTGTGAATTTTACGGTAAAGACGGCAAGCACCGGAACTACCGCGAGCGCGGGATTGTGCGCGATCGTTAAGAATATCGAAAAAGGCTATGAAGACAGACCTATCGCCTTCCGATTTATCGGCAAGGTAACTGATGTAGGCATGAACAATCTTGACGGAGGAGACATTGCCGTCAAGGACAATTGCAAGAACACCGTCGGCTATCTGACATTTGAGGGCGTGGGTAACGATGCCACAATCTACGGCTTCGGTTTCAAAACAACCAGAGCGCAAAACCTCGAAATACGCAACTTCGGCATTATGCTCACAAACTCTAAAGAAGGTGACAACGTCGGTATAAATACCGACAGCAAGCATATATGGGTTCACAACAATGATATGTTCTACGGTAATCCGGGGAGCGATGCCGATCAAGTGAAAGGAGACGGCACTACCGACATTAAGGCCAGTACCAATATAACCGTTTCCTACAATCACTACTGGGACAACGGAAAAGTCCACCTATTGGGCAACTCGGCATCAGAGACTCCGGGTTCAGTCACCTACCACCACAACTGGTACGATCACTCGGACAGCCGTCATCCGCGGGTGCGCAAACACTACGTACACGTATACAACAACTACTACGACGGTGTCCACACATACGGTATGGGCGCGTGTATGGCCTCCTCCATATTCTCCGAACGCAACTATTTCCGCAACACCAACCGCCCCATGACTATCTCCATGCAGGGTTCCGACAACGGCACATTCTCCAACGAAGACGGCGGTATGATAAAAGCGTTCGACAACTTTATGGACGCTGACAGCAAAAAGAAATATACGCCGTGGAGTGGTTCGAATAATGTGGAATTTGACGCGTATGAAGTCAATAGCGCCGCCGCAACTGTCCCGGCTACGGTAACAGCTAAGAAAGGCGGGGGGATTTACAAAAACGATATACTTTCAAATTATCCGGCCTATACATCGCAAAACGACTCAGCCGCTATCAGAACGCAGGTCAAAAAATACGCCGGACGTGTCGGCGGCGGCGATTTTATTTTCACGTTCAACAACTCAAACGATGACGGTTCCTCCGTTGTGAACACAGCGCTTAAGAGCAGGTTGCAAAGCTACGTAAGCGAACTTGTTAAAATTCAGGATATTGGCACCGGTGGCGCCGTATCATGCCCATCGACCAACGTCTTGCCAAACTCCTACGCGCAGGGACGCGGTAACGCGCTATGGGCGATTAAAAACGTAATAACATTGCAAACTATTGATAACGCGTCGGTTGAGATATTTAATATTAAAGGCAACGTGATCCGTTCACTGAAATTTGCTCCCGGAAATCATTATATCCAACTTGGCGGTCTACCGCAAGGTATGTACATTGTCACGGGAAAGAGCGTTGCTTGGCAAAAAACGCTAAAAATACACGTAGTAGGCAATCCATTGATCCGGAGCGGTGGTCTTGATACCGGCGGAGAGCATTTTGCAACCAAAACCGATTTGTTGAAAATTATTCAATAACAATTAAATTGAGGGAGGTTGGCGTATGTCAAAAAATCATAGTATCATCACCGCCGCAATGATGGCGGCACTGTGTGTCATCGGGATACTATCTTCCGATGCGTATTCCGCCGATATGCGGAACATCTCCACGATGGCGCTTGTTAAGGATATGGGGCTTGGGATTAATCTGGGCAACACATTTGAGTCAAACGGCGACTGGATTGTCGGCACGACCGTAAACGCTTATGAAACCGCTTGGGGTAGCCCTACAATCACCAAAGAAATGATAGACGGCTACGCAAGCGCCGGTTTTAAAACGGTTCGTATTCCGGTGGCATGGTCAAATTTAATGACAGGCAATAATCCGGGCGGGACTTACACCGTAAGCACCGCGTTGCTCAATCGCGTTGAAGAGGTGGTCAATTGGGTACTGGCCGACAATATGTACGCAATAGTCAACATCCACCACGACGGCGGGTGGTGGGAGAAGTTTTCCACCGATTCCGCCGAATGTATGAAGAAATACACCCGCATCTGGACTCAAATAAGCGAAAAGTTTAAAAACCACAGCGACTATCTAATGCTTGAATCTCTGAACGAGGAGGGCAAGTGGCAGGATGTGTGGAATATGTGGAGCAACTCCGGCGATAAGGCGAGAGCATACGGAATATTGAACGCCATAAATCAGAATTTTGTAAATATCGTTCGCGCCTCGGGCGGCAACAACGGGGAACGCCATCTGCTTATCGCCGGATACGACACAAACATCGGCTATACCAGCGACCCGATGTTCAAAATGCCCGCCGATCCCAAAAGCCGTTGCGCGGTGTCCGTACACTATTATGACCCGTTTGGATTCACTCACATAAATACGGACGGCGAATGGACGGCGTTTATAGGCACATGGGGAACGCAAGCGGATATCAACAGCATGAACACGGAAATCAACAAAATGAAGACCAATTTTGTTGACAAGGGGATTCCCGTCATCATCGGCGAGTACGGTTTTGCGGCGAAACTGAATGATGCGCGGGGGCGGACACTAGCGCAAGTTACCAATTACACATTGAAAGTAGCGGAAACGATATATACGCGCAATATGTGTCCCGTATTGTGGGATATTCAGTTGGCTCCCGATAAAGGCGAAGTGATTTATTATTATAACCGCAAGACAATCTCGTTTGCCGATCCGCAATTAGTAGCCGGAATGAAAACGTTAGGTAGCAATACCTCCGCAATTAGTGGTATGCCAGGTATCTCAAAATCCGTTGCGCGTTCAATGCCGATAGTCACGATAACCGGCAAGACGCTTACCGTGAACGCGCCGCCCGAATCTAAGGTGCGGATAAAGGTAGTCGATTTAACCGGTAGGACAGTGACCGGGTTCGAATCAACCGGCGGCGCGAGCTTCTCCCTTCGCAAAATTCCGGCGGGCGCTTATCTTGTCGAGGCGGTTAGAGACGGTCACAAAACGATGTCAGCGATTATGTTGAGATAGACGTATTGCGGTTATATTAGTGAAATAAACGTTGTTTTCGCTATTTTGCGATGAACGGAGAGGATTTTATGAAAAAGGCATTAACGCATGGTCTCGCTTGTATGCTGTTGCTTATGTCGGCAAACCGGTTAAACGCTCAGCAACCCGCTTTTACGTGGGGCAGCGTGATGATGGGCGGCGGAGGGTTCGTTTCAGCCGTTATCACCTCCAAAACCGAACGGAACGTTATATACACCCGTACGGATGTGGGCGGAGCGTATAGGTGGAACGAGGCCGGCAAGTCTTGGGTATCTATTTTGGATTGGGTAGGCCCTAACGATGTCGGTCTTTGGGGCGTTGACGCGCTCGCGCTTGACCCGTCGAACCCGTCGCGCGTTTATATGCTTGCGGGGACTTCTTACTGGTCGGACGGCAAGACGATGATTCTGCGGTCGGATGATTACGGGGAGACTTTCGATACCGTAAACGTGACCGCGCAGTTCAAGACCAACGGCAACGGCATGGGGCGGCAAAACGGGGAGAGGCTGGCCGTTGACCCGAACAATCCCGACATTCTTTTCTGCGGAACCCGCAATAACGGTCTTTGGAAGAGCGCTGATAGAGGCGGTTCGTGGAGCAAAGTGACGGGCGCGCCTACACTTGCCAACGATTTGGGTATTTGCCTCGTGCTTTTTGACTCGAATAAGAAAACCGGAAACGCCACGTCGCGGATATATATAGGGTTGTCTCGAGAAACAGATAATTTCTACGTCAGCGAAGACGCGGGCGTAACTTGGAGCGCGATAGCGTTTCCGTCAAACCTGTCAAAAAAGGTGATGCCGCAGAGGGCGGTACTGACGCCGGGCGGACGATATTTATATTTGGCGGCGGCTGTATATGCCGGGCCGCACGGTAACGGCGCCAGCCGGGGGGTGCTTCTCAGGTACGATACCGTGAATAAAACGTTTGCGAATATTTCACCCGAAAACGTTCTTGACGACCCGCCCGGCGACGGCGGCTGGGGCGCATATCTCGGCGGCATCGGCGGCGTATCTATCGGCTCCGATACAAACTTTATCGCGGCGTCAACCGTCAACGCGTGGAAGCCGCAGATTTGGAACGGGTCGGGGAAGGCGGCGTGGGGAGATAAGATATTCGCGAGCGCGGACGGTGGGCAAACTTGGACGGCCGTCTTCGGCAATATCAGCGACGACGACGCCGGTAAAACCACCGGTAGCGAGCAAATAGCGGTGCTCGACAAAAATGGCTACAACTGGATAGAGGGCGAGAGCATCCATTGGGCTGGCAGCATTGAGATTGACCCGTTTAATCCTAAGCGCGTGTTCGTAACGTCGGGAAACGGCGTATATATGGCGGATGATTTTACGATAGGGAAACGCTTTAGTTTCAAATTTACGGTGCGCGGCATTGAGGAGACCGTCCCGCTCGACGTGGCCAGTATTCCGGGCGGGCCGCTTATCTCCGTGATAATGGATTACGACGGTTTCGTGCACGATGACATCACAAAACCGGTCAAAGGCAATAGGCATAATCCCAACATCGGCAATACGTACAGCGTTGATTACGCCAAATTGAAACCGAACGTCGTGGTGCGTGTAGGCGGCGACGATAAGCAAGAGAGCAACAGCGATTACCGTTTCCCGCTGTACTACTCCGATGATACCGCCCGTACATGGAAGAAGTTCGGCACGCATCCGGGGCCGGGGCAGAATTACGGCGGGAAGATAGCGGTGTCGTCCGACGGGCGCGTTGTTTTGTGGGCGCCGCGAGAGAAGAGTACGCTTTACAGAACAAGCGATTGGGGCGCGACTTGGACGCAGAGCGCTGGAAGCGGAATATCCAACACGCCGTTTCCAAAAGCCGATCCCGTTGACCCAGCCGTGTTTTACGCCTTCGGCAACGGCGTTTGGAGGAGTAACGATACCGGAAAAACATTCGCAAAAGCGGGCGGTAATTTCAGCTGGACAAATGAAATGGCGGTAACGCCGGGCGTTAAAGGCCACGTGTGGGTGACAGGATACGCGTGGGACGGAATAAACGGCGGATTCTTGGCGCGTTCCACCGACGGCGGGACGACGTTCCGCAATGTCGATCCGGCTGACGATCCCAAATATACGCAAAAGGTGCAGCACTCCGAGGCTGTGGGCTTCGGCAAGGCGGCGCCGGGACAGACTTATCCGGCTATCTATATATATGGGACGGTAGACGGCGTAAAGGGTATATGGCAATCTATTGACGAGGCGAAAAGCTGGGTTCGCATAGACGATCCGAAACACGCTTTCGGCGACCTTGCCAACGGCAAATTCCTGCGCGGCGACATGAACACTTTCGGCGTGGTGTACAGATCTACCGCCGGGCGCGGCATAGCGGCGCGAATGCCGGCAGAATGGGCGGACGGCAACGGTAATACTACAGTCCGTCAATCAACGGTAAAGAGGCGCTATTCATCCAATGTAAAGTTACGCGGCCAAACATTGTCGCTGACGCCGCCAAGCGGCAATCCGCTGAATGTAACCGTATATGATCTTAAAGGTAAATCCTTATTTAATAAGACGTATAGTTCCGCGGCAACGTTAAATTATCGAAACCTCGTTAGCTCTAAAGGGGTTTATGTGGTAATGGTTCGTAATGCCGTTAATAAAGATATTGTTTTTAGCGGAAAAATTCAATATTTAACTCCAACAAAACTAAACCGTTGAAAACTATTCGGCGGACGTTAAATTAAAGGAGTTTGCGTATTCAGACATTCATCAGAAATTAGTTATAAGCATCAGCGCGCTCTCCCTAGCATCCGGCGTTAACGCCGCTTCGAAATGGATGCCGGAGGACAGGCTCTTCTTTCTAAATACTCTCAGGTCGACTATCGATAAAATTCTGTTGACTACCATCGCTCCTACGAAAAATGACGACGCTACTCTGAAATTGCGCGCTCTTTGGCGCAAGTTGTTGTACTCGTCTTGCTGATCTTTGTCGGCCCAGCGCCACCAATTTTCCGGGTCTTGGTATATGTCGTCGGCGCTTCCTCTCGACAACTCAACGGCCTCGTTATACTCGGCGGCGTCCATGTACGCTCCGATGTGCCGCCAATAGGCTTCGCCGGAGCGGGCGCTCCCTATTCCGGCGGCCGACGCGGCGAAGGAGCGGGCGTTCTTCTCTTGGGTATCGGCCAAACCGTAGAACACTAACGCGCCGAAGAGCGAAGCCACGTCCACCGACAGATACGCGAACGCGGATTTAGGTTTGTCCGTGTAGTAGTGCCCCATACCGGGAAGCGCGAGCGAGAGCCCCATGGCGGCGATCAGATTATACTCTTTCTCCGCTTTTACGTCAAATAGAGAGACCTCGTTGGTTACAATCTCCTCCTCGACGGTAACCTGAGCGGCAACCTGGACGGCGAGCGTCGCGGCTAAAAGCCACGCTGTATACGCGCGCGCCCTCAAAATTTCAACCTCAGCGATACGCCCGGAGAAAGCTCCGAGCCGGTGAATACAAACTGCTGCTCAACTGAGAATCTATTCCAAACGCTGTTATCCTCGCCCAAAAGCCTCGCGTTGTAGGCGCGGGCGGTAAAGCCGGCGTCTATGGCGCTGGCTATGTGGTTTACCAATATCACGTAGAACATATAGTTCACGGCGTCGCGATACGAGTTAGACTTATTCACCATAGAGTTGTAATTGGCTTGGCGGCTCGAATGCCCCAGCACCCACTCGCCGTCGTTCACGCTGTTGCCAAAGCGGTCAAACACTCTCTTGACGTAATAGAACATATTCGGGTCTTGGTAGTTAGGATAGAGCGTGTACTGATTGCCGTCTTTGCCTTGTATAGGCACATTCTCGCCTGTTTCATACATTTTCTCTCCGGCTATGAGTATTTCCTCCAGCGACAGATTGTAGTCGTCCCACCCCGGCGTAAAGTCTTTCCCGCGAATGCTCTCGTAATAGTATGTGCTTTTGTTTTTCGCGGCATCGTAGAAGTCTTGATCATAAGGCAGGGAAATATCATCATTTGCAATAGCGCTGTCGTGCTCCATAATCGCCGTGCGCAATCCGGCGTCAAAGCTCCTAACGCTATCCGTGTTAAAATGTTTATCGGCGAAGCCGTAAGCGTCTTTCTTCTTAGCCTTAGCCACAGAATTGAAGTAGACCGCGACTCCGATGGCCGCGATCTCAGCCGCACCGAACGCCGAGGCCTTGATGTAGCTGCGCGAGTAGGCTTGGCCTAGACCGGGCAAAAGAAGCGAGAGCAGCATCGCCAAACGCGGCGACCTGTACTCCTTGAGATTCTGAGCGAAGTTGATCGTCCGCCCGTCTTCCACCACGGGAGGACCTAACACGGTATCGGAATCCGCGCTTTTCGACACAGGCGGGCCGCGGCGACCCCCGATAACATGCCGCGCCCCAGACGCGCTATCGGCGGCCTTCGCGCTTTCGCCCTCTTCGGTCAACTGCCCGTCCACGATTGTTGACGATTGACCGGCAACCGCCGAATCGCTTACCGCTTTATGCGCGACGGGTTTCTCCTCTGTCAACAAGTCGCCCTCCTCGTCGTCTACAAGGAGCTTATCCAAATCAATGACTTTCGCGGCGGTATGTTTCTTGGCTGAAACAGAATCTTTCACAGCAACCGAATCCTTAGCTTTAGCGGAATGAACGGCCGTAGCGGACGGCGCCGCGCCCTGTGCCGACACAGCCGAAGGCGAAAGCGTCAGCGACAGTAAACAAATGATAAACAATACGCGGCGGTCAATCATCAAATTTTCCCCATTGTATATAAATATCGTTACAGTCCTAAAACGTCTTTCATTGTGTAAAACCCCGGCTCTTTAGACGCGATCCACTTGGCCGCCGCCACCGCGCCCCGTGCGAAAATCCCTCGGTTATGCGCCGTGTGCCGCAACTCGACGCGCTCCCCCATCCCCGCGAAGAGCACCGTGTGATCCCCCACTATGTCGCCGCCGCGAACCGCGTGCATGCCGATCTCCAACGGCGGACGCGTCCCGGACGCCATCCCGCTGCGTCCGTTCACAACCGCGTCGTCGTAAGTCTGCCCGATAGCCCTTGCCGCGGCCTCGCCGAGGGTCCGCGCCGTACCGCTCGGCGAATCTTTCTTGAACCGGTGGTGCGCCTCGATTATCTCTATATCGAACGCCCCGCCCAGCTTCCCGGCGACAAGCTCGGTCAGCGAAAAGAGCAGATTCACACCCAAACTCATGTTAGAACTGACAAGAACGGGAACGGCTCCGGCGGCCTTCTGAGCGAGTTCGTGATCGGCCTGTTCAAGACCGGTAGTGCCTATAATCATCGGCAAATTAAACCGAGCGGCCATCTGCAAATTGACACGCGTCGATTGAACGGAAGAAAAATCTATCACTACGCCGCTCTTGACGCCCGTTTCATCAATAGACGGGCAGACCGACAACTCGCCGCAATCCGCGCCTATGGCCGAACCGTAGTTCTGCCAAATCTTAGGATGCCGGTCGTACTCGACGCATCCGGCGAGACGGGTCTCGCCATCCTCCAAGATCACCTTGGCGATCTCCACACCCATACGCCCCAAGGCGCCTACTATTATTATATCTGTTACTGATGACGTTGACATATCGCTCCGTTTTTATTTTGACGTTGTCTTTTAATCTTTTAAAATCAAATTCAAATTCTTTTTTAGACGAAAGGCTTCGCCTTTCATAGGATATGCGGGGCTAAACCCCGCATATAAAGTCAACTGCAAAATCAAAGTCAACATCATCACTCCGAATAAGTCTTCCAAACGTCCAACAGCTTCTTTTTGTTGCCCTCAAGCATCGGCGCCAGCGGCAATCTTACCGGCCCAGCCGCGAGGCCCGCTTCCGCCATGCACGTCTTTACCGGCACAGGGCTTGTCTCTATGAAGACGATCTGCGAGATCGGCAGCAGTTCGTCGTGCAGTTTCAGCGCTCCGGCATGGTCGCCTGCCAGCCACAGCCTCACCATCTCGCTCATCTTCGCCGGTAGTATGTTGCCGGTGACCGAGATCACGCCGGTTCCGCCGCAGGCCAGAATCGGCAGCGTCAGCGCGTCGTCGCCTGAGAGTATGGTTATACGGTCGCCGCAAATGCGGTGTATCTCCGAAATCTGGTTCAGGTTGCCGCTGGCCTCTTTTACGGCCACCACCTGCGGAAGATGGCTCAGCCTCTCCACCGTCTCGGGGAGCATATTCACTCCGGTGCGTCCGGGCACGTTGTAGAGCACCATCGGCGCGTCCGCTTTTTCGGCTATCATACTGAAGTGCCTGTACAGGCCCTCCTGAGAGGGTTTGTTGTAGTACGGGGTGATGGTGAGTATCGCGTCCGCGCCGCTCTTCTTCGCGTGGACCGCCGCCTCCACGGCCTCGGTCGTGTTGTTCGACCCCGCGCCGGCTATCACCTGCACGCGCTTGTCAGCCTGCTCGATCGTGACGTCGACCACGCGCATGTGCTCATCCCAAGAGAGCGTAGCGCTCTCCCCGGTAGTGCCGCACGGCACCAAACCGGCCACGCCGTTGTCGATCAGGTAGTCGATGTTCGAACGCAGACCGACTTCGTCGAGGCTGCCGTCGGCCTTGAAGGGGGTCACTATCGCTACGTAACAGCCTTTGAACGTTATGTTGAAGCCATTGCTCATAAAATGCCCCGTCTCCTTAAAGTCAATTTCTTTAAAATCAACATTTTAATATAATAAACGCGCCGAACCTTGGGCAATATTCTTTATTGCTTCCGGCCCGGCGCGTTAATTTTGCGGGTTATACATAAACTAACGGTTCAGGCCCCCTCCTTGACCACCCAGACCTTCAGCTTCGCGTCCACGCCCTTGTGCAACGAGACGTCCACGGTGTAGACGCCCAATTGCTTGATCGGCTCTTCGAGCTTCACCTGGCGCTTCTCGATGTCGAATCCCTCCTTCTTCAGGAATTCGGCTATGTCGAGCGCCGAGACCGAGCCGTAGACCTGTTCCTCGTCGCCGACCTTCACGGCTATGGTGCAGGAGGTATTCTCGATCTTGCCCAGAATCCCGCGCGCCTCTTCGACAAGCTTAGCCTCGCGCTTCTCGTTCGTCCGCTTAGCGTCGGCGACCAAACGCTTGTTACCCTCCGTCGCCACCACCGCCACCCCGTTGGGTATCAGGAAATTCCTCGCGTACCCGTCTTTCACGGTGACGATGTCCATCGCACTGCCCAGTTTCCCGTAATCTTTCTTCAGCACTACTTCCATTTTTATCGCTCCTAACCTTTTTTACTTTTAGGGTTCTACCTCATGTTCTCAGCCACAAACGGCAGCAGACCCAGGTGCCTCGCCCGCTTGACCGCCTCGGCGAGAAGCCTCTGGTTCTTGGCGCTCACGCCGGAGAGACGCCTCGGCACTATCTTGCCGCGCTCGGTCACAAACCGGCCGATTATCTTTATGTCCTTGTAATCGGGCGCCACCTTATTCTGCTCAAACCAGCAGACCTTCTTAGACCTTCTTTTGACAAACGCCATTTTTATTCTCCTATTTGATCATTTATCCGTAATTTATTGACATTACCGCGCGATAACAAGGGTTAATCGCGTTCCATGTCCCCGTCTTCGTCGTCAGGCTTCTCGATCCTGATCTCCTCTTTGCGAGCCGCGAAGGCCTCGCGGGCCGCCTCGTTCTTGAGGTCGCGGACCGTCGTCAGGTGGCGCAGCACCGCCTCGTCCAGCTTCACGTGCTTATCGAAAGCCGCCGCGATGTCGCCCGACGCCTTGTAGTAAAACACGACGTAGTGGCCGATCTTCTTCTTCTTGATCGTGTAGGCGAGCGCGCGCTTCCCCCACACGTCAGACTTCTCGAACTCCGAATTTGACTTGAAGAACTCTTCAAGCTGGTCCTGCTCCCTCTGGATCGCATCGTCGGAAAGGGTCCCGTCGATCACGACCGCAGTCTCGTAGGGTCGAATCACTTTACTGCCTCCTGTGGACGTTAGGCCCCGAAGTCGGTTAACTAAATTACGCTCCGGGACAGGTTTATGTTACCGATAATTAATCAATAATGATTACCGTTGTACTTAAAACTAATTAATGATGATTGCCATTCACACATAGACTGATCAATAATAATTGCCGGCTGTATCTAAACCAATCAATATTGATTATCCGTTATACTTATTCATTGCCGCGTCGATTCCGTTATCAACCATGAACGCAACCGCCTCCGCCGCAGCTTTTACCATTTTATCTACATCACCCCGCTCGCTCTCCTCAAAACCGCCGAGAACAAAATCTATCACGCTCGCGCCTTTCGGCAACGGCCCTATCCCCACGCGCAACCGCAAGTAACCGGCGCCTATAGCCGCAGATATCGACTTTAACCCGTTGTGACCCCCCGGCGACCCGTCTTTGCGGAAACGCAATTTGCCCAGCGGTATCTGGAAATCGTCAACGATGATCAAACACCTGTCCCCGCTCAACCCGTACTTCTTGACCAGCGCTCCCACGGCATCGCCCGAAAGGTTCATGTAGGTCAGCGGCTTGGCGATCAGTACCGGCTTGCGGACTGACCCGCAGAACGCCGCTCGACACATAGCTTCGCAGTACTCGCCCGGCTCGGTGACTCCGCCTAAAGCGGCGCAGAACCCGTCCGCTACGTCGAAACCAACATTGTGACGTGTGCCGTCATACTTGGCACCCGGATTTCCGAGGCCTACTATAAGCAGATCCGGCTTGAACTTCCTTATATCATTAATATTGATACCGCCGGTATCGATAACATCAACAGCTTTATCGGCTGTATCGACACGGACGGGAGCGCCGCCGGTATCAACCTTACGCGGCCTTCCTTTCCCGAAGAGCCAACCGAACGCTCCTCCCAAGAGCCCCAAAAACCCGGCGCTCCCCTACTTCTTTGCCGGGGCTTTCGCCGCCGCCGGAGCCTTCGCGCCAGCCGCTGGCGCCTTCGCGCCGCCGGCCGGGGCCTTTGCCGCCGCCGGAGCTTTCGCCGCGCCCGCAGCCGGGGCCGCCGCCGCTGCCGCCGCGTCGCCCTCCGCCGTCGCCGCCGCCGCGCTCGACTCGCGGGTCGGGTGCGTCACCACCGCCAGAACCTCTTCCGGCGCGTGCTTGAGCGTCAGATTAGGTATGGAAATGTCGCGAACGTGAATCGAGTCGCCGATCTTGAGCGCCGACACGTCCACGGACACCTTCTCCGGAATATCCGCCGGCAGACACTCCACTTTCACCGTCTTGAGCGGGTGGCCGAGAACGCCGCCGTCATCCTTCACGCCCACAGGCACCCCGACAAAATCGAGATGCACATCCGTGGTCACCTTCTTGCTCATATCCACGTGGAAGAAGTCTAAGTGGTAGAAAAGGTCGTCCTTCAAGACGTGGCGCTGGGTCTCGCGGATGACCGCGATCGTGCCCTCCCCCAAACCGAGATCGATAAGGTGGGTGGTCTGCTTCGCCCGAACCACCGCCGCGAACTCTCTGTGCGGCACCTCGATCTTCCGGGGCTCGCCGTGACCGTAGTACACAGCGGGTATCCACCCCTGCGCACGCGCCTTACGCGTGTAGGACTTCCCAACGGAACTCCTCTCCCGCGCCTTCAATTTAACGATTTCCAAGGTACTACCTCCTCCGGCAAACGCTTGTATATTATGACTGTTTTATCAAAATTCAGCCGCCCGGAGCGCAAACCGCGACAACACGCATACAGGGGCGGAAGGATTCGAACCTCCGAATATACGGACCAAAACCGCATGGCTTACCACTTGCCGACGCCCCCAAACGCGCCCGCGTCCGCGGACAGCCCATCTAATATATATAATGGCGGTGAAAAAATGCAAATTATTTTACGGAGAAAAATCTACGCCCCCTACCTCCGAATAACGAACTCCTCCCCGCCCACCCCGGTGGCCGCCAGCTCCTGAGCCTCCACATCCAAAACCCGCGACAGCGGCGGCCCCTGCCTCAGCTCCTCGATAAACCTGTCGATAACCCCCCGCCCGCCCTCAACCTCCACCTCCACCCCGCCGCCGCGAACGTTACGCACCCACCCGCTAAGCCCCAAAGCCCTAGCCGAATCCCGGGTAAAATACCGGAACCCGACGCCCTGAACCCGGCCGGAGACCAAAAGGTGGTATCGTTTGGTTTCTGTGTCCATGGTGTAAAATTAATATAAAATATCGGGGATTGACGCTAAAATCTTTAAAATTTTTTCGGGCGGCTGACGACGGGCGGATTATTATCATTACCCGTCACGCGCCCGCCATTTCAACGCGGCGCTTGGCCGTGCGCGGTTCTTCTGTCCCCTCTTCGGCCATTGCCCGAATCTGTTCCGGCGTCAACAGCCTTTCCGGATGCGCCGCTTGCAAGCGCATAATATCCGCCATAACTTCTTCATGTGTAAGATTCTTTAATATTTCTTTCCGGTCTTCTACCCAATTGCCGCTCTTTTCTAATTTGTCGATTTCTTCAAGAAGCGCGTCTAATTCTTCAATTGTCGCCATAATAACCGCCTTTCAAAAGTTTAGCGGTCTCCTCTCCCTTGGCGTATGAGCCGAAGAGGATGACCTTGGTCACGAGGCCGGTTCCGGCTAATGTGCTTACGATTTTGTCTAGTTCGGCTTTGATAGTCTCGTTCATACCGACGTTCCCTTTTATCACTTACTCCCACACACCCACAGCCTCAGCCTCGGCTTTCGCCTCTTCCGCCATATCCGCGAACTCATCAGGCGTCAGATCCGGATATTCATATTTTTCTTTTGTGTAGTCTCCGCTCCCGCCGAAACATTGTCTCATAAATGCCCGCGTCCCATTCGTACCCAAGGCCGCATTAAGAGCACGAACCCCCGCCGCATAAAGCTCCACGGGATCAGTTACATCTACGGTTACACTTCCCACCTATTCCTCCCCGCTTTATACTATAAAAAACTACCTTTTAAATCCTACGGACGCCACTTTGGTATGAATTAAATATAATATACGGGCGGCGGGAGTGTCAAATTCAGACAATTTTTGATTCTTGGCGCGGCTGGGAAGCTCGCCGAACTGCGGCGCTACGCGCTGTCCCTTAGCTCAAATTGGTGAACTAGGGGGACAGCAACGCAAGGCGGAAACCTATGTCGGAGTTGCTACCGCCGGGGCCGCCGCGGTAGTCGTAGTCGCGATCAGAGACACGGCACTTCCTCCCGCCGTAGTTCCAACTACCGCCCCGAAACACTCGGTAAGAGCCCGATGTTGGTCCGGTAGGATTGGTCTGTAAACCTTCCGTATAAATAGCATACCAATCGCCAACCCACTCCAACACGTTACCGCTCATGTCATAGATACCAAGCTCATTCGGCAACTTTGTACCTACCGGTTTTGTCCCGTAATCAGCGCTTCCGCTACTTCCATTATTACCCCAATACCACGCAACATCACCAATATTGTCACTACCCGAATACTTGAATCCTCCACTCTTCCCGCCGCGCGCCGCATACTCCCACTCCGCCTCTGTCGGCAACCTATACGTCCTGCCCGTCTTCCTATTCAAACTATCTATAAACTTGTTGACCTCATACCAACTAACGTTTTCCACGGGCAAATTATCGCTCTCTGTAAAATATGACGGATTATTATTGCTGCCCATCACCGCCTTCCACAACCCCTGCGTCACCTCATATTTCCCTATATAGAAACTGCTCAGCGTCACATCATGCGCCGGTTTTTCATCATCATAACAATCGTTACCCTGGTCGCTCGTACACCCCATCGTAAACGCCCCACCAGCAACGAAAATCATCTCAATGGGGTAGTTGAACGTACCGCCTCCGCCTGATGTTGTTTCAAACACTGCCGTCACCTCCACCGCGCTCGCCGGCATCGTAAACGTAGTCGTCGCGTCATTCGCATCGGCGAAACTTACACCGTTGCCTGAAGACGTCCAATTCTTGAATTGCTGACCGGCCGGCGCCGTACCGGCCGATATGGTAACCGTCTCACCCGCCGCGTAACTGCCGCCGCCGTAGTATTCGGTGCCGGCGCTTGCCACCGTCACCTCGTATGTCGTACCGTTTCCGCTCCCCTTAAGCCTTACGCTCCCTCCGTCGCACTCGTGCGTAGACGTATTGTAGGCCAGCCCGCCGCACTTGTTCTGCGGTCGGTTATCTTGATCGCAAAACTGCGCGGACGGATTAAGAGCCGGAAAGCGATCGCCGCAGTGTTCCGGCACATCCGTGCAAACGCATAGCAGCAGCGCCGATACGGCGCAGAACAGCATATACGGCATTTTCAACTTATTCAGCTTTTTCCCCTTTGAATCATTTATCATGTTATCCCCTTAGAAAAATATATGGACAGATATGCCCGAAAGCAGTATTATCGAACCGACGGTATAGGCGATGTTGCGTTGTTTCGCCGAGTTTTCGGCGTCGCCCCACATCATCGCGTCAATATTGTCTTTCACGTTCGACTCCCTATTTAAACCGTACAAGAGTATCCCCGCCCCGACGGCGTCTAACCCCACCGCCGCCGCTAGCTTATAGCGTCTCTCCGCGGGCGGCTCTTTCGCGACGCCGGCGTCCGGTTTCGGCGCGGACGGTTCTGGTTTCGCTTCCAAGTCGAGTTTCCGGTAAAAATTCGCCGTCAGCGTCTTGTCGCCGTCCATAGTAACCGTCACGTTATTTTTCCTGCCCGCCGACACGCTTGTCCAGCCGGTAAACTTATATCCGCTTGCCGGCATAGCGGTTACGGTAACCCGCTCGCCGGACGTATACGCCTCCTTATCGGGATTGCGGGTAGCGTAGCCGCCCTCCTGCGGGAACACGTTTGTTTTGAGCGTGTATGTCTTTTGGGTGTACTGGAAATTGGCCGTAAGCGCCAAATCGCGGTCGATCGGTCCCGCCAGGGTTGCGCTTTTGGAAGTTGACGCGCCCGACCAGCCGGTAAACCTGTATCCGTTCGCTGGTACGGCCGTTATGTTCACGTTTGTTCCGGGCGCGTAGTATGTCTGATCGGGGTTGCGCGACACTGCGCCGCCGTTTAACGGATTGGCGACGGCGGTGACGGTATACGTTACCGGTGTTACAAGCGCTTTCTTCGCGGGGCTTCGCGTGCTCACGAACGTTTTATACATGTCGGCGCAAGCGGCCGAGGCTTTTTCCAGAAGTTCGGCGGCGTTTTCGGAGCGGATGGGGTCTGAGGAGGCTACCAGGGTTCCGTTTTCGGTCTCGTACATTTCTACCGAAAGGGTGAGCCGCGTTTTGAATTTGCTTATGATCCCGCGCACGATGTAGTCGGCGCCGATCTTGCTTCCTAGGATGATGACGCAGTTTTCGTCCGCGCACTCCTCTAAGACCGCGCCGCCCTGGGCTTGGACGGTCTCCGAGGTCATTATGTTGTATTTGTCCTGCGGCAGGTTTTTGACGGCCTCCCGGCGCAGTTCGGCGGTTATCAGCGCGACTTCCGCCGCGCTCAGGTCGGCGGATGCGCCCGACCTAGCATCCAACTCCGTTTCCACGACGGCCACGTACTTGATCTGGGCGGACGCGGCGGGCGCGGTCATTGCGGCAATACACGCCGCGAGCAGAAAAAACGTTAACCTTCTCACCTAAAAACTCCTTTTTTGGACATGGCTGAAAACGGGGCTAAAACGCGCGCTGTAAGCGTTTGTTCCGGGGATATGCTCAAAGGGTATTTTTTCGTTTTCCGCGTGTTTACGCATAGGAAAACGTGGTTTAAAGCTACATTGAGTGGG
>Ga0268262_10002471_pt1 | contig 21302 bp, 19 predicted proteins | sample TergutNc150P3_FD_190354 | JGI IMG/M metagenome (GOLD analysis project Ga0268262, IMG submission 190354) | Nasutitermes corniger P3 segment gut microbial community from laboratory colony in Florida, USA - Nc150 P3 (SPAdes) (version 2) | ecosystem: Host-associated > Arthropoda: Insects >... | reverse complement strand
ACACCGCGACAATGTAGGCGTCCTGTAGGTTCCCCCTGCCGTTTCTCAGGCTCTTGACCTCAGTCCCCAGCAGGGCAATGCCCGCCTCCCATGTCTCCAGGACATGGTAGTCGTGAAACGCCCTGCGGTTGCGGACCAAGTCTTCTCCCATGGAAACAGTTTAGGGCAGTTTGTTGTATATTCTGAAAATAGCATTCGCCAACGGCGCCTTCCTTTGGTATCCTTATTGGTTCGGGGTCGGCGCCGCGCCGGACGTATTGGAGTAGCCATGCTTCGTGATTTCAGAAAAGTGTTCAAGGACAACAGGAGCATTATTGGGCCTGTGATGATTGTCTTGTCCATCAGCCTTTTGGCTTACTTGGGGGCCGCCTTCCGGACTGCCAACCCCAATTCGCCTGAAGTAGTGCTGGCGCGTGTGTATGGGCACGACATAAAGCGACGCGACCTAAGCGAGGCGATGCGGCGCATGATGCAGCAGTTTGGCCAGCAGGACAACATGGATTCAATGCTGCCTTTCATCCAGCAGCAGACCATGGGTCAACTGATGAACCTCAAGCTTACGGAAGAGCTTGCGCATAGGCACGGCGTGGTGGTCACAGACTCTGAACTGCGGGACGCACTCACTTCGGAGTTAAGGTCCATCCCCTACATGCTGGACCAAAAAGGTCAACTGCTGCCCACCGCAGAGATACGCGACATTCTCGCGCAGGCGTTTCGCCTGTCCCTCAAGGACTTTGAAGACAGCGTCCGCAGTGACCTGATTACAACCAAGCTGCGCGAGCAGGCTGCGGCGCTGGTGCCGGTGGACGAGGCCTGGGTGGAGGAAGAGAATCGCGCCAGATCCGAAAAAATATCGCTGGACTACATCACGCTGACGCCGGCCGCAATGGCGGTGCCCGACCCTGGCGACGAAGTGCTGGAGAGTTTCCTGAGGGCCTCGGGCGATAGGTTTCAGCAGGGGCCGCGCCGAGTCCTGCAAATGGTCACGGTTGAGCAGAGCGATTTCGGCAGTTCCCTGATACCCGACGAAGACACGCTGAAAAGTACGTTTGAATCCAAGAAGTCCAGCTACTTGGAGCTCAAGGCCGGCCACATTCTGGTGAGGGGCACAACTCCGGAAGAGATGGAGGCGGCCACCGCAAAAATAGCCAAGATAAGGGAAAAACTGATGGCGGGCGCCGACTTTGGCAAGGTGGCTGCGGAGGAGAGCGAGGACCCGACTGCCAAGGCCAACAACGGCGACTTGGGTTGGTTCCGCGACGGCACCATGGACAAGGGCTTCTGGGAGGGCGCGAAGGCGCTGAACAAGGGCGAAATAAGCCAGCCCGTGAAGAGCATGTACGGCATCCATCTGATAAAGCTGTACGACCGCAGGGACCGCTCCTATGAAGAGGCAAAGCACGAACTGACCGCCGACATCATCAACGAGCGGTTTTCCGCTAAGGCAAAGGAAAAGCTGGAGCAGTTGCGAAAGCGCGCCGGCGAGAGGGGCGACCTCAGCGCGGGCGCGGCGCTGCTGGGTCTAAAGGCCACGATGTCCGAGCCGTTTGTCAGCGATGCGTCATCCGTTGACGGGCTGTATGGTGTACCAAATGCGGCGCAGGAAGCCTTCGGCATGAAGGTGGGCCAGGTTTCGCAGGTCATTTCGACCCCAGGCAGGTTCATCGTCTATCGCGTCCAGAAAGAGCTCCCCATTGCAGTGCCGCCCCTCAAGGAAGTCAGGACCACTGTTCTGGAGGCGTATCGCAAGGAGGAGGCCCGCAGAAGACTGATGTCCAAGTTCATCGACTCCGAGGGAAACCTCAACACCCTGGGCGTGGCGCAGTCAGTGAACAACCAGGCCTTTTCAGAAATGAAGGATCTGAGCGACAACGTCCTGGCCCGCAAGACCATACTGGAAACGCCAGTGGGTTCTGCCACCAAGGCGGTTTGGACAAACGACGGAAAGCTGTGGATGGGAAAGATTACGGAGCGCGTCCCTGCGGAACCGCTCACGGCCGAGCGGCGCGTGGAACTGGTAAAGGACATTCAGAGCAAAGAGTCCCAAAAGATTTTGGAAGCCGAGTTGAAAGACCTAAGCACGAAGGGCAGAATGCGCCCAGGCTTCAGCAGCCTCTGGGGCCGCCTAAATGGAATCTACGTTGACGAAGCAGCGCTGAAGCCTAGGACGGTCGAGAGCTACGACGAATACTGATTATTTCGGCTTCCGCGGTGGCCTTGGGCCGCTTGGAGCGTTGCGCCGCTCTGTCCGCCTTTTGTCCGACTGGGCGTTGGGCGAAGAAAATCGCCTTTCCGTCTTTGGGCCCCTGGACGCGCCAGCGTCCCTTGGCCCCTTGGATGCCGCTCCGTCGCGCCCCTTTCCGCCCCCTCTGTCGTCGCGGTCGCTGCGGCGCGGGTAGCCTTCCTTTCTTAGTCCATCCGAATGGGGCCGTGCCGGCCGTGCCCTGTCTTCGCCCACTCCGCGCTCGTATCGGCTCGGCTTGCCGTGAGGGCGTTCGCCGTCTGTCTTGTAATGCCTCTTGGTCTCTGGTTTGAAGTCGCCGGGGGCTCCGTCTCGTGGCTCGCGCCGCTCGCGCCTCTCGCCGCCATCTCCAATGCGATCCTTGTGGCGTGGATAGCCTTCCCTTCGCGGCCTGTTCGATTCGCCTCGTCCGTCTTTGGCTTCGCCCGCCCTTGGCCCCTTGCGGACTCTACTTCCCGCAGACGCGCCCCTGCGCCCTTCTTTCGAGCCTTCCCATTCCGATGCGTCGCGGCCCTCCCATGAGTCTTTCGGTGCGCGGGGCTTGAAGATGCCGGCTTCGCCCTTCAGGCCCTCCTTGGCCCTGTCGACGCGGCGAAGCATCCGCAGCTTATGGAGGGCTGCCTGCATATCGCTTGGCATCTCCGACTGGACTGTGAGGCTTTCTTTTGTGACAGGGTGTTCCAGGCCCAAGATTTCCGCGTGGAGGGCCTGGCGCTCCATGAGAGGGCTGCTGGAGCCATATATCTTGTCGCCCAGCACGGGGAAGCCGCGCTCGGAAAACTGGACCCTGATTTGGTTGCGGCGGCCGGTTTCTAGCTTTAGCTCGACCACTGTGTGGCCGGGCAGGCGGTCTATTACCCTGTAGTGCGTCACGGCCGGCTTTGCGTCTTTGGGCCTTGGGGCGCCGGCCCTGCTGGCCACCACTATCATCTTCAGTCTGCGTGTGCGCTCCGCGACCTTGTCGTGAAGCGTGCCGGAATTTTCAGGCAGTTCGCCCACGAGGATTGCCTTGTATATCCTGTTCAGGTTGTGCTCGGCAAATGTGTCCTTGAGGGCGTTGAGTGCCTCCGGCGTCTTCGCGAACACCATGACGCCGGTGGTGAACCTGTCCAACCGGTGGACGATGAATACACGGGGCTTTTTAATTCCCTTTTGTCTGTAGTGCTCCACAAGTGCATCGGCCAGGCTTTCGTCGTCGCTGTGCTCCGTGGGGACCGACAAAAGGCCCGCCGGCTTGTCAACAAACACCAGGTGTTTGTCTTCCCACAGGACCCTGACATCCGCATCGGTGCCTTTCGACGGTCGCGGATACTCATGGTAGGTGGTGCCGGGGTCGAAGTTCACCTCCACTTCGTCCCCCGTCTTCAGCCTTTGGCCGTGTGTCTTCACCGGCTCGCCGTTGACCGTCACGCACCTGGCGTCAATCAGCCCCTTTGCCTGCCTGTGGCTGACCCCCATCGAGCGGTGCAGTTCGCTGGCGATGGCCGCCCCATCTGTGTCGGCCGTCCATTTTTTTTTGTCGTGGCTCATCTTTGGTGCTTTCCTGTTGGCGCGGCTCTAGTGCGAATTAGGCAGTTGCACTGTAGCCAATCGCAGGCCGCGCAACAATCGCCACTTGCAGTATATCGCTTTTCGTCACTGAAACAATCTTGTTTGGAAGCATGCTCTTTGAGATAGACTGTCGCACAGGAGGAGAGCGTGATCCCCCCAAAAGATGACCCAAGGTGGTTAGAGCTTTTGAAAGGGCAGATTCGACACCAGTTCCAGCTTGCCTCGGCCGCGATGATCGTTTCGAGGTGCCAGCGCCAAGTGTTTGTGGATCCTTCACCTCAGACCATCCAGAAGAACCTGGATGAACTGCACGCTTTTTTTACTAAGTTCGAAAATGTGGCAGGCGATGATTTGGTAGGGATTTTTAGGGGCTGAGCAGGTGGCAGCGGTCCGCCGACACTTTGGTCCCGTTCATCGGCAGATGACCGCGCTTTGCCTATCCGCCGCGGCAGTCGGCGCGCGGCTAAGACATTCTTGAATCTAGGAGGGGACACGATGCGCCCGACAGCTTTGATGTTAGTTCTATCCACCGCCTTGGCGCTTTCGGTTGCCTGTCGGTTGCCTGGCCGCATGGACGCGACTAGGGCCGAGACGCTGACGCTGGAGCTAAAGCCAGGTGGTCAACTTCGCGCCTCGGCGTTCAACGGGGGCATTTCCGTGGAGGGCTGGGAGCGCGATGAAGTCTCGCTCGTTGCTGAGTTCACGGAGAGAAGGGAAGGGGATATCCGCTTCAGCGCCGAATCCAGGGACGGCTGCGTTGAGATACTGGCCGAACAGGCGGGCAGAAGCAAATACGCCATCAGCCTGGGCATGCCCAGCGGGGTCAGCTACACGCTGAAAGTTCCAACGAAGACTACGGTCAAGCTGGTTTCCTCGAATGGGCGCATAGAAATCCGCAAAATCGATGGTGAGGTGGAAGCCAACACCAGCAACAGTTCCATCACCGCCGAGGACATCGGCGGCAGCGCGCGGCTCAGGACCAGCAACAGCAGAATCACCGCAAGTGCCATCAACGGCGGGCTGATAGCCAGGACATCCAACGCGAAGCTGGAGGCCAAGGACGTCACCGGCGACGCGGACTTAAGGACCAGCAACGGCGGGATTGACGCTAAAAACGTCAAGGGCAAAGCCGACGCGGTGACAAGCAACGGCTCGATAGTCGCCGAAAACATCGGGGGCGATTTGACAGGCAGCACCAGCAACGGCAGGGTGGACATCAACAAGGTCTCGGGAGCCGTTGATCTTGCCACTTCAAACGCCTCAGTCAAAGCCGCCGATTTGAATGGCGGTGGGCGCGGCATCATGCTGACCACCAGCAACGGCAGCATAGACGTAACACTGGGCCAGGCGACGGGGCTGGTGGAAGCCACCACCAGCAGGGATTACTCTGTCATAATTGAAGTCCCCAATGTCCAACTGACCAAGGACGGGTCCACGACAAAGGTCAAAGTGGGGCCCGGCAATCAATCCATCAGGTTGAAGACCTCCAATGGCAAAATAACTGTGCGGTAGCGCCTGCGGCGAGGATTCAGATGACAGAAAACGACCAGACATCTTCTGTAAAGTGTGTTGACGAAGCCATTACCGGCAGACACTCGGTCAGGAGCTTTCTTCCAAGGGAAGTGAAGCGCGAAACCGTGGCAAAGCTGCTGGAACTGGGCGCGAGGGCCCCCTCCGCCACCAACGTGCAGCCTTGGAAGGTCTATGTTTTGACAGGCGCGGCCAAGGACGCTCTGTCGAAGGGCATAATGGAGAAGTTTGAGGCAGGCCAAACCGATGGGCGCGAATACGACCAATATCCAAAGGTATGGGAGGAGCCTTGGCTCTCTAGGCGGCGCGGCGTCGGCAAGGCAATGTATGGTCTGTTGGGCATTCCAAAGGACGACCGCGAGGGCATGAAGCGCCAGATGGCCCGGAACTTCCTGTTTTTCGATGCGCCCGTTGGCCTGATTTTTACGATGGACAAGCGCTTTGGCTTTGGCATGTTCATGGACATCGGCATGTTCATGGAAAACGTGATGACCGCTGCCCACGCCCGTGGGCTGGACACCTGCCCCCAAGGGTTCTTCGCCGACTACTCCGATACGGTCAGGGCTTGCTTAAGCATCCCGCAAAATGAGATGGTCGTCTGCGGCATGGCCCTTGGCTACGCAAACGCTGACGCGCCAATAAATTCACTGCGCCCAAGCAGGGAGCCAGTGGAAGTGTTCGCCGATTTTCGCGGGTTTTGAAGGAGACAGCCATGTCGCAGTACGGCACCATCCAGGACAGGATTCGTTGCAAGCGGCTGCTGGACAAAGTGGTTCCAGTGGAGGAGGCCCTGAAGCACTTCAAGCACGGGATGAGCCTTGGCTGGTCGGGGTTCACGCCGGCTGGCTACCCAAAGGCCATTCCGATAGCTTTGGCGGACTACGTTGAAAAGAACGGCTTGCAGGGCAAGATGCGCTTTGACCTGTTCGTTGGCGCGTCCGTTGGGGCAGAGACCGAGGACAGGTGGGCGGCTCTGGACATGATAGACCGCCGCTGGCCGTACCAGACGGGGAAGCACATAGCCCAGGGCATCAACGAATGCCGCATAAGGATGGGCGACAAGCACCTGTCCATGTTCGCCCAGGATCTTGGCTACGGCTTTTACACAAAGGACACCGAGTCCGGCAAGCTCGACCTGGCGATAATCGAAGTCGGGGCCATCACGGAAGAAGGCGGTTTGATACTTGGCACGTCGGTCGGGGCTGTGCCCGAAATACTGATGGTGGCAGACCGCGTGATTCTGGAAGTCAACACCGCAATGCCGTCGCTGGAGGGCATCCACGATGTTGTGGTCAACAAGCATCCGCCGAACCGTGAAGTACTGAACATCACAAAAGTGGATTCCAGAATCGGGACGCCATTCGTGCCATGCGATCCGTCCAAGATAATCGCCATCGTGGAATCCAAGTACCCCGACAAGGGCAGGGCCTTTGCCGAAATAGACGAATCCAGCGTGCAGATAGCCGACCACATAATCGACTTCTTTGACCATGAGGTCAAAGCGGGCCGCCTGCCAAAAAACCTGCTGCCGCTGCAATCGGGCGTTGGCTCCATTGCAAACGCCGTCGTGGGTGGGCTGGCCAAGGCTCCATTCCACAACCTGAACGTCTATACGGAAGTGCTACAGGACACGATGCTCGACCTGTTTGACTCTGGGCGCTTGGACGCGGCATCGTCCTGCTCGCTGTCCTTTTCGGAAGGGGCGGGCTTCCCGCGGTTTTTGAGCAATTTGGACAAATACTTTGGCAGGATAACGCTGAGGCCCCTGTCCATTGCCAACAGCCCCGAAGTCATAAGGCGCCTTGGCGTGATAGCCATGAACACGCCGGTCGAGATAGACATTTACTGCCACGCCAATTCCACGCTTGTGGGCGGCACGAGGATGATCAACGGCATAGGCGGCTCCGGGGACTTCCTCCGCAACGGCTACCTGAAGATAATGCACACGCCGTCGACCCGCCCAAGCAAGACGGACCCCACCGGGATAACTTGCGTGGTCCCGCACTGCCCGCACGTTGACCACACAGAGCACGACCTGGACTGCGTGGTGACTGAGCAGGGCCTTGCCGATTGCAGGGGCTTGGCGCCGAAGGAACGCGCGAAGCTGATAATCGAGAAATGCGCCCACCCCGACTACCGCCCCATACTCTCCGAATACCTCGCGCTGGCGACCAGCGACTGCACAAAGCGCAAGGTGTGCCACGAGCCGCAGATGTGGGACAGGGCGTTCAAGATGCAGTTGAACCTCGCCCAAAACGGCACGATGAAGATAAAGAACTGGGACGTGAAGATTGACCTGTGCGAGTGAACTGAAATCCCACCAATTCACAATTTTGGGCAGGGGAAAGGCCGGCAGGGCCATTGCGGACGCGCTTGCGGGGGCGGCCGCCTTGGAACCCCACTTTGCCGACCCTGAGAGGTCAGTCCTGCTCGCGCTTCCCGATGGCGCCATCGCGAAACACTCGGCAAGGTTCCAGGGCAGGTGCGCCCATCTCAGCGGTTCGCTACACATAGACGGGGTGCCGTCGCTGCATCCCCTCACCAGCTTTGACGGCGCGGCCGGTGACTGGAGGGGCGTCCCTTTGGCCGTTACGGGCGAGCCGCCGCAGGTCATTTTGGACGCATTCGTTTCTTTGGGCTTTGTCCCGTTTGATTTGCCAGGGGAATTGAAGCCCCTCTACCACGCCTGCGCGGTCATGGCCTCTGGTCACGCCGCCGCGCTGTGGCTGGCCGCCGACTCGATACTGAAAGGGGCAGGGGTGACCCTGCCTGGCCGCGGTCTGCTGGGGCTAACTGAAGCCGCCCTAAGCAACGCCGCCGAGCTGGGCCCCGCTGGTCTGACCGGTCCATTCGCCAGGGGCGACGAGGAGACAATCCAGAGGGACGCCCAAGCCCTGCCGGAAAAATGGCGCGAGCTGTTTCTGGGGCTGGGGGACGTGGCCAGGCGGGCCAATTCATAGTGGAGCCAATTATAACAAGCGGCAGACGCGCAGCAGGTGTTTTGAAACTGCCTCAAGTGGTTCAGTGGTCTGTCCGATGCCACGGAATGGCGCGAGTCTTGCTTACCTATTCGGCGAGGCAGGATGACCGCTGGACTGTCGCTGGTAGGCAAAAATGGGAAAACATGCACTGACCAAAACCTTGACCCAACCGCGAGGGCCGCTCGCGCCGCCGGGCCCCCACGCCTATGCCAGAGCTCTGAACAAAGCACTTGAAATCTTTGTCTCCCATGCTGAACACTCGTTTGATGATGTGATGTCAAAGGGTCTGTACACAATCGCAGATGTGGCAAGTATTGACCGGCTCCTGGTCTGCCGAGTTTGGGCAAAAGAGCGCAACAGCGCCGGGGAAATTTACCGTTGGGACAGGCTTGAGGGCGGGACTGCGCCTATCAGCGAGGAAACGAAGGTGCTGCCGGTCAATTCAGCGTTAAAGCGTTGGGTTGTGGCCATGATGAATGACTCCTGCGTGTCCCTGCGGCGCAGCGAATTTTTGGAGGACGAGGCCGCCTTTTTGACTCCGCACGGTGTCATGTCAATCCTGATAGTGCCGGTCTTCACTGAGGGCGACTTATGGGGGGTCGTCACATTCCACGACAACAAGAACGAGCGGGATTTTGACGAGGGATGCGTTGCGCTGCTGCGTTCGACGGCCCGTCTGTGCGTTTCCACAATCATACGCGAGGAAAAAACGAAGAACCTTGAGCGGGCAATGGAAGCCCTCAAACGTCGCGAAATGATAACAAACGCACTCAACAAGGCTTCCATCATATTTCTTTCAGAGAATGAGAGACAACTCACCGACATAATGCACACAGGTGTCAGTCTGATTGCCGACATGGCAAAATTCGACAGGCTGATTCTTTACCGCAACTACACAACCAACGAAAAGCTGTATATGTCTCAGGTTTACCGTTGGGACAGAGATTTGGGGGGTAGCACGGAATTAGTGGATATGCATATAAATGTTTCGTATGAGCAGGTTCTGCCGAATTGGGAAACCCATCTGGCAAGCGGCAATTTCGTGAATACTCCTTCCCGATTGCTGCCTGACACCGAGAGAAGTCTTCTGCAAGCATACGGCATCATTTCGGTTGTGCAGATACCTGTATTCGTTGCGAACGTTTTCTGGGGATTCGCGATTTTCGGAGACACGCATAGCGAACGGTATTTCGAGGCGGATATCATCGAGATGTTGCACTCGGCGGCATTTTTATTTGCCAATGCTTTCATCCGCGTTGACATGGATTATGATGCACACACTGGTATTCACAATAGACAGTACTACGATGATAATATGAAAAGTATTATAAAGCATCTATCTCGCTCTGGCGATTTATTGAGCCTGATGATAATTGACGTAGATTTCTTTAAGCAATACAACGACACTTATGGTCACATCGAAGGCGACAAATGTCTGAAAATTGTTGCACAGACTCTTTCCCATACCCTTAAAAGAGAAGATGATTTTGTAGCAAGATATGGCGGAGACGAATTTGTTGTGGTCTTACCCAATACCCACGAATTTGGTGCCAAACTGATAGCGGATAAACTGCTGGCCGCAATTCGGAACTGCAAAATTCCACATGAAAAAAACCAAGTGGCCGATATTGTGACGGTTTCTATTGGTGTCACAACGGGCAAGGTGGCGCACACACACAAGCCAGCCGACTTCATGAAAAGGGCCGATGAATTGCTGTATATAGCCAAGAGAGATGGGCGTAACCGCTATTCGTTTGAGCAATTCTCAACGGACAATCCTGCTGCGGCGGATTGATTGAGTCCGTGTCACATCGAATCAATCTGCAAACCGACTTTCATGACGTGCCCGTCGCGCTCTATCTCCAATTGCAGCATGGAGCCTATGGGCATGTTATAGACGAGGTCCTGCAGGCGCTCCCAGCCATTTGCGGGGGCGCCGTTTACGCCCGTGATGACGTCGCCGATGTCTCCCGTGCGGCGGTTCACGGGGCGCAGGCCTGCTCTGGACGCTGGGCCGCCTTCCCTCACCGTCAGGACGGCTATCTGGCCTTCTTTTAGACCAATTCGGCGGTTGTAGCGCTGTGGGAGTGGCTCAAAGCCCAGGTCGGGCAGGGCGGCCCTTCCCCTAGAAATGAGCTGGGGCACAAACCTGTTAACGGTGTCAACTGGTATTGCAAAGCCGACACCCGCGCTGCTGCGGCTGCTGCTGGCAATCTGTGTGTTCACGCCCACAAGCCGCCCCGCGCTGTCCAACAGCGGTCCCCCAGAGTTGCCTGGGTTGATGGCGGCGTCCGTCTGTATCGCGCCCATTATGCTCCGCCCGTGTGGGTCCTGGCGGCTGGAGGGGCTTTGGATTTCGCGCCCAAGGGCCGACACCACGCCCGTGGTCAGCGTCTGGTCAAAGCCGAATGGGTTGCCGATTGCAATGACGGACTGTCCGACCTGGAGGTCGTGGCTTGTGCCAATGGGTATTGGGCGCAGGGATGGCGGCGGGTCGTTGATTTTCAGCACGGCCAAGTCTTTTTCGGGCGCCAGCCCAACCAGCGATGCTTGGTGCTGGCTCTTGTCGTGGAGCGTCACCAATACGTCTTCCGCCCCCTGGATGACGTGGTAGTTGGTGACTATGTGGCCATCCATGTCCCAGATGAATCCGCTGCCTGACCCCGCAGGAACCTGCTCCCAGTCTAAGCCGAACCAGTCCTTTTGGACTGTTGCCAGCGTGGTGATGTACACGACGGAGGGCTGCGCGTCCTTGAAGCGCTGGATTGTGGCCTTTTCCCATTCCAGCAACTGTCCGCGTGGCTCCACGGCGCGCGGCGTTGCTGCCGTCTGCCTTTGCCCTTGGACGGTCTGTATCCCGCACCATGCGACGGTCAGGATGCCCGCGACGGCAAAGGCAACGACAAGGCTGGAACGGCGCACGGTTGGTCTCCAATTGAATCAGCAAACGGGTGGCGCAAGGGCATGGGACGGAACAAACGCGACGCCGATGACACTCTATAAGTTACACTGTTCTAGGAGGCGGACAATGGCCAAGGTGACATTTAAGGGCAACCCATTCAATACGTCGGGCGCGTTGCCGGCGGTGGGCTCGCAGGTACCGGCATTCGCTTTGGTGAAAACCGACCTTGGCGAAATCACGCAAGCGGACATTGCGGGGCGGTGCGCGGTGCTGAATATCTTCCCCAGCTTGGACACACCGACTTGCGCCGTGAGCGTCAGGACGTTCAACGCCAAGGCCAGCCAAGCCAAGGGCGCGAAAGTGTTGTGCATCAGCAAGGACCTTCCCTTTGCGGCGTCCAGGTTCTGCGCGGCGGAGGGGCTGCAAGACGTGATACCCGCCAGCGCGTTCAGGAGCGAGGCCTTTGGCAAAGACTTCGGCGTGACCTTGACCGAGGGCCCCCTCAAAGGGCTACTGGCAAGGGCCGTGATAGTGGTTGACCCTGCCGGCAAGGTCCTGCACTCGCAGTTGGTGCCGGAAATAGCCAACGAGCCCGACTACGAGGCCGCACTGAAATCGCTGTAATTCGGCAGGGGAGGCGGCTCTATGGCATTTTCGCCTGGTTCCAAGCGGGACAGCCAGATGGCGGACATCAACATGACGCCTATGATAGATGTCATGTTGGTTCTCCTGATTATCTTCATGGTGGCCGCGCCCATGCTGACCACTGGCATGGACGTGAGCCTGCCCGAAACCAAAACCGGGAAAAACCTGGAGACCCAAGTGCCGGTGGTGACGCTATCCGGTGACGGCAAATACCAGTTCGAAGGCAACATCCTCACCGGGCCGCAGCTGAGGGCGGAACTGCAAAAACGCGCTGTGGGTCAGGCTAAGGCCCAAGGGGTGATAGTGCGCGGCGACCAGCACGTCTCCTACGGCAAGGTGGTGGCCCTGATGGATCTGATACGCGAGGCGGGCTTCACCAATGTCGGTCTGTCCTCACAGCAGGTTCCTGCGCCGCCAAATCACTTGTCTGACGACTAGGTGCAGGCGGATTCCGTGAGTCGCGAACTCCATGCCCTGCTAAAAGAACGCGAGCAAATTCGCGGACTTGGCTGGCCGTTTGGCTTGTTCCTCAGCATTTGCCTCCATTCGGCAATCGTGGCGGGCATTTTCTTGGTGCCGCACTCCGTGCCCGAAGTGCAGCAGGAAAAAATACGATGGGTGACGCTCCCGGCCGCCGGCGGAGGCGTTTCTGGCGGATCGGCCGCGACCGAAGAGGGTTTGGTCAAAGGCAAGCAGCGCCGCGTTGAAGAAGTTGCGCCGGCTGTACCGCAATCCACACCAAAACCGCCCATGCCGGTTCATCAGGAGACGCAGACCCCAAGGCTCGCTGAGGCGGCGCCAAAGTCGCCGGTTAAGCAGTCCAAGGGAACCAACCCGGACGCGGGGAGCAAGGGGACAGCGGCTGTGGCGGCAAAGGGTGCTGATCCAGTCAAAAACGCCGCCCCAGGCGCGGCGGGAAGCGGAAGCGGCGGCGGTGTGGGGCAGGGCACCGGAATCCCCGGTCTGCGCCCTACAAAGGGAATCATGGGCGGCACGGGTGTGTTGCAGGAGTTCATCGGTGCCAGCGACTTCCCGCTCTGGTACGCCCAGCAGGTCCAGGACGGCGTGACGCGCAACTGGATTCAACTCAGGGGCGGCGAAGGCAGGGTCCAAATATATTTCAGGATTCTCAGGACGGGCAAAATTGAGGCGGCAAGGATAGAGATTTCCAGCGGCCGCGCCGACCTGGACGACTTGGCACTTCAGGCGGTGAGGCGCACCAATCTTTCGAGGCTCCCCGAAGAGTTCGAGGGCGAGTCGCTGGGCGTCAGGTTCTGGTTCAACTACACGCAGTGACGGTTTTTTGCTTCGGTATCGTTTTATTTGATGGGGGTGACAAAATGGTTGTATTGAAGTCGTTGAAGACAGTGTTGGTGGTGCTTTCGCTGCTCTTGCAATCCGCTTTGCTGCTTGCACAGAGTCAATGGGTTGGTGACTTGTATCTTGTAAGTGGCGAAGAACTGCCGCCCAAGTTATATTTCGTGGATGAGAATAACCATGTTGACTCCGTTGTTCCAAATGTCGTGATTGCAAGCGGTTTTCCCATACCTCGTGAATATCACCCCATAGCCCCGTTAGCATATTGGCGCAATGATGCCCTTTACACGATTGCATATGGAGTGTTGGCAGAGAAGGACGAGGAAGGCAAAAAGTTTCGGCGTTACGCCTTTGCAAAATGGGAAAATAATGAGTGGCACTTTTTGGGAGATTTTAAGTTGACTGATACAAAGGAGATTGAGTTATTGAAAGCAATACCGTGCGACAATGACCGCTTCATAGTGATTTCTGGAAACATTGATCTAATTAATAATAATAGAGCCGACAGATCGCCCTTCCATAGGATGTCCAAACACCCTAGCAAGAATGAAATCAGACTGGATGCCTCCATTTATTACGGCAGTGTAATGGACGATTTGCAAAAATACAGGTCTGAATGTTTTGAATTGGCAAACTATAGTGACGTGCTGGTGACGAAAGATTATGCCGTTCTTGTCAACTACAGCACAGGGCTATATTGGGTTTTTTCGTTGGAGAAGGCAACGCTAAAATTCTCTGGAAAAATTTTCAAACAATTGACACCAGAAATGATAGCCAAAGGTGGCTTCCCTGATGCCATTCTGTGTGCCAATCCTGAGAAAGATGGGACAATATTGCTTTCTGCTCAAGAAGAAGCAGCATTTATGACTGAAACAGGTCATACCCAGGTAGATTGGGAACACATAAACAGTAAACCTGATTTACAGGTTGCTGACATACGAAAAGTCTTTGATGACCTAGAAAAAGAGAAGAAAGAACTTGCAAAAAAGAATCCACTGCTGGTTTGGTACAGAATCTATCCTGAAAATGGAAAGGTGGAAAAATTGAGCCCATTCCCCATCGGCGCCGCGTCTCTTAGAGATGGGGAAAGCGATATGTGGCGACCCATGCCTGATGGATCAGTCCGAATGGGGCCGCTCGTTATAGCTGATGACAACACACAACAAAAAAACAAAGAGCCGTCCGCCCCTGCCAATCAAAAGCAATCAAATGACCTTGAACGGCAAGACACAGCAGAAAGTCATTCCGACAATCAAACGACAGGCGATACTGATGTTGACACTGGCCCAACCGATTTGGCTGTTAGCGTTGACAAAGGCAATTGATGCGGGTGACTTAGATGAAAAACACACTGTATAAGCTAACGGTCATCTCCTTTGCATTGTCGCTGGTACTGTCCTGCATAAACGTGCGCCCAGTCGCACCCAACTACAACGACGAAATATCGGGACTACTTCACAGTGGAGAGCTGGCATGGCAGTTGAGCGGAACCGATGACGTGGTTAGATTGTTTGGCCAGCCGAGCGAGATCAAAACAGAAAAAGATGGCGGCATGGAGCTTATCAACTATAATTACGCCAACAACCTTGTTTTTAGATTTTCGCGGGCGCGAGAAGGTGCCACTGGCTTTTCACACGCTGGCCTTTGTTTTGTAAAAATCGGAAACAATTCATACTCAAGGAAGAAAGGTGAACTATTCGTCCTCAAAAGCGTGTTCGACTTGGACAAACTTAATGGCTATGAAATGCTTAGTAATTGTGACATATCACAATTAGATTTAAGAGATTTTCCGATGGAAAAGCTACTTGATCTCGAATTTAACTCGAATACCATCTGGCCTCCAAAAAATTGCCTGCCCCCAGACTTTGACCCTTCGCAGATTTTGGAATTTGGGGAAAACCCTGGTCTGGGAATCCGAAAGCTACACGCTAATGGCTTAGACGGAAGAGGCGTTGACATTGCAATTATGGATCAGCCCATTTTGCGCCAACACATAGAATACAGTGGCAATCTAAAGGTGCTGGCAGAGATGGATGTTGATGGCTGTAGTCCAGCGATGCACGGTTCGTTGGTGTCGAGCATAGCGGTCGGAAAATCCTGTGGTGTCGCCCCCAAAGCCACTTTGTATTATATCGCCCTGCCCATGTGGCTACAGACCAACGAATATTACATTAAAGGACTTGAGCATATTCTAAAGTCAAACCGCTCTGGTTTGACAAACATCAAAGTCGTGAGTATTTCTACTGAATTTACTTCTAATCTCTTATATCCTGAACTCAAAGCCATCCTTGATGAAGTTGAAAAGCAAGGAATACTTGTATTGACATGCAATGAAACGCCATTCAACGATGAAAAGTATTCGCTACACAATTTGGGTGTGCTTCGCCCCTTGCGCGATGGCGATAGGGAATCTCCTTACGACTATGCTCTTGGCGCGTACACAGACGGAACCGAAATCCTGTTGACCCCAGGAGACCGCAGAACACATGCGAGCGAAACGGGCGAACACACCTACGTTTTTGACGTTGTAGGCGGAAGAAGCTCCGCTCCGCCTTGGCTTGCCGGTCTTGCCGCCATAGGGCTACAGGTCAACCCTAAGCTCACGCCATGTGAAATCAGAAAGCATCTTCTGGACACCGCAACAAAAACCCAATTCGGGACTGTCGTAAACCCTGCGGAATTCGTAAAAGCATGTTCAAAACACGAGACGAGCGAACAGGCTCGTTCTAATAACTAATCCCCACCACAGAGTTCATCCATGCGCCCACTGCTCCTATCACTCCTGACGCTTCCGCTGCTCGCTCAGTCGCCGCACTTTTCGCCTTCCGAGGCGCTGTGGGCCGAATGGCGAAGACAGGTTCCGGCGTTTTCCGCAAAGGAACTGGAAAACATGGACGAATCGGACAGGGCGCGTTGGGAACTGTCTGTGAGGCGCGTTCAAGGCATAAACGCGCCGCCACTTCTGCCGCCGGAACTTGACGCGCCCACGGAAGCGGTTTGGCTGGGAAAAGCCGCGCAGTCGGCGACGCCGCAGGAGCGATTCAACGAGCTCTACTTTTTGAACCGCCTGAAAAGCCAAAGGGCGACGGACGCTTTGGCAAACCTGCCGCAAGACGGATTCAACGCCTGGCCAAGGCATTTGAGGCTGGAAGGTCAGTTGACGAATGCCATGCTGAACGCCAAAGACGACGCCCAGACTGAAAAAATTGCCGCTATTTGGGACGACTACACCCATTCTGTGCCCGCTGATCCTTTGAGGGCGATGGTCTCATGGTTGCGCCTTAGCTTGGCGGGGAAAGACGTAAAGCGACCAGAGCCTATCGAGGCCACGCCACACGCCATCTTGGCCCTGATGGACGCTTGGAACAGGGCGCCGTGGCCAAAGCGCAGTGGATTGCTGCCGCCTGGGAAGCTGGACTTGGGGTCTGGCTCCGCGTTTTGGGCGGCGTTGGGCCTAAAGCCCCCAAGCGCAGACACTTTGGCAAAGGCGCGGGTCGGCATCATGGCGCGGCTGGCGGAAGGCGCCCCCGACCCTGCGGAGCGGGATTGGCAGGAAAAGATTGGGGCGCCTTGGCTCTTGGACGACGACGCGCTGCTCAGGTGGTACGGCTTCCAGGCGCTTGCCCACTATAAGGGACTGACGCCTGAAATTTCAAAGGCACTGGACGCCGTGACAAAAGACAAGAAACTGTTCCCCTTGCTACGAGCGACGCTTCTTCCCGCGCTGTATGTGCATCGCCCAAAGCTGGCCCCTAAGTGGCGGGACTCCCTGCTTGCAGGCGCCGACCCCGTGGCGCGGTCGCTTGCGGTGGAGCAACTTAAAGAGGCTCCGAAAAACCTTGATTCGCTTATCAAGCGCATTTGGTATGTCGAGGAGTACGACAGCGTCCAGGCGCTGATAAAGGCAATGCCCCAATGGGGCTTGAGCCTATCCGACCACAAAGCGCTGTTGGAGAAATTCCTGAAGCACCCGTCTTGGACGGCACGGTTGGACGCTTGGCGCGAGTTGAACAGGCTTGGCGTCGAAACGCCGTGGCCCAAGGCCCCCGAGCCAACCAGCGCTGACCAGGGCATACTTGCCCTTGCCCAAGAACTTCTGACAAAGGGGGAACCCGTCAGGATGCGCGTTGACTTTAGGGGCGGTGGCTCCGTTGTGATAAAGCTGGACCCCATGAACGCCCCGATGAACGTAGCAAACCTAGTGCTGCTGACGCACAGGGGCTTCTTTGACGGCAGGCGCGTCCCCCGTATAGTCCCTGACTTCGTGGTTCAGATGGGCAGCCCCTGCGACACAATGGACGGCGGTCCAGGCTACAACGTGCGCTGCGAAAACAGCTTGGATTGGTATGGCCCAGGCAGCGTGGGCATGGCGCTTTCGGGCATGGACACGGGCGGCTGCCAGTTTTTCTTCACGCTGAACGCCACGCCCCACTTGACTGGCAGATACACCAGGGTTGGCGAACTGGAAGACCTCGACGCCGCCATGAAGGTGCTGGAATCCTTGGAACTTGGGACCGTGATTGAGCGCGTCAGCGTGATGTGAAATCTGACGGGTCATTTTTGCCCCCATAAAAATCGGCACAGACAATGCACCAAAGGGATTGGGCAATTCTGCCGAATGGAGGTCTTATGTTGATTGATTCCAAGCAGTTGCAGGGCTTCGTGCAAGACATAGAAATGCTGCGCGATTTGCTAAGGCCCTCAACTTCTGCCCAGTCTTCAGCAAAGCAGGCAAAATCTGCTTCGGGTCAGGCTTTCGCCGAACTGCTGGCCGAAGTGGAGAAATCCGCACACGACACCAGCGTTTCCCAGGCCTCGCCTCTCGTCCAGCAGCTCTTGCAGGCCAATGGCCTTATGAACCAGGACAATCTTTTGCCGCTGGGGACTGTTTCTGTTTCCTCAATTCCAGCGTCCCCATTCGATGTTAGGAGTTGGGCGCTGAGTCTTGGCGTCCGAAATCTCTAGGCGTTGTTCTCCAGCCACTTCACGGCAAGCGGCTCCAGTGCGTCTGGCGTGTTGAGGCAGGGGTCGTCCAGGACGGTTTCTAGTAAGTGCCTTTGCAGGGCGCCCAGCCAGGGGCCGCCTGGTTTTGCCGCCAACTCCATCAGGCGGTTTCCGTCTATCGCCAGGGCCTTCACTGACAATGGGGGGGCCGCCTTGGAAATCCTCTCCATGCGCTCAATCAACTCGGCGTTGTCGCTGGGCGCGTTTTCAATGTCTTTGCCCTTGCCCAGTTGATCTGCCAGTTGCAGCGACGCCCATCTCCGCCAGTCCAGGCCGTCGTCCGCCAAGCGGCGAAGAAGGCGGCGGCAGGCGGAATCGCTCCATGTTTTTTCGGGCCATATGCCGTGGTGCTTTATCAGGGCAAGGGCTTCCTGTTGCAGCGCGTTGGACGCCTTTAGGCGGTTGAATACCTGGAACGCCATTTTCACGCTGATTGCCTCGTGGCCGTGGAACTTCGCCCTGCCGTCCTGGTCAATGAATTTGGCGGCTGGCTTGCCGACGTCGTGCAGCAGGGCGGCCCAGCGCATTGCCGGGTCGACTTCGGCGTGTCTAACAACTTCCAGCGTGTGGTTCCACACGTCAAAGGCGTGGTATGTGTTTTGTCCGCAGCCGATTGAGGGGCAAAGCTCTGGCAGGCACAATTCGAGTAGCCCATAATCTGCCAACGCCCTTAGACCCGCCGGCGCGTCCATGCCCGTCAGCAGCTTTGTAAGCTCGACAAAGACGCGCTCTACGGCCACCTTTGAGGCCACGTCCAACCTCTGCGGTATCGCGCTCCCCGTGGACGGCTCAATGCAAAAACCCAATTGCGATGCAAAGCGGCAGGCCCTGTATGGGCGCAGGCCGTCTTCCTCAAAGCGCGTCAGAGGGTCGCCCACCGCCTTTATCACCTTGGCGCTCAGGTCGTTCTTTCCGCCAAAGGGGTCAATGATGTGTTCTTTCCAGTCGCCTGAATCAATGAACTCGATGGGCAGGGCCATTGCGTTGATGGTGAAGTCGCGCCTGGCCAGGTCTTCTTCCAGCGGGACGCCGAAATGGACTTCCGTCGGTCGTCGCCCGTCCAGGTAGTCCCCGTCGCCCCGGTAGGTGGTTATCTCGATGTTGGCCCCGCCCAGCACCACCGTGACAGTGCCGTGCTTGATGCCAGTGGGTATTACAGATAGGCGAGCCGCCTTGGCCCTCTCGACTACGACCTTGGGCGTCAGTGCTGTGGCCAGGTCTATGTCGCCGCCAGTCCTGCCAAGCAATCGGTCGCGGACATAACCCCCCACGGCCACCAGCGAAGCGTCTGGTCCCAGTGCTAGGTGGAGTGCGGCAAGGTCTGACATTCAATCATTGTAAGTGGCCTTGCCACACATTCAGGTTCCTAGCAGTAATGGTACAATGCTACTTTTGGATTGTTCCCTTGCTCCTGTTTGAAGCCCCAGCCATCACCAAGCCGACGATTCCTCTGAGGCGCATTGCCGCGCTGGAAGCGTCTTGGGAGCCGCTCCTGTTCAACTTCCTGCTGCCGGGCGCGGGTTACTGGGTTATTGGCCAAAAGGGCAGGGCGCGCGTTCTGTTCTCGGTCTGGCTGCTGTTTCTGCTGCTCGGCTTTTTGCAGATGCACAGTGCCGGCGACGGAATCCTTGGCGGCGTCTATGCGCCCAAGCTGAACCCCTTTGAATGGTTGCCCACACTTGGGGCGCTTGCCACGGCCGGCATTGGGCCTCTGTATGTCCTGTTTGTGGCGTTCTTTGGCAGCGCGGGGACAGAGCCAATCCGCAACCTGACCCAGGAGTACGGGGCCACCTACGTCATGATCGCCGGTCTGCTCAACTGGCTGTGCTGCTTTGACATCTTCGACAGGGTGACTGGCCGCTGGATGTGGCGTCTGCCGATGGACGAGCTGGCCGAGATAAAGGGCGCGATTCCAGAAGACAAAAAAGAACAGTGATGCCCAGCCCGCAGGAAATCAGAGCCATTCACGACCTGCCCTTCATGGATCTGATCTATAGGGCGGCTTCCGTCCACAGGGCGCATTGGGACCCGAACAAAATACAGTTCTGCACGCTGGATTCAATCAAGACCGGCGCGTGTCCCGAAGACTGCGCCTATTGCCCCCAGGCCGCCAGGTACGGCACCGGCGTGAAGCCAGAGCCGCTGAAAGAGCGCGAGAGGGTGCTGGAAGGGGCAAAGCAGGCCTTGGCGAATGGCTCCACCAGATACTGCATGGGGGCCTCGTGGAGGGAAGTCAGGGACGGCGAGGCCTTTGACCAAGTGCTGGACATAGTTAGGGACGTAGCCGCCCTTGGCTTGGAGGTGTGCGTCACGCTTGGCATGTTGAACATCGAGCAGGCTGCGCGCCTAAAGGCCGCTGGATGCACAGTCTATAACCACAACATAGACACCAGCAGGGCCTTTTACGAAACCATAATAACGACGCACACCTTTGAACAGAGACTACAGACCATCCGCGCACTGCGGACGGCGGGTCTGGAGGTGTGCTGCGGCGGCATAGTGGGGATGGGCGAAAAGATTGACGACCGCATACACTTTCTGCACGAATTGACGCTAATTGACCCGCCGCCCGAAAGCATACCCATCAACCAACTGCACCCCGTGGCCGGCACGCCCCTGGAGGGCATAGAGCCGCCGCCGCCACTGGAGTTCATCCGCATGATAGCCACTGCGCGGATTCTCTTCCCCAAGAGCCGCATACGCCTAAGCGCAGGGCGCGTGAACATGGGCATCGAGATGCAGGCCCTGGCTTTCCTTGCAGGTGCCAACAGCTTGTTCACGGGCGACAAACTGTTTGTCACCCCAGGCCCCGGTGGCTCTCAGGATCATCTGATGCTGGAGGCGATGGGGATGAAGGTGGACACTGCATAATGCCCAAAACCCTCTACGACCTGCTTCCCCGCGACGGCGACACAAGCACCTCGGCGCTGTTGGGGCGGTTTCTGGAGTATGTGGAAGGCTGCGGGCTGTCTCTCTACCCCGCGCAGGAAGAGGCCATTCTGGAACTGTTCGAGGGCAGCAACGTGGTGCTGAACACGCCCACAGGCTCCGGCAAGTCGCTGGTGGCCTTCGCGCTGCACTTCCAGAGCCTGGCGCTGGGGCGCAGGTCGGTCTATACGTGCCCCATCAA
>Ga0268262_10002470_pt1 | contig 21310 bp, 17 predicted proteins | sample TergutNc150P3_FD_190354 | JGI IMG/M metagenome (GOLD analysis project Ga0268262, IMG submission 190354) | Nasutitermes corniger P3 segment gut microbial community from laboratory colony in Florida, USA - Nc150 P3 (SPAdes) (version 2) | ecosystem: Host-associated > Arthropoda: Insects >... | reverse complement strand
CCCAAGGCAGCCACGAGTTCAAGTTTTGTCTTGTCCGCATCGCACAGTGCGATTGTGTCTTTAAGAATGTCAGAAAGAAATTCTAGATTGCGCCAAAAATGTAGCCCAAGGCCGTAGATGATGTTTTTCATGCGTTGTCCTTTGAATGTACCAGTGACGCTCTCGTAGCGAGGCGCACGGCTTCGTCTGAGTTGTGCTTGGCCCTCCAGCCGGTTGAATGAATTTTGGTCAGATCGTACCTAAATCGTGGCACGTCGCCTGGCCAGCCGATGGAGCCGCCGGTGAACTTGTATTTTACATCTGCAAGGCCCATCTCTTCACAGACGATGTCTGCTATGCGGCTGACTGTTGTTGATGTTTCGACGCCGATGTTGAAAATATCTACTGTTTGACTGTACTGCATTGCTAGAATGGCCTCCACTAGGTCTGCCACGTAGAGGTAGGGCTTGTCTTGACTGCCGTCTCCCAATATTTCTAGTTCGCTTGAGTTCCTTTTCAGCTTGGCGATGAAATCAAAGATCACGCCGTGGGTGAGGCGGGGTCCGACCACGTTTGGAAAGCGTAAGATGTTTGCGGAAAGAGCGTTCATGGAGGCGAATGCCGAAATGAATGCTTCGGATGCCAGTTTGCAGGCCCCATAGTACGAGATTGGTGCTAGGCCACCCGTATCCTCTTTTAGCAACCCAGGCATGTCGCCATATACGGCTGAGGTGGAGGAAAACAATAGCTCCTTAACACCGTTTGAGCGCATGGCATCAAGGATTGATTTGGTTGTGAGGAATGTGTTGTGGAAGTCTATGCTGGGGTCGGAAGCTCCCATTTTGATATCGGAATTTGCGGCTAGATGATACACGCGCTGGAATGAATGTTTTTCAAATAGGGCGTTTAGCTTATCAATGTCGCATAGGTCGAGGCGGCAGAATTCAAAGTTGGGGTTGCCGTAGCAGTGGCTTATCATGTATTCAGTGCCAAGGCACAAGTTGTCGGCGCAGACAACAGAATGGCCGTCCGCGAGCAGGGCGTCTATGAGATGGCTCCCTATGAAACCCGCGCCGCCTGCTACCAAGACCTTCATTAACTCAGCCCCTCTTTGGTTTGTCGCCGATGTATATTACGGATGAGCCGCTTGGGCTGAATCCGAACTCCATGTGGGTCAATTCTGCAAGCGCGTTTTTTACTGGGTTGTGCCTATGCTCCGGCACGTAAAATAGCAGAAAGCCGCCACCACCAGCGCCCAGCAGCTTGCCTCCGGAGGCTCCGGCGGCTAGTGCCTTTTCGTAGGCGCCGTCTATGTCGGGGTTTGTTATGCCATTAGCCAACTTGCGTTTTTGCAGCCATCCCGCGTGGAGGATTGGGCCAAGGGAGTCTATGTTGTCATTCACCAGTTCCCTGTGAAGTTCGTCCGTCAGCTTGCAAATTTCAAGTTGAGCGTTTTCTTTGTCGCTGTCGGTGGCCACATTTTTGCCCTGCTCAGAGAGTATCTGTGAGGCGGAGCGCAGGTCGCCCGTGTAAAACATCAGCAGGTTGCGCTCCATTCGTTCCCTTGCTTCTGACGACATGATAACTGGCTCGACGTCAACATGGCCGTCTTTGTTGAATCTAAAGACGTTGAGGCCGCCAAAGGCTGCGGCGTACTGGTCTTGCTTGCCTATCGGCTCGCCGAGGATATCAATTTCTGTGTGGCAGGCTTCAGCCGCAAGGGAAGCGGCTGAAACGTATTTTCCGGTGTATGCGTGAAGGGCGTGGAGAAGGCCAACAGTAAAGCTGCTGGAGGAGCCAAGCCCTGTGCCTGCCGGTACGTCGGCTGTGCAGGTGATCTCTACGCCGTTTACGCCGAATTGAGTCAGCAGCGCCTTAAAGATGGGGTGCGCCAGCTCGCTGGCGTTGCTGACCAGCTCGTTCTTGGAATACTTGCATATCAGTTTGTCTTGGTAAAAGTAGGGGTGGATGGACAGGTACAGGTACCTGTTCAGCCCCGAGGAGAGTACCGCGCCGCCGTGTTTTTTGTAGAAAGCAGGCAAGTCGCTTCCGCCCCCTGTGAAGCTGACCCTAGTTGGCGTGCGGACGATGATCATGGTTTTACTTTAACATGCTCTATGCCGCAGAGTTCCTTATAGAACACGGCCATCATCAAGTGGTCGAAGACCATGTGGATGTCTTCTGTTATCTGCATGCTCATTATCGGGACGTGCAGGGAGATGTCCACCATTTTTGCCAACTTGCCGCCGTCGAAGCCTGTGAGGCCAATTGTGGCGGCACCGGCGGACTTGGCGCGCTCAATGGCCTTTAATACATTTGGAGAATTGCCGCTGCCGGAGATGCCTATCACTAGGTCATCGGCACAGACCTTGCCCCGCAGTTGGAACTCAAATATTGCCTCATAGCTGATGTCGTTGGCGATGGCCATGATGGTGGCTACGTTGTCGTTGAGGCAGACAAAGCGGAAGGGTTGGGCTAGATGCTCGGAGAGGCCCTTGTTGAAGTCGTTGACAAAGTGCGAGGCCGTGCTGGCGCTACCCCCGTTGCCCATGATGTATATCGTGGCGTTTCGCTGCCGCGCTAAATCCAGCGCGTTCATCACATTGTTGACTGCTTGGATGTCTAGCTTTTCCAGCACTGACATTTCCAAGGAGATGTAATTTTTGATTGCATTGGTGTAATTCATCGGTATTATGCCCTTTCAGAAAGTCATTGCCTAAATTGCATATAAAATGGTTTCGTATGGAGCAAAAGCGGCTTCGTAATCGGGGCCACTGGGGTGAGCCCTCAATGCAAATTTATAGTCATCCCTGATGCCCAAAATTGTCTGTGGCAATTCATAAATATCTTCTATCTTGTGGTAGGCGCAGATGGCCAATTTGGGCTTTGCCAGTTTGATAATGTTTGCCGCACCTCTGAGTGCCTCTTTTTCTGAGCCTTCAATGTCCATTTTGATGAAAGTGGGCATATCCTTAGGTTTTTCGTTACCTTTTAAGTCGAAAAACAAATCTAGAGAGGTGACGGGAACGATGTGTCCCTCTTTTGGGTCTTCCCCTTGGAATTGCGCTGATGCAAAATGAGATGAGTTGCCCATCAAACTGTCAACAAAAAACAGTTCCGTTTCGCTGCTCCATACTCCTTTTGGCACAATTTCCACGTTGATATAGGGCGACAGATGCTTGGTGGCCGCAACGCGGTTTGACTCGCTCGGCTCAAAGGCATAGATTTTTTTGTAGGCTTTGCCAGCAGCTTCCATTTTGTCAATGAACTGTACGACAGTATCGCCATACCACACGCCACAGTCCACAAAAATTTCGTCCTGCGACAATGAAATGAAGCCATCTTCGTAGTACATGCTAAAGGTCGTGTTAGGGCGTGGACGGGTACCCAGCAAGCGAAGTCTTACTCTGTCCAAAATGGCGTTGCGGGAACGCTCATCCTCGAAAAAGCTGTATGCCCATTCATAGCCATCTAAGCAGCGTTCGAAACTACCGGGAGTTTCCATCATAGGCAAGGGGCCAGTTGGAAACTGAATGATTGACTGGGGGGCAAAGCCATTTTGAATTAGATCCGTGCATATTTCATTGTTGAATCTTGGCGCACAAATCAACACGACAGCATCGTTAAAACTAGTTACAAGCGTTTGCATATCCAATATTGGGTAGCCATCTTTATAAACGCCTTTTTTATGCGTGTCACAAACGCAAGAGATGGAAATGCCGCATTCTTGGCACAAAGACCAAAAATAGTTGAAATTGAGTCCCAAGCCATACAGAGCCAATGGGCGACCATTCAAGGTTTTCTTTAGTTCGCCGATTGTGCGAACAATTTCCAGATTCTGCACTTCAGCCAGTATTTCTTGATATTTCTCTCTAAATGTGTTCAAAGTTCATTCCTCTCAGGTTCCAACTATTTCTTGTCGCAATTAATAATCATCCTTTCAGGCAGATTCCCATACAAAGTGTAGTTGCATAATGTGTGCCGCTGGTTTTCCATTAGAGGATAGTCTAGCATACGCCGCCCACAAATTGTATGCCCAATGGGCCATTTCTTGCGTTGCTGCCTATCGGGGCGAGTGGAAGTTCCATTCTGGGTGCTGAGCGCGCAATATTTGCAGCGCGGCATCTCTTTCGGAATTGCTTGCAAACTTGGCGGCCCATGAGCTTCCTGAGCCGCAGAGCAGGGGGGTGCCGCCCATGCTGGCAAGTGCGTCGCGGACTTGGGCCAGGGCAGAGCAGACTCTTAGTGCGGCATTTGTAAGGCCGTTGTGCCAAGGTGGGGCTTGGCCTATGCCAAGGGGAGGGCAGGGCGCATTTTGGGAGATGTCATCTTGGGTGAGGGCTTTATAAACTGACGGCGTTCCGACGTGGAGGCCGGGACAGGCTATGAGCATTGGGGGAAGCTGGATGTCCTTTAATGGGAAGACCCTCTGGCCCAAGTCGAGGCCCAGCACTGTGCCGCCCAAGATGAACAGTGGCACGTCGCTGCCTAGTTCGGCGGCTAGGTGCAGTAACATTGAATCAGGCAGGCCCAACTGATACAGCCTGTTGCCTGCTCGAAGGGCAGCGGCAGCGTCCGAAGAGCCTCCGCCCAGCCCTGCGCCGCTGGGTATGTGCTTCAGGAGCGACAATTTTGCGGGGAGCGGTCTAGCGGCCTCCCTCTCCAGCGCGCGCCACGCTTTGATGACTAGGTTTGAATCGTCTGCCTCTAGGCCCTTGGATTCAGGCCCTTCGATTGCCAAGCTTAGGTTTGTGGCCACTTCCGCGCTGAGTTCATCATGCAGTGAGGGCCAGTCGCGCAGCACGGAGGTGACGAGTTCGAGTAGATGGAACCCATCGGTGCGGCGGCCCAGGATGGAGAGGAACATGTTGAACTTGGCGGGGGCGGTTTCGAGGATCATGTGGAAAGATAAATGAGTCTTTTGCAGAACCTTGCAAATTCTTTTCTTGCTGCCGAATGACAATCCCATTGCGCCGAATGGCCGCCCGACAAACCCATGCAGCCAGGCATGTACAACACATCCTCGGATGCAACGCACCGATTAACTTGGCTCGTACACTGCCGGATCATGGAGCCCGCCCGGATGCTTAACCATACGCTCGGCAGTCCCATTGTGCCGATTGAGCACGCGGCGAGGTCATTCGCCGCTTGTCCTCGGGAAGAGCATTTTTGCGGCCTGTTACGTTTCGCTCCTAGGCGTGGAAAAGCCTCCAGGATGCTAACTGGGGATTCGCTCAGCACGGTCTCGCATGCGAGTCCGCACTTCGCTACTCCCCAGACCCCTGGGTACTCGCCTCGCTCATTGCCTCTATATGAGGGCGGATACATGGAGATGACTTCGATGGTCATCGTCATAGTTCCGCGCCGCCTATCTCTTCTCTATTCCTGCACCACTCGCTGAATGAGCCTACGTACAGCGCGCCGCCTTCCAGACCTGCGATGTGCATCGCCAGCAGTGTGTGGCAGCCGATCATGCCGCTGCCGCAATAGGCTATGACCCTTTGCGGCGCGACGCTGCCAAGGAGCGCCAGATACATCTCTCTCAATTCTTGCGGCTTTTTGAAAAACTCGCCATTCAGGTTTTCTTTATAGAAGGTGTTTTTGCTGCCTGGGATGTGGCCGGCTATTGGATCAAAAGGCTCGGTTTTGCCGGACCACCTTTCGGGCGCGCGCGCGTCCAACAAAAGCCATTCTGGGTCGAGGCGCAGTTTGTCCACGGCCTCGATGTCCACTGTAGGCAACAGCCATTTGTTAAATGTGAAATCCGATTTTGTTGGCTGCGGTGTTTCTTCGTCTATGGACACCCTTGCCTTGACGGCTGCGCCCCAGCCTCCGTCCAGCACTGCGGTGCTGACGCCGGAAGCGGCCAGCATCCACCAGGCCCTCGCTGCGCCTTCGGCTCCCTGCGCGTCGTCATAGGCTATCACCCTGCTGTCACTTTGCACTCCCCATGAGCGGAGCCGCGCCTGCCAGTTGCCTGTTGTTGGCAGGGGGTTCCTGCCGCCATTCTTTGGGTCGTGGCCGGGGTCTGATGCAAAGCTGAGGTCGGAATCTATGTCGGCGTGGAGGGCCCCTGAAATATGGCAGAATTCGTAGTCATCCAGCGGGCGGCAGTCTAAGATAACGAGGTTAGGCACTTGGGAGAAAATCTCCCTTGGCTGGATAACGGCACTCAGTGCGCCCATTTTGGCAGACTACAAGCCAAACTAGTACCTGTAAAAGTCGGCCTTATAGGGGCCGTCCACGCTGACACCTATGTACTTGGCTTGCTCGGGGCGGAGCCTAGTCACTTTTGCGTTTAGATTTTTGAGCTGCAGCCAGGCCACTTTTTCATCGAGGTGCTTGGGCAATCTATAGACGTTGATTGGATACTCGCCCGTGTCCTTTTTGGTCCAAAGCTCTATCTGGGCCAAGGTCTGGTTTGCGAAGCTGCTGCTCATCACGTAGCTGGGGTGGCCAGTGGCGCAGCCAAGGTTCACCAGCCGCCCCTTTGCCAGCAGAATTATTCGCTTGCCGTCGGGGAAGACCACGTGGTCAACTTGGGGCTTGATCTCTTCAAGCTTGCAGTGCTTTTCTAGGGTGGCGACGTCTATTTCGCTGTCAAAGTGGCCGATGTTGCAGACGATTGCCTGCTGCTTCATTTCTTTCATGTGCTCGAAGAGTATTACGTTGCAGTTGCCAGTGGCGGTGACAAATATGTCGGCCAAGGGCGCGGCTTCTTCCATAGTCACTACGCGGTAGCCCTCCATGGCGGCCTGTAGAGCGCAAATGGGGTCTATTTCTGTGACCCACACTTGGGCGCAGAGTGAGCTAAGCGCTTGGGCGCAGCCCTTGCCAACATCGCCATAGCCGCACACCACTGCGATTTTGCCGGCGACCATTACATCAGTGGCGCGCTTAATGCCGTCCACAAGGGATTCCCTGCATCCATAGATGTTGTCGAATTTGCTCTTTGTGACGCTGTCGTTGACGTTGATGGCGGGGACTTTCAGCTCGCCATTTTTGTTCATTTCGTAAAGGCGGTGTACGCCGGTGGTGGTTTCTTCTGTGATGCCCTTTATGCCTGATAGCTGGCGCGAGTACCAGGAAGGGTCGGACTTTAGGCGGTTTTTTATGGAGGCATACAGCACTGTAGCCTCCTCGCTGCCGGGGTTGTCCAAAACGTGGATATCTTTTTCTGCCTTTGCGCCAAGGTGCAGCAGGAGCGTCGCGTCGCCGCCGTCGTCCAAGATCATGTTGGCGCCGCCGTCGAATTCAAATATTTTATGGGTGAAGCCCCAGTACTCTTCCAGGCTTTCACCCTTAAAGGCAAAGACTGGCACGCCGTCTTGGGCGATGGCGGCTGCGGCGTGGTCCTGGGTGCTGAAAATGTTGCAGCTCGCCCACCTGACTTGTGCGCCCAGTGCCACCAGTGTCTCGATGAGTACGGCCGTCTGGATGGTCATGTGCAGGCTGCCGGCTATCTTTGCCCCTTTTAGAGGCTGCTTGCCAGCGAATTCCTCCCTGATGGCCATGAGCGCCGGCATCTCGACTTCGGCGATGGAAATTTCTTTCCTGCCCCAATCCGCCAGAGCAATGTCCTTGATTGTTGTGTCTTTGTCCACATTGGCCATGATGTGTTCCTCCATCCTTATACATTTTAAGTTAATTGTCAGCCTTGAACTGCGCGATGATGTCGTCCACAGAATCAGTGTTCGTGTTTGCGCTGACGCTTGTGTTGAAGATGTTGTCCTGCGTGGCCGCTGTGCGCTTTTCAAACACTTCTTCATTTGCCCCGGGTTCTTCGGCGATGTTGAAAATGGCCAGCAGGCGGTCGAGGGAGAGGCGGAATTGTTTTAGCATCAGGACGATTTTTTCGACCTTCTGCCTTGTGATATCTTGGAACTGCAGCAGGTTAAGGATTTCAAACGCTTCGTCGGAGATTGACTGAAGTATCGTCTGGCCTTCGGAAATGTCTGCCAGCACGGGTTTTTTGGACACTTCGAAGGCGAATGTGTAATCCAGTATTTCTTGGGCCAAACCTAGGATGTTTTCGCCCATTTTCGCTCTTTTTAGGAATCCAGCTATTCCTTCCAGCAGGTTGTCGCGCTCGACTTTGTATTCTTCTGCGTTCTTTTGCACGTCAGCAAAGAACTTGCCGGCTTCCTCCACCCTGGCCATGAGGGTGTCCAGCCTGTTCATGACGTTTTGGGTGGCCTGCTCGGTGTCGGCCGTTATTGCGTCGAGCTGCGCGGCCAATTCAGGCACTTTTGTGCTTTGGTCTTTTACGGACGCATCCAACTGCTGAAGGTTGGCCAGGGTCTGGTTGAATGTGCGGACTATTACCCCGAGTTCGCCCTTTGCCTGTATGTCCACATGCTGATAGACGCGGCCGTTCATCATGTCTTGGGCGGCCTTTGACAGTTTGGTGATGTCTTGGGCCGCGCTGTGCTGGATTTCCGTCCTAATTTCTTGTATTATGTGGGCCAAGCTATCAAGCCTTGCGTCCAATGCCGAGTTCCTTTCGCGGAATTCTCTCAGCAAGGTTTCTGGATTTGCTGGGTCATTTTCAGCGTAAAGGGGCGTAGGCACTGAATTTGGTCGATCCATGTTTTTCTCCGGTTTTTCGCAACAGTCTGACGGCAAGTAGGCTAGGGCGGATCCTGCATCGCTGCGGGGCGAAAAAAAAATTTCCCCACTAAATTACTATAAGGCCATATCGTATTATTTTGTGATACTTTAGTGATTTTTTGCAAAAAAAAATGCGGGTGGAAGGCTGAATAGGCAAAAGGCGCTTATTCTTTGCTTTGTGAGGTCAGGCGTCCGGTTCATTTATGGCTTGGAGCATTTCTCTGACTGCGCTCTCGAAGCCGATCAGCACCGACCTAGCGACTATGCTGTGACCGATGTTGAGTTCGAATATCTCTGGGATTGCCGCTATCGCCCCTACGTTCCTCAGATTGAGTCCGTGTCCGGCCAGCACGGCGAGTCCAAGGCGGGAGGCCAGGCGGCAATTTTCTTTTAGCGCGGCCAACAGGGGGGCGGGGTTGGCCCCATGCGACAGCTCGGAATATGGGCCGGTGTTAAATTCCACCGCGTCCACTTCTAGCTTGGCTGCGGCCCTTACCTGCTCCGCGTCCGCATCAATAAAAACGCTGGTGCGGATGTCTGCGTCGTGATAGTCGCCGATGATCTGCCTAAGGTGGAGCTGGAGGAAAGCAACGTCCAAGCCGCCCAGTGTGGTGAGTTCCTCCCTAGTTTCGGGAACGAGTGTTATCCAGTGTGGGCGGATAGAACTCAGCAATTGCATTGTTTCTGGGGAGGGGGCGCATTCGACGTTGAGGGGGATGGTAATCACCTCTTTGAGTAGCTGGATGTCCCTCTCTTGAATGTGGCGCCTGTCTTGGCGCAAGTGGACCGTGAGGCCATGCGCCCCGGCGCTTTGGGCAGCAAGCCCCGCCGCTATCGGCTCTGGCTCGTGGCCCCGCCGCGCTTGGCGAAGCGTTGCAACGTGGTCAATGTTCACTCCTAGGCGCATGCTTCAAAACCCTTTCACCGAGGCACCTTATTCAATACTAGACTAGCATGTCATCTTTGGCCGCTTCCATCAGCTTGTCAAGAGCCCACTTAACTTGGCGGCCGTCCTTTGCTTCCGCCATCAGCCTCAGAAGCGGCTCTGTCCCAGACCACCTCACAACCAGCCTAACAGTGCCGCCCAGCTCTCGCTCGATTCCTTTCATCGCTTTTTGAAGGGCTTGGCATTCCTCAAGCGCTGGGCGACACTTTGTCTTTATGTTTATTAGTTCGAGAGGCCAAGGCGAGAAGCGCCAACCCCATCTGTCAGCTTCTGGCTTGTCGGCCAAAGCCCTCAGCACCGATAGGGCGGTGGCCATCCCGTCCCCGCTGGGACCCATGTTCCTTTGTATGATGTGCCCGGACGCCTCGGCCGCCAAGCCCCATCCTGTCCTTTTCATCTCGCGGATCATGTATTTGTCGCCGACGGGCGTTCGCAGGAAAGGTATCTCCAATTCGCTGAGTCCCTGTTCCAATCCGCCATTTGACATTTGGGTGCCTATCAGGCCTTCGGGCTTTTCTCCACGATTGTGGCGGTCAAGTGCCAGAAGCCATGCCATTTGGTCGCCGTCTATCAGTTCGCCGCTTCCGGTCACCATCAGGCAGCGGTCGCCGTCGCCGTCAAATGCTGCGCCGAGGGCCGCTTTTCCTGAACACACTTTTTGGCGCACTGCGTCAATGTGCGTGGAGCCGATGCCGACGTTGATTTTTTCACCAATGGAGGGAACTCCTAGCCACTGGACAGCGCCCGAAAAAAGCCTTTTGGCCCAAGGTGCGGTGGCTCCGTGGGCGCAGTCCACCACAATCGGAAATGTGTTCGGCATCACAATGCCACCGAGACAGTCGAGATAGCTTTCCATTTCCTTTTGCTGGACATCCAATTTTTTTTCTTGCTCTAGAGCCAATTCATCAGTGCTTGGGCCAACCGCTGTGGCAAATGCCGCCTCTATGGCCTGTTCTACGTCCTCTGAGAGCTTTTCGCCACTGTTGTCGAAGCCTTTCAGCCCGTTGTCTTCCGGCGGGTTGTGACTGGCGCTCACGACCAGGCCCCATGCCAGCTGTCTTTTGGAGACGATCCACGCCACGGCAGGAGTGGGGACGATGCCCAGCAGGACGGTTTCTATTTTGCGCCCGAAGCCAGCCAAGAATGCTCGCAATAGTGGTTCGCAGCTTGTCCTGCCGTCCCATCCCGCCACCAGAGTTTGGATGCCGTTGTCCGCTGCGGCCTTTGCCCAGGCCCTCCCCCAGCGAAATGTTTCCTCAATTGTGAGGGGTGGGGCGAATGCTTGCCCCCTGATTCCGTCTGTACCAAAATACCTGAGTCCCATCAATGCCCCGGAAGCGTGTGAGTCCTAAAAATTTTATATCCCATTTCCGCTGCTTGGGAATGCAGGTCATCCGTTTTTTTGTCGAGAGATTCGTTTCCTTGGACGCCAAACTTGTGGGCCACGAACCTTTTTCTTGAAATGCCGATGCAGAACCTCTCGATTGGCCAATTGAGGAGCGAAGGCATCTTGGGGAGGGCGTCCCATAGCGACTGGTCCTCCAAAAATGTGGTGCCAAAGCCGAAACCTGGGTCAAGCAGTATCCGCTCTGGCTCTATGCCCGCCGTCAAAAGCCTGTCCTTGATTTTTCCAAGTTCGCGCATCGCTGCGTCAGAGCTTTTCGGCGTTGGCTCAAAGTATTCGGGCATCAAGATGCGGTCGCCGTCTATGCGCGACCTCATGGCTATTAGCCCGCAGTTGCAACTTTTTGCCATTTCCAACATTTCGGGGTTTTGGAACCCTGTCACGTCGTTGACGATGTCTGCGCCCGATTCCAGAGCAAGGCGGGCGACGTAAGGGCTGCGCGTGTCAACGCTCAATATGCAGTCAGGGTTGTTTTTCCTCAGCGGGGACAGCACCGGGGCCATGCGGGTCCATTGCTCTTCCTGCCCCACGGGCTTTGAGCCGGGGCTGGTGCTTTCTGCTCCAATGTCCAGAACGTGCGCCCCTTGGCGCAGCAATCCTTCCCCGTAAGCAATGGCTTCTTTTGGGGAAAGAAACTTCCCGCCGTCGCTAAAGCTGTCAGGTGTGAGGTTGATTATGGCCAAACAGCACCGCTGCCCCAAGTTTAGTTGCCTCCCTGGCAGTTGCCATTGCATGTGTCAGGCTGGCGACAGGCCCAGCGCAAATGCGTCGCCAAGGGGTTCCGCCGGCTTTGGGGGAGGGGGGGGCAGAGTCCCGCCTTCCATGATCACTTTTACGTCGTTGCTGTCAAGGGTCTCCCTTTCCAGCAGCGCTTCTGCAATTGCCACTAGGCATTCTTTTTTGGCTTCGAGGATATCTTTTGCCCTCGAATAGTTTCTCATCACTATGTCCCTTATTTCTGCGTCTATCAGCTTGGCTGTCTCTTCGCTGATCTCACGCTGCTGTGTGAAATCCCTGCCGAGGAAAATTTCGTGCTGACCCGACCCATAGTTGAGCGGCCCGGCTTTTTCGGACATCCCATATTCGGTCACCATCGAGCGAGCCATGTTGGTGGCCTGTTTTATGTCGTTGCTTGCGCCCGTGGACAGTTGGCCAAAGAACATCTCTTCGGCTAGGCGCCCCCCCATGGCGAATGAAATCTGGGCCTCCATGTATTCTTTCGTCGTGTTGTAGCGGTCGCGCTCGGGCAGCAGCCAAGTGACACCAAGGGCCCTTCCCCTTGGGATGATGGTCACTTTGTGAACTACGTCCAGCACCGGTAGGCTGGCTCCGATGACGGTGTGGCCGGCTTCATGGTAGGCCGTGATTTTTTTGTCTTCCTCTGTCATGACCATGGACCTGCGCTCGCTGCCCATGTACACCTTGTCCTTGGCCGACTCAAAATCCACCATGTCCACGGCCTTTTTGTCTTGTCTGGCTGCCCCCAGCGCAGCTTCGTTGCACAAGTTTGCCAAGTCCGCTCCCGAGAAGCCCGGGGTGCCGCGGGCTATCACCTCTAAGTCAACGTCTTGGCTCAGTGGTATCTTGTTTTCGGTGTGGACGATCAATATCTGGTGCCTTCCCTTTACGTCGGGGCGGTCAACCACGACCCTGCGGTCAAATCGGCCTGGCCTCAAAAGGGCGGGGTCAAGGACGTCCGGCCTGTTTGTCGCCGCAATCAGTATCACTCCCTCGTTGCCCTCAAAGCCATCCATCTCCACCAATAACTGGTTCAATGTCTGCTCGCGCTCGTCGTGGCCGCCCCCCAGCCCCGCTCCCCTGTGCCGCCCGACTGCGTCTATCTCGTCTATGAAGAGTATGCAGGGCGCGTTTTTTTTGCCTTGGTCAAACAAGTCCCTGACCCTGCTGGCCCCCACGCCCACGAACATCTCCACAAAGTCCGAACCCGATATGCTAAAAAATTGGACTTTGGCCTCCCCCGCTATGGCGCGCGCAAGCAGTGTCTTGCCTGTTCCTGGCGGACCCATCAAAAGCAGGCCCTTGGGGATTTTACCCCCTAGTTTGACAAACTTGGAGGGGTCTTTGAGAAAATCAACCACTTCGGCCAATTCGGCCTTGGCCTCGTCGCAGCCGGCAACGTCGGCAAAGGTGACTTTTTTGGCCGAGCCGGAAAGACCTTTCGCCCTGGCCTTGCCAAAGCTGAGGGCCTTGTTGCCCCCTGCCTGGGCCTGCCTCATGAAGACCACCCACAGAAGTATCAGAACCAGCATGGGCCCCCACATCAGCAGCAGCATGTAGAAATTGTTTTCGCTGGGCTTGGCCGCCTTGAACTCTGACAGTTTTCTGTCGGACGTTGGGTCGCCCTCCACCATGTACTCGCCGGTCCAGCCATTGATCTCTTGGGCGATCTGAGGCCAAATCGCCGCCACTGTTTTGAACTGTTTGAAAGTCTCTCCCTTGGGACCCTTGACTGGCTCTTTGTAAGTACCTTCAATGTCAATCCCTGTGATCGTTATTGTGGCGAATTTGCCCTCCTGTCCCTCTTTGTAGAAGGTAGAAAATGGAATTTCTCTAACGTCTGTGCCTTTGTTGACGTAGTTGAGGGCAATCAATACAACCAAGAGAATTCCGCCCCACACTAGGAGCGTTTTCATTACTGAACTCAAAGAACCTCCAGAAACTCATTGCTATTGTTGACGCTGCGCGATTAGCTTGGTGCACAGCGAACGCCCAGCTTGAACCCCGATGGTATGCGCTGCACGGCGGGGAACGCGGGCAAATCTTTTCAGGCGGCTAGGCTTGTAGAAAATAGCCATGCCGAATCAATAATATCATAACATTTTTGGAGTGCTTTGCTAAATCGGTTTCAGTTCCGCGCCTTTTGGATGCGGGTGAAGCGACCAATTGCCCCATTTCCATGCCCGTTTTATTGGGCGGGCCAGCACTTTGGATATCCAGGCCGCAAGGCCGCGCAGGAGTCCCGGCTCCCTTTGGTCGCCAAGTTCCCTGAACGCTGCTTCCAAGACCCATTCCAAATCAACAGGCATCCATTGGACGGCCAGCCAGAGGTGGCCATCCTCGGTGATCCCCCATCTGCCGCCCTTCCAAGAAGAAACGATGGAATCTCTGATTTTCAATAGTTCTGCCGCCTGCCTGTGGGTCTCTAATAGATGGTCATCAATCTTTGGAGCCTCGATGCGAAAATCCGCCAAATGCTTTCGCCATCTGTTGCGGGGTGTGAATCCCGCCTCGTTGGAACTGTCTTCCCTCCAATCTAGGCCAGATTTCCTCAAATACAGCCGCAGATCTTCGCGCCGGCACTCTATCAGTGGGGACCAGCGTGGGGGTTGGACTGCCGGGAGGCCGGTGAGGCAGCCGAGTCCGCTGCCCCTGGCCAACCGCACGAAAACCGTTTCGGTGTGGTCTTCGATGGTGTGTCCGGTGGCCACCAAGGGCGCACTGATGAGCGCGGCTTCTTTTTTCAGCCATGACCAGCGCAGCTCCCGCGCCGCCATCTCAATGCTTAAGCCGGTGCGCGATGCGTGGGTTCCGACGTCGATTGAGCACGAGCGAAGCGGAATGCCAAATTTTTCGCAAATGGTTTTCACAAACACTGCTTCCTCGGCCGATTCACTTCTAAGTCCGTGGTCAACGTGGGCGGCTGTGATCTCAATGTTCAGCGATTCTTTGAGGGCGACGAGGCAGGCCAAAAGCGCCACGCTGTCGCCGCCGCCGGAGCAGGCTGCCATCACGGGGCAGTTTCTGACGCCGTCCCCCCTACGGCGCATTTGATACAGGACGTCTGACTCAAAGCGGCGCACGAGGGTTCTCTAGTGCAGCGAGTTCCACAATTTCATCAACGCCACCGGAATGGGTTTCTCGCACCACAGCCCTTCGGCGTATGGCCTTAAAATGAGGCTCCCCCAGTGCATGGCCCGCCCTTCGATGCCACCCCTGAACGCTGGGTGGCCTATTTTGATCGGCTTTTGGCCAGGCACCTCTTTGACTTGGCTGCCGAATGCGTCGAATGCGGCCATCCGCTGGAGCCAGTGGTCGCTCACATCGAACACTAGGTCAGGCGGCATTGATGGGTTCACGCCCCCGACCCATGCCACTGCGGACGGTCTCCAAGGCTCGCCGGGGCAGGGGTAGTTTTTCAGCCCCGAGTAATAGATTGCTTCTTTTGCAAGGCGGTGGGCCCTTCGGTGGTCGGGGTGGTTGTCTTCATGTGAGGGCAGAATGACTACTTGGGGCCTCAGATTTCGGATTTCTTTGATCAGGGCGACGCGCTCCATTTCCCCTTCTGTGAACCTAGCGTCTGGCAGGCCAATAAAAAATCTTTCCACACCCAGTATTTTGGCGGCGTCCAAGCCCTCGGCCCGCCGCAGCTCGGGTGTGCCTTGGGTGCCCAGGTCGCCAACGGTTATGTCGAGGATGGCCGCCCTAAGGCCATTCTTGGCAGACTTGGCCATGATGCCACCGATGTGGACTTCGATGTCGTCTGGGTGGGCCCCAATGGCCAGAATGTCTAGGTTGTCTAGGCTGTCTATTTTTGAGTCTTGCAAGCTAACTCCACTGTCGGATAGCAATCCGCTCAGATGCAAAGCAAAAATGTTGGCGGACGCGAAAGGCAATTTCGATTCTAATCCAAAGTGGAGCTAACTGCAAAACTGGGGACCGCTTGCCCCCCAAAAAGCAATCATAGTAGGTTGGCGCACATTGCAAGCTAGTTTTTGGCCAATGCTGTCCTCATACCAAGTTGCGTTTCAGATGAACGCAACTTGGTATGAGGCGACGGGAACCGGCGCCCGCAAGTTTTTGAAAAAGCTGGGTTCCCCAGTTTTTCAAAAACTTTGGCGTAAAGCGTTCAACGCCAGTTGAACGCGAATTGGTATCAGTCGGTCATCGCTGCTTGGCCTCCGCCATTTGCCCATGCGTCCGCCACGCAAGTCGGGACTGCTTGCATCGTGGTCACTTGCATCTTTGGGCCGCTCACTTCTACGGGCTTCAAAACTAAATGTTGCAAATAAAATATTTGCTGGCTAAGGTTTGGCTTCCTGCGCCAAAACCATAAAATTACAAAATTGTTATCAGTTCAAAACCAAAAATTCATGTTAGTGTTTATTCATGGGTAACGATTATGTTCGCCCATGCTTTACAATTTCCCCCCCATAATCTTGAAAGCCGCGAGGTTCTAGTGCGGTTAGACCCAAGTGAAGGCATACGTGTAACCATGGTGCATGTTGCTCCAAGTGGAGGGAACTGCCCCGCACGATTTTGCCGTCAAGCTATGGATCTGCGCTCTGGCCAAATTAGGTGGCCGATGCATAGGAGGTGTTATGCATCGTGAGTCGGTGAATCAAAGTAGGCCTCTTTACAAAACCATTACAAAACCATTACAAAACCATTACACGTGTGCCATATGAGGCCGCTACATGCAAGGTGGTTCCCGCTGGACCCTGGTGTATGAACATTCGGGAGGATCACGTGACTCGTGCAAAACGTCCAAGGCGTTGGGTTCCCCGTCCCGCGCAAAATGTGGCACATGACCGCTCTGCATACCCAATCGGTATGTTTGGATTATCATTCGAGCTAGTCCCGCTTGCGACGCTCGTCGCACTAGTATGGAGCCCCGCGGCCCAAAACTTGGCTTGGCTAGGTTTTGTTTTGCAAGGGGTTCAAATTTACGATTTGTCAAACATTTTTACTTGTTAATTTTTTTAAGGGAGGCAACAATGTTCTCAAAATGGCACCACGTGGGCCTAACGGCGAAAATCACGTTTCTGTTTACAATTATCATCGTAATAATGTTGTCGTTGTACACATTCATTGCGATCAATACTCAGAAGAATGGCGAAATTGCTCGAATTGACGCCCAGTTGACTACCGCCGCGCAATCATACATTGAGATAATTGGAGAAGAAAGGTTTGACAAGGCTTTCACTAGAAACATGCCGCCCGAGGAATACCATCCATTGGTAGCTTCTATCAGAAGCTACGTAGCCCAGCTTGGCTTAGAGTTCTTGTACTGCATGACAGCCGATGGAGAAAAAATCAAATATTTGATCGATTGTGCACCCCAAGACGATGAAGAGAAAGATCATTATTACATGCCTTGGGACGATTACGAAGATGCCAGCCCAATGGCTATAGTCGCCTATAATACATGGACTCCTCAGTTTGATGAATACGAAGATGAGTTTGGTTCATACAGAGGTTATCTTTTGCCGATAAAAACAAATGCTGGCAACAAGTTAATAGTTGCAGCCGAGATCAATATCAGCGATGTAAAGAATAAAATCAAAAGTGCGTACATATCCCAATTTTCAATCGCTCTTGTTATTTTGATCATAAGTTTTACAATAACTTTTTTCTTTTCAAGAGTGATTGCAAAACGAATGATTGAAATTGGAACCCATATTGATTCTATGGTGAGACATCACGATTTTTCCCACAAGATTGTTGTTAGATCGGAAGACGAAATAGGCAAAATGGCAAAAAGCCTCAACGTGTTGCAAAATGTACTCAAACAAGCCTTAGAGGCATACGACATATCCGTGTCAAACGCCACCCACGCAGAGGTGCTGAGCGAATCCGCAGTATCGATCCGAGACCAGGTGGCGGCTTCTTCCGTCAAGGTTGAGCAGTTGAACGAACACACCAAGGAGATAAACAAGCACGCCCAAGCCGCCGCCGACTGTGCGCTTTCTGCTCGAAAAAATATCGACGAGACAAATGAACAACTCAAGTCCGCCCACAAGACATTGAGCGAGCTGTCGGCTGGCGCAGACGAAACGGCCCAAAGCAGCCGTACTCTGGCGAAAGAACTTGGAGAGATGAATAAGAAAGTGGGTACTGTAAGAAGGGTGCTGGACACCATCACGGAAATTTCAGAGCAAACCGACCTGCTGGCAATCAATGCCTCTATTGAGGCCGCCCATGCGGGGGATATTGGAAAAGGCTTCGCGGTTGTTGCCGATTCAGTGAGGGGCCTGTCAACCAAGACCCAAGAAACCGTAGGAGAATCAAACGAAATCATCAACTTCATTGTCGAAAGCATCAACAGTTCTGTTGAGAAAATGACGAGTGTTGTTAGTCACAACGAAAGACTGGCTAAGATCGCAAGCAAGTCACTCAAAGACATCGAATCCATGTACAACCGCTTTACCGAAACTGTTTCCTTGATGGCCGAAACTGTCACGAGCAGCGGCGATATTGAGAAGTTTATAGAGTCGATCATAGACAGCCTGAGCGAAGTTGACTCTGCGTTGGAATTCACCAATTCACAGACAGGCGGCATTCTCACCGCCGCGTCTTCAATCCGCGATGAGGCCAATGGACTAAAAGAACGATTGTCCGCCCTGAAAACCAGTTAAAGTGCCGACTGCAAAATTCCAGTGCCTGTCGCGAAGCTTCTGGCTTCCGGTTTCAAAGGGAGGCACGAGTGCAAGTGGGCTTGGGGTTCCGCAATTGCCTCAATTGGGATAAGATTTAAGCAAGCAGGGCATTTACGGTGCGCTGCTGCTTTGTTGCATGGAAGGTTGGCCGAGTGGTTTAAGGCGCTCGTCTTGAAAACGAGTGTGGGTCAGAAGCTCACCGGGGGTTCGAATCCCTCACCTTCCGCCAAGAGCAACGGAGGGGCTGCCGGATTGCAAGTTGGGCGAAAGGGTGTCTGTTTTTTGGTGGCTCCTGCCGCGCCTGCCCCCACCGGTCGTTTCCAGAAACAGCCATGAAAAATTCGACGCGGGCCAGATGACTTTGGCAAATCCGAGGCCCATCCGAGAGCGACCGCCACGATGTGGCAGGGCTTGGCCTTCAAATGGTTGAGTGGCTTGATTGCCAAAAAGAGAGAGTGCGGCGGAAGTATTTTTGTCATCAAGTGGTGGACAAAGGGCATACTAACTTTATGAGAATTGCGCTGCTTCAGATCAACGTTGACTTTGGCCGACCCGAGGCGAATGGGAGGGCCATAGAAAAGGGCTACTTGGAAGCCATTGATTTGGGAGCCGAACTTGTTGTGGCTCCCGAACTGGCAGTCCCAGGCTGTTTGCCGTGGGAAGGGCTGTCCGACACAAGTGCCATTAGTGCAACCGAGAAAGAAAACCAGAGGCTGACTGCCCTTGTCGGGGCCATCCCGTTGGTTTTTGGCACCTGCTCACAGAGCGGTTCGGGCAAATTGCCAAATGAAATCTGGTGGTGCGAAAATGGCAAGCTGCGCCACATGGCGCGAAAGAATGCCCAAGGTGGCGGCGAACTTGAGTCCATAGAATATTTGGGGACAAAGGTTGGCTTGGCGATAGGCGAAGACCTTGAAGGGACCTTTGAAAACCATGCAAGGGCAGGGGCGAATTTGGTGATAAACGCCGTGGCCAGCCCAGCTGCGCTGGAGAGCTACGCGCCAGCCCTCAGCCGCCCGCCTTGGACGCTGCCGTCAAAGGCAGAGCGTCGGCGCAAATTCTTAGCAAAGCAGGCACAGATGTATGCGGCTCCAATTGCATATGTCAACCGCGTTGGCGCCGACAAAAGTGTTCTTTTCGATGGGGGCAGCTGCCTCGTGCAGCGGGATGGCACATGGCAATGCGGGCTTTCTTTCCATGATGGGGTTCTGCTGGTTGACACAAACAGGGCAGGGGAGCCATACGGGGAAAAACCAGATGCGGAAGGGGCTTGGTTGGCCCATGCGCTTGCAATGGGATTCAAAGACAACTTGACAAAGCAAGGGATAGGCGCGGCTGTCATTGGGCTTTCGGGGGGCATTGACAGCGCGGTCGTGGCGGCGTTGGCATGCAGGGCCTTGGATTCCAAAAAGATTCTCGGCGTTTCGCTGCCGACGCGGTTCACAAGCCCAGAAAGTGTGGAGCTGGCGAGAGCCATAGCACAAAATCTTGGGATCAACTACTTGGAGCTTGACGCAGACGCGCCCTATTCAAGTGCTGCGGCTTCGCTGAAGCGTGCGTTTCCCGGACGCGAATTTTGCCTGACCGACGAGAACCTGCAGAGCCGTGCGCGGGGGGTGCTGCTGATGGCCCTCACCACCGAGCCTGATGTCCACCGCCTTTTGGGTACAGATCGCTGTGTCGTCATCAATACTGGCAATAAGAGCGAAGCGGCCACTGGATATTTCACGCTTTACGGCGATGGGATTGGGGCCTTTGGCCCGCTTGGCGACTTATTAAAGGCCAGGGTCTATTTGCTTGCCGACGAGTTTAGGGGCCAGATACCGGAGCAAGTGATAAAGCGCCCGCCGTCTGCCGAACTGAGGCCAGGGCAGACGGACGAGGCGAGCCTAGTGCCATACGATCAACTGGACGCCGTGCTTGGAGCGTTCCTAGAAGCTGGCCGGCCAGCTGAACTCTTGCAAGATGATTTGGCGGATATTCTCGAAGGGCAGTGCTTGACCGAGGCTAGGAAAGCATTGCCAAGGATTTTGGAAATGATCAAGAACAGCGAATTTAAGCGCAGGTATCTACCACACGCCCTAAACGTGACGCAGGGGAACAACTGGCCAGGCAGACTCGGTTAGGGATGTGGTTTTTGCTGGTTCTCTTTGGTTTGCGCTAGAAAGTATATGAGAAACTCAGGCTGAATACTCCGCGCCCTTCATCTGGAGATGACACTTTAAGGTCGTTCCCTGTTTGATAAGTGCGGCCATAGCCTTTGGCGTAATACCATCCTGGTACGATGGCCATTTTTTCCGTCAATTCAATCGGGACGGATATGCCCGCCTGCCAATAGCTTCCAGAAAATTTCTCTTTTTGCTCAGAGTTGGGTACGCTGTCCGCCAGATCGAATTTTCCAGCCATCGCCGACAGCTCGACACCAATCTGTTCTGTAATGGGAATTGTGTATCCAGCCTCGACTTCGTATGTCGGCCCTTTTTGAATCACATCGTAATAGAGGTTCAGCGACAGGCTAAAGTCCTTGGCGGCGAAAGCAAAGCTCACTGTGGGTTCAAACACGGCCTTAAAAAAGTCATCACTGTCCGACTCGGTGCTGCCCGAGTCATCTGCGGTCATGTAGGTATAGGCCAAGATGCCAGGCTTGATTTTGAAACAGTCGTTGGCAAATGAGAATTCGTACGAAGCGGAAAGATCAATCTCCGGATAAATCGTATCTGACATCTTTAACTTTTTGCTCTTTTCGCCATTGTCCGAGGGGAGCTTGTCGTTCAGGGGGACGCTGATGCCGAGGTCGAAGCTCCAAGGCCCTTTCTCATACCCGATGGTGGGCTGAAAAGCGGGGCTGCCTATGTTCAGGTGCTGGTTCTGGCCGCGCCAATAGTAGTCGGATACCAGCGCAGGGGTGACAGTAAATTTCCCCTTCTCGCCTTCTCCTGTAGATTGTGAGTGAGCTGGAGCGGAACCCAGTGC
>Ga0268262_10002469_pt1 | contig 21317 bp, 16 predicted proteins | sample TergutNc150P3_FD_190354 | JGI IMG/M metagenome (GOLD analysis project Ga0268262, IMG submission 190354) | Nasutitermes corniger P3 segment gut microbial community from laboratory colony in Florida, USA - Nc150 P3 (SPAdes) (version 2) | ecosystem: Host-associated > Arthropoda: Insects >... | reverse complement strand
TTTGAATTGTGTTGGGGCGGTACATGGCTAATGTTTTCATGATTTTCTCCATCATATCCGGCGGGATAATTACGGAATTAATGGTTCAACGAACCATCCCCCTTTCGGCGGGTTTCCGTTTGTCCTCGTCGATATAAATTTAATAGCAAAAACCGTGCCAAGTGCAAAAACCGTCGTTTTTCATATAATTTCATGTGAATTTACGCGTTTTTTAGCTGATCTTTGGTAAAAATGACACAGTGAATAAAAAACGGGCAAATTTTGTGTCAAATTGATACAATTATGCGTCAATTTATATATTTATTGAATTAAATAGACCCATAAGCTATTCTAAAACAAGAAGGAGATTATCATGCAATATGGACATTTTGACGATAACGCGAGGGAGTATGTGATTACCCGTCCCGATACGCCTTATCCGTGGATTAACTATTTGGGCTGTGAGGATTTTTTCGGGCTTTTTTCCAATACGTCGGGCGGTTATTGTTTTTGCCGCGACGCGCGTATGTTGAGGCTGACGCGTTACCGTTACAATAATGTTCCTGCTGACTCAGGCGGGCGTTATTTTTACCTGCGCGACGAGGGCGACGTGTGGACTCCTTCATGGATGCCGATGAAATCATCGCTTGACCGCTACGAGTGCAGACATGGAATGGGCTATTCAAAAATTTCTTCGGCGCGTAACGGATTGGCGTTTTCTCAGGTTTCATTTGTGCCGTTACACGACACTTGCGAGATACATAAAGTCACGCTGACCAATGAGTCAAATATTGATAAGCGCATAGATATGTTTTCTTTTATCGAATTTTGTTTATGGAACGCCAACGACGACATGACCAACTTCCAGCGTAATTTCAGCATTGGCGAGGTTGAGATTGACGGTTCGCGTATTTATCACAAGACCGAGTACCGCGAGCGGCGTAATCATTACGCGGTGTGGGCGGTCAATGTACCAATCGAAGGTTTTGATACCGACAGGCAGACTTTCCTCGGTCTTTACAACGGTTTTGATCATCCGCAGGCGGTTTTTGAAGGAGAGGCAAAAAATTCTGTCGCTTCGGGGTGGGCGCCTGTCGGCTCTCACCACATCAAGGCGCGGCTTGCGCCGGGTGAAGTTAAAACTTTTGTTTTTGTTCTTGGTTACTGTGAAAATCACGAGGACCAAAAATGGGAGCGCCCGGGTGTGATAAATAAAAAACCGGCGAATATACTTCTTGAAAAATACGGTACGTCTAATGCGGCGGACAAGGCTCTTGCCGCGCTTAACGAGTACTGGAAAAATCTTCTTGGGCGTTTTACCGTAGATGCTGAAGATAAAAAAATGGCGCGTATGGCGGGCGTTTGGAATCAGTACCAGTGTATGGTAACATTTAACATGTCGCGCAGCGCGTCCTATTTTGAATCGGGCATCGGGCGCGGCATGGGTTTCCGCGATTCAAATCAGGACTTACTTGGCTTTGTTCATCTTGTTCCCGAACGCGCCCGTTCCCGTATCCTTGACATAGCGGCGACGCAGTTCCCTGACGGCAGCGCGTATCATCAGTACCAGCCGCTTACAAAGCGCGGCAACAATGAGGTTGGCTCCGGCTTTAACGACGACCCCCTGTGGCTCATCTGCGGAACAGCGGCGTACATAAAAGAGACGGGCGATTACGGCATCCTTGAAGAAAAAGTTCCGTTTGACAACAACGATGCGTTAGCTGACACTCTCTTTGTTCACTTAAAACGCTCTTTCGATTACACCGTAACGCACACAGGTCCTCACGGCTTGCCGTTAATTGGACGCGCGGACTGGAACGACTGTTTAAACCTAAACTGCTTTTCCAAAACGCCCGGCGAATCTTTTCAGACCACCGCCAACTATGAAAGCGGCGTGGCGGAATCAGTCTTAATAGCCGCGATTTTCGCGTTTACCGGCCCTGATTATGCCGAGATTTGCCGCCGTACTAACCGCATCGAAGAAGCCGAGTACGCAGAAAAAGCAATCGCTAAAATGATTGAGGTGATTGATCAACACGGCTGGGACGGAGACTGGTTTGTCCGCGCCTATGACGCGTACGGCAAGAAAATCGGAAGCCGTGAATGTGAAGACGGAAAAATATTTATCGAATCAAACGGTTTTGCGGTAATGGCGGATATTGGCATTAAAGACGGACGCGCGAGGAAGGCGCTTGATTCCGTAAAAGAACATCTTGAATCGCCATACGGCATTGTTCTTTTGCAGCCGGCGTACAAGGACTACCATCTTGAGTTAGGTGAAGTTTCTTCCTACCCGCCGGGGTACAAGGAAAACGCCGGAATTTTCTGCCACAACAATCCGTGGGTTACAATAGCTGAGACAAGGCTTGGGAGAGGGAATCGCGCGTTTGAAACTTACGCAAAAATTTGCCCCGCTTACCGGGAAGACGACAGCGATCTGCGCCGATTGGAACCGTATGTGTACGCACAAATGGTAGCCGGAAAAGACGCGGTTCGTCACGGAGAGGCGAAAAATTCATGGCTTACGGGAACTGCGGCGTGGACATTTGTCAGTATTTCGCAGTACATTCTTGGAGTGCGTCCCGTCTTTGACGGCCTTATGATAGACCCGTGCATTCCTTCAAGCATGAAAGGTTTTACCGTTACCCGACATTTCCGGGGCGCGGATTATCACATCACGGTAGACAACGGCGCGGGCGTGGAAAAAGGAATTAAGTCCATTATGGTTGACGGCAATTCTCTTGACGGCGAGGCGTTGAAGAAGGCGGTGCTGCCCGCGTTTGGCGACAATAAGGCGCATAATATTATTGTTACTATGGGAAAATAATAACGCATAGCGGAACGGAAAAGGGGATTTATGCATTACAAGAATTTTTTAACGGTTACTTATGCGCCCGCAGGTTATCTGAATGACAATTCGCTTGAGCAGATAAGGGCGGACATTGAAAAAGTAGGTAAATATATCAAACTGGATAAAATCTATCTTGAAACTTACCGCTCGGAAATACTTGTTGATAGAAAAAAAATGGAAGATATTAAATCGCTTTTCATTGAAAAAGGTTACTCTGTATCAGGCGGCATAACAACAACGGTAAAAAGCACGTTGATGGGCAGTATGTGTTTTACAGACCCGGAAAACCGCAAAAGACTTGGAGAAATTGCCGCCTACACTGCTGAAGTTTTTGATGAACTGATACTGGATGATTTTTACTTTACAAATTGCCGCTGTGAATCCTGTATTAAAGCGAAAGGAACCCACCGCGATTGGGCGGCTTTCCGTCTTGCGCTGATGAACGATATTTCCGAGAACGTGATAATTAAAAACGCGAAAGCGGCAAACCCAAAAGTAAATTGTATTATCAAGTACCCAAACTGGTACGACAGTTTTCAGGCTAACGGCTATAACCTTGAAGACGAGCCGAAAATGTTTGACATGATCTATACCGGAACTGAAACTCGCGATCCCCATTATACTCATCAAAATCTGCCGCGTTATTTGAGTTTTTTCCTGCCGCGCCTGCTGGAGCATATAAAGCCGGGAAAAAACGGCGGCGGTTGGTACGACCTTTTTGAATGTTCTCTTGAAGACTATGTACAGCAGGCGTATTTGACCTTGTTTTCAAAATGCCGCGAACAGATGTTGTTCTGTTTTCCGTTACTCGTCAACGCCCCGCTTTATGCCGCCGCTGCGGGAGCGTTTTACGATGAGGCGGATTTATTTATCGGTCAGATTGGAGAACCTGTGGGCGTTGCCTGTTACAAACCGTATCATTCTTATGGGGAGCGGCTTCTTCATGAGTTTATCGGAATGTGCGGCGTTCCTCTCGATCCGTATCCTTATTACCCGGCGGACGCGAAGACGGTATTTCTTACCGCAGACGCCGCATGGGACGGAGAAATTGTAAACAAGATAAAACAAAGTCTTTTAAACGGAAGCAAGGTTTTTATTACAAGCGGACTGTATGAAAAATTGGCAAGCCGGGGAATAGGGGATATACTGCCGCTTGAAATTACAAACAGAAGAATAACTACGGACGTTTTTACAAACAGCGCTTTTGGAAGGGGCAACTGCGGTTATGTGAAAGCCGCCGCCCACATAACTCTTCCCCATGTCGCATACAATGAAAACGATATATGGCCGCTTTCATCCGCGCTTACTCCCTACTCAAGCCACGCCCTTTTGTTATGCGGCGCGTATGGCAAAGGCAGTCTCTATATACTGACAATTCCCGACTCATTCGCCGATTTGTACAATCTTCCCGCAGAGACGCTTACTCTCTTACGCATGGAATTTAATTTACCCATAACGCTGGAATGCGGAAGCCGTGTGTCGCTGTTCCCATATAACAACGACACATTTATTTTGCAGTCATTCCTTGACAGACCGGAACGGGCGCGTGTTCGCATTAACAGGGCGGGAGTGTCGTTAGTACCGTTAAAAATGCCAAAAATGCGTCCGTTTGAGATAATTCGTTCAGGGGAAAATGAGAGTATTTTTGATATTTACATAACACCGGGGCATTATATGGTATTTAAAATTGAAGGCTAATGGTTTGTAATATTTAATACTTTACAAAAAGACCTCACGCAGAGGCGCAAAGAACGCAGAGCTTTTGTACGATAGATTTTCGTTATACAAGATATATTATTTTTAAAACAAGGATCATGAAGGTATAACGATAATATTTCGAACAACAACTTTGCGTCCTCTGCGCCTCTGCGAGATAAAATTTGGGAATAATTCTTTGTAAATATTTAGTTATTACGGAGTATTAGTGTAATAATGCTTCGTAATTAAATTTTCCGAATGAGCTTTTAAACGTCAACACGGCAATTATCGCCAATACCGCGGCTATCAATAGAAATAGTTTTACGCTAATCATCATTATTCCCGTAAACTGGCCGACGACCAATAAAATAACGGGCAGTACCAAAAACAGACTGCTTTGCTGCGCTTCTTCGGAAGACTGCGCTTTTGCGGAATTTCGCACGATAAGATTAATGGAAATTATCGCCGATGCGGGAGAGACCAACAGTAATATAATCAGCCAATTTATATTGAGCGTTATTAATGATTCTGTTAAAGCAAAGAATAATATTTCTGTTACAATTATCATAACGATAAATGAAATGACAGATACGGACATACTCAGCAGAAAAGAAGCAAGTATTTTTGCGTTAAAAATCTTTTTTAACGGTAACGGGCAGTAGAGAAGCGTTTCAAGGGTAGACTTTTCTTTTTCGCCCACAAATGAACCGGATGCCATGACGGAAGAAGCCATTACGGGAATTAAAATAAAAAATATGGGTATAACATTGTTTAGTATTATGTTGATTAACATATATTGTATATTATCGCTTAAATTAAAACTTTCGGGGTAAGAAGAACCCATCATTTGTATTAACTGCATCATGTCGGGAGAATCAACAGGTGAAAGCATAACTATCAGAATAAACATTATAGGTAAAACAACTATCATAACCAAAGGCACCGTAATAAGCACGGTTAACATTCTTTTATTGGCGGTAATGCTTAAAATATCTTTTTTAATAATGGCTATTTGCATTTTATTAATCATTTTTTCCATCCTTGCGCTTTTCGATTAACGCAAAATATATTTCTTCAAGCGAATGTTTTTGCGCCGACACATGATAAATGTTGCCGCCGGCATTGATAATTTGCTTTACCAGCGGTGGAATTTCATCCTGCGAATTTACATCGACTAACATATATTCGCCGTCCTGCCGTGTGTTAAGTCCCTGCGGATATTTATCGCTTTTTATTTTAACCGTCATTCCGGAAAATACCAGTGAATGCAATTCATCCAGTGAACCTGCGGCAAGCATGCTGCCCTCGCTTATTAAGCCGTATTTTGTGCAAATTTCCTCGGCGTATCTTAACTGATGAGTACAAAGAAAAATACTGGTCCCTTTATCGCGGGCAAGGCTCTTTATTAAATTATTTACATTCTGCGCGCTTTCAGGATCCAGTCCCGAAGTTGGCTCGTCCAGAAACAGTATTTTAGGCTGATGAAGCATAGCGCGCGCAAGTGATAACCGCTGCCTCATACCTGTGGAGTACTCCGAAAGTTTTCTGTCCTTAGCGTCCAGTAAATCCAAACTTTCAAGAATTTCCATAGCTCTGCGTTTTGTTTCGTCCTTATCAATTCCAAAGACTTCGCCAAAAAACATCAGGTTTTGAAGCCCTGTAAGGTTATTGTACATTTGAGCGTGTTCAGTTACTACGCCGGACAGCTTATGTATTTCTTCGGGGGATTTTGACGGTTCTATGCCAAGAACACTGCAAGAACCTTCCGTTAGCTGCAACATTCCGTTGAGCAGTTTTACAGCCGTAGTTTTTCCGGCTCCGTTCGGCCCCAAAAAGCCGAAGATTTCACCTTCTTCAATGCTTAAATCCACGCAGTTTAACGCTTTTTTTCCGTTTGAGTATATTTTTGTTATTTGATTTGCGGTTATTACTTTCATGTGGTAATTATCATAATTAAAATATTATTTTTGGTCAAGTGTTTTTTATCTATAATTTTAAAATCATATTTTGCGTCAAATTTTCAAATCCGTATTTTTCATATAATTTAATTGCTTTTTTATTAAAACAATATACATATAATTCTATATCTTTATAATTTTCATCTTTTGCATATTTTATTATATAATCCAATAATTTTTTCCCATATCCTTTATTTTGATATTTTTCATCAACTACAATATTATCAATTACAATGTATTTTCTTTTCTTGTGAAAAGGAAGACCACCTTTTGTTTCTTCATAAGCGTATAAAAAACCTGTTATTTTGTTTTCAATTTCCAATACAATAAATATATTTGTTTTATCATTAATTAGCGATTCTATATATTCTTTACTTCGGTCGTATTCATTTGATTTTTCATAAATATACGGTTCGTTTCTGTAATGATAAAAATCACTTTGCCAAAATAAGTTGTTTATTTGAGCGTAATCCGCGATACAAGCTTTTCTAATGTTTATACACATGTTTTATCCCTTTTAATATAAAAAACTATACTTCACGTCAATGTCCTATGCGTCTCCTTTAGTTGCTTTATAATCGGCAGCTTCTGCGGGCATTTTTCTTCGCACGCGCCGCATGCTGTGCATTTTGAGGCGTCCGCGCTTTTTATCCAACTCCAGCCATTCATCATTTCCTTGTAGGCGCTTTTCGCGTGTTCTTTCAAATCGTAGACGCGGTAGCGGTTCATTATTTCAAAAAGATACGGAATATCAATGCCCGCAGGACATGGTTTGCAGTAATTACAGCCTGTGCAGTAAAGTTTGGCAAGGTTTTTGTTTTCTTCCATCATTGTTTTGATGTGCCGCAGTTCGTCTTCCGTTAAATGGCCTGTGCGTGATGCGATCTCAAAATTTTCCTTTAACATGTTCAGATCGCCCATGCCGGAAAGAGCCATGTCCACATTTTCATTTGCAAGCACAAAACGTAATGCCATTTCCGCCGTGCTTGTCGATTTGTTTTTCAGTAAACTTTGAATCTTTTCACTTGGAGCGCCGAGCCGACCGCCGCCGACGGGCCCCATTACCACAACGCCCAAACCTTTGGATTTCGCGTAGGCGATGTTCTCCTCGTTGGAACGATCCAATAAATTGTACTGAACAAGGGTTGTTTCAAAGTGTCCTGAGTCAACTATCTTTTTATAATTATCCGCCGCGTCGTGATACGAAAAAGAAATGTGCTTGATAAGCCCCTGTTCTTTGGCTTTATATGCCGCTTCAAGAGGACCGAACTTTAATCCCTGCCATGAATCGAAACTTTTTAGCGAGATGCCCCAAAAGTGATAAAAGTCGATGTAGTCCGTGTCGAGTTTTTTCAGGGACTTTTCAAGCCGCTCCATCCAGTGCTCGCCATCCGCATCTTCGATAGGGTTTTTCGTTGACAGATATACTCTGTCGCGGTAGCCTTTCAACGCTTTTCCTACCGCAGTTTCGCTTAACGATTCGCAGTAAAGCGGCGCGGTATCAACATAGTTAATGCCCATGTCAAACGACTTCTGCATGAGGGGGACGGCAAGATCTTCGTCTACAATTTTTTTGCCGTCAACTTCTTTCATGGGAAGGCGCATCGCGCCGAAACCCAACGCAGAAACTTTTACGCCTGTTTTACCAAAGGTTTTGTAAATCATAAAAACCTCACATATCTAAAATTATCTCATTCTCCTGTTTCAATATCGAAGCGGGAATATAATTATCTTCAAGAGGGGAACCTTCGCCCTTTGGGCTCGGTTGAGGTTCCATAGCCGCTCCGTTGACAGTCAGTTTTTTACAGCCGCTTTCATGCCCGTCGGGGTTATTCACTTTTATGTTAAGTTTCTTACCTCGGAAAACTTTTTCCATTGTAAAAGATTTCCAGTCTGAGGGAATCGCGGGCGACAGGCGCAATCCGTCAATGTCAGGTCTCAATCCCAAAATGCCTTCCACACAGCCGACCATTACCGTGCTTGCCGTGCCTGTCAGCCAGTGAACATGACTGCGTCCTTCAAAGGGGCTGTCTATGCTTTCCGTGAATTGCGAGTAAACATACGGCTCCACAAGGCGTGTGTCGGCAATTCCGTTTTGCGCGGACGGGCTGGATTCCAGATAGTACTCAACGGCGCGGTTTCCGCGTCCAAGCAATGCTTCCGCGAGAATTATCCAGCCCTGTGTTTGCAGGAAGATGCCGCCGTTCTCTTTGGTTGAGGGGTTGAACAATAGGGCAAGCGCTCCGTCAAAAGCGTGCTTGCGGTAAGAGGGGGACATAATGCGCGCGCCGTATTTTGTGTTTAGTTCATTATGTACTAAATCAAGCACCGCTTTGCCGCGCGCTTCATCCGCGAAGCCGCTGATTACCGCCCAGCTCTGAGGATTAAGCCAGATGTTCGCTTCCGGGTCGCCCTTCTTTCCGACTGTAACGTCGTTTTCGGTGATGCCGCGCACAAAGCGGTCGTCTTTCCAGCAATGCTCTTCGATAATTTTTCCAAAACGGTTTTTTTGTTTCGTCATTTCTTTTTCTGTCACGGAGTCTTTTTTAAATTTCGCAAAACGGATCATTATCTCAAACGCATAGTACAACTGGAGAGCGACAAATACGGAAACACCTTTCGCTCCAAGGCGAAGGCAGTCGTTCCAATCAGCGTGAAGGCCTGCGGGAAGACCGTGTATTCCCAAATGGTTAAGCGAAAAGTCAATTGCTTTTTTCAGGTGGTTGAACAAAGTGTCCTTGCCTTTGTCGGCGTAGGGGATTACTTCGTCTAATAAAGCGGTGTTGCCTGTCTCGGCGATGTATTTCCAAACAGTGGGGAACAGCCATAGCGCGTCATCGGCGCGATAGGACGGATGTCCTGTGCTTTTACTATAGGATTCGTCTTCGGGTTTGTCTTCGTGTCCGGGATTGTGACTGTACTTTACCAGCGGAAGAGCGCCGCCGTGGTTCACCTGGGCGGAAATCATGAACTTGATTTTTTCAAGAGCCATGTCGGGATCAAGGTGAATGATGCCTTGAATATCCTGCACGGTGTCGCGGTAGCCGTAACCGTTGCGTTGTCCGCAGTAAATTAGCGAAGCTGCGCGGGACCAGATAAAAGTAATAAAACACTGATACGCGTTCCATGTGTTGATCATGTTGTTAAAATTTTCATCGGGGGTTTTAACTTTTAAGTTGCCTAATTTTTTGTGCCAATAATTTTTTAATTCGGCAACTTCACGGTCGGGAAGATTTGAATCCTCGTAGCGGGCTACTAGTTCTTTTGCCTGCGCTTCGCGTTTTTGTCCAAGGAGGAAAACGCACTCGGCGCTTTTGCCGGGTTCCAGTTCGAGGGTTGTGTGCAAAGCGCCGCAGGGGTTCATGTTGTAGTTGAGAGTGCCGTCAAGTTTGCCGTTTTCTACAGAGACTGGGTTTCCGTAGTCGTGGTAGTGACCTAAGAATTTTGCGCGGTCGCCGCAGTAACTTTCAACCTTCGCTCCGGCAAGGCCAAAGAAGCGTGTTTCTACGCGGCTTTCATTGACGGCGTTCAGGCAGTTCTCGTTTATGGTTTGCAGGATAAATTTTTCTTTGAAATATGTCCGTGTGATAAATTGGGTATATTGAAGGTTTACCTGATCCTGCTCATAAAAACTTTCGCAGGTAAATTCGACAAAACCAAAGACGGATATTTTTCTCGCCTTTGATCCTTTGTTGGTAATTTTTAGCCGCCACACCTCGTAATCCGCGCCGTGCGGAACATAGTAGCAGACCTCGGAATGTATGTCTTTGTAATCGGCTTCCAACTGAGTGTAGCCGGTGCCATGACGGCATATCGACTTGTACTGATTAATCGGCTTGCCGACAGGCTGCCATGAGGCCGACCAGTAATCGCCGGATTCGTCATCGCGCAGGTAGATGTACCGTCCGGGACGGTCCTGTTCGTTAAAGCGGTAACGGATCAGCCGCCCCGCAGCGCCGCTTTTTACAAAACTGTAACCTCCGGCGTTGTTGGAAATAATCGCGCCATATTCAGGAGACCCAAGATAATTCGCCCAGGGAGCCGGCGTATCGGGCCTGTCAATTACATATTCCCTTTTTTCAGAATCAAAATAACCATACTGCATTGTCTTCTCCATATTGATTTTATAAGTAGGTTTATTTTATCATAAAATAAATGGATTTAGAACAGGAAGAAGCGCTTTATGAATTTCTCGAAAACGCGAGCGAGCCGTTTACGCTGGACGATATTACCGTCTATGTGCAGGCGTCGGGGCAGAAGCCGAGCAAGCAGCTTGCGAAAGAAATAGGCGCTTATCTGGACATTAGAAAAATCGCTTTCAGGAAGGATAGTAAACACTGGGTATCCCGTAAAGCTTGTTTTGAATCCGCCGTGTTTGTTATTACTCCTTCGCGGCTTGAATTGCTCAACGGCATTTTAATTCCCGGACACCGTTGCGTCCCATTTGCCAATCCGTTGACATTGCCTAACTGTTACAAATTTTTCTGGAAGGGCGAGCCAATACCCGTAACAACCACGGAAGCTCCGCCTGAGGAATTGTATCCGTACTATTGCGTTTACGGCGAAGAATTTGCCCCTCAATATATCGCAAGGGACAACCCTGAAAATGAAGAATCGTTCAACGCCGATCCTTACGAAGATCCGCCGGAAGTATCGATACATACGCTTGATATGCGCGGCATATACCGTGAATGTTCTTTTGTGCCGGGCGATTTTTTTATTGTCCGTACCCTTAACTGGAATGAATGTCATTTTGAACTGGAAAAAGCGCAGAAGGATAATTGGCCGCACGCTGATTTGGACAAGTGGCAGGAAGCGGCCGAGATGGGTTTTGAAAGCAGTTTTGCACTGCTTGGTCCGGGCGCTAGCACTGAGGAGCAGATTGCTTTCGCGTACTGGTACGGTGGAAAACGCATGAGGGAAATTCCCGCTTATTCTTTGGAAGAATTTTTATACGAGAAAACAAACCGCGTCGATACCGTGCCTTATGGCATAGAAACGCGTTTTTGGTTTGCGGGAAAGGAAATTCCCGACAGCACGAATCTTCAAAATTATACGGTTCCGCCCGACAGGACGTTCATTGAAGATTTGCTCTACGAAAAAAATATTCCCATTTCTGAATTTGTGATTCTTTCGTATATCAGAGATTCTTTTTATCGTAACGAAAAATATGTTGACCTTGTAATTAACCGCTTGGTTCCTCCCGTTGTTCACCTTGATGAAATTGAGTGGGATTTGTTAGCTGATTACATAAGTGAAAGCATGGAAGATTTTTACAAAGGATACTCGCTCTTTTTGGATCAAGGCGCGGGCCCTGTCCGTCAGCGGGTCGCGGAACTTCACACCGCCGTTATTGAACTTTCCGCGAAATTGCAAAAAGGAGAGATTGAAGCCGCATGGCTGCCTCGCCATACGTTCATCGTGCTTTCGCAAATTCAAGGACACGCGGCGGCTTTATTGGAAGACCTTGCTTTTGACGAATCGCCTTCGGACTCCGACATTGCGGCAATGGAAAACGCGTTGGACAGCATGATAGATACTTTTACCGATATTAAAGAATTAATTAATACGGCTATGGATAATTATAGAAGGAGCAACCTTACGTTGATCCATGGCGGGAAGACATCTGAAAATTCCCAAGAGCAATTTTGGCGGATGATACAGATCAGCATTTCAGGGCTTGAAGTCTGGCGGCGCGCGATTATTTCGCATGAATGTACCATGGAAGACCTCCACCGGCTGATTCAGATAGGCATGAATTGGAACGGGACTCTGCGTTTTCGTTTTTTCTGTGATACGCCTGACGGAGGCAAGGAATATCTGCATGATAAAGTTAAGTTAGGTGACATTGATTTCCACGGCAAGAAAGAACTTGTTTACGAATACGGCCCGAAATGGAACGTAAAAATTATTTTAATGTCGTCGTATCAGCCCGCCAATAACGAAACTACCCGTTTTGTCGCGGGCGACGGCACTGCTCCGCCCGAGCATGTTGACGGCCCCCGTCACTTCAGGAGGCTGCTCAGTTCTTTGGAAATAGGCGGCAATTTGGATAAACAGGCGGCAAGGCATGAATTGGGAATGGAGTTTGTGCCGGGTGTTTTTGATTTGGAAAAAATGAATCGGAAGTTGGGTGAAATTTTTTTGGATAGGGATAATAGTTGAATTTGTTAGGGAATAAAGTAAAAGGTGATTCTTATATGAAACAATTTTCTTGCTATTTATACAGGCTTGATCGAATATTTAAAATCTGCAAATATTATGGGAAGTATCTATGTTACCAATAGGCAAAGAAGACGCGCGAAATATCTGTTTATCTCTATTGAATGAAATGCCAAAAAGAATGGATTCAAACAGCAAATATATTGTCAAAGTATTATTGCATAATAATTCCTCAGTAGAATTAAATAGTTACGATGATAATCCGTTATTTTTATCTTATCATTGGCTGGATAATAACGGAAATGTGATTATACATGATGGAATCCGGAGTCCATTAACAAATGCAATAGAGTCATCTCAAAAAAGAGAAATAGAAGTAACAATTCATACTCCCCATACGGACACCAAAATTAGCGATTTTATTCTTCGCCTGACACTTGTACAAGAGTATATTCAATGGTTTGATGAACCAGATATAAATTCTTACCTTGATATTCGAATTATTATAGACGATGAAAAATGGTGGGATGAATCTGAAGAGGATTCCATTGTATTTGGAAATGTAAGCTATTTAAATAAAGCCAAATTAAAAAAATATTTTCAATATCAAAATATGTGCAGACCATTATATCTTGGTATAGAGACAGTGAATATATGCAATCTAAAATGTATAATTTGTCCATGTAGTAAAATGACCAGAAAGCGTGGATTAATGGATATGGATTTATTTAAAAAGATAGTCTCTGATTATTGCGAGATAGACGGAGGTGATGTATCATTAACACCTGTAATTGGAGATATATTTCTGGATAAATATTTACTGGAACGAATTAAATATTTAAAAACTCAAAGTAAAATAAGGGATATAGGATTCATAACAAATGCCATTGCTGCTTCCAGATTTAACGACAAAGATTTACGTTTTATTATTAATTCTACTTATAGGATTGATATATCTATTTATGGGTTAAACGAAGAAGAATACTCAACGATGACCAGAACAAAAGGCAGTTACGATAAGATGATAAAAGGTATAAAACGTATTGTTAATCTAAATGAAAAATCAGTTATTTCGTTTGGTTTTCGATTTCTTATTAATCATTCACAAACAGAAATAGAACAATGGATAATAAATAATTTTAATAGAAATATCCCATTTGGATATATTTTAGAATATGCTAATTGGGGAGATGAAACGACTATAAAGATGCCTTTACCTTATGATGCTAAATGGATGCCAGTCCAAGAACAAAAAAAGAAATTGCCTTGTTATTTCCCATTAGCCTCCACAAAGGTTTTCTTAAATGGTGATGTAAATTTTTGCCTGTGTATAGACTACAATAATGATATCACCGAAAATACAATAGGCAATATTAAATATGAGAGATTAATTGATATATATAACGGAGTAAAAGCAAGGGCGTTGTGGAAGAATGGCTTTTCAAAATGTAAAACATGCACATTTAAAAACATAACATTAATAAATTTCATAGAGGATTATTTTCTTTATTTAGACAAGCCTTTGCAAGTTTTTAATGTTTAATGAAAGAATCTAAATTTAATCAATACATAAATATTTCTATAATACTGATAATATATTTATTATGCGAAATACAGGCTTATACAATATTTTATATTAAATATATCTTCTAACTTTTTTGCAATATTCATTGTATTCTTCCCCGTAATGGATTTTTAGGAATTTTTCTTCGCGTAAAATTTGACGATGAACTGCTGTAATTACAAGAACCAAAAATATTGCCGAAGTTATATTTGGATATGCGGTAAAAATGCCAATGAAAAACAAAATAAATGCCATATAAATCGGGTTGCGGCTGATTGAGAATGTTCCGTTTGTAATTAATTTTTCGTTTGTTTTCTCATCAATACCAACCCTAAAAGATCTTCCAAATGTTTTTAAAGTAATGCCAAACCATATTAGACTAATGGTACAAATGACAATCGCGATAATATTTATTAAGTCATTTTCCCAAAACATTTCTTTTAATACAGATGGAAAGGGCAAATTAAAAAATACAGATAATAAAGCATAAAAGAAACAAAGAATTATCGGGAGCATAATAAAATCGGTTTTATCAGTAACGCCAAATACTATTGCTTTTATACCATGACGTCTGAGTATTATAGAACGAATTAATATCATGAGAATTAATATGGGTAATTCTAATATGGGGATATATTTCATGTTGACTTCCTGTAATAATTATATTACGAATCATTTTTTTGTCAACTTGTGATGAATCTGATTGACTTATTTATTTTGAATAATTCACACAAAGAACACTAAGAAAAAGAAGATCACGAAGAAAATAATATCTGTAATCCAACTGTTTTCTTGGTTTCAGACATTACATTGTAGTGACCATCATCCAAGCGCACCTCGTAATTTATTAATTATTTCTATACGATTGTTTTTTGATATTCCCTTATTAAATCGTATTGTATCTAAACTAATTTCTTGATTAATAATGTCAAATAATACTTTATTTTCTAATATATTATTTGGAGACTTATTAAGCAATTTCGCAAAATGCTCTCTAACTTCATATATTTTTATAAATTTTTGTTTTTTATTTTTAGATAGTTCCCTATACTCTTTTTTTTTAAATATTAGAGGTGTTTTTTCTTTAACAAAATCAGGATCATTTTTAATTATTCTAAAAATTAAATCATTCACTTTATTTTCATTAATTATTCTTTCCATAAGTATTTTGTTGATCTCAAATAAGTATTTTACATCATTTAAAGCGTATATTATTGCATCTTTTTTAAGTGGTCTCTCTTGCCAATTATATGTTTGATACTTTTTTTTATGCTTATTTTCAATTCCAAATAATAATTTAATAACATCATCTAGCCCTGAGTTTTCAAAATTTAATACATCAACTAAACATTTTTGATCATAAATATTAATTAATTTTTTTCCATATTGTCTATAAAAAAGATGCATATCAGACCCAATACCATACATATATTTTACTATTTTATAATTATTTAATGTATTTATGATTTCACTTTCATCAATTCTTAAGGGGTCAATAATAAAATATCTCTCTTTATCATATATTTGTATGAGGCATAATTTTTCTCCATAACTATGAAGATTATATTCTCCTTCGAAATCCATTGCTATTTTACTAATACGTTTTTCATATAAGTATTTTTGAAAATCAATCACTTTTTCATTGTTATCTATATATGTATATTCTACCATAATAATTATATTATCACCATTTTACAAAATTTTTAATAAATTGTCAAGCCAAATTGCGCCTAATGTTAGCTAAGTAAAAAAGCTTTCAAATTTCTTATTCTATTCCCTAATTAATTTTCCTTCTCCTAATAAATACGATACATTATTATTTATTCCTATTTCATTTGAATTTCTAGAATAAATAACACTCATTTCATTATTTTTTATTAATGAAAGGCTATAAGTATCAATTATTGTTTTATTTACAGATTTATATATTATAACATAAATAAAATTATTTCCATAATAATCATGATAATCAATAAAATAATTATACTTTATGTAACTATTGTTATTATCATATTTTAGATATAATTCTACTTTATTATTTCCGATTGAAAATTTTATTCCCATTTTTCCATTATATGTATCATTGTTATAATGAATTTCTCCAATCCAAATCCCTTGAAATTCTTGACTTATTAATTGTCCAGAATTTTGTAATTGTCTTTTAACAACTTTATTATTTATATTTTGTAATTTTTTATTTGAAAGAATTCCTGGCTCTGTATAATTTCTTACTGATCTCGTATAATGAGGTAAGACAGTCCGATAACATTTGTTTTCTATAAGGTAAACATCACCTTCTACATCATTAATACTAATTTGTTGAGTTCTTACACAGAACATAGTATTATCAGAAATTTTCTGAAAACTAAAAACTTGTGTTTCGGAATAAAAATTAGATTTATTTAACCAAATATAAACTAAATTATTCCCAGAATATAAATAATATTCTTTATCAGGATTTACTTCAATTGAATAATCATTAATCAAATCATTGAAATTCATAATATATTGAGTAATTTGTTTTTCTGTAATAATAAAATGCATATCAATAATTAAACTTTTCTTTATAGATTCTACTAATTCTTCAGGAACTAAAGGTTGAAGACCTATATCTCCAGCAGTTCTTCCTGAAGGACCGCTCCACTCACCTATAAATATACTTGGAATATTAGGTAATAATGTTTCTTTTATTAAATTATTTATATTAACACTATTATTTGTCGAACATGAAGATATTAGTATTATTAGTATTAATATTTTTATATTTTTCATTTATTTCTCCTAATATATAATTACAAACAATTTATTATAAAATGTTAGTATTTTATTCAATAATAATTATAACTTTTATTTAGCCTAACTTCTCTTAACTAAAATAAGCATTCTATTTAAGTAAATATTAGTAAAAAACGCTAATCATAAACCATTATAGATAAGTATTAGCAAATTGTCAACAATATACAATATAACCTTATTATAAATAATGAAATCAAATCAGGAATCAATCCGTATGGTTTTAGCTCAAAACGTGAAAAACTACCGGACTATGCTACGCTATTCACAGGAAAAACTTGCCGAAAAATCCGGTTTGTCGGTTCAAACTATTAAAGATATTGAAGGAAATAGGCGTTGGGTCAGCGACAACACGTTAACCAAACTGGCAAAAGCCCTTAAAACAGCCGAATTTCAATTATTATTACCCGAAAAATACAATGCAGAGCAAAAATACCAGCCGGCTAATCTAAAAACCCTTGTTAAGCTAAAGAAGACCATAAAAACATTTATGGATGCCCAGTTTGAAAACGCCTTAAACGATTTACAAAAGTGATGAATATTTAATATATCTTTTCTTAGTATCTATCTTATTATGAAGTCTATGCATAGTTTTCAGCCCCCCCCCCTTTATCCATTTATTATTTGTCTTTGCATTCTTTTCCAACTTTGTGTTCTTTGTGAGAATCTTCCGTATAATATCCGTAATTTAACCAAATTTTAACAATCCATTCACTACCCATTAACACGTTAAAAATACTCTTTCCTTATCTTTATATTGAGGAGTAAAATATGAAAACTAAAATTATTGCAGTATTGATTGCCTTGCTTGCTTTGATGGGCGTGTTTGCGGAAGGAAGCGGCGAGCAGCAGCCTAAAGCGAGGACTGCCGGCGAAGGCGCTTACACAATCGAAGTTGGAGGATCAACTTCCGTAACCCCGTTGATGGAATTGTTAGCCGCGGAATATTCCAAGGTTAAACCAAACATCAAGGTAAACATTAACGGAACCGGTTCCGGAGACGGTATCAACAATGCCGGAGTGCTTTATCAGATTGGAATGTCAAGCCGCGAGCTTACACCGGCGGAACAGGGCAAAGGTCTGAAAGAGACGATAATCGCCATCGACGGAATCGCGGTTATCGTGAACAAGAGCAATGCCGTGGATAACCTTACTCTTGAACAGATAAGGAATATTTACACCGGCGCAATCACTAACTGGAGCCAGGTCGGCGGCAAAAACGCCCCAATCGCGGTTGTCAGTAGAGAAGAAGGTTCGGGGACTAGAGGCGCTTTTGAAGAGATTGCCCGCTTCCAGGGATTGCTTCGCGCAAACGCTAATCAGCTAACAAGCACAGGCGCAATTCTTGCCAACATAGCGCAGAATCCCGACGCTATCGGTTATATCTCGCTTGGTTCGCTTAATGATACAATCAAAGCCGTCTCTGTCGGCGGTGTTGCCGCTACTTCCGCGAATGTTGTGAAAGGCACTTACAAAATCGCGCGTCCCTTTATCGTGCTTACAGGAAAAAATGTCCATGCAGAAAGTTCCGCTTTTATTCAATGGATGCTTAGCGCCGCAGGACAAAAAGTAGTTAGTAAGAGCTGGATACCTGTAAAATAAACGGGTATAATATCCGGCATGAACCGTAAATTTACAGATGTTTTCTTTAAACATCTGTTCAGCAGTGTGGCTCTCTTTTCCGTGCTGGCATTGGGAGCCATATTGCTGTTTGTTTTTGTACAGGGCGGTATGCCCTTTTTTTCATCTACCGCTTCCGGTATCAGGCTTGTAGTACAGAGGATAGATGAGTTTACAGTTAATGGTGTCTCATATATAGATCATAATACTTTTATTGATATTCCAAAAAATACAAAAAATATTTCAATTTGTTTTCTCGTGGAAGACGAGGAAGAAGTCCTTAATATATTTATAAATAACGAAGAAAAAAATCCTGAAAGAAAACTTTCATTTACATATAACGGCGATGTTAATGTCACATACCCCGAAAGCTATGTGTATACGGTAAGATGGCCTGCGGCTATCGCGGCTTTGGAAAAAAGAGTGCATGTCCTTCTTCCTGAGCCTCCGTATAACATCTTTAGTTTTCTTTGCGGCCTTGAATGGCATCCAACGAGAGACAAGGTATTCGGTATCTTCCCGATGATTGCCGGAACTTTGCTCGCAAGTTTTGGCGCGATCTTGCTTGGAGTGCCAATCGCTCTGTTATGCGCTCTTTTTATGGCGGAATTTTTAAAGCCAAAACCGGCCTCCATCATACGCGCGGGAGTTGAATTGCTTGCGGGAATTCCTTCCGTGGTATACGGATTTTTCGGTCTTATGGTAATAGTTCCGTTTGTACGGAATGCCTTCAAAGTGCCGTCGGGCAACACGCTCCTTTCCGCTATAATCGTGCTTGCGCTGATGATACTGCCTACCGTTATTACAATCGCGGAAACATCCCTTCGCGCCGTACCGCTCTCCGTAAAAGAGGCGAGTCTTTCGCTGGGAGCGAGTAAAATGCAGACTGCCTGGAGAGTGGTTCTGCCCCATGCAAATTCGGGAGTAATTGCCGGAGTTATCCTTGGCATCTCGCGGGCAGTGGGTGAAACTATGGCGGTTATTCTTGTGGCGGGAAATTCGCCGCAGCTTACAATTAATCCTCTTGCGAGCATAAGAACGTTAACGTCTACAATAGCCATGGAAATGGGTTATGCGTCAGGCAGACATAGCGAGATGTTGTTTTCAATCGGCGTTACGCTGTTTTCTATAATACTGATTCTTAACAGTTTGATTTTATGGTACCGCCGCAGGATGGAGCAGGAATTATGAAAAATCTTACTAAACGAAAAATCCTTGACAAAATAATGTATGGAATCATGGCGATGGCTTTAGCGGGCGTAATTATCGCACTTTTGTTTATTATCGTTTATATTTTTAAGTCGCAGGCGGGGTTTCTTAATTTCTCTTTTATCGTCGGCATTGAACACGGAATTCTTCCGATGATTGTTACAACCCTCTATGTGGTTCTTGTTTCCATTTTAGTCGCCCTGCCTGTAGGAATAGCTACCGCTATTTTTCTAAACGAGTATTCAGGAAATTCTTCGTTCATAAGGATACTGCGTCTTGCGATAGAGACCCTTGCAGGAATCCCATCAATTATCTACGGTCTTTTTGGTCTTCTTATGTTCTGCCGACTGTTGGGCTTCGGGCAGTCAATAATCGCCGGTTCTTTTACATTAAGCATAATGATACTGCCCGTTATTATCAGGACGACTGAAGAATCCCTTAAATCAATTCCCGATTCTTTCAGGGAAGGCTCCCTTGCGTTAGGCGCGACAAAACTTCAGACGATTTTCCATGTGGTGCTTCCGTCCGCGCTTCCGGGAATTGTAACCTCCGTGATTCTTGCCGTTGGCCGCGTTATAGGCGAATCCGCGCCCGTACTGCTCACTGTTGGCCTTACCAAAAATATGCCACGTACCGTATTTGAATCGGGCAGAACGCTTACAATCCACCTTTATTACCTGACAAACGAAGCCGTGCATCCTGAGGATTTTGGAATAGCTTTTGCAACCGCGTCGGTGCTTGTAATTCTTGTCGTGGTTATTAACACCGCTACAAAAATTATAACCGGCAATTTCAGGAAAAAACTGGGAGAAACGTTATGAGTAATTTGAAAATTGACGTTCGCGGTCTTGACCTTTTTTACGGCGAATTTCAGGCGCTGAAAAATATCAATTTTTCAATTAACAAACAGGACGTGGCCGCCCTTATCGGCCCTTCCGGCTGCGGCAAATCGACTTTTATCCGCATACTAAACCGTATGAACGATCTGATTCCCTCATGTCGCATAACGGGAGAGGTTTTGCTTGACGGCAAGAATATTTACGGCGATATGGATGTGACGGAACTCCGCAGCCGGGTAGGGATGGTTTTTCAAAAGCCCAATCCTTTCAATATGACGGTGTTTGACAATGTAGCCTACGGAAAGCGGATGCAGGGAGTGAAAGACAAGAGGCTTCTTGCGGACATTGTTGAAACATCGTTAAAAAAAGCCGCTCTTTGGGACGAGGTAAAGGACAGGCTTAAAAAACCGGCGCAGGCGCTTTCCGGCGGCCAGCAACAGCGGCTTTGCATAGCAAGAAGCATCGCGATGGAGCCGGAAATTATTCTTATGGACGAGCCGACAAGCGCACTTGACCCAATTGCCACAGGCCGTATTGAAGAATTAATCGGGGAGTTAAAAACGGAATATAGTATAATTCTTGTAACACATGCGATGCATCAGGCTTCCAGGGTTAGTAATAAAACCGCTTTTTTCTTGTTGGGA